>Ga0073900_10001691_pt1 | contig 12050 bp, 9 predicted proteins | sample KloWWTmetKNB5Kit_FD_66666 | JGI IMG/M metagenome (GOLD analysis project Ga0073900, IMG submission 66666) | Active sludge microbial communities from Klosterneuburg, Austria, studying microevolution and ecology of nitrifiers - Klosterneuburg... | ecosystem: Engineered > WWTP > Aerobic digester >...
CCGGCGGGGGGCGCACGAATCGACATTCGTCTGCCGCTGGTGAAGGAAGAGGAGGCCAAAAATGGCAATCATTCTGGTCGTTGACGACGAAGTCGGTATCCGCGAACTGCTCTCGGAAATCCTGATTGACGAGGGTTACGACGTCCGTCTGGCCGAACATGCCGGCGCGGCGCGTGCTATCCGCAACGAACTGCGCCCCGATCTGGTCCTGCTCGATATCTGGATGCCGGACCTGGACGGGATTTCACTACTCAAGGAATGGCATGCCGCCGGCCATCTCAACATGCCGGTGGTCATGATGTCGGGCCACGGCACGATCGATACGGCCGTCGAGGCGACCCGCTTCGGTGCCTTCGATTTTCTCGAGAAGCCGATTGCGCTGCAAAAGCTGTTGTCCACCGTGCAAAAAGCACTCAAGCACGATACGCCGCCGCAACGTCCGCCGCTGACGCTCGATGCTTTTGTGCGCTCGACCTTCATCAAGGAATTCAAGCGCCGGCTCGAACAGGCCGCGGCCAAGGCGCCGGTTCTGCTGCTCAAGGGAGCGACCGGGGGCATGGCGGAAATCTGTGCCCGGACGCTGCAGCCGCCTCGCTCGCCCTGGCTTGATTTGACGAGCGTGAGCAGTGCCCTGACCCAGGAAATGCTGGAAAAAATCAGTGGCGGCATTCTGTTTGTGCCGGATCTGGCCGTGCTCGGCAAGATGCAGCAAATGAACCTGACTTACGCAGTCGACCGTCTGGAAAAGCTGAATTTGCAGATGATCGCGGCCACTGTCGTGCCTCTGACGAGCCTCGGCGAAGCGGGCTGGGACAGCAAACTGCTCGCCAAACTCGGTGAAGTCTGGGTCGCCATGCCCGCGCTGGTTGGCCATGCTGACGAGTTGCCCGAGATTGCCAGCTTGTTGCTGACCAATTTTGTCGAACGCGGCGAAGTGCAACCCCGGCGCTTTTCTACCGGCGCACTCAACATGCTGCGTACACTGCCGGTAAAAAATCTGCCGGAAGCGAGCTGGACCGATCTCTACGTCTTGGTTCGCAATCTGGCCCTGACGGCGCTTGATGAAGAAATTTCAGCCGAAGATGTAACCCGCGTCATGCCCCAGGAGGCGGGTGCCGGTCCGGAACTGGTGCCCCTGCTCCCCTTGTTCGACCAGCCCCTGCGGGAAGCGCGGGATGCCTTCGAGAAACTCTATTTCGAGCATCATTTGCGCCTTGAAGGGGGCAACATGACCCGGCTGGCCGAGCGCTCCGGGCTGGAGCGGACGCATCTTTACCGCAAACTGAAGCAACTTGACGTAAAACTGGGCAAGCGCAGCGAAGAGTAAAAATCCGGCGCCAGATGCCAGCAGTGAATCGGGGAGGGGGTTATGAAAGTCATCATTCTGGGCGCCGGACAGGTCGGGGCCAGCGTTGCCGAGGGCCTGGTTTCCGAGGAAAACGACATTACCATCGTCGATTCCAATGGGGCGCGTCTGGCCCAGTTACAGGACCGGCTGGATTTGCGAACCGTGGTCGGGGATGCGGCAACGCCTTCAGTCCTGCGCCAGGCCGGGGCGGAGGATGCCGACATGATCATTGCCGTGACGCAGAGCGATCAGTCGAATCTCGTTGCCTGCAAGCTGGCACACAGCGTGTTCAATGTGCCGACCCGGATTGCCCGGCTGCGCTCGCCTGACTTTCTCGACAACGCCAGCCTGTTATCGGAAGACAATTTCGCGGTCGACTTCGCGCTTTGTCCGGAACAGGTGATTACCGATTACATCCGGCGCCTGATTGAATTTCCCGAAGCCCTGCAAGTGCTCAACTTTGCCCGCCGCCGGGTCAGCCTGGTGGCGGTGCGGGCTTATGAAGGCGGCCTGCTGGTCGGCAAGCCGATCAAAGACATGCGTTCCTTCCTGCCGCCCGATATGGATGGTCGGATTGCGGCGATTTTCCGGCGTGATCAAGCGGTGTTTCCCGAAGGCGATACGGTGATCGAGGCCGGCGACGAGGTTTTCCTGCTCGCTGCGGCCGAACATATTCGACCGGTCTTGCGTCAGTTGCGGCGGATGGCGACGCCGGTGCGGCGCATCATGATCGCCGGCGGCGGCAATATTGGCATTCGCGTCGCCAAAACCCTGGAAAAACGTTACGAAATCAAGCTTATTGAAGGTCGCAAGGAGCGTGCCGAATTGCTGGCTGGCGAGCTCGACGAAACGCTTATCCTGCTTGGTGATGGCACCGATGAAGAGTTGCTCGAGCAGGAAAATATTGCCGAGATGGACATCTTCCTTGCCCTGACCAACGATGACGAAGACAACATCATGTCCGGCAGTCTGGCCAAACGTCTGGGTTGCAAGCGGGTGGTGGCGCTGATCAACCGCCGGGCCTACGCCGAGATGATCGAAGGTGGGCCGATTGATATCGGCATTTCGCCGGCGCAGGTTTCGATCGGCACCTTGCTGGCGCACGTCAGGCACGGTGATGTCGCCGAAGTGCATTCACTGCGCCGGGGGGCGGCCGAAGCGCTGGAGATCGTCGCGCATGGCGACGCCAAAACTTCCAAGGTGATTGGCAAGCGGATCGATCAGATCGACTGGCCGCACGGGGTAACGGTGGCTGCCCTGGTGCGCAATTTCGATCAGGCCGTGGTGATCGGCCAGACCGACGACTGGACAGCCATTACCCGGCACGGTGAGGTGGTCATTGCCCACCACGATACGGTGATCCAGGCCGATGACCATGTGATCGTCTTCTGCACCCGGAAGAAGCTGGTCAAAAAAGTCGAGAAGCTTTTCCAGGTCGGTTTCCACTTCCTTTAAGAGGTCGACCGTGACTCGCTTTGCCCCCGTTTATCGCGCCCTCGGCATGATTGTCATACTTTTTGGCCTGACCATGCTGGCGCCGCTGATCCTCTCTTACTGGGTGGATGATGGCGCCCAGACCGCTTATGACGAAGCCTTCCTGCTCACGACACTGTGTGGCACTTTCCTTTGGTATCGCTATCGCAACTGCAAGCGTGAGCTGAATATTCGTGACGGTTTTTTGATGGTGGTGTTGGTGTGGTCCGTGTTACCCGCCTTTGCGGCCATTCCACTTATGCTCCAGCTTGGTATCAGCCACACTGATGCCTATTTTGAGGCGATGTCAGGCCTGACGACCACCGGCTCGACCGTGCTTTCAAATATTGACACGCTGCCGATGTCGATCAATCTCTGGCGCCATCAACTGGTCTGGACGGGCGGCATGGGATTGATCGTGCTGGCGATCGCCGTTCTCCCGCTGCTTGGTATCGGTGGTCGCCAGATGTTCAAGGCCGAAACGCCGGGGCCGATGAAGGACGCCAAGATGACGCCGCGCATCGCGGAAACGGCTAAAGGCTTATGGTTGGTCTATGTCGGCGTATCCATGGTTTGTATGCTCGGTTATCGCTGGGCCGGCATGAGCTGGTTTGATGCGGTTTGCCATACATTTTCAACGATGGGACTCGGTGGTTTTTCGACCCACGATGCCAGTTTCGGCTATTTCAATTCGCCAGCCATCGAATCGGTTGCCATTATTTTCATGCTGATCGCCGGGATGAATTTCGGCACGCTGTTTCTGGCGGTCAACGGCCGCTCACTGCGACCCTACCTGCATGATCCCGAGGCGGGTTGGTTCGTCGGTGTGACCCTGGTCAGCATCATGATAGTTGCCATTTATATCTGGAAAGATGGCGTCTATCCCGACCTCGATACAGCGCTTCGCCATACAGCTTTCAATCTGGTCTCAATTGCGACGACAACGGGCTATGCCAGCGTCGACTATGCGCTTTGGCCCATTTTCGCGCCGCTCTGGATGCTTTTTCTCTCCAGTTTTGCGACCAGCGCCGGGTCTACCGGCGGCGGCATCAAGATGATGCGCGCCTTGCTGCTCTACAAGCAGGTCTATCGTGAATTGCTGCGTGCCATGCATCCGAGTGCTGTCTACAACGTTCGTATGGGTGGGCAGGTGGCACCACAATCCGTCCTTTTTGCTGTACTGGCCTTCGCTTTCATGTACATGGTCAGTATCGCTGCGTTGACGCTGCTGATGGTATTTACCGGGCTGGATATCATTTCGGCCTTCACCGCCATCGTCGCCAGCGTCAATAACACCGGCCCCGGCCTGGGGGTGGTCGGGCCTTCGACAACCTACGCAATTCTGGAAGACTTCCAGACCTGGATCTGTATTTTCGCCATGTTGCTCGGGCGCCTGGAAATATTCACGCTGCTGGTTGTACTGACTCCCGCCTTCTGGCGTAAGTGACCTGAGCGCCGGAAAGGCGGATAATTCCGCCTTTCCGATTTTCTGGCGGAGTCCCCCGTGAACCGACCCAAGAACGACACCTTCCTGCGCGCCCTGCTCAAAGAGCCGACCGAATACACCCCGCTCTGGCTGATGCGCCAGGCCGGTCGTTACCTGCCGGAATACTGCGAAACACGCAAACGCGCCGGCAATTTCCTGAATCTGTGCAAATCGCCGGCGATGGCCTGCGAAGTGACGTTGCAGCCGCTGGCCCGCTACGATCTCGACGCCGCCATCCTCTTCTCCGACATTCTGACCGTGCCCGACGCCATGGGCCTCGGCCTTTATTTCGAGGAAGGCGAAGGCCCGAAATTCGAGCGTCCGCTACGCGAGGAATGGGCGATCAACGATCTGACCGCACCGGACCCCAACGACCATTTGCGTTACGTAATGGATGCCGTATCCGAAATCCGCCGCGCGCTCGATAACTCGGTGCCGCTGATCGGTTTCTCCGGCAGCCCCTACACGCTGGCCTGCTACATGATCGAAGGCCAGGGTTCGAGCGATTTCCGCCACATCAAGGGCATGCTCTACAAGCGTCCTGACCTGCTGCACCGCATCCTGTCGGTGACTGCCGACTCGGTAACCTCCTACCTGAACGCCCAGATTGATGCCGGCGCTCAGGCCGTGATGATTTTCGATACCTGGGGCGGCTCGCTGTCGGCCGCGGCTTATCAGGAATTCTCGTTGCAGTACATGGAACGCATTGTCGCTGGCCTGAAGAAAGAAAAAGACGGCCAGCGCATTCCGAGCATTGTCTTCACCAAAAATGGCGGTCTCTGGCTGGAAAAGATCGCCGCCATCGGTTGCGATGCGGTTGGCCTTGACTGGACGATCGATCTCGGCGAAGCCCGGCGCCGGGTTGGCGACAAGGTAACCTTGCAAGGCAACCTTGATCCTAACGTCTTGTTTTCGACGCCGGATGTCATCGCCGTTGAAGCGAAAAAGGTGCTCGACAGTTTCGGCCCGGGCAATACCGGCCACGTCTTTAACCTTGGCCACGGCATTTCACAGTTTACGCCGCCTGACAATGTGACGGCGCTGGTTGATGCGGTCCATTCGCACAGCCGTTTAATGCGTAAGTAAGCACTATCGGCGGGATGCAGGGTTTGACTTATGCACAGAGTTTTGCATCCCGCCAGAAATTTTTGCTGGAATTTGCTTGACAGTTTGATTATTGCCCAAGTGCTTGAAATTAAAGTAATTTACGTTTTGCCTGATATTTCAGCAAAGTTAAAAATTCCTTTGCCAGCCGCGACTTAGCAGCTCTATGCAATAGAAACCCACAAAGTTATCCACAGCTTTTGTGGGTAAGTGCAAATCCCCTTTGCAAACAGGGGTTTTCACCCAACTTCGGAGAAACGACGGCACCCGCCGGCAAATTTATGCCTGTTTTACGCGTTGCCCTCGATTTGCCGCTGCACCGTCTTTTCGATTATGTCGCTCCGGAGGCGTCGACCGCAGACATCGGTCTGCGCGTTCGGGTCCCGTTTGGCCGGAGCGAAAAAATCGGTGTCATCGCCGAGGTCGTGGACAGCAGCGAATGGCCGCTGGCGCAATTGAAACCAGCCGGCGACATCCTCCGTGATACACCCCCCTTGCCGGCCGATTTTTTGCGCCTGTGCCAGTTTGCCAGTGGCTACTATCAGGCCGCCTTTGGCGAAGTGGTGATGCAGGCGCTGCCGGCCGGTTTGAAGCGGCTCGACCCGCCAAATCGAAGAAATGCGCGTCCCGGCCCGTTGACCGCAGCAATCGCCCGGCCGGCGTTGACTGCCGAACAGCTCATTGCCGTGGCGGCGATTGACCTTGCCGCCGGTTTTTCGGCTCATCTGCTGCATGGCGTTACTGGCAGTGGCAAGACCGAGGTCTATTTGCGCCTGATCGAACGGGCGTTGGCGGAAGGCAAGCAAGTGCTGTTGCTGGTGCCGGAAATCAACCTGACGCCGCAACTGGAAGGCCGTGTTCGGGCGCGTTTTCCCGAAACCGGCGTCGTCTCGCTGCACAGCGAACTGGCCGAAGCGGCGCGCGAGCGCAACTGGCGGGCGGCCTTTGCCGGCGAGGCGAGCATCGTGCTCGGCACCCGACTGTCGGTCTTTACGCCAATGCCGCGCCTCGGCCTGATTGTGGTCGATGAGGAGCATGATTCCTCCTTCAAGCAGCAGGACGGGATGCGCTACTCGGCGCGCGATGTCGCGGTTTTCCGGGCGCATCAGCGCGGCATTCCCATCCTGCTTGGTTCGGCAACGCCCTCGCTGGAATCCTGGGCTAATGCTCAGAGCAAGCGCTATGCAATGATCACGCTGCGTGAGCGGGCAAATCCGGAGGCCACCTTGCCGGCGGTCAAACTGATCGATACCCGGCGCATGGTGATCAAGGATGGCGTCAGCGAGCCCTTGATGGCGGCGATCAAACTACGGCTGGAGCGAGGCGAACAAAGCCTGATTTTTCTCAACCGGCGTGGTTATGCGCCGGTGCTGTCGTGTACGGCCTGCGGCTGGATTTCGCGGTGTACCCGCTGTGCGGCGAATCTTGTGCTGCATCTGGCCGACCGCCGTCTGCGTTGCCACCACTGCGGTTTTGAGGGGCATGTGCCGCGTGCCTGCCCAAGCTGCGGCAATCAGGACATTGTTCCTTTCGGGCGCGGCACGCAGCGGCTTGAAGGCTGGTTGCAGGAGCAATTCCCGAAAGCACGTGTTTTGCGCGTCGACCGTGACTCGGTGAAAAGCCGCAAGCAATGGGAGGCCATGCTTGAACGCATTCATGGCGGCGAGGCGGACATTCTGGTCGGCACCCAGATGCTGGCCAAGGGCCACGATTTTCCGAAACTGACGCTGGTCGGCGCGCTCGGTTCCGATTCCGCTTTGTTTGCCGCCGACTGGCGCTCACCGGAAAGGCTGTTTTCCCAGTTGATGCAGGTGGCCGGGCGGGCTGGGCGGGCCGAGCTGAAAGGCGAGGTGCTGATCCAGACCGAATACCCGACGCACCCGCTGTTTGCTGCGCTGGCCGCCCACGATTACCCCGGTTTTGCCGCCAGCATGCTCAAGGAGCGCGAACAGGCCGGTTTCCCGCCTTATTCTTTTCAGGCCATGTTGCGGGCTGAAGCGCCGGAGATGGCTGATGCCATCGCCTTCCTGAAAACAGCGTCGGCCTTGCCGGTGATTCAGGCGCACGAAAATGTCCTGATTTACGACCCGGTGCCGATGAAACTCTCTCGGGTGGCCAATCTGGATCGCGGTCAATTACTCGTCGAATCTGGCTCTCGCCCTGTCCTGCAAGCCTTTCTGCCACGCTGGCGGGAGGCGATCGAGGGCGTCAAGTCGTCCTCCCGGCTGCGTTGGCATATCGAGGTTGATCCGCTGGAATTCTGATCGGCACGACCCTTGCAGAGTACCCAGTCCACTATCTGCAAGGAGGCCATCATGAAAATTCAGGAATCGACGGTGCAACTCTCGGCCAGCCACGAAGCGAGCCGCTCCCAGACGCTGGAAGTCACTGCGGAGCAGAGCTTTCGACGCGTTTTTAATCAACTGGCCGTGGGCACCAATGATGAACAAAACAGTGCTCGGCAGCGGGTCGAGCAACTGCTGCAGTCGCTGGTCGATGCCATTCTGGCGGCAATGGATGGCAAGAAAGGCGAGGCAAACTTTGCCGCCTGCCAATGCCTGCCGAGTTCGCCACCGCGGGCTGCCAGTGGCCCGGAAATTACTTGGCAGCGCAGCACCAGAGAGACGATTTGCGAAGCGGAAAAGACCACGGTTTGCGGCAATGGTCAAGTTACGACGGCGGATGGCAAAAAAATCGAATTCAATTATTCGCTGGGCATGGCGCGCAACTACAGCAGCGAAAAAACATCAGAGGAGAGCGGCAGCATCGAGTTACGCGATCCGTTGATGCTGAGTTTTAACGGTCAAGCTTGCGAGCTGACCAAGGAGCGCATTGCCTTTGATCTGAATGCCGATGGTACGCCGGAGCAGATTCCTGGCCTCGGCGCTGGTAGCGCCTTTCTGGTTTTCGACCGCAACGGCAACGGCAAGGCCGATGACGGCAGCGAGTTGTTCGGCGTCGCCAGCGGCAACGGCTTTGCCGACTTGTCGCTGCTCGATAGCGACAAGAATGGCTGGATCGACGAGGCAGATGCCGCCTTTAGCCAGCTCGCCGTGTGGTTCGGCGATGGCTTAACGTCACTGAAGCAGCAGGGCGTCGGGGCGCTTTACACGGCTGCGGTCGACGCGCCATTTTCGCTAAAAACCAGTTCGAATGAACTGCTTGGGCAGATTCGGGCAGCCGGCCTTTATTTGTCCGAAGCCGGCGAGGTCGGCCAGATGCAGCAGGTCGACCTCGCGGTTTCAGCGTTGCCGGCCGGACAGGAACATCCAGCCGAGAGCGAGAAACTGGCCGCCTAGCAGCATGAAGAAGGCGGCACGGAAGGCGGCGTCGCTGGCCCAGCCATTGGCCTGCAAGGTATCGACCAAACCGCCGATGCCCCATTGCAGGCCGAAGGCGCCGACGAAGACGAGCAGGTTGAGGGCCGTGTTGGCGCGCCCGGACAGGGCGGGCGGGAAGGACTGGGCAACCAGCGAATAGGAAACATTGGAGAGCGAGAAGCAGATGCCGAGGATCGGCCACAGCAGGTTGCCGGCGAAAGTCGGCAGGCTGCTGATCAAGGCTAGCAGGCTGATCGCCATGATCATCGCGCCGAGATAAATTTTTTCCAGCTTGATGCCGCGGTGCACCAGCCTGGTGGCAAAAAATCCCATGAACAGGAAGCCGGCCAGCATGGCGCCGCTGATCCAGGTCAGGCGGGCGGCAATCGCCGCGCCGTCCATGCCCTCCAGCACCGACATCCAGCGCGAGGCCCACAAGCCCTGGACGGCCATGAAGCCGCCGGTGAACCAGAAACCCATCGGGGCGTAGCGCCAGAAGCGCCGGCTGGAAAAAATGGTTTTGACGCCGGCCAGTTGCTCGGCGAAGCCGGCGCCCTTCTGTCCGGTGGCTTTGTCCGGTACCAAAAACCAGAGCAGGCCGGCGACGAGCAGCGTGGTGGCCGCCAGGCCAAGGGCAATTTCGCGCCAACTGGCAAAGCCGAGGGCCAGCTCCAGCGGTTTTGAGGCGGCGAGGGCGCCCAGGCCGCCCGAGGCCATGATCCAGCCGGTCAGCGAGGCCTGGCGTTCGGGCGGAAACCACTGCGAAAAGGCCTTGAACGAAGCCATCAGGCAGGCCGAAACGCCGAGGCCGATCAGCGCCCGGCCGGTCGCCAGACCGCCCAGCGTATCGGACAAGGCGAATACTGCCGCGCCGGAGGCCGCCAGCAGCAGCAGGCCGGCTTCGACCCGGCGCGGCCCGAAGCGGTCGAGCAGCATGCCGAGCGGCAGTTGCGCCGCGCCGAAGGCGAGAAAGTAGGTGCTGGTCAGCAGGCCGAGCGCGTTGTCGCCGAGATCGAGTTCACGCGCCAGGACCGGGCCGATGACGGCGTTGGCCGTGCGGTAGAGGTAGGAAAGAAAATAGCCGGCGGCAAACGGCAGAAAAAGCCTGAGCCACAGGCCACGGGTGTCGGGACTGGTCATGCTTGCTCCGGCTTCGCGTGGACCGCAGGCGATCTTGGGGCCTCAAGATTTTGCCGTAGCCACTGGCAGCGATTTTCAATTTTTTGTTGCCAGTGGCCGGCAATGCCGGGCGTCGCGGCCAGCCTTTCCAGCTCGGCCAGGGGCGGGCGGTGGGCTTGCCAGAGCTGCATGGCGGCGGCCAGCGTCATGGCTTCGGCGGCGGATTGATCGAGCCGCAATTCAGCATCAGGGGCAACTTCGCCGGGGGTGACGACGCGCCAGTACCAGCCGGTCAGGCGATGTTCGGCGATATAGGCGGCCATGCCCTCGAGCCCAAAGCGTTCGTCGATTTTCCAGCACGGATTGCGTGGCTGGCAGACTTGCAGCCGGGCGCTGCCGAGCCGGTAGATATCGCCAATCCGGACATCGTTTTCGTCGAGGTCCGGCGTCGAAATGTTCTCGCCGAGGCTGCCAGGCATCAGTTGCGCGGCAGCGTCGGGAAACTGTGCGGCGAGCTTGGTGTAGTGCCGCGCCGGGTAGAGATGGACGGCTTTTTCCGGTCCGCCATGGACACGTCGATCGGCCTGCTGGTCGCCAATGAAGCCTTCCGGGCCAATTTCAACGCGGCTTGTCACCGGCTGTTTGTAGATGCCGGTCGGCCGGCCGGATTCAGGAAGTGGGCGAATGCCGCCGATGAAGAGGGAAATTTTTGCCATGATGGCCGGATTTTGCCATCAATTCCACAGCCACGCAGCGCCGCGCACTCCCGAGGAGTCCCCATGTTGTGGCGGCAGAAACCGGGTGTTGAAAACGTCGGAAAAAACGTGTTGACCGCAGCATTCGGGCAGATTTCGGTACAGCCGGGCCATTTTCGACAGGCCGCCGCCCAGGACGACGAGCTGCGGGTCGAGAATGTTGATAACGCTGGCCAGGGCCCGGCCAAGGCGGTTTTCGTAGCGCTGCAGGGTGGCTTCGCAAGCGGCATCGCCGGCGCTGGCGCGGCGATCGATTTCTTCGGCGGGCAGGCGCTGGCCGGTGTGGCGGCAATGGTCGGCGGTCAGCGCCGGGCCGGAGAGGTAGGTTTCGACGCAGCCCAGACGCCCGCAATAGCAGGCAGGCGGCGGCAGATCCTCGTCGTTCAGGCCGGGCAACGGATTGTGCCCCCATTCGCCGGCGATGGCATTGGCCCCGGTCAATACCTGCTGGTTGATGACGATGCCACCGCCAACGCCGGTGCCGAGAATGACCCCGAAGACGATTTCGGCATCCCGGCCGCTACCGTCGATGGCTTCGGACAGGGCAAAACAGTTGGCGTCGTTGGCCAGCCGTACCTGCCGCTGGAGCAGGGCTTGCAAGTCGCGGCGCAGCGGCTGGCCGATCAGGCAGGTTGAGTTGGCGTTCTTGATCAGGCCGCTGGCCAGCGATTCGGCGCCGGGAATGCCGATACCGAGGGTGCCGCGTTGGCTTAGTGCGTTCTCGGTATTTTCAACCAGCTCGGCAACGGCGCTCAGCGTTACCCGGTAATCACCCTGCGGGGTGGCAATCCGCTGACGCAGCAATTCGTGGCCGTCGTCGGCGAGCGCGATGATCTCGATTTTCGTGCCGCCAAGGTCAATGCCGAGACGCAAGCTCAGACCCGCACGCCGATGGCCTTGACGTTGCCGTGGGTGGTGGTCATGGTGCGCAGCACGCTGGTACCGGCGTCGAGGAGCAGCATGAACAGGTTGCGCTCGGAATAGAGGCAGATTTCACCGTGAATGTTATATTTTTTGGCCAGTGCCGGGGAGAGCTTGGCAAAACGCTGCTCGATCGGTTTATCGCCATCGGCATAAGCATCGCCAAGTTCTGAATGCAGGCCGAGGATGGAGACGTATAGGCGGCCACCAATTTTCAGATTGAGCAACAATTGACGGACGATTTGACGAGCCTGCTCGTAGGGGAGCGCGCTCAAGCCCCGCCGCACGACGATGATATCGAAGGGGTCGCCCGGCGGGCTTTCAGGAAAATGAGTCAATTCACCTTCGATGTAGGCGATATTGTCTTGCTGACTACTGGTGAGAATGCGGCTTTCGATCTCACTTTTTTGCGTGGCATTGTCGGCAACGACTACACGAGCGCCAAGGCGGGCGAATTTCACCGCCAGTTCGCAGCGTCCGGCCGGAATGACCAGCACGGAAACGCGTTGATCGAAACGTTGGCG
>Ga0073900_10001692_pt1 | contig 12042 bp, 9 predicted proteins | sample KloWWTmetKNB5Kit_FD_66666 | JGI IMG/M metagenome (GOLD analysis project Ga0073900, IMG submission 66666) | Active sludge microbial communities from Klosterneuburg, Austria, studying microevolution and ecology of nitrifiers - Klosterneuburg... | ecosystem: Engineered > WWTP > Aerobic digester >...
AAATAATAACACAAGCAGGCTCGTTTTTACATTAACATCATTTCAATTCCTTGATATTTTAATATTAATTTAAATCATTATGTATATTAAACGTTTATTTCAGTTTATTATACATATTATTTATTATTATATTTAATTTTGAAATAAATGCTCATGTCTGAATTTATAGATCAATTTGAAAATCAATACGATTTTTTCCATTTTCATTTATCAATAAATTACTATTTTCACGGTCATAAAAAGCGAAAATATGGAATTTCCAAAATTAAAATATACTGCAACCGAACGTTTCTTAAAGTATGTAACGATTGATACACAATCAGATCCGAATAGTCCTACAATACCAAGTACAGAAAAGCAAAAAAATCTGGGCAAAGTCCTTGTAGCAGAGCTTTTGGATCTTGGCATCAATGATGCTCACATGGACGATTATGGATATGTGTACGCCACGGTGCCCTCCAATGTTGAGCATGATGTCCCGGTGATATGTTTTTGTTCGCACATGGATACGAGTCCTGACTGTTCGGGAACAGATGTCAAGCCTATTATACATCATAATTTTGATGGCAGCCGCATTGTACTTCCATTGGATGAAAAACAGGTAATTACCATAGCGGAACATCCGGCTTTAGCGGATCAGATAGGCAATGACATTATTACCGCAAGTGGCGATACCCTCCTTGGTGCCGACAACAAAGCAGGCGTTGCAGAGATCATGGATGCTGTATATCAGATGGTTCATAACCCGACCATCCAGCATGGGACCGTGCGTATTTTATTTACTCCGGATGAAGAAATCGGTCGTGGAGTGGACAAAGTCGATATGAAGAAACTCAATGCTGCTTTTGGTTATACCATGGATGGTGAGACAGTGGGACATGTGGAGGATGAAAACTTTAACGCAAAAGCTGCAGTAATCAAAATAACCGGTGTCGCTGCTCACCCCGGATTTGCCAAAGGTAAGATGGAAAATGCCATCAAGATTCAACAATCTATCCTCCAAGCCTTACCCATCCATACTTTAAGCCCTGAGACTACGGATGGCAAGCAACCCTTTGTTCATCCGACCTCTGTCAAGGGCAACCTCGAACAAGCCGAATTAACCTTTATCCTTCGGTCTTTTACCAATGAAGAAATGGAAAGATTGGAAGATATTTTAGAAGCAATCTGCGCCAGGATCAATAAAAACTTTCCCAATTCCACCATTCAACTGACAATTACCGAACAATACCGCAACATGAAAGAAATATTGGATCAACATCCTGAAGTCGTTGAGTATGCAGTAGAAGCAGTCAAAAGAGCAGGCGTAGATCCGGTTAGAACATCTATAAGAGGCGGCACTGACGGTTCGCGACTATCCTTTATGGGCTTGCCTTGTCCCAATATTTTTGCCGGAGAACATGCCTTTCATAGTAAAGTGGAATGGGTGAGCATCCAGGATATGGAAAGAGCTGTTGATACAATACTTCACCTGGTTGAAATTTGGGCTGAGAAAAGTAAGTCAAATTAAATCCAAAGCAAACAATCGAAGCTTTTCAAACCTTTAATCGCTGAATTAGGGTTGAAATAAAATTTGGCAAATTGGGTATAACAATTGTTTTATTTATATTTATAATACGCTAATTATTAATTATTTGTCCAAAGCAGACCTTTTTTTATTCGCTTAAATATTCGAATAGTTATATAGTAAATAATCGGAGCTGTTAGGATACCTGCCAATACATCTACCGCATAATGCGCCTTGATATAAACTGTTGCCAACACCAACAAAAGTACGTTAGGGATGAAGTAAAAGACGTATTTTCTATGGTTGTTCCAAAGCCAAATGAGTATGATGATAGATATTCCGACATGGGAACTTGGAAATGCTGCTGTGGGGGCTTCTCCATTTTTCTGAATGAGTTTTATCAAGTTGCCAAATATTCCTTGGGCTGAGACTTGATTTTCCGGTGATTTAAAATAAAATTGCGGGCCCACCGCCGGAAAAAAAATAAAAATTGTATAATACATCAAAAATGCAGTAATCAGGATAAAGCCGAATTCTTCCACCTTCGACGCATCTGACCGGTAAATCAAAAATATGACAATAAGTGGCATCAGATAATAAGAAGTATAGCCCAAAAACATGAGTTCACTCCATATCGCCCCATCCATAACTTTCGAAAACTCAAGAGAAGGTTGATACCCAAACAGTATCCCGTCCCACCGTATTAATAGTGGATCCATGACGGGGTAAAACAATTGATTTAATAGTGCTGTTTCCTTGTAAAGCAATGTAAGTCCGGCATACGTTGCCACCAACACAACGACAGGTCTGGCTTTATGGGATATTCCCTGAATAATGTTCAACAAAAACAGACCAGCAAAAGTGAGCCTATTCAACCATAATTGACCCGAAAATAGCAAATCAAAGTCCCGAAAAACAATTACAATTTCCGTAATAATAAAATAAAAAAGGATACTCAACCAATAGGCCGCAAATCCATTATTTCTGTTTGATTCGTTGATATTATTAACATTCACGAAGTTCAAAAGTAGTATATTTTTATAAATTTACATCTTATACCAAATTGATTTATAAATTAGTCCAACTTTCCTAAAATCAAAATGCTCCCGAAGCTATCGGGATGTTAGTCGTTTAGGCCAATGTAATTGGACTATTACGAATATCCAATCGGTATAAAACAAAAAGCAGAAGCTGAATTTAGTTTTGAGAATCCTTTATCAAAACAATTACATCAGACAATGGGAAAGAATTTGACCTAATAAAGATATTGCTTCCAAATTGAATATAGATTACTATTTTGCAAGTACTTATCACAATTGGGAAAGAAGAGCAAATGAGAATTTGAACAAACTTCGTAAGACAATATATACCAAAGAGATATGACTTTAAAATAATCACTCAAATAGATATAAACATGTAGCAACTATACTCAATATCAGATTAAGAAAGAAATTTGATCTTATTACACCAAATCAATTATATTTACAAGCAATTCATATCAACGGACAAGTTTCATTTAATACTTGAATCCCCTATTTATTAAGATTCTTAATTTAGATTTTTAATATTACTTGGGAAAAATTTCGAAGTAATAAAAGTGAAAACACAACCAACGAACTTTTAAAAATCAACTTAATTAAAACCAAATTAAATATGAAAAATTTTTATTTTACACTAATTATTCTAATACCAAAATTTCTGATGGCGCAGATTAGTTATGATGTGCCGCTGCCATTAAAGATTGGTTCTTTTACATCCAATGGATATTTGGATGGTGTACTTGTCGAAAAGACATCAGGAGGATACTCCGTCAGCTCAATTTTAACGGCTAGATATCGAGTATCTACCAAGGTTATTTTCGATAACTATGAAGAGCAAACTATTTATTTACTCGCCAACTATAATTTTGATGATCGATTCAATTTACAAGATTCCAATTGTAAAGTCATAGATTTTCGTATTGGCGACGGCGAGCATAAGATCGCTGATAACGGTACAACTGGGTTAGCTTCGACACTAGCCACTAAAAAAGACATGATAACATTAAATCAAGCTAAGGTAACAGGGAAAGAATTAGATGCACGTATTTATCCTGCTAAAACAGGAGACTCCTTATCAAAATATACATTCAAAAATACCAAGCCAATCATCGATCCGAAAGATTACCCTAACTTGATATATGATTGTGGAATAAAATATAATATTTTTGGCAAGGTTAAAGGATTTAGACATACAGAACTAAGGCTAAAACCCGATGAAGAAAGAGAAAAAATTAGGAAATCCATCTTAGGCTGGACGACTATAAAAGAGTATAAATCTGAAGAGAAAAAAGTAAAATTTGATTACTTTCTAGATGACCCGAAGCATGATAAACTGCGTATAGCAGGATCGAATGTTCATGAATTAACAGGTGATGTCGTCGCCTGTATCGGCCATCCTGAAAAAATGAATTATCAAAAATTTAGTTTCTGGGGCTTTGATAAAGATGGCAAGGTGAGAAATTCATATTACAAGGAGTTCAGTACTCCTCAAGATTTACCTGATGTAGTATCTACAGACGATTCCCAACCATTATTTTATGAGAGAATTGAAACTGTTCAAAATTATTTTTTTCCTTATACGACAGGTGATTCTTTTACTATAGTCGAACAAGACAAGTTCGGCAAAATTATTTCTGATAAAGCTTACCCTGCAACTATAAAAGCCGGCTTATATATGAGTAGATTCATAGAAAAAGATAATAGTAAGTCTTTTTTGACCATTCATAAGAAAAAAGAAGGCGTCATGTTAAATAATTTTTTAATAAGCCCTGATGATAAGTTAAGTACAGTCAGTTTTATTTTAGATACGGTGGATCTTACCCAACCCTTTTCTAATAGATATTATGAGGGGAAAATTGTTATGAAAATGCCTACTGGAAATAAAGCCGTGCTCTATCAGCAGTATTATGAAATATCAATTACAGAAACCCCTGGTGGGGTGGCCAAAAAAATTAAAAAATATGATGGTTTTTTCATTGCATCATTCGATAAATCCAATAAGTTAGTTGATATTTTTCAGTTAAAAAGCTTAAATAAGGAAGGTGGTGAAGAGCCTTTTTCGGCTGATTATTATCAAGGTGCTGACGGGAGTCAAGTGATATTAGTTCACCGACCAAATAAAATGAAAAGCTCAAAAGGTTTAATAGACATTAAAGAATATGTATTGCTTAACATTGACCTTAATGGTAAAGTTATAAATAAGAAAAACTTAGGTCTTAAACTTTCACGTAGAGAAGACATACTTTCCCCTACTGGCTTAACTAATGTATTTAGCACAAAACCAAATTCAACTACTAATACTATAAATCTCATACATTTAACCGAACTAGAATGATTTTTGGTCTGAGGTTACTTAATGGTTTCTTTTATTAGTCCATAGATAAGTAAATCAAAAGGGCAAGTTGTGAAGCAGTTCACTATTTGCCCTTTATTATAGGAATAAGCTTTGATGGCAAATAGTCGAACCTTAAGGTCATATAAGTGCTTGAATATTTAATAAATAAACAGAAATAAGTTATGAAACTAATACAAAGTTTCGTAAATTTCTGATTAAAATCTTGCAAATTATTAAACCCCAATTGCTGTGAAAGAAAAAGTATAGCCTATTATATGAATTCAGGTTTAATATCCACCTGTTTTATAATGAATTCAATCACTTTACCAAAGATTTTTTAATTAATTTGAACCGTCACCTTTTTCATTTGTTCCATACATTAAATATGAAGATTGAAACCATAACCCATTATATTCATATTAATTAATTATAGAATGACAACATATTCAGTAGGCATGGTCGGCTTGGGCACCATGGGACGCAACCTGATGCTAAATATTGCAGATCATAAGCATAGTATCATCGGTTATGACAAAGACACTACAAAAGTCGATCAGGTGAAGGCTATTGAGGATTACTCCAACATCTCTGCAACCGATAATATCACTCAATTTGTTCAGAGCCTTGAACGACCTGCCCGCATCATCTTACTCGTTCCTGCCGGTAAAATCGTGGATTACGTCATTTCTGACCTCACACCGCTTTTATCACAGGGTGATATTATCATAGATGGTGGCAACTCCTATTTCAAGGACACAGACAGGAGATACAATGATTTAAAAACGAAAGGAATCCACTTTATGGGCATGGGCGTTTCGGGCGGTGAGAAAGGTGCACGATTTGGACCAAGTATTATGCCGTCAGGTGATTTGGTCGCTTTCAATAAGGTTGAGTCGATCCTCAATGATGCCGCTGCAAAATACAACGCCATTCCTTGTAGTAAATATATGGGCAATGGTTCTGCAGGACATTATGTCAAAATGGTACACAATGGAATAGAGTATGGTATGATGCAACTCATTGCTGAGACTTACGACATCATGCACAATGGTATGAATCTATCTAATTCGGACATTGCTGATACCTTTAATAACTGGTCACATGGCGAATTATCCGGATTTCTGATTGAGGCAACGGTCAGCATTTTGCGACAAAAAGACGATGTTACCGGCAATGATTTGTTAGATATGATTAAGGACGTAGCTCGCCAGAAAGGTACCGGTAAGTGGACAAGCCAGGATGCATTAGACTTACAAGTACCTGTTCCTACTATCGATATGTCCGTGGTAGCAAGAGACCTTAGCGCTTTTGAAGTGGAACGACAAAGCATTAGCTCTTGTGTAAATACATCTGCTCATACTGAACAGTCGGGCATGACGATAGATCAATTGGGTTCAGCTCTTCACCTCGCCTTTTTATTGACTTACAATCAAGGCTTACATCTTATCAAAATAGCGTCCGATACATATCAGTATGAAGTGCCGATGATCGATGTTATTCACAACTGGAAAGAGGGATGTATCATCCGTTCCGCCTTGCTCGCAAAATTTGAGAAAGTGTATCAAAAAGACGAGAAAAGGTCGATGATTATTACCGATGACGATATATGTAAAATGATCCAAAGTGAAATTCAAACCCTTAAACAAGTGGTGCTTTTTGGTATCCATAATAATTTCGGATCTTCCGCTTATGCGTCAGTACTAACGTATTGGAACATGATGTCATCAGCTAAAAGTCCGATGAATATTATTCAGGGATTGAGAGATCTCTTTGGTGCACATACCTTTGAAAGAATAGATAAGCCGGGTGTATTTCATCAGGAATGGAATTGAAAACGTATTAAATAAAACAAAATGAAGAGTGAAATAGCCTCTATGCCGACCATTTTCTTGATCTTTGGAGCTACAGGAGACCTGACGTATCGAAAGTTGATGCCTGCATTGTACAATTTAATTTTGGATGATATGCTGCCCGAAGAATTTTCGGTTATTGGCATTGGGCGTTCCGACCTTTCTAAAGATGACTTAATGGTTAAATTGAAGGAAGGTGCAGTAAACTTCTCAAGACGCCCTGTGGTGGATGACAAGTGGAATATGCTGTGTAAAAATTTCGGATATATCAATGGAGACTTTGCTGATCCGGCATTATACGAAAATGTCAACAAAGCAGTCGTCGGCTTTAAAACACAACATACAGAGAAGTCTAACGTCATAGTCTATCTCGCTGTTTCGCCCGTTTTTTTTGGACCAATAACTAAGAATCTTTCAGCTTACTCCTTTGTTAAAAGGCGTGACCAGACACGATTTGTATTTGAAAAGCCCTTTGGCCATGACTTGGAAAGTGCCAAATCTCTAAACGAAGAATTGATGGCTGTCCTTAGAGAAAATCAGATATATCGGATTGACCATTATCTCGGTAAAGAGACCGTACAGAATATATTGGCATTTAGATTTGCAAACTCATTTTTTGAACCTTTGTGGAACAAAAACTATATTGAATGGGTCCAGATCTCCTCGCTTGAAAAAGTCGGCTTAGAAGGTAGAGGTGGCTATTATGACAACAGTGGCGCCCTGCGGGATATGATACAAAACCACATGCTTCAACTCATGTGTATGATAGCCATGGAACCGCCCATAAGCTTCGATGCGGATGAAATCAGAAATAAAAAAGCCGATATACTGCATGCCGTAAGAAAATATTCCGAACAAGAAGTGTTTCAATATACTGCAAGAGGACAATATGGATCCGGAAAAAATGGGGATGATACGGTAGTAGCTTACCGGGAAGAGCCCAATGTCAAGCCGGATTCCAATACAGAGACCTTTGCAGCTGCCTTGTTACATATCGAAACATGGAGATGGGAAGGCGTACCTTTCTATATACGCACCGGAAAAAATCTCTCACAAAAAGCTACAACTATCGCAATTAAATTTAAACCAGCTCCTTCATATAGCTTTCCGAAAGAGGCCACCAGCAATTGGAGATCCAATTTATTGGTATTTAACATCAATCCTAAGATGGACATACACTTACAATTTCAGGCAAAAGTCCCGGGTCAATTGATGCAGTTGAGTCAGGTCAATATGGAATTTGATTTTGAGAAAGAATTGACCGCCAATACACCGGAAGCTTATGAACATTTGATCTATGACGTACTTGAGGGTGACGCTACATTGTTTATGCGATCCGATCAAGTAGATGCCGCTTGGCAAATCATTAATCCGATTTTGAATGCTTGGCAAAAAACCAAAGCATTGGAGTTTCCTAATTATGCTCCGGGCTCCAATGGTCCGGTCAAAGCAGATGAACTACTTGCAAAATATGGACATACTTGGTTGAATCCGGCTACTTAGAAAAAATTATTCTCTTCAATAAGTCCTTTATTGGCAAATAATCAACTTCATGTGAGTCTAAACCATTTATAATTGATTCGAAAATGCTATTTAGTTGCTCCTTAAGAACATATTAATGTTGATTATCATATAAATAGACATAAATAAATTATATATTTGTTATTAAGGGGCGACTATTTATGCCCCTGAAAATCATGCATTATTATTTGCCAGTTATATTTTTATGCAAAACGCCTAGAATTATCAAACATTTACTTTAAAACTGTTCATAAAACTCATACCTTAATTTAATCTTCACTTTGGTGGCTTTGTACCGATTATACTCAAAATGAATAGTATCTCCGACCATTTCATAACCGTCACTGCATGCTTTCCCCTCTTTTACTGAAGATAAGTAAGAGGGTAATCCGTTATACTTAATAGAGTCGTTCATTTCATAATTAAATATTCTACATATATTGTTGTAATGGCCACCACTTCCTAATTTCGGAACATAAAATGTATCTAATTTCTCTACTGAAGAATCGATATTTATCTCAAATACCTCATCCGGCATGACAAAAAAGTAAAAAAATAATATTAAAACCGATATTAATCCGCCAAAATACATAAATATTAATTTAAAATGTGATGCTGCTTCATTCATGCGTTTGAATAAGTTGAGTTTCTGAAGTGATACCGCCTGTGCATATACAAGAGTTATAGCCGCAAGTCAAAAAGCTTATGACATCATATTCAATGAATGGTAAGGAAAGCAAATTCATGAAATTATAAATCAAATTTATTAAAGAATTTTAGTGATAGAATTCATACTTGATATGAATAAAGACTGAATCTGCCTTATATTTATTGTAGCTGATTTTAAAAGGTGGCTCACCCCATAGTCTTCCTTCCCGACACCCTCTTCCATTTCTTTCAGGATTGAATAATACTTTTTTAATTGAATCCACGATAACGGTATCATTTGAAAATTGTGTATAAGTACAGCAAATATTTGAATAATTGGATAAATCTCTATACTTAGGGTAAAAAGAAGTGTCAATCTTTTCTATTGACGAATCAATATTTATCTCAAACACCTCATCCGGCATGACAAAAAAGTAAAAGAATAGCCCGGCTAATGAAAAAATTCCGCCTAAAGTCAAAAGTAAAAGTTTTAGATATGGTGTATCATTATTCATGAGTTTGCATAAGTTGAGTTTCTGCAGTTATACCTCCCGTTCCATAAATAGGATATTCGGTACATTTCCAAAAACACGGATCATTATAATTAATCGGAGAAAGATATCGTAGTATTCCCGTGTGCATGTACTGTTAGAGAATAATAGCTGTGAGCGTTCCTTCGGAGGCATCGGGGTTTTATTTCCCGACTTGAAGACCCCAGTAGTTATTATGCATGTCCATATCCTTTTCGTATAAAATGAATGGTTTATCCAACATTCACTTTAAAACAGTTCATAAAACTCATACCTTAATTTAATTTTTACTTTTGTAGCTTTGTACCGATCATATTCAAAACGAATAGTATCTCCGACCATTTCATATCCATCAGAACAATATTTACCTTCTTTGTTTTTTATTCTTTTTTCTTTATTTATAATTATAGTATCATTAAACTCATAATGATATATTCTACATATATTGTTGTAATGGCCGCCACTACCTAATTTCGGTAAATAAAATGTATCCAATTTTTCGACTGACGCATCAATATTTAATTCAAACACCTCATCCGGCATGACAAAAAAGTAAAAGAATAATCCAACTATTGAAAAGATTCCACCTATAGACATAATTAATATTTTTAGATATGGTGTGTTGTCATTCATGAGTTTGGATAAGTTGGGTTGAAGAAGATATTCCACCTGTACCCGTATCTTCGTATTGATCGCAAGTCCAAAAACACGGATCATTATAATTAATCGGAGAAAGATATCGTAGTACTCCGGTGTGCATATACTGTGAGAGAATAATAGCAGTGAGCGTTCCTTCGGTGGCATCGATGTTGTCTTTTCCGATTTGCAATCCCCAGTAGTTATTATGCATGTCCATATCCTTTTCGAGTTGTAAATGGGTGGGGGTTTCTGATTCTCTGGCAGTATAAAATTCGATCACTGAAGATTCATTGATAGTTTGGGCATTCAAAGCTACCCAATAGGTATGTCTGAAAGCATCCACCATTGAATTTCGTTCTTGTCTTCCGCTTACAGCATATACCTGTCTAGATTTGTCTCCTGCTTTTTTAGTGTTAATTGCGATGATCAACCCTTTTCGAGGGCTTTCCATACATAAATATTTTTCAACTGCTGTCAATTTTCTATATAGAGACCAAGGGTCATTGCCTTTATATATACTCTCTATGGTTTCAGCCCATTCCGCAGTGCCCAATTGAGGGTAGCCTTTCTGTTGATTGATTGAGTAATATTGTTCATTTCCTATCATGGTTTGCAAATGTAATCTTAATGCTTCTTTACTTTCAATGTCAATATTGTTATTCAAATAAATATTCATGGGAATAAATGCTTCATGATGTCCTATTATCCACTGATAAGCCTCTGTCTGCGCATTATTCACCGGATCGAGTGGATAATTGATTTCTTTTAGGAAGAGCAATTCTGCAAAAGCCCCTTCGAATAAATCAAGCTCCATAATGATAGAATTTCCTTGATGCCAATCTAAGTTGGCATAAATAAATGAATCTCCTGAATCACCCATTATATTCCAAAAATCTTCTACAGGCATTTTCAAATCATATAGATCTAATAATGTACGCCACAACCCAGTTATCAGTCTCTTTCCCTCCGGATTATCCGCAAAGGATGCCCTTATTTCCTGATAATAGTCCCTATCATTGGAGGTTGAGCCTTCACCTTTCGGATTATCACCATTATTATCCGGTATATAATCATCATATCCCGACCCTAGTCCGCCCGTAAAACATCCCCATTTTTTTGTAGGAATCCAATAGTCACACAGACCACTTGTGAATGCCATACACGGCTCCCAAGTATAGACAGTTACCCAATCACATGCGATATCCCGTATCTGAATGCCATCGACTTTTAGATGACTATTCCCTTGTGACGGTTCAAAAAGATATTCTGTACCATTTTGAATAGAATAGGTTTTATATATTGAATCTAATAGCGTTGAGAACTCAATAATTCCATTAAATCCCGAACTATAATGATCTAAATTAGTCCCTTGAACCATATTCTGCGCTTGGGACATTCCTGGTGTTGGAGCAATCTTTAGAACAAACATAGAAATCTTATCATTATCATCGAGTGTAACAACGGCTCTTCTTTGGGGAATTGTACTTATATAATTCATGGTGTCATATCCTCCACCGAAGGAATATACCGAAATTGAAACGGGAGCTTCAATGATATTTGCTTCCACGACATCTACTGATTTGTTTACCGATCGATAGGATGTAGCATTATTCCAATCAATTTGATACCCATTGTCTTCTCCATTTCTGACTTCCATTCCGGTATTAGGGTTGATCCTTATAAGTTCTTCTTCAAAATACTTTTGTGCTTGTACAACTGTAAGCTTAGAGGGTGAATCAAAAATAATATTTTCCTTACTACATGAAATAAAAAAGTTAGAAAATAATGTTATCCCCACGGTAAAGCAAATAAGATGCCAATTGATGCGTTGATGCGTTGATGCGTTGATGCGTTGATGCGTTGATGCGTAGATGCGTTGATGCGTTGATGCGTTGATGCGTTGATGCGTTGATGCGTTGATGCGTTGATGCGTTGATGCGTTGATGCGTTGATGCGTTGATGCGTTGATGCG
>Ga0073900_10001695_pt1 | contig 12035 bp, 6 predicted proteins | sample KloWWTmetKNB5Kit_FD_66666 | JGI IMG/M metagenome (GOLD analysis project Ga0073900, IMG submission 66666) | Active sludge microbial communities from Klosterneuburg, Austria, studying microevolution and ecology of nitrifiers - Klosterneuburg... | ecosystem: Engineered > WWTP > Aerobic digester >...
GAACTTTTGCCAAATCCATATCCTGAGTACATCACCAGGCCCTGACCCATGCTGGCTTGAAAATCACCTAATACTACTCTGGAGATCAAGCGGTTTACTTTTTGCACATCCACATGGAAGGAGATAAAATCAAAGTAAAGCGGATTATATTCCCTTGAGAATGGCTCACCCTCATCCTTTTCCATTGCGAGGCCAACACTGACTCTCCCCGGCACGATATGTCTTAGGTTGATCATGAATCTATCCGGTGAACCCAGATAAGCGGGTGCGTCCCCTGTGAATCCTTTCTTCTCCTCAAGGCCTCTTACATACCGTATGAGTAACTGCTTGCGACCTTGATACAGCATGCTCAAGTGAAAGGGAGAATTGAAATCTTCATCGATTGACTTCAGAAATGGACGGATCCTTATGATGTCAGATATATCCAATCCAGACACTGATTGTAATTCCAGGAAATTAATGAAATCACCGTATAACTCTCTGTGTGTAATGATGTTCTGAACCTGTATCTCATCCAGAAGTCTAAACTCCAACAGTGCATTCAAGTCATCCCGGTTTAGATCGATCTTGCGCTCAAACAAATCCCCCAACCGCACAGCCAGATCATTGATCACATTGTCAGGCAGGTCGGGGTTGGCTACCATGATACTCTCCAGTGTGGCACCTATTACATCTTTGGCGGATTCGATTCCCTGTGCTTCTGAGCGATAGACTGAGTTGATCAGGCAGCAGATGAGTAATAAATATTTGAAAAACGATTTTAACATCCTTTATAAAATCTCGTGTGCCAATATTACAAGAATCCCGTTACATATAAAAAACCAATTTTCAATCTCAGAATAATGTTTGGAATTTATTTTTTGACATATGTTTCTAATTGAATATCAAAATAAAATTTGTTTTACCTTTGCAAAATATCTCCAAAAAATTATCTGCTATATGAATTACACTCGCTTCAATGCCATTGATTCTATTCAACACCGTTCTGAAATCGAATATACCACTCTTCCTGAAGATTCTAGGATAACCAGCTACTTTGGCTCCAATGTCTTCAATGATCAGGTCATGAAAAAATACCTGATGGAAGATGCTTATCTGGCAGTAAAAGCAGCCATCCAATCCGGCAATAATCTCAATGGAGCAGTCGCAGATAAGGTAGCTGATGCAATGAAAATATGGGCGATGCAGATGGGCGCAACACACTATGCCCACTGGTTCCAGCCGCTTACAGGCAAGACGGCCGAAAAGCACGATTCATTTTTCACTATCACCCCTGAAGGTCTGATCACCGAAGAGTTTGGCGGCAAAGAATTGGCACAGCAGGAACCGGATGGCTCCAGCTTCCCCGGCGGTGGTCTAAGGACTACCTTTGAAGCACGCGGCTATACAGCCTGGGACCCCTCCTCCCCCGCTTTTATTCTTGAAGTGGGAGAAGGTAAGACACTATGTATTCCCACTATCTTTGTAACCTACGCAGGCGAAGCGCTTGACTTCAAGCTACCGCTACTCAAATCAATACACCACCTAGAGTCAGCCGCAGTTGCGGTATGCCAGTATTTTGATACTGCTATAAATAAAGTAAACATCACGCTAGGTTGGGAGCAAGAATATTTTCTCATCGATAAGGACTTCTTCGAATCCAGACCTGATCTGCTACTGACTGGTCGAACCCTATTGGGTTCACACAGCAAAAAAGGGCAACAACTCGAAGATCATTATTTCGGGTCTATTCCGGAACGTGTGTACAATTTTATGCGAGATGTAGAGATAGAATCCCACAGATTGGGCATTCCGGTACGTACACGACACAATGAAGTTGGGCCGGGCCAGTATGAGATGGCACCTATGTATGAGGATGTCAATATAGCCAATGACCACAATCAGCTACTGATGGATCTGCTGGAGCGCATCAGCCGCCGTCATAAACTGGCAGTGCTGATGCACGAAAAGCCCTTCGATGGCGTCAATGGCTCCGGAAAACACAACAACTGGTCGATGAGCACCAATACCGGTAAGAACTTGCTTTCACCGGGTAATAATCCGGGCAAAAATTTACGATTTCTAACTTTCTTCGTGAACACTATCCGGGCAGTTTATGAGTATGCGGATTTACTGCGAGCCAGCGTAGCGTCTGCCTCCAATGACCACCGCCTGGGTGCCAACGAAGCTCCTCCGGCTATCATGTCCGTCTTTGTAGGTTCTGCGCTATATGAAGTACTGGAATTTATAGGTGCGGGAGTGGCCATTGAGAAGGATTCAGTAGGTGAGGTACTCTCATTAATGTCAAAAATACCTGATCTGGCTAAAGATAATACAGATAGAAACAGAACTTCTCCCTTTGCTTTTACCGGAAATAAGTTTGAAATGCGAATGGTCGGTTCAAGTATGAACTGTGCAGCACCTATGACTATACTGAATGTCATCGTGGGCAGACAACTGATCAGATTCAAAGGTGAAGTAGATAAACTAATCAAAAAAGGAATTGAGCAGGATACTGCCCTACTCACTATCATCAAGCAATACATCAACGAATCTAAGCCCATCATATTCGAAGGTGACGGATATAGTGAAGAGTGGAAGAAAGAGGCCAAAAAGCGCGGGCTCAGCAATACCCCTAATACGCCGGAAGCACTTAAAGTATATAAAACTAAAAAAGTAAGAGACCTATTTACTACTACCGGACTATTTTCTGAAGCAGAAATGGATGCCCACTATGAAGTGATGTTTGAGACCTATTCGTTGAAGATGGATATTGAAGCCAGGACACTCGTAGATCTAAGTAGAAATATGGTTCTACCTGCTGCACTTGCTTACCAGACGAAGGTTGCTAAGAACATCGCGCAATTAAAAAATGCAGGGATGTCAGAAGATACTCATACCGGGCAGACCAAACTACTGAAAAACTTGTCCAAACTGATCGAGCGGCTCATAGAGGTTACTGATAAACTGGACCACTCAATAAATAAAACGCATAAATCCGATTTTGAGGATACTGCTCATGCATTTTGCTATAAAGTAAAACCGCTGATGATGGACCTACGTACAGTCTCAGACGAGTTGGAGCTCATTATCGAAGATTCAATGTGGCCATTAGCCAAATACCGTGAGATGATGTTTATTCGTTAATAAACATAAGACCCAAAAGTCCCACCATTTTAAATAAGTAGATGATCCCGGCCCACAAGCCGGGATTTTCTATCTTAGCAGGTAAGACAACAGTACATTAGCGCATGATTCCAAATCAAACCGTAGAAGAAATATTCAATCGGGCCCGGATAGAAGAGGTAGTAGGTGATTTTCTTACACTTAAGAAGCGTGGTGTTAACCTCCTTGGACTGTGCCCCTTCCACAATGAAAAGACACCATCCTTTACTGTATCGCCAGTCAAGAATATTTTTAAATGTTTCGGTTGTGGTCGTGCCGGTACTCCAGTCGGCTTCATCATGGAGCACGAAAACCTCAGCTATGTAGAGGCACTCAGATATCTGGCTGCCAAGTACAATATCACCATCGTCGAGAAGGTGTATACCGATCAAGAGAAAGAAGAAACCCAACACAGAGAATCTCTACTCCTCATCAATGAGTATGCCACGACTCACTTTCATGCCAATCTGATGCAGAGCGAATATGGCAGAGCTGCAGGACTCTCCTACTTTCAATCCAGAGGCTTTACAGCGGATACGATAGTTAAATTCAAGTTGGGCTTTGCCTTCCCGGATGGAAAAGACTTGTATCAGCACGCGGTAAATAATGGCTACAAGCCGGAATTTCTCGAAGAGATTGGTCTGGTGACTGCACAGAAAAAGGATTTCTTCATCAATCGAGTGATGTTTCCGGTATTTAATCTTTCAGGCAGGATAGTCGGCTTTGGTGGACGCACCCTCTCCACCAGTGAAAATGTACCCAAATACCTCAATTCACCAGAGTCTGAGATATACAACAAGAGCCAATTGCTCTACGGATTTTATCAGGCGCGTAATGCCATCAAGAAAGCAAACGACTGCTACCTGGTTGAGGGTTACACGGATGTATTGTCACTTCATCAGGCCGGTATAGAGCTCGCAGTGGCTTCATCAGGCACCAGCCTCACTTTCGATCAAGCTCGGCTCATATCACGCTTCTCAGAGCAGGTCACCATACTGTATGATGGCGACAGCGCCGGCATAAAAGCAGCGGTTCGCAGTATAGAAATATTGCTGGCGCAGAACCTCAATGTTTATGTAGTCATCCTACCGGAGGGCAATGACCCGGATTCATACCTGCAGGAATTTGGCGCTCAAAAACTAAAGGACTTCATCGATGAACATAAAAAGGATTTTATTCTGTTTAAAATTCAAGAGATCAATGCGGAAGCCAGACAAGACCCCATCAAGAAAATTGCGCTGCTCAAGGATCTCATTCATCTGATCGCAGCTATACCGGATCACTTGAAGCGCACTGTGTATGCGGGCACTTGTGCCCAGCTACTCGATGTAGATGAAAAAGTCATCATCCAGGATATTGAAACCCAGGTCAGGAAAAACCTGGAAAAGGATAAACTCGAGCAACTACGTGATAAACGGAATAATGGACCAACACAAACTCAATCTCAAAAAAATGAAATTGAGACTTCGGATATTCCATTTCTCAATGAATTATTTCACGATCTGATCATCTACGGTGAAAAAGAATATTTACCTGAGGCGAATACGACAGTCAAAGAGTATCTACTGAGAGAATTAGAACAGAATGAATACTACATTGATCACCCCATGTATCAGGCGCTTTTGAAAGAATACCAGTCGAGAAATGCCTCCGGTGAGTCAAACGACATCCAGTTCTATCTAAATCATCCCGATCCTGAGATCAGAAAGCTGATGATTTCCTGGTTGGACCCCGGCTATGAATATTCACCAAACTGGTTGGTAAAGCATCAGATGCCACTCCACTATCAGCCCATGCCGGATAAGAACTATGTCAATAATATTCACAATGCTATGCTGTACTTTCGGCGTGCGATCTATGATCATCTGAACCAGGAAAACCAACAGAAAATAGCAAAGCTCTTCAAGGAAAATTCGCTGAATGACGTTGAGATCCAGTTGCGTACACAGATTCTGATAGATCAGGAGCGAAAAAAACTATACGATGAGCTGGGCCTCGTTGTCAATAAATGGATAGCACCGCCGATGAATAATAATTAAATCCAAAAGAACCAAATCCAATATAAAAACGTATTGACCGACCTAAATATCCTCAAATTCACTCTCAAAGTGGCTTCGGTAAAAGTCCAATTGGCTTAATAAGCGGTTGTTTTCTATCTGAAGGTGTTTCATCCGCTCCAGTGTGTAAAATAAAGATTCAATTCCGGGCATATTGATACCCAGCTCGTCATGCCAGCGGCTGAACTGCTCCAGATAATTTAGTTGCTCGCTTTCCAACTGGCCGGGATGCTCGCGGGTCAAATCATCCAACATACCTGCCTCTAATAGCCCGGACACGAAATCAGGCGAAAACTGATAAATGTGAATACATTCTTCTATTGAAATAAATTCTGCTTTCATTTATCTGACTTTGAAAGTTCTTCGAATAGCTCTTGCTGTCGAGCGGTAAGTTTTGTGGGTATCTTTACCTTAAATGAGACAAACAAATCACCAGATTCACCCGATTTCTTGTACTTCGGAAATCCCTTGCCCTTGAGTCTCACACGGGTGTCATTTTGTGTACCGGGTTTGACCTTGATTTTGACGGTGGAGTCTAGTGTATCCACCATCACATCGCCGCCTAAAACTGCGGTGTAGAGATCAAGTTCTTTATCAACATACAGATCGTCATTCAGTCTCTTAAACTGTGGATCGGGTGTAATCTTAAAGGTAATGTATAGGTCACCTGCCGGGCCATTATTCACACCGGGCTGTCCATAGCCCTTCAGTTTGATTTTTTGCTCATTGCTTACGCCCGCAGGGATGTTAATACGGATTGATTTACCTTCTATGGTGAAGGTCTGCTGGTGAGTCGTCGAGGCTGACCGCAATGGTATTTCCAGATGGGCTTCCAGATCAGCACCCTTGAAGCGTGAAGAGCCGCCACCGGATCCTCGTCCTGTAGAACGCCCGCCGGCTGCTCCGCCAAACATAGACTGGAAAAAGTCAGAAAAGTCTTCGCCCTCAAACTGACTTGAGAACCCACCCTGACCACCACCAAAATCGTACTGCTGCTGCTGATATTGTCTCTGACCTTGCTGTTGCTGCCGGGCACGTTCATACTCTTCACCATGCTCCCAGTGCTCACCATACTTGTCGTATTTCTTCCGCTTTTCAGGATCAGAGAGTACTTCGTTGGCTTCGTTGATCTGCTGAAATTTCTGATGTGCCTCCTTGTCGCCGGGATTCATGTCAGGGTGATGCTTACGCGCTAGTTTTCTAAAAGCCTTTTTTATCTGGTCCTCAGTAGCACTCTTCTCTATACCCAGTATTTTATAATAATCTATGTACGCCATGTGGAATTCAATATAGTTCGACCATAAAGTATATGATTGACTCTATTTAATTGCTTATTCAGGCTTATTGTTCAAATTGCAAGTGGATCATGGGAATTTCTAATGTTTTCTTTCCTAATAACTCTTCAATACGCTCGGTCAGAACTATTTTCGTAATAATTTATGAAAGCCTGATTGACCACTTTATTTCCTCCGGGAGTGGGATAATCTCCAGAGAAATACCAGTCTCCGGTATTGTCCTTGCAAGCCTTGTGTAATCCATCGATTGTCTGATAAACCACCTCTACTTCAAAAGTGAGATTCTTTGGCTTGACTATTTGAGCTATTTCATCGCTTATTTGCTTGTCTGAGTAAAGTGCATACAACTCCTTGACATGATTCACGATTTCTTCTTTAGGCTTATTCTGCTGAGCTTTACACTTGTCATAGCAATCGGAAATCATCGATGCTTTATCATCCTTGTGAAGTAATGCGATTAACGCTTGAAAAGCGACAAATGATTTCATCACTGACATATCGATACCATAACAATCCGGGTACCTGATCTGTGGAGCAGATGAAACGATAATGACTTTCTTTGGAAATAGTCGGGCTACAATACTGAGGATAGAGTCACGTAACGTCGTGCCACGCACGATAGAATCGTCCAGCAACACTAGAGTATCTTCACCATTTCTCACGATACCATAAGTCACATCATACACGTGGGCTACCAAATCACCCCGGCTGGCAGTATCTGCTATGAAGGTTCTGATCTTGGCATCTTTGACTATCAGTTTTTCAGTGCGTACCCGTGCTTTGAGAATGTTGGAGAGTTTCTGAGCATTTACCTCCGTGCCCAATTCCAAGATTCGCTCTTTTTTATGTTGATCCAGCAGATAATCAAGTCCATCTACCATACCATAGAAGGCTGTCTCAGCCGTATTAGGAATATATGCAAAGACGGTATTTTCAAAATCATAGTTTACCGCTTTCAGTATGGGCTCAGCCAAGGTACGGCCCAATAATTTTCGCTCCAGATAAATGGTTCTGTCATTTCCTCTGGAGAAATAAATGTGTTCAAAACTACACGCCTTCCGAGGCGCAACTTCGGCAAACGGATGAATAACCAACTGGCCATCACGGCGCACAATTAGTGCATGAGCAGGCGGGACTTCCTTTACATTCTTATATCTGACACCAAAAGCAGTTTGGATTGCCGGTCTTTCGCTAGCTACTACTACCACTTCGTCATCTTCGTAATAGTAGGTCGGCCGAATTCCATTTGGATCGCGTACCACAAATGCATCTCCTGTGCCGATCATACCCAGCATTGCGTAGCCGCCGTCCACTTTTTTAAAGGAACGTGTCAAGACTTTAGTTAAATCTAGGTTTTCCGCAATGCGCTCACTTATGTCCTTGTTATTCAGACCTTCATGCTTATATTGTTCAAACAATTCTTGAACTTCAGCATCCAGAAAATGGCCAATTTTCTCCATCATCGTGACTGTGTCACTGCGCTCCTTTGGGAACTGACCCAGAGAGATTAATTCCTCAAACAGCTCATTGGTATTGGTCATATTAAAGTTGCCCGCCATCACCAGATTCCGGGTCATCCAGTTGTTCTGTCGCAGGAAAGGATGACAAGTTTCGATGGTATTGATTCCATGTGTACCATATCGTAAATGTCCCATCAGGACTTCACCTGTATAAGGAATATTATTCTTTAACCAGTCAGCATCCTTTATTTGTTCAGGAGTCAGGTGATTGAAATGCTCATAAATACCCTGAAATAAGTCCTCCAGATAATTCGACGCGATACTTCTTTTCCTGGATATGAAACGCGATCCCGGCTCAGGAAAGAGCTTGATAGTGGCCATACCGGCACCATCCTGACCTCTGTTTCGCTGCTTTTGCAACATGAGATTAAGCTTATTAATCCCATACAGAGCAGTTCCGTATTTCTCCTGATAATATTTCAGTGGCTTCCTGAGGCGAATGAGTGCGATACCGCATTCATGCTTGATTGGGTCACTCATTAAGTAAACTTAGTTTTTGTGGTAAGAAGCCGCAAAATTAACCTTTATTTCTATTAAAGAGTCATCTGATATCCTAACTAATGTTAATTAGAATGGACTGAATAGCGGGCTCTAGTCCTGCTATCTCAGTGCCCCCGGCGCTGGCCTGGGTGGCAGAACCTCCACCACCTCCATTGATGAGGGGTGCAGCCGTCTTGACCAGCTGAGCTGCATTCAGGCGACCGGATTTATTGAGATCATCAGTTATATTTACCTGCAGCTGCGCTTTACCATTGGCGGTATTACCCAGTATGACAATTCCCGAGGTGAGCAGGCCCATTAGATTATGTCCCAGCGTCTTAAAGAGCTTAGCGTCATCGACGTCCACTATTTTGTGGACCACCTGAAGACCATTGATATACTGCATAGAATCTGCTAATTCAGTCTGCAATTGATTCACTGCATCTACTTTGAAGCGTTCGAGTGATTTCTCCAGTTGCTTGTTTGCTTGGAGAAGTTGTTCCACCTTGGCTACTGCATCTTTAGGATTGCCCAGTGCATTGAGCAATTCATTTTGATTTTCTAATTTTCCATTAATCCAATTCAGTGCATGCGAGCCACTCAGCGCTTCTACCCTTCTGACGCCTGCTGCTATGGCTGTTTCTGAACTTATCTTGAAGGTGCCTATATCTCCGGTAGAGCCCACATGTGTACCACCACAAAGCTCCATCGAATATTCCGGATCGATGATTACCACACGCACTTCATCACTATATTTCTCTCCGAAGAGCGCCATAGCGCCGATTTTCATTGCTTCATCTTTCGCCATGAGTTTAATGACTACCGGAATATTCGCTCTGATTCTTTCATTAACTATTGATTCCACTTTACTTATCTCCTCAGGCGTCATTTTTGCAAAATGTGAGAAATCAAATCTAAGATAATCTGGAGCCACCAAGCTACCCTTTTGGGCCACATGCTTGCCCAATACACTTCGAAGCGCAGCATGAAGTAAATGAGTTGCTGTATGGTGATAGGTTATATTCTTTCGCCGCTCTGCATTGACAGTTGCTCTTAGCTCTACTGAGGGATCTTGGGGCAAGCGATCTGTGAAATGAACGATGAGATCGTTCTCTTTCTTAGTGTTCAACACAGGTATTGATTCATCACCATAGGTGAGCAGGCCTGTATCACCTAGCTGACCACCACTCTCAGCATAGAAAGGCGTATTCTCAAGTACGATTTGGTATCCTTCCTTGTCTTTCTGGACAAACTTGCGGTATTTGGAGATTTTTGTTTTAGACTCCAACTGGTCATAGCCTACGAAGGTGGAAGAGTCCACCGCGTGTATTTCTACCCAGTCTTCATTGTTGATCTGAGCTGAGGCACGACTTCGACTCTTTTGTTCCTGCAGAGCGCGTTCAAACCCTGGCTCATCTATCTCAAGGTTCTTCTCCTGTGCCATGAGGCGGGATAGATCCACCGGAAATCCAAATGTATCCATCAGTTCAAATACTTTATCACCCGCCAGTACTTTATCTGCCTCTACAGCATATGCGTCAAACCTTTTGATACCGCTCTCAAGTGTACGCAGAAAAGCTGCTTCCTCTTCTAGTATTACCTTGGCTACAAAACTTTGCTGCAATGCCAATTCGGGAAATATATCCGCATACTGTGTAGCAAGCAGAGGAACGAGTTGTGTCAATAAGGGCTCGTTGTACTCTAAGTAGGTGTAATAATAGCGTACCGCACGTCTGAGTATCCGCCTTATGACATAGCCCGCTCCGGTATTTGACGGCAACTGACCATCAGCTATCGTAAAGCAGATAGCCCTAATGTGGTCTGCCAGAACCCGGAAGGCAATATCAGGCTTATCATCACCTGCAGTATATTTTTTGCGCGTTATTGTAGCAACTAGATCAATGGTAGGCGTAAAAATATCGGTATCATAATTTGAATTTTTACCTTGAAGAACCCGTACCAATCGTTCAAATCCCATACCTGTATCTACGTGATTGGCGGGTAATTTCTCCAGGCTGCTATCTCTGAGTCGATTAAACTGTATAAATACATTATTCCAAATCTCGATCACCTGAGGATGATCATTATTGACGAGAGAAGCGCCATTTACTAAACTTCGCTCATCATCCGACCGACAATCAATGTGAATCTCGGTACACGGACCGCAAGGACCTGTGTCTCCCATCTCCCAAAAGTTATCTTTTTTATTTCCCCATAGAATCTGGTCGTCGGGTAAATATTGCTTCCAATAAGCACGTGATTCACCATCGGCGGGGATTTGTTGCTTTTCATCCCCTTCGAATACGGTCGCATACATCCTGTCTACCGGAATTTTTAAGATGTCAGCAAGTAGTTCAAAACTCCATTGAATGGCTTCCTTCTTGAAATACCCCGCTTCCGGCTTCTCGGGATCCCCGATACTCCAGTTGCCTAGCATTTCGAACATGGTATGGTGATAGGTATCCACGCCCACTTCCTCCAGATCATTGTGCTTTCCACTCACCCTCAGACACTTCTGCGTATCGGCGATCCGATGCGCAGTAATCGCCTGATTACCCAGAAATAAGTCCTTAAATTGGTTCATTCCTGCGTTGGTAAACATAAGCGTAGGGTCATTCTTGACCACTATAGGAGCTGACGGAACGATCTTATGGCCTCTTTCTTTGAAAAAATCAAGAAATATCTGCCTTATCTGAGTAGAATTCATCTAGGGTAGTTTGTTTGTAATCAATGACTTGTACGATTTTTTCATAATTAAATTTTAAATATATTTTAATTTATAATAAAAGAAATATACATTTGTCCATCCCATTATATCGGCCTCTAGGTTTATCTAGATTTAAGATGATTCAATTGTTAAAATCTTTTGCGAGGCAAAAGTAAGAAACCAAAGGAAGGAGATATGCAGAAAAGCAAAAAATTTATACTGGATAGGCAAACGCTTTTATTTCACCCTGCAAAAAAAACTAATCACTTTAAGGCTTTATTCTTCACCTCATTTCTTTTACTTGTTGGCCTCATCTGGTACAGTTTTTCAAATTCTAATTCTATTGATGCTTCAGCAAATCCTCACGTAACTGCGGAATTCAATAAACTGAATCAAAAATATCAGGAGCTGAATGCGCAAATCCAGCAATATTCGCACAAACTGGAAGTACTCCATGATAAAGACGCCAATGTGTATAAGATGGTCTATGGCGTAAAGCCGGAAGATGAAAATATATGGCAAGGTGGTACCGGTGGTAAAAACCTGAACCGTGGTTTCTACAACAACCTCTGGAATTTTAATATCTCAAATATTGAAGACAAAGCAACCAAATTAGAGCACCAACTTCTGATGCAGAGTAAGTCACTGGATAATCTCTATAGTATGGCGAAGGACAAAGAAAAGTACTTCAACTCTATACCTAGTGTGATTCCGGTGGAGAAAGACCTGCTGCAGAGAAATGTGAACTTACTCTCCGGCTTTGGCAGAAGACTGCACCCCATCTTTAAGATCTGGAAAAAACACGAAGGACTCGATCTCACCTGCCCTAAAG
>Ga0073900_10001701_pt1 | contig 12024 bp, 14 predicted proteins | sample KloWWTmetKNB5Kit_FD_66666 | JGI IMG/M metagenome (GOLD analysis project Ga0073900, IMG submission 66666) | Active sludge microbial communities from Klosterneuburg, Austria, studying microevolution and ecology of nitrifiers - Klosterneuburg... | ecosystem: Engineered > WWTP > Aerobic digester >...
CGACCTCTGTATTTTAGAGTTCCAAGTTTCGTAACTCCGTTTACCAAAAACAAAACTTCCTTACCGAACTCTTCTTCGATTTGTGCTTCTGTCACCGGCGTGTCTTCTATCGTGTCGTGCAAGATTCCTGCGATAACAGTTTTTGGGTCCATTCCGAGTTTGGCTAGAGTTTTTGCAACTTCGAAAACGTGATTGAAATATGGTTCACCACTTGCACGCTTTTGTCCATCGTGAGCTTTTTGTGAAAAATCAAAACCCTTGATAATCCAGTTTTTATCACCCTCTACAAGCTTCATTTTTTTAGGAAATGAATCGAAAATATCTTGGACGTTTGGTGTTTGTGACATATGCCAAATTATGCCAGAAAAGAGTGTTTTAGGAAAGAATGCCTTTTCTTTTTTCTGTTTCCTGGTAATATCTACTTATCGTTATGGATTTATCTAATATCAGAAATTTCTCAATTATCGCCCATATTGACCACGGAAAATCGACTCTTGCAGATCGAATGCTTGAGGTGACGAATACTATCGAAGCTCGTAAAATGCGAGCCCAAGTTCTAGACAAAATGGAACTCGAGCAAGAACGTGGAATAACTATCAAAATGCAACCAGTTCGGATGAACTTTAAAGTAGATGGGAAAGATTATATTTTAAATCTTATAGATACACCGGGGCACATCGATTTCTCGTATGAGGTTTCTCGTGCGCTAAAAGCTGTGGAAGGTTCAATACTCCTCGTAGACTCAACTCAAGGCGTGCAAGCTCAGACTTTCACGACACTTGGTATGGCTCAAAAGGGAGGTCTTAAGATTATTCCTGTTTTATCAAAAATTGATTCTCCTTTGGCGCGAGTGGATGAGGTGAAGACGGAAGTCGCAATGCTTTTAAATATTTCTGAAGAAGAGATAATGTGCGTGTCTGGGAAGACTGGCGAAGGCGTGCCAGAGCTTCTAGAACGAGTTGTAAAAGAAATACCACCACCAAAAGAACTTCTGACGGGAGCCGACGGTTTCCGAGCTCTGGTGTTCGATTTTGAATATTCAAACCATAAAGGCGTTATTGTCTATGTTCGAGTTGTTGATGGAGAAATAACAAAAAACGTTTCTTTAAAATTCCACGGTGCGAACGAAAAGTTTATCTCGCTCGAAGTCGGGACTTTTTCTCCTGACCCTGTGGCGAAAGATAAGATTTCTGCCGGTGAAATCGGCTACATCGTAACTGGAATTAAAAAACCAGGTATCGCATCTGTTGGAGATACAATAACTTTCGAGAAAAAAATCCTTCCAGCCTTGCCTGGATATATGAACCCTTCTCCTGTTGTTTGGGCGTCTCTTTATCCTGAAAGCCAAGATGATTTCGAAGAACTTAAAGCGTCTCTTGGAAAACTAAAACTTTCTGATTCATCGTTAACTTATGAAGAAGAATCTTCTGGCGCGCTTGGACGAGGTTTTCGATGTGGATTTTTAGGAATGCTTCACCTTGAAATTGTTTCTGAGAGAATAAAAAGAGAGTTCAACTTATCGCTAGTTGTTACAACTCCATCTATTACTTATAAAGTGAAATACAAAAACGGAAAACAAGAAATGATTTATTCTCCGCACAATTTCCCGAACGACGGAGAAACAACAGAGGTTTTAGAGCCTTGGGTTTTGGTTAAAATAATTTCACCGACAGAATATATCGGAGCTATTATGCAACTTCTTTTTGAACACGAAGGCGAGGCTAAAGAAATAGAAAACTTCGGAGACCGATCTTCTTTGGCTGTGGAAATGCCACTTCGAGAATTGATGAGAAACTTTTTTGATAATTTAAAAAGTGCTTCTTCTGGCTACGCTTCTATCTCTTACGAAATCGCAGAAGACCGACCAGCTGATGTGACACGGCTAGATATTTTAGTTGCAGACGAACCTGTCCTGGCTTTTTCTAAGGTTATTGCTCGTAGAAGGGCAGAAGAAGAGGCGGAAAAAGCTGTAGAAAAACTACATAAAATACTTCCAAGACAAATGTATGAAATGAAAATTCAAGGAAAGGCATTGGGACGGATTATTGCTTCGGCAACTATTAAAGCTTTTCGAAAAGACGTGACGCAACATATGTATGGAGGAGATATTACTCGAAAGATGAAACTACGAGAAAAGCAAAAGAAAGGTAAAAAGAAAATGGCTGGAATGGCTAAAATAAATATTCCTCAAGATGTTTTCTTGAAGATGATGAAATCAGGAGATAATTAACTAAGCTTTCTTTTTAGAAAATTGGCGCGTAAAGAAGTATAAAACTCAAAATCAAAAAAACTGCCAAAATAGACCAGATAATTTTTATTTTCTTTTTATGTTTTGGATTGAAAATCATATTTTTAGATTATATACTATAATGTAAATTATGAGTAGACGTATTACAAAAGAAAGATTGATAAATAAAATAATAAGAAGCCCGTTAACCTATGTTGTTTTGATAGGACTTTCTTTGACTTTTTCTTATAGCGCAATATCTACTTACAAAAAAAGCTTAATCGCCAAACAAAAAACAAGACAAGTAGAAGAAGAACTTCAAAAGTTGGTTGATCAAGAATCAGATTTGAAGGGTTCTTTAAACGATATGAATACTCCTTTTGGTGTGGAAAAATCTCTTCGTGAAAAGTTCGGAATTATCAAAGATGGGGAAAAGGCCGTTATCGTGACAGAGGTTAATGAAGATAAAAACACATCCGAAGAGAAGGAAAGTAAAGGATTTTTTGATTTTATAAAAAATATTTTTTAAACATAGATTATTGTGATAGAATTAAAAAGTTATTAAGGTTAGTGTGACGCCAGAGGTAAAATCTCGCCGTCTTTGATTTTATGAAAAAAGTAGAAATTTACTCGACGCCAACGTGTCACTTCTGTCATATGGCAAAAGACTTCTTTACAGCAAACAATGTTGCATTTACAGACTACGACGTTTCAACAGACGAAGCTAAAAGATCTGAAGTTGTAGAAAGATCAGGGCAAATGGGAGTCCCTGTTATTTTTATCGATGATCAAATGGTTATTGGATTTAACGAAGACAAGATAAAAGAATTTTTAGGAATGTAATAAAACTAGTGAAATATAAAAGGGCGCGCCGCACGGCGCGCCCTTTTATATTTCACTAGTTTTTTCTAAAATAAAATGTAAAATACGAAGTATAGCCCTTGTAGTTAAATGGATATAACGGTTCCGTCCTAAGGAATAGTTCTAGGTTCGATTCCTGGTGAGGGCACAAATATTAACAAAAAACCATTGGATGCTATAATTAAAAACATATTAATCTAATTTCAAAAAATATGAGCTCATTAGATACCCAAGCGATAGAAAGAAAAATAGAAGAAGCTAAAAAAGAAGTAGGAAACAATAAAATCGAACTAGATAAAATTAAGACCAGCTTAATAAAAAATGATTCAGATTTTAAGAAATCTGAGGTCGTTGTTAAAAATTTAGAGATTGAATTACCAAAATTAAGAAATGATTTACAGAAAAAGGAATCAGAGCTAAATGACGCTAAAGGTAAAGTTGTTGCTCTAAAGAGAGAATATTCTGATTTAGATGCCTCTAAAAATAACTTAATAAGAGAAAATATTAGGATAGAGGGTGAGTTGAGAAATCAACAACAAGTTTTGGAAAGAGCTTTACGCGAAATAGAAAAAAATAAAAAATAATCATGGATCCAGATACACAAAAAATGTTAAGAGAAACACTTCGTCTTTCTCGAGACAACAACGAAATGTTGCATAAAATGCGCGGAGCTCAGAAAAGAGCGGCTTTTTGGAGATTTATAAAAATGCTATTTTCGTTGTCGCTTTTGATACTAGCTTACTACTATTTGGCACCTTATGTGCAAAGCGTGAAGGAGTCTTATGACTCTGTCCGTGCCTCTATAAGCGATATTCAAGACGCAAGAGACAAACTACCTTTCTAGGGTTGATTATTTACTCGTTTTCGTTTAAAATCTCTTTATTGTCGTTTTTATAACGACTTTTATGTACTAAATACCAACGCTCAGATAGGCCCGACGCCTATTTGGGTCGGGCTCCCGACTTAACGTCGGGACTCAGTTACTTTGAAATTAATATGTCTTGGGTCTATATATTAAAAACACAAAAAGACAAGTATTACATAGGTAGTACTGATAATTTAGATCAAAGAATTAGGCATCATGTGGGAGGTCATACGCCATCCACAAAAAGATTAGGATTTGTGGAGTGTGTTTTTTCTCAGAAATATGATACCTTAAAAGATGCAAGATATATTGAGAAAAAACTAAAGAAGCTGAAAAGAAGAGATTATATAGAAAAGATAATTGAAGACGGATATATAAAGATATCCTTACCAACGCTCAGATAGCTCAGTTGGTAGAGCATTCCCCTGAAGAGGGAAGGGTCGCCAGTTCGAACCTGGCTCTGAGCACAACAAATAGTAAGGCCTAAGATATTATCTTGGGTCTTACTATTTTAGTAACAAGAAAAAGTGTAAAATATAAAAATGGAAAACATAACAATTCAAACAAAATTCACAGAAGATAAAATTTCTGAAATAATAAATTTCATAAAATCTAGTTACGAAGTTTCTTACAGACAAGGCGCACCAGAATCGAATCCTTATTTTTCCGATACATACACAGAAGACGTAATGTCTGGGAAAATTCGATTGTTTACCACATATACAGAAAATAAAATTATCGGTAGCGTCCAATATGAAGACCGGGACGGCATCTCTTATTTAAGTCAAATGACCGTGCATCCTGATTTTCGAAAAAAGGGTATAGGTGCCGAGCTTTTAAAAAACGCTGAAAGTTATGCAAAAGCAGAAGGTTTTAAAACCATGCAGCTAACTGCAATGCTGGAGAAAGGATTGCCAGAATATTATAAAAAACTTGGTTATAAAGAGGTGGGAACAAAAGATCGACCTCGGTATACTCTTCTTGTTATGGAAAAAGAACTTTAAGCTGGTTAAAAAACAAACCGCGCCATAAGGCGCGGTTTGTTTTTGTTTATATAGACTTAATCTTCAATTTCGTCTGTCTGTTCTTGTCTATCTTTGGAAGTTTAAGAACGAGTAGTCCGTGTTTTTCTGTGGCTTCTGCCTCATCTGGGTCAACTTCTTCTGGAAGAGCAATAGTTCTTGAGAAAGATCCCCAGTAGAGTTCTTGTGTGAAATAGTCGTCGTCTTTTATTGTTTTAGATTCTTTTCGACTTCCTCCGATAGTCACAGTGTCTCTTGTTATATCTACATTTAAATCTTCTGGACGAACTCCAGCGACCATCGCTTGAATAATTATCTCACCGCTAGTTTGGTATACATCAACTGAAAGCTCGCCGATTTGTTCTTCCTCTTCTATCCACTCTTTGTCGCTCGTCACAGAGACTTTCTTTGACTCTTTCATTGGCTCGAAGTTGTCTTCACCTTCAAAATCATCTTCGTCATCTAAAATATCTTCATCATAATCACGAAGTGAAAGTCCCCCTGTTAATTTTTCAAAAAAAGATCTCTTTTTAAACATAGCTTGATAAATAAATTTATAAAATTCTCTACGACATTCTTCGAAGTTGTTCAAACATAAGTAAAACTATAATCGTAACCACCCAAAGAAGACTAAAGACATTCAGTAAACTTCCGTTATTGCTAATTATAAGAAAATTAAAAGTACTATGCAAGGTGATAGCTCCACCAAGTCCGAGTAAAAGATAAATTTTCTTTGAAAACCAACCACGATAGAAAGAAAGTCCAAGCATAATACCGATAGTCGCAGAAGAAACAGCGTGTAAAAGCATGGCGCCCAAGAAACGAAGGTTCCCAGTGATAAGAGCAACAGTAGACTCACCTAGATCTATTGGGTCTATCAAGAAAAGCGCATTTTCTAAAGCAGCGAATCCAAGTGCTCCGATTATCATATACATTGCGAAGTCTATCGGCTCATCTGCGGACTTACTACTTAGCGCTATTGCCCAAATAGCACCGAACTTCACAATCTCTTCTGTTGCGGCCCAAATTATTGTTAGAATATCTTCACTAATACCCAAACCAGTAAAAAGTTTTTGAATAGGTAAAACAACAAGAACGCAAATCATTCCAGTTAAAAAAGTTAGAAGTAGAAGAAGTTTTGGTTCTGGTTTTTTGCTGTCTTCTCGAAGCCAAAACCACAGCCACAAAAGTGCAGGTAAGATTCCTCCTATTAATGCGAAAAAGATAGTTTTAAAACCTATGCCGGCCATTGCTCAATTATAAGCAATTTTTCTGGTTTTCCATCGTGGATAAGTCCCCAAATTTCTTCAGTGATAAAAGGCATAAAAGGGTGAAGTTTTTTAAGTTGGTCTTTTAGTAAATATAGAAGTGTGTATTTTGCAGAATCGTTCAAATCTTTTTTACATTCTTCAATGATTATGTCGGCAAATTGGTGCCAGAAAAAGTGATACAACTTTTCTCCAACTAGGTAAAGTTTGTATTCTTCCATCTCTTTTGTGATTTCTTTTGTTAGCGTTTGCCATTCGTTTATGTATTCTTGGTGAGCTGGAAGTATTTCTGGTTTAGAAGTTTCATCAAAACCAGCCGTGTTTTCGAGAACAAAGCGAGTTGCATTCCAGATTTTGTTACTGAATTTTGAGTAGGCTTTTATTTTATTTTCATCAATCTTCATATCTGTACCAGGCGCTGTCCCAACTATTAAAGCCATACGTCCAGCGTCTGCTCCGTATTTTTTAGCAATTTCAATAGGGTCTATTCCATTTCCTAAAGACTTAGAAAACTTTCTACCTTGAGCGTCACGAACAATACCAGTTAAGTAAATCGTCTTGAATGGGATTTCATCTAGAATATAGTTTGTCATTAAGACCATACGAGCGATCCAAAAAAATAGAATCTCATATGCCGGCACAATAACACTTGTTGGGTGAAAAGTTTCTAAGTCTTTTGTTTTTTCTGGCCAACCAAGGGTTGAAAAAGTCCAAAGCGCAGAAGAAAACCAAGTGTCTAAAGTGTCTTCGTCTTGATTCCAGCCATCTCCGTCTGGAGCTTTCGCTCCACAATAAATTTCCTCACCTTTATACCAAACAGGAATCCTGTGTCCATACCAAATCTGCCGAGAAATACACCAATCTTTTAAATTGTCTATCCAGTGGAAATATGTTTTTGAAAAATAATCCGGAGCAATATTTATTTCTCCGTTTTTTACCGGGTCTTTTGTTAAGTCTTTTAGAGTTTTACCATTTTTATTTAATATTTCTTTGTTAACAGCAATAAACCACTGAAGTTTTGGAAGAGGTTCAATAATCCCACCTGTCCTTTCTGCTGTTCCTACATTTTGTTTCGAAACTACTTCATTTTCAAGAAGACTTTGTTCGCGTAGCCAAGCAACTATTATCTCGCGAGCTTCTACAGTTTTTTTACCTAAAATACGTTCGTCGCCAACAGACATTTTTGCGTATTCGTTTATAACGGGAACAATCGGCAATCCGTGACGTTCTGCTATTTCAGCATCTATTATACTGTGGGCTGGTGTTACTCCCAAAGCTCCAGTTCCAAAATCTTTTTCTACAGATTCATCTGCGATAACTTTTATATTTATTTTAGCGCCACAAAAATCAATGTCTTTGAATTCTTGTCCGATGTATTTTTGGTAACGATCATCTTCTGGGTGAACAGCTACAGCCACATCTCCAACCTTTGTTTCAGGACGAGTTGTCGAAATAGAAATAGGGAAGTCTTTCGAATATTTAAAAGTATAAAGAGTCGCATCTCTTTCTTCGTAGACAATCTCATCATCTGAAATAGTTGTCTGACCTTTTGGGTCCCAGTTTACAACTCTGTATCCTCTGTAAATAAGTTCATCATCATACATTTTTTTGAAAACAGTATTTACTGCAAAATTTCTTTTCTCGTCCAAAGTAAAAGCTTCTCGTGTCCAATCACAAGATGCTCCAAATTTTTTTACTTGAGATACTATTGTGTCGTGAGAGTTTTGTGCAAATTCACCAACTCTTTTTAAGAGTTCTTCTCTTCCTAAGTCGTGTCGTGATAAATTTTCTTTCTTTTTTATTTCACCTTCAACTTTAGATTGTGTGGCAATGGCCGCGTGATCTGTTCCTGGAAGCCAAAGAGTTTTCTTACCGTTCATTCGGTGATATCTGATTAAAATATCTTGGATAGTTATTCCAAGAGCGTGACCCATATGAAGGACCCCTGTTACGTTAGGCGGTGGCATCATTATTGTGAATGGTTCTTTTCTTTCTCCAGGTAAATTGTCAGGATTAAAAAAACCAGAATCTTGCCAGATTTTGTAAATCTTGTCTTCTGTTTCGCTTGCGTTATATGGTTTTAGGAATTTATCATTCATCTGGAAAATATATCATAAAAATAGGCTTTTTAAAATAAGTAAAAAAGAGTTTAAAGAGACCATGAACTTCGAGCCTGGACATTGTCCGGGCTCGTTTCTTTTCCAGAAACAGCGCCAAAATATCCTGCAATGCCAATCATTAAAGAGTTGTCAGTCGCTAAATCTTTTTCTGGGAGAATTATTTTTACATTTAATTCATTTTCAAATCTTTCTCGCAGATATGAATTCGCAGCTACTCCGCCAGCAACTATCAAATGTTTTACGCCAAATTCTTCGATAGCTTTTTTAATTTTTCGGACAAAAACATCTCCAACAGCCGTTTGGAATTCTTTCGCGATATCTTTTTTATCTTGCTCTGTTAAGTCTCCTAAGTCGCGGACCAAATAAAGCACAGCGGTTTTAAGTCCAGAAAAAGAAAACTTGTAGTCCTGTGTGTTTATCATCGGTCGAGGAAGTTTTATTTTTTCATTTTCTTTACCAATTTTTGCAAGGCGTGAAATCTCTGGTCCTCCAGGATACGGAAGTCCGAGTATCCGTGCGACTTTGTCGAAAGCTTCACCGACAGCATCGTCGACAGTTTCTCCAACTATTTCGTAGTCCATCCAATCTTTTATTAAAACAAGTTCTGTGTGTCCGCCAGAAATCAAAAGCGAAAGAATAGGGAATTGAATATTAGAAATATTTAGATTTTCTTTTTCGCTTTTGTTTATCATTATAGACAAGATGTGTCCTTCCATGTGGTTTACTGGCACTATCGGTATATTCCAAACTTTAGCCAAAGCTTGCGCGAAGGTTATACCAACCCAAAGAGCCGGTTCGAGTCCTGGTCCTGTTGTCACTGCGATAAAATCAATCTCTGGTTTTTTGATTTTAGATACAATATCAAAAAGTTTGTCAGCCATCTCCGGTTCTCTTTCTAGAGTTTTTAAAATAATATTTTTATCTATTTGATTATTTTCTTCTATAAAAAATTTCGCATCTTTTAAAGTTTTCTCTAAGATTATTGGTAGGTTTTTTGCATGTTCTCTTTTTGCTAGGCTGGGATAAACTCCGCCAAATTCTTTATGAACGTCTATTTGTGAGATTAAATTATTGGCCAAAATATCAAAACTAGGCGATTTTAAATCACCGCTCGCGTTCAATATTGAAATTGCTGTTTCGTCACAGCTTGTTTCTATGGATAGTATTTTCATTACAAAGAGATTAACAGCTAAATGCTTTTTCGGCAATTATTTTATTATTAGAAAAATCCCAGAAAGAACTAGCATATGAACAGGGTAAAACCAATAAAACCACCAACGGGATATTTTTTTACCTTGTTTTCCGTTGTAAAAATATATCGGAATTAAGCTAAATACAGCGAAAAATTGAAGAAAATATATTTTCATAAAAAACAATCTGATTGTTTCCATAAAAGGCAGAATTGAAAGAGAGACCATACCAGCTTTTTTGTTTTTTATGAAAATGTAACTTCCGACGATAGAAAGTATTCCGTAAACCCCATAAGAAATTTCACCAAAATATGTGAGTGTTAAAATACCAATTGATCCAAGTATTTTTATATAAATATTTTTTTTGCTTGTTAAAAGTAAAAGAGCTACGACGCCCAGAGCTAAGCTGAACATTATATTAAAGTTGAAATTTTCTACGCCCGCTAATTTTTCAAAAATTAAATAAGGGATTTGCGAAATTAATCCAAATATAAAAAGTCTTTTTAGATAATTCTTGATGTTTTTTGTTTTTATAAAACCTTCAGCAATAAGAAATGCGAAAAGAGGGAAGGAGATTCTGCCGATAAGTCGTAAAAAAGTATATTCTGGGAAAAGTAAAAAACCAATATGGTCGAGAAGCATTGTCACACATGCTATTATTTTTAGATCTAAAGATGACATTTGTAAATTATAACCCAAGCCGGTTGTTATAAGTATCTTTTATAAGTTTACAAACTTCTTCAATTGAGTTTTTACCAGTGTTTATAACCAAATCGTATTGAGATAAGTTTTGTGGGTCGACGCCATACATTTCCATGTATCTTTTCTTTTCACTTTCGAAACGTTGTAAGAGAGCTTCTTTCATTTGTTCGACGGATTCAAAATTTTCGCTAGCTTTTCTCGATGGATTTTTTTCTAAATCTTTAAACATCCTTTCGGCGCAAGTATCTGTGTCTAAATCTAAATAAATTTTAAAAGAATTTGGTATCCAGTGAAATGCCAAACGCGACTCGACGATAATATTTTCTTTTTCTCCCATACTTCTTACTTTTTCATCTGTGAGCTCGTCGATACTTTTGTCTTTTTCTGCGAGGGAAGAGAGACTTATTAAATCCAAACCTTTATCAAGTCCAACTTGTCGGAAAAAATCTCCAGAAGAAAAATGAGTATAGTCTAATTCTTCTGCGAGTTTTTTAGCTGTTGTGCTTTTTCCGCTTCCAGGTTTTCCAGCTATTGTTATTATTTTATTTTTCATTGTGCGCGATAAGGGATTCGAACCCCTGGCCTACTCAACGTCAATGAGTCGCTCTACCAACTGAGCTAACCGCGCAATTATTTTGTTTTAAATTACCCTGCACGAATTTCCAAAAACTGAGCCCCGACGTAAAGTCGGGGGTCCGACTGTAAACGTCGGACCTAACCGCGCATTTAAGAAATCTGCCGGCGAGCGAAGCTCGCCGGCTCAATCTGTACATATAAGATACAACAAAAATCAAACAACTTCAAGATTCATTGACTTTTTTATTATTAATGTTAATTTATATGTTGAAAGTTCGTCAAATAAACCAACTAAAACAAACTGGGCTATGAACGAAAAGTTATATATTTTCCTCGGAGTAACTCATGAAGACAAGGGTATCCTGGAGCTCTTCCATTACCCCGGGAAAAGGTCAATAGTTTTCAGGGTCACGGGAACTAGCCAGAAGGCTCTTCCGTCGGAGAAGGAAATGGATAAGATCTCGACTGCGTTTCCGTGTATTGTTTTTCCCGGTACTGTTAAGATGGGCCTCGGTGGCACTAAAAAGGCTGTCGACCTGAAGGAGTACATGACGGGGAAAATGGCCAGCATCATTTACGTGGACCGCGATACTGAGCTTTACTGGGCCGCAAACAAGATCGACATGAGGGGCGAAAAAGCCATGTATATCGAAGTTCAAGACACAACTCTCGTTAAGCCGGGGTATTTCCTTCCTAGGGTTTTGCCCGAGGTGATCTAGGGGGCTTGTGGTATTTCTGGGCGCTTCCGAAAGGAGGCGCCCTTTCTTGCCAAAAATTAAAAAAATGATATACTTTTCTCGTTTCTTATTTCCTTATATTAAAAAGGGAATTAAGAGGTTTAAACAAAATTTTAGCCCTATCGTCTATCCAGTTTGGAAGACTATAGCGGACATCACGTTTTCAATTTGAAAACAGGGAAGAGGTAAGAGTGAATTACAAAAGAATATTGGCCCTATCGTCTATCGGTTAGGACATCACGTTTTCAATGTGAGAAGCGGGGTTCGACTCCCCGTAGGGTCACCATCAACAGCTAGCACGAGAAGCATTTGAAATAAAATCTCTAGTTTTGGTTGGGGATTTTTATTTTAAATTTGTGGCGTTATTCCACACATAAAAAACGTTAAAACAAATAAAATATGCTATTCTAGAGAGGTAATAATATGAGTCTAAAAAACCTTTTTTCAAAGAAAATT
>Ga0073900_10001712_pt1 | contig 11969 bp, 11 predicted proteins | sample KloWWTmetKNB5Kit_FD_66666 | JGI IMG/M metagenome (GOLD analysis project Ga0073900, IMG submission 66666) | Active sludge microbial communities from Klosterneuburg, Austria, studying microevolution and ecology of nitrifiers - Klosterneuburg... | ecosystem: Engineered > WWTP > Aerobic digester >...
TGGCGTCATTTTCGGCGCCAGGCAGATTTTCTCGGACATCGTGGCCAACCTGATCGGCTACCTGGTGGTCGTGCCAATTTCCTTCCTGTCACACCGGGACCTGTCCTTTAAGGACAGGGGAAGCCGCCGGGCCGCATTCTTCCGCTACATCCCCACCATATGCGTCGGCTATGCAGCCAACTTTGAAGTGCTCTATACCTGCCTGCAGGCCGGAGCAAATCCGTACATCGCGCAGACCCTCGCCATCGGTTGCCACGTTGCTGTGACCTACATCCTCTCTCGGGTCTTCGTCTTCCTGACTCCAGCTGAAAGCCAACAATGACTCCTACCTCCCCCGAACAGATACTGAATGACCCTGCCTCCTCCTTCTGGCTGAAGGAGGCACTTGGGAAATGCCTGACGCGCGATCCAGTTGATGCACTGAACGACGCGGAGACTTTGGTTGCTGTCCTTCAGGGACGACTCAACGAATTGATGGGACGGGGCTGACTTATGGCGGTTCCTGTTCCTTTCATCATTCTGCTTTGCCTGTTTGCCTATCGCGCCCCTTCCCTTGCTGGCGCAGGGATTACCGACCCTGATTACTACTGGCACGTTGGATACGGCGAATGGATTCTCGCGCATGGCCGGCTTCCCGAGGTGGACTTCTGGTCATGGACCTTCGATGGACACCCGTACCGATTGACCCAATGGCTTGGCGAAACGTGCATGGGCTTTGCAAATCTGGCGGCTGGCCACATGGGAACATCAACTTTGGCTGCCCTCCTCGTTACGCTGACCATGGCTGCTTCGTACCGCGCCGCTCGGGTTTTCCTCGACAACCGTCTCGCTGCACTCGCTGTGGCGCTCGCCTGCAACTCCACGCTGATATCGCTGGCCTGCCGTCCTCATCAATTCACCCACCTTGGATTGGCACTGCTGACATGGATCATCGTTTCCTTCCAGTCTGGAAATCGCCATGCGCTGCGTTGGCTGCCGCCGCTGTTCGCCATTTGGGTCAATCTGCACGGCGGCTACGCCTTTGGTTTGACGTACCTGGGCATGGTTGCCACCTTTGTCGCCGTGGAGACGTATGTCAAACGCGACCCGGCCGGATTCCGCACAAGGGCACTACCCCTCTTCGTTGGCACCGGTGCAGCCCTTTTGGCCAGCCTGCTCAACCCTTACGGATGGGGTGCCTGGCAATACGCAGTCGAGATTGCCAGTCTTAAATCGTCGGCAGCCGGCGTGGTCGATGAATGGGCGGCCACAAGCATCAAGACAGAAGCTGGCCTTTCGTTCTTCCTCGTAGCTTCTGCCCTTATCGCCTCCATGACGATGACAGCAAAGCGTTTGACCTTGAGCCAAGTCCTCTTGGCCCTTGCGCTGATGGCCCTGGGCTGGTCCGCAGTAAGACTTTCGGTCATGACCGCCGTCCTCATGGTTCCTTTGCTCGCGGCGAGTCTGCGCCATACCCCGTTCTTCGATCTCGCCTTTGACGGCGACGCCCGTAAATTCGATCGGAAATACCCCTTGGGGATTGCCGTGGGCGCCGCAGTGATCGTTCTGTCTGCCTCCTATGGACTGGCCCGCATCGACAAGACAACTGAGCGGTACATGGCGACGAAACTGCCCGTGACGGAGACAGCGTTCATGAAACAGCATGGGCTTGGCGGAAAGCTGTTCAACCCACCCGAGGCCGGCGGATACCTGATCCACCACTTGGGAACAAAAGTTTCAATGGATACCCGTTACGACCTGTACGGGGATCGGGCCTTCTTCGAGATGCTTTTCGCTCAGCGCGGCGACGCCGGATGGCAGGACTACCTGGATCGTCTTGATCCTGATGTCGTATTGCTCAACAACCCCTCCCCTCTCCGCCATCTGCTTGCCGGCGCCGGCAAGTACCGCCCCGTTTTTGAGGGGACTGCCTATACGGTGCTTGTCCGTACCGGATCACACCCCGAACTGCCGTCCATTCCCATGATCCCCGCGAACCGGGCCATCTTTGACCAACTCAAGTCATGAACATGCTGCTGCGCTTTCCAACCACCGTCCTGATTTTCATCGCCATCCTCTGGGTGAAGGCCATCTACCCGGCCTCGTCAGGGATCGCAGATACCGACTTCTTCTGGCACCTGACCTATGGACGCTGGATGGTTGAACATTCGGCCATCCCAACTGGGGACATTTTCAGCTGGACCTTCGCCGGCCAGCCCTACCAGCTCACGCAATGGATGGGTGAAGCGGCAATGGGAATCGCTTACAACTTGGGCGGCCTTGGTGGCACGAAGATCCTGTCCGTAGTTCTCGCCGGCATCACGATTGGCTTCGCCTGGTTGGGCGCGCGCCGCTATGTTCACAACTCGGTGGCGTTTGGACTCGCTGTCCTCTGCAACCTGGTGCAAATTGTCACGCCGATGCGGCCTCAACTTTTCTCGTTTGCATTACTGGCCATTGCGGCGTATTTGGTCGTCAGCTACATTGAGACTCGACGCCCTAAGTACCTGATCGCTTACCCTGCACTCATGGCCTTCTGGGTGAACCTCCACGGCGGCTTCATTGTCGGACTGCTTCTGATAGGCATGCTTGCTGCCGGACTCACTGGGGAAGCCCTACTCGCCAAGCGTTTGAAGGCGTCGATCCGGGAACTTATCCCGGTTTGGGTGACCGTTGCGGCCGCTACCGTCGCAACTCTTCTAAATCCGTACGGCATCAATGCCATGCTGACAGTGCTCATGATCGGCGGCCTGCGTAGTTCTTCAGTCATTTCAGAATGGATGCCGGTAAATCTCACCAATGAATTGGGCTGGTTCTATCTCCTCAACCTTGTCCCTTTCGTCGCCCTGATGAGTATTTCCGAGGAAAAACCTCGACTCACCCACGGAATGATCGCCGGCTTCTTCCTTGTTTTTGGCGTGCTGGCCAACCGCCAGGTGGCAATGTGTGCGGCGGTGATGGCACCGGTGACAGCGGCCCTTCTCTCACGGACACCCCACTACGCCAGGATGCTGCCAACGCTTGAGGATCCCAGTCGTCCGATCATCTACACCCTAATTTTGGCAATGCTCGCTGGCTCTTTTCCGGCGATCGCAGCAAAAGGGAATGGCACTTGGGATGCAACCCTGAATCTCCAGTATCCGATCAAGGCTTCCGACTATCTCGAACAACACGACTTGTCCGGCCGGGTGCTATCCGACACCCTCGAGGCCAGCTATCTGATTCACCGCGGCATCCCAGTGTTTGTCGATGGACGGATGGATCTCTATCGAGATCAGTTCTACTTCGAGTGGTATCTGGCCAGCCGCGCCACTCCGGGATGGGAAAAGGTCCTTGAGATGCATAAGCCCAAGGCATTGCTGCTGCGCCTTGATATGGCAATCCGGCAGGCTGCCCTCGCCGGCGGCAAATGGAAACAGGTCTATGAAGACGACCGGTATTCGATCCTCGTACCCACCGAAAGCCATCTGCCGGCAGTTGCGCCCAAGGAGCTTACCTACCTCGATGGCAAGGGCGGAATGCTTCGCCCCTATATGCCCTAACCAGGAGAGCTTCATGGAACAAAAGTCGATGATGGAGAAGGTTCGGGTTCGCCGGCCGCGCCCCCCTGAACCAACTCCGAAGGAGAAATCAGCTTGGCAGTCATTCCTCAAGATGGCCGAGGAACTGCAGGGCGACAATATGAGCGAGCTAAACCCGCTTCTCGCATCCGAACTTGATCGCCTTGCCGGGAAGGGAAACCCGATCGCTATCCGATTCAAAGAGCGACTTTCAGCTGCATCTTTCAAACCTAGGGAAGCCGATGAAGCCCCGAAAGCGCCTCCCACGCCCCGTCGAATTTCCGCTCTGAAATGGGGCCGGCCGGACGCCAAAAAGCACGTGCAGGGAGGTTAGGGATGAAGTGGCGCCATGCCATCGCGGCTCTGTTCATGCTCTCGGCGGGATTCGCCAATGCCAGTCCCAATTGCATTGTCCTTGGAGACAGCATTGCCGTTGGTGTTTCGGCCATGCTCGCCAAGGACAAGGACCTTCACTGCGAGACCATTGCAAAGGTCGGCCGCCCCACTTCAGAGGTTCTGAGCAAGGCCCCGATCGCCATCGAGGCGAGAAACGTGGTCATCAGCACCGGCAGCAATGATCATCAGGTTCGGCCATATCAGTTTTCAAACCTTCGGAAACGCATTGTCGGGAACGTGACCTGGATTCTTCCTACCAAGCAACTGGAAGCCCGAGAAGTCATCTCCCGGATCGCTGTTGAGCATGGTGATCGCGTCATAGACTTGGCAAAGATCCCCTTAGGTGATGGCATTCACCCGACTCCAAACGGCTACCTTACAGTGGCCAGAATTGTTCGGGATGATATGAAGCGACAGGTGGCCACAACAAATGCCCTGCTCTTGGTCAGATACACTCTGTCGAATGTTGGGATGTACCGATGAAACCTCTGTCCGTTGTTGCGGTAGCGCTCTCGGCCTTGCTTATCTACAGCACGCCCATCCAGGCAGGATCAGTTCAAGCACACATGCAGACCGGGCCCGCCGAGGTGCTTATGTTTACCTTACCAGGATGCTCATACTGCAAGAGCGCGAAGGAATTGATGAGCAAGAAGCGCATCCCATTCCGTGAAATTGACCTTACCACCGACGAAGGAATGAAGATGGCTGAAGCAATGAAGGTTCCGCCAATGGCACCGGTGTTTGCGTACAAAAACCGCGTGATGCAGGGCTATACCGAAGATCGGTTGCTCAAGTTCGTCGAGAACTGAGTATTACAAGCACGCCAGGGCCGGTGTGCTATTCTTGAAGCATGAAAACCGTTCTGGACTTTCTCTCTGCCGCTTTCAGGAACTTGGTCCTCAAGCCCTTCGACTTCGTGTTGTTCGGTGGATCTGGTCTCTTGTACCGCTCGCGCGATGAGTTGCGCGATGCGGCTCTTCACGACCTTCGGATGGGGACGTTAAGGGTGCAGCAGCATGAGGGTGAAGAAGATTCACCTACCACCGTCCATAAAACTGGGGGTTTCATGAATCAGGGCCTTCCGGACGTTCGCTACGGCCCAATGAACAGGGACTACCTTTATCCCCCTGGGGGTTAATCGGGGCTTTTTGCCCCGATGTCTCACTTCTTGCAGCGGCACTCTTTGCCAAGTGACTGCATTTTTTCTGCATACTGCCGGATCGCCCGCCGTTGATACGGCTCGTATTGGTTTGCAAGATATTGGCTGAATTCCATCAAGGATGCCCGGCCTGCAACTGTTTCCTTCCTGGCCACTGGTGAAGTGTAAAAGGCCACCAACTGGTCCAGCTCTTCATCGGAAAACTTGTTCCCGTAGATGTTGGCCCAAATCGTTGTCACTTCGTCGACAGTCCAGGGCGGCTGCAGGGACGCGAAAAGTTCTTCGGCCGCCTCGTTGAACTTCTTCTTGAACGACGCGTTGGGCTTCAGCCGTTTAACTGTCTCGTCGATCATGATCTGTACGCTGCGCTTGCTATGCTCCTCTCGCAGCCGCATCTGCTCGTCGAAGGTGGCCTGAATCCCCTGAGCCTCGAGGAGCTGGTAGATCTTGTTGCCGCGGGTATCCTCTGCAGCATGCACTCCGATGGAGGCAAGCAAGAACGCGACAAGTGCGATTTTTCGCATGGAATTTTGCTCCATTATTGTTTGATGTTCATCTGCTTGGCGCGGCCAGCGAGAAATTCAATATCCTCGTCAGAAACGCGTCCCGCTTTACCGATCTGCGCCAGCCGGCTTTGCGACTGAGGATCTACACTGGCCAACTGCTCAAGCGGCTGGCGAATTTCCTGGGGGGTTTGGGCGCGGCCGAACAACCCGAACCCAAATGACGCATCAAGTAGGCGCCCGAAGCCTCCCTTGTCATTGAAAATGGCTGCAGAGGTACGATTTAGGCCACCATTAACTGCCTGGCTGTCCTGTGTGGCAACCATTCCACGCTCCGCTCCACCCTTATTCTGATTAAACAAGGTTTGAGCCGGCGACTGATCAGGCATTGCGGTTGTAGCCGGAGCGCCCATTGGTGAACGATGCGAATTGGCTTCCCGGATATACCCTGCTCCCGCGGCGCGAGCGGTTGCGGCATCTTTCGGTCGTTGTGCGGTTACAGCTGCCTCACCTTCCTGGCGTTGCGTAGAGACAGCCTTGGGTGGATCAATGGGCTTGCCATCCATGCCGACAGCGGAACCGACTCGAGGATTGTGTTCGGTGGCAATCTGCCCGCCAACATTGGCAGCAACCGCATTTTGAGTTCCGGGATCAGTTGCCGCCTGTAGAGCTCGTGCAGCATTACCTCTCGCCATGCGCAGCGCTTCCGCACCATACCGAGCATTGTCGTTGACCTGCACAGAGGCCCCAGAGCCATCCGTGCGTTGTTGGGTGTCGATGGCCTGTTGAGTGTAGGTTTGTCCGACATTGGTCGAATATGTCGCATTGGTCGATCGAGCCAGTGAACCAAGGAAGCTCTGCATCGCAGAACGCTCTCCCGCATTGGACGTCTTCGCAATGAGGCCTTCGATCGCCTTAGCGGCCTTGTCGAAGTTCTTCTCGGCGCGCTGCTGCGTTTCGGCATTATTAGCTTGCGATCCGGACCAGCTTTGAGTTTCGGCATCCTTTACAGAACCGCCATAGGAGGCGGAAGGACCGTAAGAGGAGCGGGATGGAACATTGCCAAGCCGGCGCGCCGTTTGATCGGCGAGATTATTGAGCTGCTGCTGGCTTCCCGCGGGAGCTGCGGCAGGTTTGCCGGCGCCTGGTGCAGCACCTGGTACTGCGCCTTGCGGACTTGCCGATTGCCCGGGCGGAGTCGCAGTTGGCTGTGCCGTAGCTGGAGCCACTGCAGCAGGCGTATTTGCCCCGGCAGGATTTCCAGCCTGTTGAATAGCAGCCGGAGCAGGAGAGTTTGGTGCAGAAGGCTGCGGCGGATTAGCAACAACCTGCGCACCAGCTTGGCCGCCTACATTCCCCCCCAATCCAAGTTCGGATGTATGGCCTTGGCGCGCCTCTGTACCGACTCTCTCGGAGGCCGTCCGGACATTGCCGGCACCGTCCTTGGTTGTCCAGCTCGTATCGCCACCAAGCGTCTTGTCCAGTGTTTTCTGAATTTTCGCAGCAGCATTCGCACCCTCTTGTTGAGTGAACTGTGCAACAGTTCCCGTCGACAAGTTGGAACCGGTACCACGAGAAAGTTCGGCTCGATCTCCACTTGCGCCGATCTTTGCCGCCTCAACCTTAGACCCATGGTTTCCAGTGACACCCATGTTTCCGATGTCAGCTGTCATGTTGCCTATACCATTAGGGGTGCCTGCGGCACTGCCCCGCGCAGAGTACGAGCCAAATTCAGTTTGGATGTCGCCCCGGTTTGGAGTCGTGTAACTTAGTGCTGTGTTCGACTTGTTGGCATTGACGTTACCCCAACTCAAGTTTCCTTGGCTGACATTACCCATGCTTACATTGCCGGAGCCAACCTGCTCACCAACCTTATTGGCGGAGCGATCGGCAGGTCCTGTAATCCCCGAGGTGATTCCGGCAAGGCCTGCTTCACCACCCTTGATAATGGCCATGGCGATCATGGGAACGCTGATTGTCAGCATCCCGGTGATAGCCTCCGCAGAGATCGTGCTATTGAGCAAGGCAGCCGCATTGTTGACCGCTATGCCATCAACGCCGGCCAGGGATGCCTTAAAGCTCTTGGCTCCGGCCATTGTCCCAACATAGTTCACGATGGCATAAAGAGGGGCCCAAAGTTGAACCCATAGCATTGTCATAACGTAGGAACGCAATACCATCCCGCCCTTGCTGCCGGCGATAATGATCAAGATCAGCACAATAGGGAAGATGCCGAGGACGACCAGTTCAATGGCATTGCGGACCAGCGGCAGGGTTTCCTGAGCGAGTTTCGCCATCACTGAATAGGCAGTATTGGCGTTCGAGGTTGCCATCGCCGTACCCAACGCTGTTTGGGCTGCCGCTGGATCGTTCATTACCTGGGCCATGTTCGCCGACGTGTCATTGAGCATGTTGATCATCATCCGTTGCCGTATGGCTTCGGTAGTGGAGGCGCTCGCCGTCATGATCAGGCCTTCCGAAGCCGGCAACAGTGCTGTAAGCAGTGTCTGCGCTGTTGCGGCAGTCGTGTTCGGCGACAGCATTTGTGCGATCCGTGCGAACTCTGACGTCGCCGCCGGCGCCAACCGCGGGCCAAGGTGTGTCGTGTAAGCTTCATCACACTGCACCGCGCCGGTCGCCCCGGACAGCGTGACCATTCGACCCGGATTCAATACCCCAATACCTGTTGGCCCGAGGTCTTTCCAGATATCCGTCGAGGTCAGCAATGAATTGACCATGGCAGGCGAGACGACGAGTTCTGGATTGATGCATTCCCGCATGAAATTCGTCATGTCCTGGGCCAGGATTGGATCTGGCATGGCGGCAGATTGTGATACCCGCAGAGCGCGGGCTCCGCCCATCAAACCATGGCTACCCAGCTTCAGAGACGTATCCGGCAGTGAGAAGAAAGTCTCGGTTCGGTCTGTGAGCCAATATCCGATACGGCTCGTCGTGGACGCGAAAAAGGCCAATCCGATTGGCACGTTGTCGACAGTGATAGGCGCACCAGCTCCAAGACCGTGATCTTCGATCGTCACAGTTACCCGCGGGATGAACAGGGTGGTGTAGAAAATAGCCACCATGAGCATGTAGTGCGCTGCGTCTTCTCCGCGCGCCCTCAAGAATCCATAGCAGACAGCCATGAAGGAGCCAAGCAGCGCGGCGACTCGGACCAGGCTCAGGTAGTCCCCATCGACCCCCCCTGACCCCATTAGCATCACAACAGCATTCAGGATGCCCTGAATTTGCTCGCTGTTGAAATAGCAAAAGACCGTGTAGACATTCCCCATCACAACCCCTTACTGGCGCTTGCCGAAGCGCGCATTGGCAGCGAGCATCGCATTGAGGTTGGCATACATGGCACGTTCAGCCTTGTCCAACTGATCGATCTTTTCGTACGGATTTCCCTTCTGCTTGTAGTAGTGGGAAATCTTGGCGTGCATTTCGCTCCGAATGGAGGCAATGTGTTCACGCATTCCTTGGTAGGATGATTGCATGGTTTGCGGAACCTTTGCGGCGATACCATTCAATGCCTTATCAGCAACACCAAGGTAATAGGTCATCATGTTGAAGGCCGCATCGACGGCAGCATAGTCGGCCAGGTCAAGAACAAGTTGGTCAGCAACAATGGCTGCTACACCAGCACTTTCCGATAGTGCGGCAGCACGGTAGAGCGGGACCGACGACATCTTCAAGACAAGCAATTCGTCCGCAGTTAGGTTTGCAGCCGAGGTTCTGGTTTGGATATTCGATCGAATTTTTGTCACAGCATTCATTGCTCGCACCGAGAAAGGCGTGACTGCCTGCGATACCTCGCTGATGGTCGTGCATTCAGCATCTGCGCAGGTTAGCTTAGACAGATTCTGAACCACCGTAGCGGTGAGGTGGTCTTCCCCGACCAAATGGGTGAAATCTATCGTGCCCGGTCGGCCAGCATTGAAATCCGGGGCTTCGTTGCCTTCGCTGTCGGCCCCCTTGGTCACGATAACCGTCGGGCCGACAATGGACATAACAAAATCCTTCTCGTCAGTGGAAAGGGAGACCGCATTATTGTGGTCAAGCGCCCAGCGAAGCAGGTTGACATAGACCGGGATAGATTTGCCTTGGTCAGCGGAAGTCACGGCAGAACGTGCCTTTCCGTAGTTCTGCATGTACTTTTCTTCCATGATCTTCGAGCCGTTTCCTTCGATGCCCAGCATGGCGTCAAAATCATCCACGAACTCACCGGCGGCTCGGGCATAGCCTGTTGCGTCCCGGGCATTGGCTTCCATCCAGTCCTTGGCGAAGTAGTCCACGGACTTCTTAGCTGCACGACAGGAATTCATCGAGAACTGATTTACCCGAGTCGCCAGGTCGTTGACCACATCGAGTGTCACAGCAATTTCCGGCGCCATCGTACGCAAGGCCAACTCAAAGAAGTAGCCAACGGCCGCCTGGCCGAAGTTGCGAAGAGCTTGAACAAACGCAGCTTTATTCGGGAAACTGAACCCCCCGAGGTATGCATCAATCCCGCCACAGCCGGCTTTTACTGACGGAGGCGTAATTTGCAGCGGCTGGAAATTCTTATTGGGGACGCGCCAAGTCAACCCACCACCGCTGTATCCCACTACGGATTGCGACGCGATTGCTTGCGGGGCAGTCGTATTCACTGCCGCGCCGGCAGACGTATAGAAATCGCCGATCCAGTCGGCATGGGCTGTTACGGAGCCGAAGGCGAGAGTAACGGCTACAGTGGCCGCAGTAAGACGATATCGCAACTTCATTCCTTAGAACTCCTCACCAGGTTTCGTCATGGTCAATACTCGGATTCGTTCTGCAAGCTCCTCGCCTGCAATGACTCCAGTTCCCAGTGCGGTCATCTTCTGGGTCTTCCGATCGATTAGGTACACCGCTGGCACTGTCTGAATCCCGTTGCCACCAGATGCAATAACAGAGATCCCGTTATCCGGTTTGGCGTCTGGGAACATCGAGATAGGCCGACCATCTAGCGACACGGTAAGGATCGGAATTCCAGATTTCATGCTGAACGCCTTAAGTACAGGAGCCTGGTCGTGGCAGTAGTCACAGTCCGACCTTGCGAAGAACAGAATTCCGTGTGTTTCCGCCAGGGATTTCAAATTCTGATCACGCTTGTTATCTGTGCGAGTCTTGTCACGGTCACGCGCGAAGCTCACGACAGAAGAACGAGCTGAATAATTGACCTCGGGATTGGCCCAAACCACTCGCCGCGAAACGTCGGCAAACATGGATGCCTTATCCATTACCCAGTTCTGCGCCCTCAGAAAAGCAAGTACGTTCTTCTCGGTCGGATTGACTACTGCTTCGCCTTTGAGTCGGGCTAATTCCTTCTGAACATCCTCGAGCTTGGTCATCTCAAAAATGGTTTTCGGCTTCTCTTCGGCCTTGGGAGGCTTCTGTTCGCGTCTTTCCTCCCTCGGATCTGGATACCAGTTGAAGCCGCGGTCAGGTTGGCCCCAAGGACTGTCGTCCCACCAGCTCTTCGCTTCCCCCATCTCACCCGTATTCGCGTGAGCGGTAAACGCCAAAAGGCAGCCAAGGGCCGCCAGAACTTGCTTGAATTTATGCACTGAATTTGCTCCGGTAAGGGCAAACGAATGGCTCAACGTCGATTCCTGAGAGCATGGCCGACACCCTATTCGACACATCGCCAAGGAGGCCTTGACGTAGCTGCTCTCGGACAAACTCAGTGTCGCCAATGGCGACCAGGGCCTTCGCTGACGCCAACTTGTGCTGGCGAATAGTGGCGGCGAGGAGCACTTTGCGAAACTCTTCCTTCGCGCCAGGTTGATTCCGGCAAACCATCACGTTGGCCGCAACGTAAGGGGTATCTCCCGCTTGCGTGAGGCCAACTGTAGTGAGGTTGCCGGGACGCAGCATTGCTGCGATACCCGCATCCAGAATGGTGCGGTAGATGTCGTCAGGCCTGCTTTCGTCTTCGACGGATGCCAGCGCCCGCAGGAGGAAGTGGTCCGCACCACTCCAGGACGTCAATGCTTCTCTCTTGTTCTTTAGAGGCAAGAGGCGGCGGAGATCGTCGGTGAATTCCGCTGCGTGATTTTTCTCAATCCAGTAAGCCGCTGCCCGCATCTGGATCACATCGATAGGAGAAGAGGTTGGCTTGGCAAGTCGGGCGCGAATAGCTTCATGGCTCGGCTCCTCGAATTTGATAGCCCATCCATCCATGTGGAGTTTGCGGTGTTGGTTGAACCACCCATCTACATTGGTGAAGACAGCGGAGTCGGCGTCGAAAACCACTCCATCCGCCCCAGTCAGGCGTGAATCACTCTTGGCACGGAAACGCTGATGGACAAGGCCGGCGCACTTGAGGGCTGCCTTATCGCCCGCATACTC
>Ga0073900_10001716_pt1 | contig 11950 bp, 13 predicted proteins | sample KloWWTmetKNB5Kit_FD_66666 | JGI IMG/M metagenome (GOLD analysis project Ga0073900, IMG submission 66666) | Active sludge microbial communities from Klosterneuburg, Austria, studying microevolution and ecology of nitrifiers - Klosterneuburg... | ecosystem: Engineered > WWTP > Aerobic digester >...
GTTGTCGAAGAACAATTCAGAGGTGTCCTGTGAGTGCAGGCCGATTTTTTCCAGATTTTTGCCACGGGCAAAGCCGGGCAGGGAGGTATCGACGAGGAATAGCGACACGCCCTTGGAGCCTGCCGTCGGGTCGGTCTTCGCCGCAAGAATAACCAAGCCGGCATGTTGCCCATTGGAGATAAATGTTTTGGAGCCATTGATGACATAGCTGTCACCATCGCGTACAGCGGTCGTGCGAATATTGGCAAGATCAGAACCTGCACCAGGCTCGGTCATGCCAATAGCACCAATCGCTTCACCCGACACCAGCTTAGGCAGCCAGTAGTCCCGCTGTGCGTCATTGCCCAGATGAGCCACATACGGCGCGACGATATCGGAGTGCACGGACAAGCCTGTGCAAAGCGAACTCAAGCCAGCTCGTGCTACTTCTTCAAGCACCACGACGCAATACTGGTACGGCACGCCGGCGCCACCGTATTTCTCATCCTGGTCGACAGCAAGCAAGCCGTTCTCACCCAGCTTGGTCCAGATCTCGCGGGGCATCCACGATTCCTTCTCCCACTTCTCGTAGTGGGGCGCGATCTCTTTGTCGAGGAAGCGCTTGACGTTGTCACGGAATAGTTCGAGTTCAGCGGGGTCTATCTGGCTCATGGCATTCGGGTCCGGTTGGTCAGAAACCGCGCGATTGTACCGGCTTGCGGCTGGCCGGTCACTGCAACATCTCCTGCACCCACGCATTGTCGAAAACTCCATCAGGGCGTAGGCTGCGCGCCATCTCATTGATCACCTGATTCCGTCATGGCCCTCAAGTCCACCGTCTATAAGGCCGATCTGCAGATCACTGATCTGGATCGACACTACTATGCCAATCATCAGCTGACACTGGCCCTGCATCCCTCGGAAACACCGGAGCGGATGATGGTGCGCTTGATGGCCTTTGCCGACAGCGCCAGTGAATTGCTGCAGTTCTCGCAGGGCCTCGACAATCCTGATGACCCCGCACTGTGGGAAAAAGACCTGACCGGGGCCATCGTGCACTGGATTGATCTTGGCCAGCCGGACGAAAGCCGCGTGCGCAAAGCAACGGGGCGGGCGGATAAAGTAAGTGTTTACTGCTACGGAGGGTCCAGCACGACCTTGTGGTGGTCGCAACTCGTTAATAAGCTCGGTCGCCTGCAAAACCTCCGCGTGGTCCGTCTGAGCGAAGAAAGCGTGAACGCCCTAGCGGGTCTCTGTGAGCGCAGCATGCGCCTGCAGATCACTCTGCAAGACGGCGAATGGTTTATCAGCAGCGAACGTGGCGATCTCACCCTGATCCCCGAGCAGTTGTTCCCAGCCCGTTGAAGTGGCGTACTCATTGATGTGGTGTACTAGTTGAAGTGGCGTACTATCAGGTCATTATGTCCTGTGGTTGTCTTTCATGAATGACTCTGTTCGCGTCACCGAAGTTGGCCTGCGTGATGGCCTGCAAAACCAGCCTCATCCTGTCAGTACCGCGGGCAAGCTTGAGCTGGCTGGCGCCCTGATCCGCGCTGGCGTCCGGCATATTGAGGCGGTGAGCTTTGTGCACCCCAAAGCTGTTCCCCAGATGGCCGATGCCGCCGAGGTGACGGCTGGACTGCCCTTCTTTGGCGGTGGCGATAAGGGCATCGACTACATGGCCTTGGTGCCCAACCTCAAAGGCTATGTGCGGGCGAGGGCAGCAGGCTATCAGAAGGTGGCCGTGGTACTGGCCACTACCGATACCTTCAATCAGCGCAACCTGCGCATGAGCCGTGACGAGGCCGAAGCCGCCTGCCGTGAGGTCATGACTCAGGCACGTATCGATGGTGTTTACGTGCGTGCCTATCTCTCTGGTGCCTGTGCCTGCCCCTATGACGGGCTCACGCCGGTCAGTATTGTACATGATTTAAGTAACCGCTTACTGACTGCTGGCGCCAATGAAATAGCCATTTCCGATACCATCGGCGCGGGGAATCCCAAGCAAATTCGCGACATTCTTGATCCGCTGATACGGGCCAACGGCGCTACCCGTTTTAACCTGCACCTGCACGACACCCGCGGCATGGCACTGGCGATGGTCTGGGCCGGGTTGGAGGCTGGGGTACGGCATTTTGATGCCAGCATCGGCGGTCTTGGTGGCTGCCCGTTTGCGCCGGGGGCCAGTGGCAACTTAGCCACCGAGGATCTGGTCTACCTGCTGCACGGTGCCGGGCTCAGCACCGGCATTGATCTTGACCACCTTTATGACGCCGTGGCCGTGGCTGAATCCATCACCCAGCAATCACTGGGTGGTCGCTATAGCCAGTGGCGCCGCTCGCAGGAGCGCCGGGAACAGGCTTGCGCCCCAGAGGATGCGCGCTAATCTCCGCGCATCAATCACATCTTGCCCCTGATACATCTTGTCGCCAGCTTTGACGCAACGGCTGGCTGAGGTCAAATGGCTGGTCTATACCTTATGCATGGGGTCGCGCTTGGCTCATCAAACCATGAAGGGGTGATATATGTACCGGTACAACGTGACACTGACAAATCTAGACGCCAAAAGCCTGCACCGCCAGATCTCGCAACTGGAAGCCCTTCAAGACGACATGATGCTGGCGGACAGCGAAGAAGCTGAGGCTCTAAAGGATACCGTGCGACTGCTGCACGAAATTGAAGAGTCGTTGCGCGAGCAGGGCAGGCAGCAACATCACCACTGAGCTAACTAAAGAGACGGGCAAAAGGCGTGAAAGACGCTATTTGCAATGGCAGAATGTGTGTTCAATCTATGGAGCACATGATGGTTTTCCAGACCCTGCTTGATCGCCTGAAAAAAGGTGAGGCCGACTTCGAAGATGTGATCGCCTATGTGAGCGATCATTTTGACTACACCCCGACCCGTCTCACCAATGGCCTTGGAGCTAACCCCGTCGTCAACGAAGCCGGCAAAAATGAAGGCTCCTGTCGCCTGTTTGCACTGGCACGGCTCAAAGGGCTAAATGAGAGCGATACCCTTCAGCTATTTGGTCGCTTCTATCGCGACGATGTACTGAAGCATCCTGAGGCAAGTGACCATGCCAACATCCGCCGTTTTATGACGGATGGCTGGATGGGTATATGTTTTGACGGTTCCGCACTGGTAGCCAAGAGCGACTAAGCAAAATGGCGTTCTAGCTGCGCTTTTGCAGCACCATCGCCAGTAGCACTGTTACCACCGCTACCACCGTAAAGGTGGCCACACTCTTGAGCAGAATCTCCGGGTCACTGACGCCCCAAATCAATAGCACACCCATTAGCGCCAGTCCCACCAGAAATACCAGCAGGAGCACACGCCCAAGATGCCCGGCTACTGTCGGTGGCAGATTATCAGGAGGGAGGGGAGAGTCACTCATGTTACGCATCCTGTGGTTCGAGGCGCCATCTCTCGCAGCGCTCATAGCATGACAATACCTTTTTCTTATAGCCACTGTCTCTCGCGACTACCGATTTGTCCAGCAGAACCACGTATTGATAAAACCCACATACACATGAAACAAAAAGGGCCAGAGCAAAGAGCGTGAGCGCCAAGCCAACACACCCATCAGAATGCCGCCAGGAATGGCCCCGACAAAAACTTTCCCAGCCAATGTAGTAAAGCACTTAGCTAACCATAAAGAAGGCCAGTAGGGACGGATCAGAGAGTGCGTAAGGGGCCAGCGGGTACTCCGCAATAAATGCGGATCGAAACTCGATACCTATGTTGGCCCCGTCACCACGGCACAGGCCAGCAATGCCCATTTCAGGCCCCAGCGCCAGTCGCCCGGCGCAAACAGGCCCATACCGAAACCGGCAATCCTAGCTGGCCGTCAGGATGAGAAAAGTCATGCCGTAGTGATAGAGATAGCTTTGATATTCCACCAGCGCACGCAGACTCATCAGCCTTCACTCTGGATAGAGGTGCATTGAAGGTAGTAGCCATCGCCTGTTGCCATCATTGGCCTGACAGACCTGACCCCGGTCAAGGCAGCCAAAAAGCTCGCGCCTAAAATCACATCACTCTCTGACTGGAAAATCATCATGCCATTGCCTCCGGGCTTGCGCGCTTTGCTGCCATCCTTTTCTTCATTGCCTTTGCCGCCACCTCCACCGCCTGGGCTGCTGCGTCGGCTGCATCCCTTACTCAAAGTACCGGTACGGATGATGCCGTTTCCCCTGCAGCGCCGGTTGCTAGAACGACTGCTGCGAGAAACATTTCAGGAACACTCGCAGCAAGAACGCATGCAGTTTCTTTACGGGCGCTGGGTACGCTTTCAGGTCACGGACTTGGGCAGTGGCTGGAACTTCAGCTATGGCGCACTTGGCCCTATTGTCGCCGACAGCCCTCTGCAGCCTGATGTCACCATTCGTGGCGACATGTCCGCTTTTGTTTCTCTGGCACAGCAAGAAGAAGATCCAGACACGCTTTTTTTTCAGCGTCGACTGGTAATCGAAGGCGATACCGAACTGGGGTTGCAGGTAAAAAATCTGATGTTTGCCGCAGAGCTTCCGCCACTGGCCCGTGAGCTAGCACGTGGGGCCACGGCGTATTTCCGGCAACTGGAAAAAGCCTGACGTTAAACGACTTCAGGCATAAAGCTCGGAGTCGGTGATTTGCACCTGCCCCGGCTGACCAAACCAATAGCCATTACAGCTCTCGCTGTCCGTCACCTGCAAACGTGTTTGCTGCCCAATAAGCACTTCATGCAGGCTCTGTAGTTTTTTCAAATCGTCTTCGTGGCTGATGCTCAGGCGCATGATATCGACGCCTCGTTGCGCCATATCCTGACTTTGATTAAGCAGATTGCAGTGATGCTGTGATTGCGTCTGGATGCCATTGATCTGGAATAGCCCCTGATGCTCCTGTGTGTACAACGGCAGGCCTTCGGGATAATCAATACAGGCAAATTCACATTGATCTTTGGGCAAGTTGCGCGCACGTGCAGTGTAGCAACGCGCCGAATGTGCCAGCGGCAAACGACCATACGCAAATATTTCTGTTTCGGGCCGTGGCAGCTCATCAGGCCACGCCGCAAGAATAGCACTCACGCCTTCTCGCGATAATTCCAGTGGCGGCTGCCAACGCTTCATGCCACGTCGTGCCCACGTTGCTAATGTGCGCGTGTTATAGACATTGAGCGTGTTGCCGACCACAAAGGGCACCTCCAGCTCAGCGGCCATATATGCCACACCAATATCATTGGCTTCAATAGCCACGCGGCCGTTTTCACATAGCGAACGCATCGCACTCATTTCTGATTCGGCTTCCAACAGCACCAGCGAGGACAGCACCACCTCCTTGCCTGCCGCCAGTAGCAACTCAGTCATCTCCATCCAGTCTTCCCGCCGGAATTCGCGACGTTTACTGCACACGGTCTCACCCAGATATACGATATCCACTGGTGATTCTGCGACCAGTTGATAGAGAGAACGCATGCGTTCCGCTGACCAGAAATAGAGCAAGGGGCCCATCGATATTTTCATTGCTGTCACCGCTTTGCTAACAGAGTTATTGCCAAGAACGGTGCAGCGCACCCAGAGTCGTTTGCGAGCCTTCAGATACGCTGGCCAATGCTTGATGCCAGGCCGGCTCTGCCACAAAGGCATCGCCTTGCCGTTGCCAGCGATCAATCGCCGCGCGCCAGACTTTTGTTACTTTTGCGACATAGGCCGGGCTGCGCTGGCGCCCTTCAATCTTGATTGCTTTTACACCGGCCTTTGCCAGTTGCGGCAACATATCCAATGCATTCAAACTGGTCGGTTCTTCCAGTGCGTGAAAGGTGTGGCCATCGACATCAAATCGCCCCTTACACAGCGTGGGGTACGCGGCATTTTCACCCGGGCCGTAGCGATCGATCAGCACATCATTAAGACGGCTTTCCAGCCCCTGTGGCGTTTCTTGCCAACGCACGGCATGCGCAGGCGAGCAAGCGCCACAATTATTGGGTGAATCTCCGGTGATGTAGGATGAGAGGTAACAACGGCCTTCGGCCATTATGCACAACGAACCAAAACCAAAGGTTTCAATTTCAACTGGCGACTTTGCTGTTAGCCGTTCTACCTGTCGCAAGGACAGCACGCGCGGTAATACAGCGCGACGAATACCGAAATTCTGGTGATAGAAATTAAGTGCTTCCAGATGTGTCGCGGAGCTTTGTACGGAAAGGTGGCGCGGCAATGACGGGTGCTGTTCTGCCGCATAATCCAGCAAACCGATATCGGCCAAAATGACCGCATCCATCTGCAAACCGGCCGCGGTATCAATGGCCTGCATCCACATCGGCCAACGCGCCTGTTGCGGGTATGTATTAATCGCCATGAAAATTCGACGGCCATGCTGGTGCGCATAACGCACGCCATCCATCATCGATTTTTCGTCAAAATTGAGCCCCGCGAAATAACGAGCATTCGTGTTATTGGAAAGCCCTACATACACCGCATCAGCGCCGCTATCGACTGCCATTTTTAGGCTTTGCAAATTGCCTGCCGGACACACGAGTTCCATTTCTTCACCTACTTTTCCGCTGTGCGCGCAGCGTAAAGTGATGAGTGGATTCAGCCCTTGATCATGGTCAAGATCATGCGCCGCGCAGAGGAATACCCAATAATGGCCACAGCCGATCAATGGTTTCTTTCACGCGCGCATCCGGACGTATGACGCGCCCCCATTCACGGTCCGTTTCGCCGGGCCATTTTTCCGTGGCATCAAGCCCCATCTTTGCGCCTAACCCACTTACTGGCGACGCAAAATCCAAGTAATCAATCGGTGAATTATCCACCATCATCGTATCTCGACGCGGATCAGTACGCGTGCTTAGTGCCCACATCACTTCGCCCCAATCGCGCACATCAACATCCGCATCAGTGACAATAATGTATTTCGTGTAGAGAAATTGCCGCAATATCGACCAGATACCCATCATGATGCGCCGCGCATGTCCTGGGTATTCCTTGCGAATACTCACCACCGCCATGCGGTAAGAACAGGCTTCTGGTGGCAGATAAAAATCAACAATCTCGGGGAATTGTTTTTTCAGAATTGGCACAAATACATCATTTAGGGCAGAGCCAAGAATGGCAGGCTCGTCAGGAGGACGGCCGGTGTAAGTGCTGAGATAAATTGGATTACGCCGATGCGTAATGCGTGTCAGTGTTACTACTGGAAAATTATCGACTTCGTTGTAATAGCCGGTGTGGTCACCAAAAGGGCCCTCTGGTGCCATATCTCCGGGATGGATGAACCCTTCCAGAATAAACTCAGCGTGTGCCGGCACCATCAAGTCTACGCTTTGTGCCGATACCATCTCTGTTTTGGCACCACGCAATAATCCGGCAAACGCAAACTCTGACAAGTGATCGGGGATTGGCATCACGGCCGCAAGAATTGAAGCGGGATCAGCTCCAATAGCAATCGCTACCGGAAAGGGTTTATCCGGATAGTGCTCGCACCAATCACGATAATCCTGCGCACCGCCGCGATGCGATAACCAACGCATGATGACGCGATTACGCCCGATCACCTGCATACGATACACACCTGCATTCTGGCGCTCTTGCCGAGGACCCCGCGTGATAACCAACGGCCACGTAATAAGTGGGCCTGCGTCACCCGGCCAGCAGGTCTGTATTGGTAAGCGACCCAGATCCACCTCATCGCCCTGCCACACACATTCCTGCACGGGTGCCTGTCGCACCTCTTTCACATTCATGTGCAGAGCCTGCCGCACCATCGGTAGAGCGGCCCATAAATCTTTTGCCCCTTTTGGTGGTGCCGGCTCACGCAGGGCCGCCAACTTTTCGCCGAAACTCTGCAACTCCGCCTCACCACTGAGGCCCAGCCCCCATGCTACGCGTTCTCGCGTGCCAAAAAGATTAGCCAGCAGGGGAATGCTGTGTGTGCCCGGCTTTTCAAAGAGCAGGGCAGGGCCACCAGCCTTGAGCGTTCGTCTTGCGACTTCGGTGATCTCCAATTGTGGCGATACCGTTTCACGCACCCGCACCAGCGCTTGGCGCTGCTCCAGATACGTCATGAACTGGCGAAGATCATTGAAGACTGGCATACCCGGCTCCCGCATATTGGCGTTCGCAGCATAGCGCCTCGGTACAATGGCGGAATGACGTGCATCAAGGCTCCATGGATGAAAACATCCTAAGGTGAGCATTCTACTTCCGGAGCTCACCATGTCTTCGCCACGCGATGCCATTACTCTGGCCATTACCGGTGCCAGCGGTGCGCCTTATGCGTTACGTCTGCTGGAATGCCTACTGGCCGCAGATCAAACGGTGTACTTGCTGCTATCTGATGCCGCCCGCGTGGTTATTCCACAGGAAACCGGCTGGGCCTTACCAGACGATCACGCCTCTCTGGCTGAAGCCTTCCGCCAACGTTTTCCCGCCGACGCCGACCGCCTGCATCTTCCTGCCAGCAAAGATTGGTTTTCACCGGTTGCGTCCGGCTCCAATGCACCGCGACGTATGGTGGTATGCCCCTGTAGCATGGGCACACTCGCCGCCATCGCCCACGGCATGAGCGACAACCTGATCGAACGTGCTGCTGATGTCGTTATCAAAGAAAGGGGAAAATTGCTACTGGTACCGCGGGAAACCCCATTCTCCGTGATTCACTTGGAGAATATGGCGTCATTGGCCAGGCTTGGCGCGGTCATTCTGCCTGCTGCGCCAGGCTTTTATCAGCCCCCGCATAATGTGACGGATTTAGTCGACTTTGTGGTGGCACGCATCCTTGACCAGCTCGGCCTTGCGCACACGCTAGGCCCACGCTGGGGTGATTCCGCAATCTAAGCAGTGCCTCTTAGGCTCCTGATTTTACGTTCCACTGCCCTACACCAAGAAAGATCACTCGCAGCTGCTTGGCGGCATGGTCGATCAGATCTGCTTCCGCTTCAGGCCGATCGGCCGGCAGTTCCAGTACCTGTTCGGTGATCATCACCATATTGTTCACCACCATCTGCGCCATCATTTGCAAATCCGTGCTGGTGATACGCCTGTCCGGTACCAGCAAGGCAAGATCCGTCGCCAGTTCGCTCACAAATAAACGTATTTCATTACGGATGGCCAAGCGTGTGGTGGTGCTGCCCGAAAAATACTCACGGATAGCAAAGCGGAAATAGCGATGCTGTTCACGCACATAGCGCACATACGTGGTCATGGACGAATGCATAACTTGTTCGGCCGGTAGCGGCGTTGCCCGCACTTCCCGCATACGGGACCGTAGAGTACGAAAGGACTCATCCACTAGCTCCAGCCCTAGGCTGTCCATGCCGCGGAAATGCCGATAGAACGCCGCTGGCACCACACCGGCAGCTTTGGTGACCTCACGCAGACTGAGACTGGAAAAGGTGCGATCCTCCTCCATGAGGTCGAGCGAGGCGTCAATCAGAGCCTGGCGGGTTCTGGAGCGACGGGCCTCATGGCCCCCTGCCTCCTCACTTTCTTCCCCTTTTTTGCCCTTCAATTTGTAAACAGCCATTACAAGAACCTACCTATGTGAACACCGGCAATCCTAGCCCCGCCAGTAAATACTATGCAAATCAAGCAAATAACCACTCGTCAGAATATTAGTGAACGAGTGTTGACTAATATCAAGCCTCGCGGTTTCATGTGAACACTTGTTCACTACCCATAACCACTGCATGTCCAATCGCATGCAAGGAGCCCCGCGATGCTGAACTTCATCGACCGCGCCCTCAAGAGCCCCCTGGCACAGGTGCTCACCTGGCCCCACCGCGCTGAAACCTATCTTGAGTTTCTGGCCCCTCGTATTGGTGGCGTCGCCATTAAGGCCACCGTCAAGGCTGTACGCCAAGAAACTAATCGCGCCGTATCGCTGGTTCTGGAACCTAACCATCGCTGGTCCCATCACGTACCGGGCCAGTATGTGCCCTTTACCGCAACGATCAATGGCCGCCGTTACACCCGCTGCTTCACCGTTTCTGGCATCGAAGCTGGCTGCCCTGTCGTCACCATTCAAGCGCACAGCAGCGGTATCGTATCAGCTTGGGCCAACGAATCCGTGTGGCAGGGCGATATTGTTGAACTGGGCGCTCCATCTGGTGACTTTATTTTGCCTGTCGAGCGCAACGAGCCCTTTCTCTTTATTGCTGGCGGCAGCGGTATAACACCGATCCGTGCTCTGCTGGATCAGTTGGCAGGGGAGGGGCATCAGGGGCAAGTCGATATCCTTTATTACGTGCCATCGTCAGCTGATGCCATTTTTCTCGGCCACCTGAAAACACTCGCGACCAGCTGCCCGAATGTGAAACTGCACTTAGCGGTAACACGCGAGAAAGTAGCCGGCAGCTTAAGTGGCCACTTCACTCCTGACCATTTGAAGGCCATTGGCGTGGACCTCAGCAAAGCTCGCACTTATGTCTGCGGCCCGGCCGGACTGATTACTGCAGTGGAGCAGCACTGGAGTAATGCCGGTCAGCATTCGCGGCTCACGCTAGAGCGCTTCCAGGCCATTGAGCTACCAGTTGCCGTGGACGGCGAAGGGCAGGCCGTGCGCTTTTCTGACAGCGCCATCACCACTACGGCCCCAGCCAATCGCACCATCCTCGATGCAGCGGAGGCAGCTGGCCTTAATCCCGTTAGCGGCTGCCGTCAGGGCATCTGCCGTACTTGCACCTGCCGCAAGCTGGCCGGTCAGGTTCGCGACATCCGCACCGGTCAGATTTCTGGTGACGGCCCTGAAGACATCGCCATCTGCGTCAGTGTGCCCGTGACGCCAATCACTATTGAGCTATAAGGAGTACTCAACATGACTAGCATGACTATCAATACCCGCATCCAAGGCGTGATCGGCAGCAAGCTTACCCGTGCACAAGTAGATGCCTTCGGTGCTGAAATCGATGCCTTGCGCGCACGCGTCACTGCCGATCTTGGTCAAAAAGATCTCGACTACATTAAGAGTATTATCCGCCTGCAACGTCGCCTCGAAATAGGTGGACGTGCCGCTATTTATGCCGGCATCTTCAATCCACTGGCCTGGGTTGCCGGAGTGGGTGCGCTAGGCACCGCCAAGATTCTTGAGAACATGGAAATTGGCCACAACATCATGCATGGCCAGTTCGACTGGACCAACGATCCAGAGTTACGCGGCCGGAAATATGACTGGGACAATGTTTGCCCCGGCGACCAATGGCGCCACTCGCACAACTATATGCATCACCACTACACCAACATCGTCGGCAAAGACCGCGATGTCGGCTACGGCATTCTGCGCATGGCCGATGAGCAGCCGTGGCACCCCGGCTACATCTTTCAGCCTGTTTATGCTCTTGCACTCGCCCTCTTTTTTGAATGGGGTGTAGGTGTGCATGATCTGGAGCTGTCCGAGCTTCCCAAAGGTAAGTGGAAGTGGAGTGAAAAGAAGGACATGGTGAAGGCCTTCCTCAAGAAGACCCGCAAGCAGGTTTTGAAAGACTATGTCGCCTTCCCTCTGCTGGCAGGCCCTTTCTTCCTGCCTGTGCTCGCCGGTAATGTTATCGCCAACATCATCCGCAACATCTGGGCCTTCATGATTATTTTTTGCGGCCACTTCACCGAAGATGCTGAAATGTTCACCGAAGCTGAATGCGAAAACGAGAGCAAGGCAGATTGGTATTTGCGTCAGCTGATGGGCTCCAGCAATATTGAAGGCGGCAAGTGGATGCACATCATGTCGGGCAACCTCAGCCATCAGATTGAGCACCACATGTTCCCGGATATCCCTGCCAACCGTTATGCAGAACTGGCGGTGGAAGTGAAGGCGCTGTGTGAGAAGTATGACTTACCTTACAACACCGGCACGCTCAGCAAGCAGTTTGGTACGGTGGTAAAGCGCATTTTCAGGCTCTCCCTGCCTAGCACCAATCAGAACGGCACTCCTGCCGTCGCATGATCCTGTTGCGGGTCGGCATGTCTTAGGCCAGTAGATGGTTAGATATTCCGA
>Ga0073900_10001718_pt1 | contig 11950 bp, 10 predicted proteins | sample KloWWTmetKNB5Kit_FD_66666 | JGI IMG/M metagenome (GOLD analysis project Ga0073900, IMG submission 66666) | Active sludge microbial communities from Klosterneuburg, Austria, studying microevolution and ecology of nitrifiers - Klosterneuburg... | ecosystem: Engineered > WWTP > Aerobic digester >...
CTGCCGCCGCAAATGGCAATGACCTGCACGGCGTGGCTTTCGGCAACAACACCTGGGTCGTGGTCGGCAATGGCGGAACGCTGCTGACCAGCGCAAACGGCGTTACCTGGACGGCACCGATCAGTCTGGCTCCGACGATCAACCTGAAAAGCGTTGCCTATGGTGTGAACGTCGATCCGGCGACAAATACGATCACCGGTTATCTGTTCGTTGCGATCGGCGACAACGGCGTGCTTGTCACCAGCGCCGATGGTGTGACCTGGACACAATCAACAATTGGCGCGACGAATAATCTGGCCGCAGTGACCTTCGGCAGAGAGTTTATTGCCGTCGGTGATTCCGGCAGCATCTTCACCAGCAGCAATGGCACCGTCTGGACGACGCGGGCCGCCAATACCACGAGCAATCTGAAGGCCATCGGACACAGCACGGCGAACTACTCGGCTGTCGGCGCCACAGGCACCAACCTGTCGGCAATCTAACCCGGAATCAGGGCTGCGCCGGCCAGGGCAATAGCACCACTTTCCCGGAGATACGCCCCGCGTCGATGTCTTCATGCACGGCGCGCGCATCGGCAAGCGGACGGCGCGCGGCGACCAGCGGATGAATCGCCCCATCGGCCAGCAGGCCGAGTAAATGCGCCATGTCCTCGCGATATTCATCAGGTTTCTTTTTGCGACGCGACGAGATGTTGTAAAACGTTGCGCGCCGCCCGGCACCGGACGCCCAGTTCCACCAGAGAAACAGCTTGGCGAAGCCCCACAGCACTGCGGGCAGCGAATCGTCGTTGCGCGCGATATTCTGCGCACCATACGCCACCAGCCAGCCGCCGGAACGCAGGCAAGCCATGGCGTCCGCCCACTGGCGATGCCCGCCGATGGCATCGAAGACACCATCGACACCATCGCCGGTCAATTCGCGCACTCGTGCAACGATATCGCCACGATGGTAGTCGAGCGGCGTTGCCCCGTAACCAGCGACGAGATCAAACTTGCCCGGACTGCATGTGCCGAGCATCCGCAGGCCGAAATGACGACCGAGATCGAGTAGCGCTGTGCCCACCGCGCCGGACGCACCCTGGATCAGGATGCACTCGCCCGGCGCGAAGCGGCGCAGGCGCGTGAGCATCTGGTACGCCGTCATGTAAGCCAGTGGCAGGCAGGCAACCTCGGCCGGATCGAGATCCGCTGGCACGGGAATCAGACTCTCCGCCGGACGCAGGCAGTACTGGCTGTAACCACCGATCACCGGCATGTCGGCGACGCGCTGACCGATGCTCAGACCGCTAACACCGATGCCGAGTTTGTCGACCTCACCGGCAAAATCATAGCCGGGCGTGAACGGATGCGGATTTTTGACATCGGGATAATTGCCACGACGAATCGCGGTATCGGTAAAGCCGGTGCCTGCAGCCAGCACCTTGACGCGAACCTCACCCGGCCCCGGTTCGGGCAGGATGCTTTCAGTAACAATTTGCAGGACTTCCGGCCCGCCTTTGGCCATCACAACGACATGCTGGTAACTCATCGAATGCTCCCGTATTCTCTTTCTCCGGACTGCCCCGGCGCGCATGAAAGATAACAGTTCTGAAGTAGCTGCGGGCTGGTTTTTTCCCCGGCGAACACATTAGAATCCAAGCCTGTTTAAAGTTCTCCGTCCACACATGGAACAAGTCCGCATTTCCAAATTGATGTCCGAACAGGGCCTCTGTTCGCGCCGCGAAGCGGATGATTACATCGCACGTGGCTGGGTGTATGTCGACGGCCAGCGCGTTATTGAACTCGGCAGCCGGGCCTATCCGACGCAGAAGATTACCCTGGACAAGGCGGCACAGAATACCCAGCAGGCGCGCGTAACCATCCTGCTCAACAAGCCAATCGGCTTTGTCTCCGGACAGGCCGAGGATAACCATAAGCCGGCAATCACCCTGATCGATACCGCCTCACGCTTTGCCAGCGACCGGTCGCCGTTGCGCTTCAATCGTTCGCAACTGAAGGGACTGGCGCCCGCCGGACGCCTCGACATCGACTCACTGGGCTTGCTGGTACTGACCCAGGACGGTCGCATCGCCAAACAGTTGATCGGCGAGGATTCGCCCATCGACAAGGAGTACCTGGTGCGCGTCGAAGGCAAACTTTCGGCAGCCAACCTGGCTCTGCTGAATTTCGGCCTGAGCCTCGATGGCCAGCCGCTCAAGCATGCACAGGTCGACTGGCAAAACGACGATCAATTGCGTTTCATCCTGCACGAAGGCAAGAAGCGGCAGATTCGCCGCATGTGCGAACTCGTCGGCCTGAAAGTCGTCGGTCTGAAGCGCATCCGCATTGGCCGGGTCATGCTCGGCGATCTGCCGATCGGCAAATGGCGTTATCTGCGCAATGACGAACACTTTTGATTCGCGGCGGATGCCCCGACTACTGATCGTCCATCACACGCAAAGCGGTAACACCGGCCGGCTCGCCGAAGCCGTGCTGCGTGGTGCACAGTCTGAACCTGGGGTCGACACCGTGATGAAGCGCGCCTTTGATACGACGCTCGACGATCTACTCAACTGCAATGGCCTGCTGCTCGGTACGCCGGAAAATTTCGGTTTCATGTCTGGCGCGTTGAAAGATTTTTTTGATCGCACCTACTATCCGGCTGAAGGCAAAACCCTCGGCCTGCCCTACGCTGTTTTTATTTCCGCAGGCAACGATGGCAGCGGTGCAGTGCGCCAGATCGAACGTATTGCCACCGGCTACGGCTGGAAGCACATTGCTGAGCCACTGATCGCGCGCGGAGAAGTCACGGATAATGCTCTCGTCCGTGCTGGCGAACTCGGCGCCGCATTCGCCGCCGGGCTCGCCCTGGGCATTTATTAGGACATGACATGAACCTCAAAGCGCTTCCCGACGTGCGCAGGAATGCCGGCAATTTTGGCAACGCATTCACGTTCCCACAAAAATGAAGAAAGAATCTGTCGCCGATGCCCTCTGGCGGTACGCGCCGAAAATCGCGGGCATCACCGGCGTCGCCGTTGGCATGCTGGTGCTGCTCGGCTGGGTGTTCGACATTTCGCTGGTGCACCATCCCCGGTATGGCAATCTCAGCATAAAAACCAATGCAGCGATCTGCTTTCTGCTGGCAGGCGCGGTACTCTGGATACAAAGCATCACCCTCAAACAACAAAGCCGGCTCTGGCAAAACACGGCAAGGATATTCATCGCTGTCCTGCTATTTATCGCGGGAGCCACGCTATATGAGCATCTTGCCGGAGCCGACCTGAACATCGACCAGATGCTGTTCCGTGAAAAGGCTGACGCCTTCAACACGCTTGCACCGAATCGCATGGCGCTGCCAACCACCATCAGTTTCCTGCTGCTCGGCATTGCGCTCGCCTTGAATGCACCATCCGCCGCCTACAATCGCTGGCGCCGGATTTTCACAATACTCGCAATGTTTCCCGCAATGACCTCGCTACTGGGCGTCGTGTATGGACTCCCCCCGCAATACGGCATCGGGCATGTTACCCAGATGACCGTGCGTTCGTCACTGATGTTTTTTGTCCTGGCCTTTGGCATCCTCGCCTCGCATCCACAACTGAGCCTGCTATCCATTTTTAGAGCCCCCGGTATCGGCAGTCTTTTTGCACGGCGCCTGATACTCGCAGCACTGCTGCTCCCCCCGCTACTCGGTGGTTTGACACTCGCCGGAGCGCGCTTCGGACTTCATGAAATGGAGTTTGCCCTGGTCATCACGGCATCGATTCACATATTCGTGCTCTCCCTCCTGATTCTCTCAACTGCAAAATTTCTGCAAGACATCGATACCAAACGCAAGCTCAGCGAGGAAGTCCTGGTGATGCGCAAGCAGCAATTGAAAGGGCTTTACGCGGTATTGCACACCATCCGTGAGGAAGAACGGCGGCGCTTTTCCCGCGAGCTGCACGACGAGCTGGGACAAATGCTCACCGCCCTGCGCATCGATCTGAACTGGCTGGAGGGCAGCCTCGCTTCGGCGAAGACGCCGGTTCTCGCCAAACTCGGAGCAATGAGTGTGCTGCTCGACCAGACCGTGGATGCCGTGCGGCAGATATCAGAAGACCTGCGCCCCGGCATGCTCGACAGCCTTGGTCTGGCGCCGGCCATCGAGAACTATGTCGGGAAATTTTCCATACGTACCGGCATTAAATGTGATCTACATATCCCTGAGGATGACTTCACCATCGGCAGCAAAATCTCCATCGTCATTTTCCGGCTCACCCAGGAAGCCCTCAACAACGCATCGAAGCATGCCAATGCCGACCGCATCTCCATCCGTCTGGAGCATCATGCCGACAAAATCGTACTTACCATACAGGACAACGGCTGTGGACTCGCCGAATCGGGTGATAGAAAAAGAGGTGGATTTGGTATTCTTGGTATGCGCGAGCGTGTCGCCATGCTGAACGGTCGCTTTTCAATCAGCAACTCACCAGGCGGTGGCGTCCGCATCGAAGCAGCGATTCCACTCCAGGAAAATGTAGATTTGATCCATACTTTTCTGAATCCGACACAACAATGATCCACATACTGATTGCCGACGACCATCCGATTATGCGGGATGGACTAAAACAGATTCTTTCCGCTTTCAACGACATCATCGTGACAGGAGAAGCCAGCAACGGCGATGAGGTACTGGCGGCAATCCATGCAAAGAAATTCGATGTACTGGTCCTCGACATGTCGATGCCGGGCAAGAGCGGCATCGAACTGATCAAGCAGATCAGGATCGAAAAACCGGAACTACCAATTCTGATTCTCAGCATGCACAAGGAAGCACAATATGTGGTGCGCTCCCTGAAGGCCGGTGCTGCGGGCTACCTTTGCAAGGATGGCGCCTCGCATCAACTCGTTCAGGCCATTCGCCAAATTGCCGGAGGGGGGCTCTTCGTCAGTGAGGAAGCAGCCGGACACCTGGTGCAGGCACTGACCGGGAAAGCACCGGCAGTGACACCGCATAGCCGACTCTCCGACCGGGAGTTTGAAATTTTTCAGATGATCGTCCACGGCCAGAGTGTTTCTGAAATTGCCAGTGAACTTTCCCTCAGCGTGAAGACTGTCAGCACGCACAAGACGCGCATTCTCGAAAAGATGGAAATGCACAACACGGCCGAACTGGTGCGTTATGCAATGCGCCACAATCTCACCGACGCAGACGGTAACAACGGCGTCTGAACACACGTTACCTTGCCTCGTAGCAACGGACAGGCCAGGTTTGTAGGATTCGTCCTACAGATTGAATCGGAATTGACCGATTCACTTTTCTCTGCAATCCGCCTACTCTGCTATATGTTGCACGCATACATCGTCCCGACTGGATGACGAGACACATCTGTCGCACAACATCACAACACCAGACACCATGACAAAAGCATCGCCACCAAGATCGCAAAAAAAAACCATCGACAAGAAATTGCCGACGGAAGGGGTCGCATCGAATAGCCGACCCAGACGATCCATCGAGGAAGCGCTGCACGACAACGAGGATGGCTTCCGCTTCATTGCCGACCAGTTACCGAACCTTGTCTGCATGTCGGACACCCAAATGCAATGTATCTGGGTCAACCGGACGCGGCTGGAGTTCACCGGCCGCAGCATGCATCAGGAAATGGGGAGCGGCAGTCTGGAAAGCGCGCATCCGGATGACGTCGAACTTCTTCTGAAAATATATGGCGAAGCCTTTGCGCAACGCAAACCCTTCTCGGTCGAGTACCGACTGAGACGCCACGATGGAGAATATCGCTGGTTTCTCACTGCCGCTCACCCGCTCTTTGACGAACAGGGCGAATTCAAGGGCTATCTCAGCTCCGCCCTCGACATCAGCGATCAAAAGGCGCTACTGGACGCACTACTGCTCAGCGAAGCCCGTGTCAGAACGGCGATCGAGCGCTCGCTCCACCCGATCATGCTGCATGCCGAGGGGGGCGAAATCATCATGCTCAGCGACTCATGGACCGACCTGTCGGGCTACTCGCTGGAAGAAATCCCGACCACCAAAGACTGGGTCGAAAAAGCCTACGGCATCAGCCGGGAAAAAACCGGGGAGATATTCAGCCGGCCCCACCCGCCAAAGCCAACCGGCCGCGAGGGCGTATTCAAAATCAGGACCAAGGGTGGAGATGAGCGCGACTGGAACATCATGAATGTCTCCATGCCACCGCTCCCCGACGGGCGGCAGGCCTGGCTCAGCATGGCCGTCGACATCACGGAGAAAAGACAGGCCGAAGAGCAATTGAAACTGGCGGCGAAGGTCTTTGAAAACAGTATGGAGGGCATCGCCATCACCGATGCCGAAGGTCGAATTCTCTCGATCAACCAGGCCTTCACCGCGATGAAGGGCTACACTGCCGAGGAAGTGATCGGTCTGCCCGATCGGGTGACCAGCACCGTGAAAGGCAACGAAAATTTATATCGCAACATCATGCAGAGCCTGGCCCAGGATGGCTACTGGGAAGGTGAAATGTGTGGTTATCGCAAGGGCGGTGAAACCTATCCGGAATGGATGAAGATTTCTGCCATCAAGGATGTCGATGGCAATGTCACAAACTACCTTGGGATCTTCTCCGACATCAGCGCGCGCAAAATCGCCGAAGAGAAAATTCAATTCCTTGCCTACCATGACAACCTGACCGAACTGCCCAATCGTTTGCTGGTTCGGGATCGCATGGAACAAGCGCGAGCTTATGCAGATCGCGAGAAACACAAACTGGCATTGTTGTATCTTGACCTGGACAACTTCAAGACAATTAATGACTCGCTCGGCCACAAGTGCGGCGATGCATTACTCAAACAGGTTGCGCAACGGCTCCGCGAATGCCTGCGCGAAACCGACATCATCAGCCGCCAGGGCGGCGACGAATTTCTCATCGTGCTCTCGGAAATCATGGATAACGAAGCCATCACGAAGATTGCCGACAATATCCTCGCCCGATTGCAGGAATTGTTTTACATCGACGGCAATGAACTCGGCACCTCCGGCTCCATCGGCATCAGCATCTATCCGGACGATGGCAGTGATTTCGATACCCTGTTCCGGCAGGCCGACACAGCAATGTACCGGGCCAAGGATTCTGGGCGCAGCTCCTGGCGCTTCTTCGATGAGAAAATGAATGAAGATGCCATCGAGCACTTGCATGTCCGCAATGGCCTGCGGCGAGCACTTGAAAATAATGAACTTGTCCTGCATTACCAACCGCAAATTAACCTTGCCAGAGGTGAGGTGGTTGGTGCCGAAGCGCTGATCCGCTGGAACCATCCGGAAAGAGGTATGGTTCCGCCAATCCGCTTCATATCAGTTGCCGAGGAAAGTGGACTGATCGTGCCGATCGGCAGTTGGGTGATGCATGAAGCCTGCCGCCAGGCTGCGGAATGGCGACGGGCCGGCTTGCCACCATTGGTCGTCGGCGTCAACATGTCGGCGGTGCAGTTCAAGCGCGGCGATGTCGAAAAGACTGTTGTCAGCGCGCTGGAAAAGTCCGGCCTCGACCCTGCGCTGCTGGAACTGGAACTCACCGAATCAATCCTGATTCGCGACACCGAAAATGTTCTGGCCACTATCAGGCGTCTGAAACTACTCGGCATCAAGCTGTCGATCGACGATTTCGGCACCGGCTATTCGAGCCTTTCCTACCTCAAACGTTTCGCGGTCGACCGGCTGAAAATCGACCAATCTTTCATCCGCAGCATGGCCTCATCGCCGGAAGACACGGCTATCGTCCGCGCCATCATCCATATGGCGCAAGGCCTGAATCTCAAGACCATCGCCGAGGGCGTCGAAGAAGAAGCCATGCTCAAATTCCTGAGCGATTATCGTTGTGACGAAGTGCAGGGTTATTTCTTCGCCAAGCCCATGCAAAATGACGAGTTCGTCCGCTATGTGCACCATGCCATTGCCGAGCGTACGCAAAAAATCCGTCCAGACTGGCTGAACAATCTTGAAGAGAGCACCAGGATCAGCGGAGACGGCTGATGACTCTGACCATCTTTCTGGTTGAAGATTCGCTGCCGGTACTCGATCGCTACCGGGAAATGATCGAGGAGATCGACGGTGCAAAACTGCTCGGCACAGCCGACAACGAAACCGATGCCATCAATGGCATCCATCTGAACAGTCCCCGGCTGGTTGTCCTCGATCTGAATCTCAAGAACGGCAATGGCTTTGAGGTTCTGCGCAAGCTCAAGCGGACAACGCCGGACGTCGCTGTTGCCGTTGTCACCAACTTCAACCATCCACAAATCAAGGCGCGCTGCCTGACGCTCGGTGCTGATTATTTTTTCGACAAGACCAGCGGCAATAAGCGTTTCGTCGAATTGATCGGCAACCTGGCGCAGCAGCATTCTGTGTCGTAATTTTTAACGGCGGTATTGGCGATGACATCGCCCGTACACCCCGTCAGTCACCCGACAAATACACAAACTACCGCTCACTCCCGAGGCTTGGCCAGCACCTGTTCTGCCAGCGCTTCATCGAGTGGTGCGCCCTGCGCGAGCAACTGGCGCAACTTGATGAAATTGACGGTATCCCGACCGGTTTCCTTCTTAGAATTGAAAGCATTGAAACCGAGCCACGCCTCATTGTTCATGTTGGCCTGTAACCAGTGGCGGTTCATGACCTTCGCCGAATCCCAGAAGAATTTCTTTTTTGCGCGGATGCTGTCGATCGAAGTTTGCAGGCAATTCGGAAACAGGTTGGCGAAGTTCCAGATCAGCGCATCGACCTCCTTGTCGAGCAGGGAAAAGTCGGTTGTGCATTGGGCGATGAGTTCTCGTGCAGCCGGTTGCGCTGCTGCGGAAACCGGTTCGCCATAAACGATCTCACCATCTTCAAGCCAGGTATCGGTACGCACCAGCGGGTTGCGCAGCCACTCGCCATCCTTCTTCAGCACCGGTACAACCTTGCTGACCATGCCCTTGTGCTTCATCTTGTAGGCGCTCCACAATTCGCAGGAAACGCAGTTGTAGAGCGCATCTTCCATCGAGAGGAACCACGGCAGAAAATCGGTCGAACCGCCCACCGGTGCCGAACCGTGTCTCGGTCCGGCCTGGCCGTAGATCGCCATGTCCGATGACAGCGTAATGTCTGTAGCCATACCGATTTCCTGACCGCCGGCCACGCGCATACCATTAACGCGACAGATCACCGGCTTGCGGCATTCAAGAATTGCATCGACCATGCGATTGAACAGGTCGATATAGTCGCCGTATTCATGCGGTCGCCGTGAATAATAGGCTGCGTATTCCGCCGTGTTGCCGCCGCTGCTCCATGCCTTGTCGCCAACCGCAGCGAATACTGCGGCGACCACCGAACGATCGCCGGATGCTTTCTGAAAACCGGCGATGACACCCTTGACCATCTCGGTGGTATACGCGTTGTACTGTGCCGGATTGTTCAGCCATATCCATGCAGAATACAGCCCATCGACCGGCTGGCCAGAGGGATCGAGCAGCGGACGTTTCTCGTAAATGATGCCGGGCGCCTCGGCACGAAAATGCTCATCACCGAACAGGTGATGGTTCTTTAGTTGATTGTCGCGTTTCAACCATTCCAGTGACATTTACTGCTCCCTTGATTTATTGTCAGTCGCAAATATGGCTGACACTCATTCCATAACGCGTCACCCCCGCGAAGGCAGGGATGACGACCCCGTTGGTAATCATTATGACGCTCCACATCCATTGATTCAAAAATCCGGCACCAGCACCACCCGCCGTGCCAGCAAACCATTCTTCGCTGCCTGGAAAACCTCAGCGATGCGGCTCATCGGCTGCAGTTCGACAAACGGTTCGAGGGCGATGCGCCCATCGAGGCACATATCGAGTACCGTCGGATAGGCTTCCGGCGCGCAACCCCAACTACCGACGACTTCAGCATCAAAGGCCATCAGCCGCGAAATATTGAAGGGAATCTCTGCCGCGCCATAGCCGACAACAACCAGCTTGCCAACGAAGGACAGCAGCGCCAGCGCCAGTTTCTGTCCAGCCGGACTGCCGCTGACCTCGAAAATTTTCCAGCCGAAATTACCTGGCAGTTGTTGCGTGTGGCAGAAAGCTTTGAATATCTCTTTCACCTCCGCCACACTCTTGCCACTCGGATCGATGGCGCAATCAACACCGTAACCCTGCATCCGCGCCAATCGCCCGGCGGCGATGTCGATGCCGACGATAGCACGCGCACCCAGCGCCTTGGCCATCTGCACCATAAAGCCACCCACCCCGCCACCCGCACCGATAACGATGACGCAATCGCCGGCAGTCAGCGCGGCGCGCTGCGCTGCCTGATACGGCGTACTAACGGCATCGGCGACGACAGCCAAGTGTGCGAGCGGGAGGTTACCCCGCTCGCACACCACACACAGATCGCGTGCCGGTAGCGGAATATGACTGGCAAAGCCGCCGTAAATGCCCAGTGAATTGCCCGGCATTTTCTGCGCCAGACAACGATTCGGCCTGCCCATCCGGCAAATGTCGCAGTCATGACAGGGCAGCACTGCTGGCACAATCACCTCGCGGCCAAGCAGTGCTGAGTCAGCCTCGGCAACAGCCACCACCACCCCCGCAATCTCATGGCCGAGCGTCAGCGGCGGCTTCTGTAGTGTCTTCACGTCGCCGTAGAAATACGACAAATCCGTGTGGCAAACGCCGCAGCCGTGAATCTCGACCAGCGCCTCACCCGGCTGCAACACCGGCATGGCCAGGTTCGTCCGGCACAGCGCACCGGGAGCGCTCATTTGCCAGGTCTGAATACAATCCGGAATCTGCATCGTCAGCGATGCCTCCACTGCGGCGCGCGCTTTTCGAGGAAAGCCACGATACCTTCCTGCGCATCGGCAGTTGCCATAAGTTCGCTCAAGTAACGCTGTTCAAGTGTTGCCAGGGCTTCGTCGAAAGGTTTGCCAGCAGTGAGATGAATCGCCTGCTTGTTCTCTAGCAAGGCAGCACGCGAGTGTTGCAGATACGGCCGGATGAAAGCCCGACACGCGTCGCTAAAATCAGCGCGGGGAAATACCCGGTTCAATAGCCCATAATGGCGCGCTTCTTCGGCAGACAACGATGCGCCGCCAAGCAGCATTTCCATCGCCCGCGGTGCCGGCAGTAGACGCGGCAGCAGGATCGCCGCTACCGGCGCAAATACGCCGAGTTTGATTTCCGGCTGACCGAGTTGCGCATCCTCGACCGCCAGCGCCAAATCGCAGGCCAGCACCAGCTCGCAACCGCCACCCAACGCCGAACCGTTCAGCACCGCCAGTGTCGGCAGCGGAAAATTGCGCAAGCGCCGCACGCTGCCATGAAATGCTGTCAGCATCTCAGCGACCCGTTCAGGTATGTGATCGAGCACATCAACGCCCGCCGAGAAAAACTTCTCTCCGCTGCCAGTCAGTATCAGCATGCGCACCGACACGTCCGCCGCCGCCAGATCGAGCGCACGATTGAGTTCCTCCAGCATGGCGATATGCAGGATGTTGCAGGGTGGCCGCTTCAGCGTAACCGTCAGCAGGCCGTCAGCAGCGTGATAGTCGAGATACTGAAATTCAGACATGGGAGTAGCAGTGCTTCTGGTCGACATATCAAGCCTCGGCCACATCCGCAGCGATCAACCGGAACTGTTCCAGCGCCGCCTCCAGGTCTTCCACGATTTCCAGTGCAATGATCTCTGGCGCGGGCAGATTGTCACTGTCGGCCAGCGAATCATCCCTGAGCCAGAAGATATCCAGACTCGCCTTGTCGCGGGCAACCAGTTCCTCGTAGTCGTAGGCGCGCCAACGGCCCTTGAGCCCTCTCTCCGCGCTTGCGGGGAGAGGGCTGGGGAGAGGAGCAGATTCGTCGTACCAGGTGGCAGTACGCGCATGCCGCTTGGCCGGATTGTAGAGCGTGACAAACTCCATCAGGTCGTCGACCTTCAGCGGATTGGTCTTCAGCGTGAAATGCTGGTT
>Ga0073900_10001719_pt1 | contig 11949 bp, 23 predicted proteins | sample KloWWTmetKNB5Kit_FD_66666 | JGI IMG/M metagenome (GOLD analysis project Ga0073900, IMG submission 66666) | Active sludge microbial communities from Klosterneuburg, Austria, studying microevolution and ecology of nitrifiers - Klosterneuburg... | ecosystem: Engineered > WWTP > Aerobic digester >...
CCGCGAAGCGATGCGGCAGCGCCTTATTTCCCGCGCCGCCTTTCTGCAAGCGAAGCAAAAAAGCAGCGACAAAATGCGCGACTTGCTCGGCCTTCCCAAAAAATCTTTCATTGAATAACTCCCAGCCCCACGAAGCGCGAGCGGATGTGAGCGTTTCCGATGGGGCGGCAGTTAGAAAATATTAGTGTTTGTTTTTGTTTGTCGCCCTCATGCCCGGCGCAATGCCGGGCGGGGGTAAATTTAAGGGGCGATGGTGGCAATGGTAGCCATGTCGGAACGTATGCCGATGTTCCCGTTCGATTCGGGGCGCTCCACTAACTTTAAAACGCAAATTCACAATGACACTTAAACAAGCATTCCCGGAGTTTGAATACTTGCACCTGTTTCAGCCAAGACTTGACAAGGCGGGGCAAACGGTCGAAGATTTTATATCCCGTCTTGGCGAAACGTCGCACGGGGCAATCCCGCCAGAAATCACAATTCGGGGCAACGCTGCAACCCTTCGTTTTTTGGAGGCGTTCGGATGGGTTTATATTTCTAAACTTATTGTAGAACTATATCCGCAATGAAACCCCCCGACCTCCACACGCTCGACCTTTCCGGAAAAACCGTCCTGATTATAGGACACCCGGCGACGGGCAAAACGATGCTCGGCAAGGCTTTGGCCGACCGAACGGGCTTGCCCCTGTTTCACGGCGACGACTTCTTAGAGCCTGATGCCGTCAAAGGAATGTACTTGCTTTTGGAGCATCTTTGCAGTCATCAGCACAGCCCGTGCATCGTTGAAGGCGTTGCCGGGTATCGGCTGCTTAGAAAAGGGGTTGAACTGGACTGCTTTTATCCCGATATTGTTATTGAGATGACAGCGCCGTTTTCGCAGATTGAGCGGGTTTACAGCGAAGAAAGAACGGCGACGAAGGTAAAGAACTTGCCCGCTTTTATCAAAGGGCTGGAGACGGTTTTGGCGAAGTACCGGGCAATGGATAACCCGCGCCCGCCGGAATGGTACACGCTTGAAAACAGGTTTTGAAATGAAAAATCAAGGAACGGAATTTGGACAAGACCTTCGCGCCTTTGACGCTGAAATAAAAGCGGAAAAGGATAAGAGAATGAAGGCAAACCATGAAGCGATTGAGGCGTTGGCCGACATTGCTGGATTTGAAATTGAAAAGAAATCTGACTATCATTGGAGGCTCACAAAGACGGGTTTCAAAACAGTAGATGTGTGGCCGCAAGGGAGCAAGACGCATTTTCTCGGCTTTAAAAACCGTGTAATGTATCGGCATGACCTTGCCGGGTTTCTTGATAAACATTTTTCATGCGATTAAACAGGTTTTGATTTTTCACATTTTCTAAAATATCGCAACATGGCGACACACACCACAACGGGCGGCGCAAAATTTGGCCGCAACTTTTCAATTAGCCGCGAAAATGGGCAAACAAACAAGGAAGGAACGCCCTACTTCTTTGAGTGGCTGAAAGAACTCCCTACGGGCGAATCCGCGAAAGGGCGCAAGTTTGAAAGCCGCCAAAAGCCGGGCGGCACTTCTCATTACGAACTTTTCAAGGCGCTCGACGGCTATCTCATTGATGTTCGCAAGGAGCAAAAAGACTTTGGAGGCGGCGAAGAAACGCACCTTTTTTTGCACATGATTGACGCGGGCGACGAATACATTTTGGACATGGGAAAAATGGACAGCCGCTACACTACGGACGTTTTGAAACGGATTTTAAATCCGTTCTTTTCGCCGAATCAAAAACTTCGCGTTTCTCCGTACGCCGGAACAGATGAGCGCGGGAAATCCTCAATCGGCATTTCTGCCTATTCTGGCGCTGATAAACTTGCATATTCGCAGAGCAGCGATTTTTTACAGGCTATGCCTCCCGCCCGCACATGGGAAGGCAGAAACAATAAAACCGAATACGACTTTACCAACGTGGGCGAATGGCTATTTGAGCAAGTACAGCGCCTTGTTGTGCCGCACTTGACGAAAGACCCTATTTCAGCGCCGCAATCGCGCCCACAAACCGCCGCACCCCCCCAACCCGTCTCTGAACTCTCCGAAGCCGGGAAATCGCAAAACGCGGCCTTTGCTGCCCCGTTCCCCCGCGAAGAGCCGCCGATTGACGACGACGGGCTGCCGTTCTGATTTGACACAAGAAGCGTTTTAATGTTACAGGGCGGCTGGCAGATGCAAAGACGTTTGTCGCCCTGTTTTTTCTCACACTCAAAATTGAAAAAACGATGGAAGATTTGGTAGTCAAAGAAGCCGAAAGGATTTTCGGGACTGACAAGGGCAACAACGGCAAAACGCCGTGTTCGCCCGCCGGATATGACGCTTTCATTTTTGGCGCAGATTTTCAGCAAAAACAAAATGCCGCCGAAATCGCCGAACTGGTAACAGGGTTAAAAGACCTTTCCTACGCCGCGCAAACAACGGGCGGCACGGCGGGCGTTGACAAAGGGCTGCTTGCCGCGATTGCCGATGCCGAAAAACTTCTCAAAAAATACGACCCTCAATGACCCGCGATGAAGTAATCGCCGAACTGGAGGCGATAATCCGCGAAACCCGCCTTTCGCCCCGTCCCGGCAAGTACGAATACGGGCAGACGGCGCACATCTATTTTTCAAAAAGCCGCCCGCGATTGGTTGAGATAGTGGCGGCGCTAAAAGAAAGGGAGAAATGAAAGACGTTATCGTTTTCGGCGCAATCGTTGACGGCGTGGCGACGCGCAAGGACAAGACAATCACGCTGCGCATCGGTACGCAAGAACTTTCGCCTGAAAAAGCCGGGCAACTTTTTGGCCTTCAAAACGCCGCTATTTTCGTGGCTATCAAAGTCGAAAATTTTGGGCAAGAGGAAAGGGAGGCGCTTGAGGCTATGAAAGCCGATGAACTTGAAATCGGCGGCGGCAAGACGCTTTCAAAAAGGTTGCGCGATGTTCTTTTTCGTTTGTGGCAGCAAAAGCCGGACGGGTACAAAGATTCAAACTCGCACTACGCCGCACAGATGGAAAAGATAATCCAGCATTACAAAAACAAGTTGGATTAGCCCATTGCCCGCCAAGTGCGGGTTTTTTTATGCCTGTTTGAAAATTAAGCGCGTTGAAAATCAACGAGTTAGAAAAAATATGAAAAATAATTGCGCTTGCCTACTGCGTAACCCAAAAGTTGCGCTTATCTTTGTCCTGTCAATCACTAAAAAATAAAAGTCATGCCAACTGACGAAATCACAATCGAAGTCCGCGAGAGCGGCATCTCTATTCAGGGCGCGGGAGTAGGCCGCAAAGAAGAAGAAGTCCGGGAAACCCTCCAAGTCGCGCTCGACGCTCTGAACAGCGACCGAGACCGAGAAGCGTTTGGCAACGAAATCGTTGTCAAAAACGAAGAGCGAAAATGAACCACACACCAACCAGCGAAGCGGCACACAAGGCCGCTTCGCTTATTTCCGACCTGCTCACCATCGCCAGCGCCAACGGGCTGCCGACCATTCAAGCCTTTGCCGACAAAGCGGGCATGAAGCGTTCGCAGTTGTCGCGCTATGTGAACGGAAACGACAGCCCGACGCTCGACACGCTACAACGCCTGTGCCGGGCTGCGGGGGCTAAAATCAAAATTGAAACGATATGAAAAACACGGCCACAATCGGAAAAGAAACCCGCCAACACGCCATGAGGTTGCTCGCAGACGGTTGGACAAACGAAGAAATAAAGTCTTTGCCCGTCTGCAAAGACATACCGTTTGAAAAGTTGCGAGACTGGCGCTGCAAAATCAACAAGCGCAAAAATCGCAACGCCGAAACAGAACAAAAAGCAACGCAGCCCGAAAAAGCAACGTTGCTTTTTGAAACGGCAACGGTTTTGGCAACGCCAAGCAACGCCGAAGAACAGACCGCACAACACCAAGAAAACCCGCCTCAAGCGTCTGTTTTGCGGGTTTTTGCCCAAAACCTTGTCCTGAACTTTCACCCGGCGGACTTGTTGTTTTATTTTGCCGTTGCTATCGGGTGCAACGGCATTGCTCAAGCGTTGCCTGTTATAGGCAAGCCCATTGCGGTCGTTTATTTTGGCGTTGCCGCCGTTGCATTGCAGGGCGTTAAGGCGTTGCGGGGTCTTGCGCGGCTGCCCCACCTGCTGGCTCTTGTGTTTGTCGAGGCGGTCGGCTTTGCCTCTGACGTGATTTGGGCGAACACGTCTTTGTGGGGAAACGTCAGGTCTCTGCCGTTCGACATTTGGGAGAACAAATACAAAAACGGGCTGGGCGAAACGGTGCATTTGTGGGGCGGCGCTGACGTGGACAAGCCGTTTTACGTTGCTTGTGGCGTGGCCTCGCTGCTACTTGCGGCTTGCGTGTATGCTTGTGCTGTCGCTTGGCAGGGCAATGAGGCCAAAAAATAAAGTTGTTTTCATTCTTTGGGGCTGCCCGCTCGACGCAAGTTGGGCGGGTTTTTTATTCCCCTGAAAAATAATTGCGCCCTGCTATTGCGCAAACAAAAAGCGTTGCCTATCTTTGTGGCTGCTATGAAGCAGGTCTTGAAAGATATTTTGGCGGCGGTTGAATCTATTGTGTTTCCGCCCCCGCCCGACCCTGAAAAACAGGCGGCTTTGGACAAGCGGTTTGCCAAAGAGCCGCAGGACTGGTGGCATGGCATAAAGGCCGACGCGCCTAAAGACAATGACTGGATTCAGCCCAAAAGCGGAGGTTTCCCCAACGTGTTCGACGGCAAAGGGCTTAGGTATGTGCCGGGCGATGACACGGTAGCAGAGCAGCGGGGCGCGGCGAAAATAGGCGTAGAGATAACGCCGGAGGAGTGGGGGCAGATGAAGGCTTACAAACTTTCGCCTTCTCAAACCGGGCTTCACAACGTCACGCTTGCCAAAGCGATAAAGCCGCTTTGGAGGCAGGGCAAAAAGCCGAAAGAAATCGGCCTTTTGGTCGGATGTTCGGAAAGCACGGCGCGGCACTACTGCATCTGTTTCGAGCGGGCGCAAAAAGCATCAAACGCCGCTCCCCTATTTTAAAGGCGGGGGAGGGGCTAAATCCCCCTTATTGTCATTCTTGACAAGAATAAGAATGTTTTTCAAGAGGGGTTCTAACTTAAAAAAGGTAAAAGAAAATGCCTGTTGAGTACGTCATGTTTCTCGTTTTGTTAGTCGCCGTTGTTGTGGCGATTATCGTCAACGCGCTAAACAAGAAAGCGGGCGAGACGGCGGACATGGTGAACTGGGCGAACGTAAAAGAGCCGCTTTTTTACGAGCAGCCCGACCCTTCCAAGCCCGCTGGGATAGCCACCGTAGAACTTTACGAAAACGCGCTTTTGATGCTCGAAAAGCACGGAAACAAGCACATCGCACACACGAAATCAGATGCGAAGGATAACGTGTTTCTGTGGGTCTGGGGCGCGGACGGGGAGAACACGGCTACGGATTTCGACCGTTGGAAGTTTGCGAACGTGCAGCGCCGCAGCGATATTTTGGAGGCTTTTCGCGCTATGAAAGCGAGAAACGCGGCACAGGCGGGACGGCCTCAAGACGCGGCAAAGGTTTTCGCTGGCGCTGAATTTGACGACGTTCCGAACACTAAAAATTAAAACATTGAAATGACACCCGAACACGCGCAATGGCTTAACGCCGAAATTGACCATTTTCGCCGGGCGCAGCCCGATGAGAGGGCGGTTATTTTGCGCGATGTGGAGCGGCTTGCACAATCACAGCACCCCGAAACGGCGGAATGGAACGCGGCGCTGTACGCCAATTTGACGGCTAAAAACTTGCCCGTTGAATACGTCGAAAAGCAACCGAAAAGGCTTGAGCCTCCGACGTGGGGGGAAGTGACGCAGGTGACGGTTTGGGCGGTAAAACTGGCAGCGCCGCCCGCGATTTTGATAGGAGGCGGCTATTTGGCGGTAACGGTTGTGACGGCAGGGGCGGCGGGGCTGAAAATATGGTTGTTGGCGAACGGGTGGGTATTTGCTGTGCCGCTTGGCGCGTTGGCTCTTGTGTTCTGTGTTTCGGGGCTTTTTAGCCGCAAAACCGATGACAGCCCACAACCCGGCGCACACCCGGCACAGCCGAGCGAAGGCGGCAGCGTCGGAGCGAACGGCGGGAACATCATTATTCAGCAATTTATCATTCACGGCGACGGCAATACCGTTGTCAATAATCAGGGATAAAATGACAATTACAAAAAGTTTCCCAAACGAAAAGCCGCCAATAGTTTATGTTTGGAAAGACGGAATATTGTCCGTTCATGTTGCAGACCTTCACACTATAAAGGTTGAGGGCGCTGCCTCTTTACAAGAGGCGTTAGCAATTTTCAAAACTATCAATCAGAGATAAAATGAAACTCTCTAAAAAGAAATCAGACGCGCTTTATTCGAGCGTTCACGAGGACATATTTCAGGCGCGAATCAAAGTCGCAAAGCTTTTGAATGACCTGCCTCTTCTCGGCAGCGAGGTTGACAACGTTTTGAGCGATTTAATGAACTACGCGCCGCAAAACGCCTTAAATGTTTTTGAAAAATGAAAAACATCGTCACATTTGAAACCGCCGTCCGCCTCAAAATCGCGGGCTTCCCGCAGCCCACGCCGGAGGCGGGGCAGTTTTGGTGGTTGAAGTTCATGGGCGAGCCGATGCGCCCCTGCGTTGTCAATTTCGCTGGAACGGTTGAAATTTATTTTTCTGTTGTCGGCGGAGTGGTTTCCGAAAAAAAACACATGGGCCACAGCCTTATCACAAACGTCTGGGAAAAGAGCGGCGCTGTTTTCGCCCCCACCGCCGCTGACATCCTCGCCGAACTGTTCAAGCCGGAGATTCGCGGTCAAATTGGCGCGATGGACGTGCTGGCGATGGCGCTTAACCCAGAATTGGCAGCAAAAGATTGGCTCGAATCAAACGAAACATAGGCCGAACAATGACAACCTTTCTTATTTTCTTCATCTGGTGGGCAATCGGCACGGCGCTACTTTTCAGCCCTTCGTTTTTTAAAGAAGCAAAAGAGCGTATTGCGATTTTGACATTTTCAAAAAACAAATCATATGCAGTATTGATTCTTTTGCTTATTTCTGTTGCCATTTTCCCGCTTCCGATGCTTGCCCCTTTCGCGTGGGCGTGGGACAAGATTAAGGAGTTGATTTTCAAAATAACGCTTCGTATTTGGGCGCGGCGCATTGCGAAAATGGCAAAAGGCAAAGACGGGGCTTTAAGCGACAGGCTCAAAGAAATAGCGGACAAAATGAAAGGAGGGGTGAAATGAGCAAGCGCGGCAACGTCCTTTATTTGATGGTGCATTGGCCGTTCGTGTGGTGGTGGAAAATCGGCATAACGAGCAAGACGGCAGCAGCGCGGGCAAAGGCGCTCGACAGGGCAATGATTGGCCGCCCTTACCGCGTTTGGGCGGCTTTTGTGCCGGGCGCGTACCATGTGGAGCAATTGCTCCACCGCGAATTTAAAGGCTCGAACATCGTTTGGTATCGCGGCGACGGGCGCACGGAGTGGTTTTGGTTTTGGGTCGCGCCGTTCGCGTGGGCGGTAATGGTTTCGATAACGATTTTGGAGGGGCTGGCGATTGCGTGGGCTGTGGGCTTGTTGTTCGGCTTTGACGGGCTGACTTGGTACGCTGATTTTTTAACCGTCCTTTGGGATTGGGCGGTTTTTGTAATTGAATTTTTGAAAAGATTTATATGAATAACCAACAAATAAAAACAGCCGCCCGCGCCCTACGCGCCTACAACGTGAAGCGCAAGGGCATACTTGCCAACCTCACAGCAACACCGCAAACGGCGGAGCAGTTGGGCGGCAACCTCGAAGACAAAAGGCTGCACAGCGCCTTGAAACGTTTTGTCCGCGCCGGGCTTGTGCGGCGCTGCGATTCCGCCCCGACCGAAAAGGGCTATGGCAAGTTAAACACCTACGCGGCTACGCCGATGCTCGAAAAGTGCCGGGCGTTTGAAAAGACGGGGTTGCCGACGTTTAGCGCCGGGCAAATTGTTCTGCTTGTGGAGGCGTACAATCTTGGTGTTTTCAGCGTCCCTGAAATCGCTAAAACGGCGGGGCTGTCAAAATCGGCGGCGCAACTGTACGTTACGGCCATGTTCGGAAACGGCTATTTCAGCCGCACATCGCAGGGCTTTACGGTTGGGCAGCCTTATTACAAGTATCGAGCGGAGCGCCCAGTTCTTGAGTTTTTGAACGCTTTTTATGAGGCGTTCGCGTGAACAGATTTTAACCGCTTTTTAGCCGAAAAAAATTTGGCGGTTTGAAAAAAGGGGTTACTTTTGTAAAGTCAAAGAGGTCTAAATAAGACCCGACACGCTTCCCAGAATCGGCTTCACGCCGTGAACAAGCGCACCCGGTCGGGTTTTCTATTAAAGATTGTCTAAAGAAATTTCATTTGGTTTTTTGGGGTTTTAATAGCCTCGAACGTGAAACACGGGCGGGGCTTTTTTCTTGCCCTGAAAAAATATTTTCGCCTAACTGTTGCGTAATTAAAAAAGTGTGTTTATCTTTGTGCATCATTTAATTAAAACGCAACACTATGAATCTTGACAAAAAAGCCCTTGAACTTCGTGGGCAATTTTTGCAGAAATATTCTGTCGCTGCTGGAGAAGAAGAGGCAATAGCGGCATTTGAGAACGCCGAAATCCTTAGCGGGATTAACGCATTCTTTAAAGTTGTTTCCGATATACACAAACAGGGCTTTGACGGCTATTTTGACACAACCGAAAAGCCCGAAATCGTTTTGAAATGACCGACCGCTCGCCAAAAGCAACCTCACAAAAACAGGCTATCCTTGCCCACCTGAAACGGCACGGCTCGATTGATATGCCAACGGCGCTGCGGCTTTACGGCTGCGCCGCTTTGCGCTCTCGAATCGCAGACCTTCGCAAAGAGGGGCATGAGATTGAAAGCCGGATGAAGGCGTTTAAATCCATGTTCGGGCATCGGGGCGCGTTCGCGGTTTATTATCTTTCACAATCAAAATAAAAACAATGGAAAAATTGCTTGCCTTCACCAACTGCCGCCACACCAAAGCGGAGGCCGTAGCCCTTGCAAAATGGCACAGGGAACAAAATATGCTCACACGCGGGACTTACAAAAAAAACGAGCGCGGCCAAGCGTGTTCTGTCGGCTGCTTCGCAGACGGCGACCACTCGAAATTCCCTGAACTGTTCGGTTTTTCCGTTCCTTACGCGCACTTGCTCGACCGGGTTTTCGAGGCGCACGAGACAGACGCGGAGGCGGCAGACTTCCACGTCTGGTACGTGGAGAACACGCCGGAAGAGGCGGACACCATGCGGATTTGGTGGGAATTTTTTGCCCTCACCGTTGAGGGCATCGGCGAAGAGTGGAGCGGTTTTGCCGCCGAGTGCCGGGCGGAATCGCCAGACCTGAAAAAAATAAGCGACCTCGCCGTCGCCCTCGACCGCGCCCTCGCCCGCGCCCTCGACCGCGCCGTCGACCTCGACCTCGCCCGCGCCCGCGCCCGCGACCTCGCCCGCGCCCTCCCCCTCGCCCTCGACCGCGCCGTCGACCTCGACCTCGACCGCGCCCGCGCCGTCGCCCTCGACCGCGCCCTCGCCCTCGCCCTCGCCCTCGCCCTCGACCTCGACCTCGACCGCGCCGTCGACCTCGAAAACTTCAAAAAAGCGGTTGAAAAAATCGCGGCTGAAATGTCGGAATCTGAATAAGTTGCCGTATCTTTGTCCTGCTCGAATGAGAGCCGCCCGACGTGGAAAATCGGGATGAAATAGTTAAACGCTCGGTGCATGAGCAATCGAATTTTTTGAACTGCCCTCGCAGTTTTCAACCGAAAAGGGATGCACCCCCTTTGTTGGCTATTCCAAAGCCCGGTTGAAAATTGTTGAGGGTTTTTTATTTATGAAAAATGGAAATGACAGGATTTGAACACTGTACAAGTGAGGGGCAACTTTGGCTCGGACTTACTGTGCTTTGCAAAGGGCAAACAGGCGTGATTGAGTGGAACGAGGCATATAGAAGCGACTATTATACTGGGCTTCACCCGCTAACGGCGAACGAGCCGTTTAAAGTTGTTTTCAAAAACGGCGATACGTTCTATCCGTATTTCGCCGCAAATGACGGGGCTTTTTTTCACGTTGAATCATTGCCGTTTAGGGTTGGCAGTCGCGTGTTTTGGACTGCCGACGGCGAAACCGTAAAGGTTGAGATAGCAAAAGACGAAGATGGGTACTTCGTTATTTGCGACGATGACAGGGGCGCTTGCATAAACAGATGGAGGTTTTTAGGGGAAATGGAAAAGTACGTTTCATCCGTCATAAAAAAATAAGCCGCAATCATTTTACAGCATCTTTGCTTTATCCAAAAAATATTTGAAGATTCGGGAATAGTGCCGTATCTTTGTCTTGCCTAAAGAGGCCGCCGACCGTCAATCGGCGTAAAAAAGTCGAAATCATTTTTTCATATTGGCGCTTTTTTGAGCGCGGGCAAAGGGGGTTTTACGACTTCCCCCGCATCAGGCTTGACAACCTGACCCGCACTCAAAGAGGCGCTTTTTTATTGGTGAAAAATGCCAAACCATTGCTATCAAAAATTGAAATTTCATTATCACGGCTCTGCAAACAGGCTTGATGCTGTCTTCGCTTACCTGACAAACAGCGATGGGCTTATTGATTTTCAAAAAATCATACCTCAGCCTGACGGCATCCAAGACCCTAACCCAAATCATCTTTCAGACTCCGAGCGTGACTGGTGCATTGAGAATTGGGGGACAAAATGGAACGCCTACAATGTGCGAAAACTCTTTAGAGAAAGATGGAAACTTGGATTTGAGTTTACTACAGCATGGAGCGTCCCATCTCCGATTTTAGAAAAAATATTTGCAATGTTCCCGGACGTTAACAAGGAATATGTTGCAGCCGATGACGGTGGTTGGATAGCGGAAATGTGGCAATATGACAGCGATACAGCAACATTCATAAAAACCAACTTTTCGGGCGAATCCAATAAGTTTCAACTGGCGCTTTTCTGCGCACTTAATACAAAATATTGACATGAGCAAAGACCGCGACTTCAAAGGTGTATGGATTCCAAAACACATTTGGCTGAATCCGCAACTTTCACCGATTGAAAAACTTTTCCTCGCTGAAATTGACAGCCTTGACAACGACGAAGAAAAAGGCTGCTTCGCCTCAAATGAGTATTTCGGAAACTTTTTCGGAATATCAGAAGGCAGCGCGGCCAATATCATTTCTTCGCTGCGCAAGCGCGGCTACGTTGTGCAAGTCTTTTTTAACGGACGGGTAAGGGGCATCAGCCTTCACGAAAACGTGAAAGCAGGTTTCATGCCGGACGGTTCGAGCCTTCACGAAAACGTGAAAGCAGGTTTCACGAAAAAAGGAAAGCAGGTTTCACGAAAACGTGAACATACTAATATAGTAGATAACAAAGAAGATAACAAAGAAAGAGAAGGTAGCGCGGGCGCAAGCGACCCGCTTCTCCCCCCTTTCAAAAAAGTCGGAGAAATTGAAACCTTAGAAGCCGAAAAAGAAAAACCCCTCCCCCCCGTTGCGCCCGCCCCCCCTCCCCAAAACGGCGCTACCCGCGTCAAACTCTACGACTATGAACTGCCGGGCGTGACGCTCGTTGACAGCGTTTCGCCGATAACAAAGCCCGAAAAGACGGGGCGGGAACAGGCGGCAAGGGAGCGAAAGGAAAAAGAACTGGACTTGGCGGCGCGGGTAATCGAACACCTCAACGCGAAGGCCGGGCGCGATTTTCGCGTAAATGCTGGCACAACCGCCAAAGGCATAATCGGGCGGGCAAAGGAGGGGTTCACAGAGGCCGACATGATGACGGTAATTGACTTCAAAACGGCTGAATGGAAAAACGACCCGCAATTTTACCAGTACCTCAGACCTTCTACGCTTTTTTGCCCGAAACACTTTGAAGAGTATTTACAGGCGGCGAAG
>Ga0073900_10001735_pt1 | contig 11886 bp, 6 predicted proteins | sample KloWWTmetKNB5Kit_FD_66666 | JGI IMG/M metagenome (GOLD analysis project Ga0073900, IMG submission 66666) | Active sludge microbial communities from Klosterneuburg, Austria, studying microevolution and ecology of nitrifiers - Klosterneuburg... | ecosystem: Engineered > WWTP > Aerobic digester >...
ATTATAATATCTCCATCTATTAATTGTGGAGAAAGAATTGCTGAATAACCAAGATTGTTAATCAGTTCTATAGTACCGATAAATTCATCATCTCCAACTATTTTATCACTAAGTATTAGTTTTACACCACCTTGAGGCATATTCCCAAAGATATTTGCAACTGTTTGTGTATTAACTATTGATATTTCCTTATCTACATTTGTAGGTATAACTAATAAGGAGTTGTTGGTTGTATTGCCAACATCTGTAACCTGTTGTAAGTTTTGGTTTCCGCCACTGCTGCCACCATTTTCTAAAATGCAACAGATCTGACGTTTTAATTTTCTTAATTCGTACCCAATTTGTTTTTCGTTCATTATAATTAATTTTATAAATTAATCTCTCTTTATATCATAAAGAGGTTATACTTTAATAAATATAAGTATCAAAAAATCTTAATGTGTATAATTTTATTAAGCTACGTTCTCCCATTCCTTAGTTTCAGGATTAAAAAACTGCATCACGCTATTAGTAATATCATATCTTGTTGTTGTATATTGTGAGTTGGAATCACAACATTCATCAATAAATTGGACATTTAATCTACTAAATATCTGTTTTACAATATGAACTAAATCAGTTCTTCCTATTCCTGGTTTTTTTAAATCAGAACCTTTACTGATGATACCATTTGTAATAAAGAATTTCATAATAAAAAAATTTTAAAAAATAAAAAAGTCTTGTTTTTTGACAAGACTCTCATCATATGGATAATGAAACATATATTCCATATATAGAGAGCCTTCTCTATACATAGATAATATAGTTAAAATAGGTTACTTTACCCAATTTTAATCAAATTCATGAAAATTAATATTTTCATTGTCTTGATTAAAATCCATACAATCTGGAGAACTTTGGTCTATCTGACTTATAAAAGATATACAATAATTTTCAATATCTTCATCTGTCCCATCTAAATATAGATTTATAGGTAATTCTACAGTATATCCGTAATATTCATATTTCATTATCTTAATTGTTGAGATTTTTTAACTTGTATAACTTTTTCTACTGAATCCCATTCTCTCATACTCCAACCAGTGAAAGAAACAAAATCAGCAATAAATTTTAAATCACCTTTATCATGCAAACCATCATCTATAGTTTTTACTTTATATCTTCCACCCCCACCAATGAATTCCATAAAATGAATTAAAGATTTATAAAAAGTTGCTATTTGTCGTACTGATGCAAAAGGAGTAACAATTTTTCTTATAAATTCATCTCCTCCTAAACCGGGGGTAGGTACAAAAGTTTGAATTTCTGATCCTACACCCATAGTTAACGCAAATAAATAATTAAATAAAGGGTTATTCTTTTTTAATTTTTTCTTTGTATCTCCTCCGCCTGCTGATAACGCAAGAACAGCGAGACTAAACATCATTGATAATATCATTTCAGAAGAAAACATCCTAACTCTATTTTGCTCTTCTTTTGATAGAGTATGCCACACTTTTGTAAAATTCCCAAAATTTTTAAATCCATCTATTAAAAATTCTATACCATCTCTATAATAACCTCTTAATGTAATATCTGCTTCAGATAAATATTGATAATTTCCATATCTAGATTTTATTCCTGGCATAACAAAAGCATTTAGATAGAACGTTAAAGATCCGAATATATTTTTTTCAAATTTAGATTTATCAAGTAATCTAAAAGAACCATTTAATCTTCTGTTAATATTAGAAATTTTACCTATAAATAAATTTATATCATTTTGAGTTATAGGTTTTCCGTTATATAAAGCTCCATCTATAGGTACAAATTTATTATTTTTTGTTTCAAATGCTTCATGAAATGGAACCTTTCTACCATTTATTTCTACCATATTCGCATAGGATATAGATAAAAATGTGGTAATCTGACCGTTTAATTCCAAGCTATTCTTTATTATAGCGGCATTACTTAAATTAAACTCACTTAAAGCAGTCCATTGTACAACTTTACCATATTCATCATAAATTCCTCCATGTAGAACTTTAAAATAATCCATGGCTTGACCAAAATGGGTTTTATTTCCAACTTTTCTATAATTTTTTATTATATCTCTAAATTTAGTTGGGGCTATAGCAACAGCTTTAGCATAATCCGCTTTTGACGCAAAGCCTTGAGATAATTCAGTTTGAATAAATCCATTTATGATTGTAGATAACATATTTTTAGTTGGACCAAACCATTTAAATCCTCCAAAAATCATATTGGAAGAAAACTTTTTAATAGATGATACAATTTTATGCCCATCCATTTCTTGACCTAATACTGTAAAAGTTGCATCAGTTTTAGTTTCATTATATAAATGAGTATCTGCTATATGCCTTAAAGTTGCATTTAGGACATTTTCTTTGTTATGATCTATTGATGTAATTTTTGTAGATTTTGATTTATTTTTGATTCTGTTAATGATATTCATTATATTAAAACTTCCTGAAGAAAGCTTTTCTGTTATAACAGGAATATCTTTTGTGGCAGTGATAGCTGTTTGGAAAATTTCTTCTAAACCTTTCTTATTTAATACATCTGAGTTTATATTATCATAAATTAACAACATTGAGAATAAATCAGAACTTTGTATAGATTTATCCATTTTATTATTAAATCTATAAGGAATAAGTTTATTCTTAGAATATATTTTTTTTATTGAACCATCTTGTATTATTTGTGAATCATCATCTATTTTACCTAAACCAGTATTCCAAAAATTCTTTATAGTTTGCCCCAATCCATCCTTAAAAAGGTTATTTACAAAATCTATTTTATTTTCTTGATTAGTCTTTGGGATAGAGGGTAAAATATCATACATCTTTTCATTATCTGACATTTCTGTGTCTTCTTGAGTTTGATGATAAAAATCTCTTAATTTATTATATAATTCCTTATATGCAGAAGGTAAAGAATTTAAATTTGATATATTTTTGGTATTATAATAAGGGCTTGATTTTTTAGGAACTGATAAGCCAGGATATATTAATTTATGATTTTTATTTATATAATCATCATGAACTATAAAGCTTTTGAAAATAAATAAAGGTTCTGGTTCTCCTTGATGAATAATATTTTTAGGAATTTGTTTTACCCAAATATAAATAGGATAGTCTATAGTTTCATAATTACCTTGACCTTTATATTCTTCTCTTTGATAGTGATTATTTATATACCAATCTGATTCTTTAAATTTATCATCTAAAACAAATGATATTTCTATAGATATAGCTTCTAGTTTATTTTGATATTTTTTTACTTCTGTTATAGTACCATCAGGATTTGTCTTAAATTTAGAAATTGTACCATTTTTATTTAAGGTTAAATCAAAATCTGATAAAAATTGGTCTAAATCATTATTTGCTTCATTTTCCAATGATATTCTCAATGCATTTCTTTGATTATTGTATTCCAATTTATAATACTTTGTATTTTCAGGAGTACTTAATTCCATTAATCTTGATAGGGCATTTTCATACTCTTCGAATATATCCGAGTTTTCTATTCTTGCAGCTTTTGATTTATCTTTTATGGATTTTAATTCATTATATCTATCTTGTTGTAAAGAAGTTCTCTTATTTTTTAAAAATCTTAAATTATAATATTCTTTTATTTCATTAAAACTAAGACCAGAAAATCTTCTTATTTGTTTACTTAAATCTCTTTCAGCCTCCTGTATTTCTTTAACTACTCTAACGGCTTCAGGTTTATTTTTTGTAAAAGCTATACCATCTATAGATCCATCATTATCCCTATAGGATTTAGATAAATCTGCAAGTTTCTTATAATTTTCTTTACTTAATTTTTTTAACTCCTCTACTCCACCTAAAGGTTCTACTATTTCAGGGATATTCATTATTATTAATCTCAATCTTTCTACTTCATTTTGTAGAAATTCCCTTTCTTTAAAATATAGTTCTGTAGGTTTAGTTTGTTGAATTGAATTTACATTATTGTCAAATTCTTTAAGAACTTCAGCTTCTTGTCTATTTATTTTTTTTAATTCAGCTTCGTATTCAGGTTCACTTATTTTATTTTTATCTAATTGTTCTTTGATAATTAATTTATCTCTGTTTAAACCTCTAATTTTAATATCTTTAGTTGTCTCAAAGGAATTTAATAAAGCATTATAAGAAAGTTCATCTGATTCTGTAAATATTCTAGAACCTACTTTATTTCTTTCTTCTTTATATTTTACTGCTTGAAGAGCAATTAATTTATCTATACCTTCCTTTTCAACTCCTGTATTTGTGTAAGGTGATGAAATCTCTGAATACTCATTCCATAAATTATCTAATTCTTCAGATATTTCTATAAGTTCTTGTGAATCAACGGTTTGAGTTTTATGTCTTTCTTGAATTTCGATTCTATCAAATAATTCTCTATATACATCATTTAGAGATAATTCTACTGTTTCTCCTTCTGAATTTACCCCCTTTATTTTTTCATTTAATATATCCTTATGTTTATAATATTCTTCTTTATAATATCCTTCCTGATGAGTTTTTAAAAATTCAAATTTTTTTTCATATAATTCTGATATTTTTGAATTTAGTTCTTCTGCTTCTTTATCCGAAAGATTTCTATTATATCTTCTTTCTTCTTCGTAATAATTTATATAAGATTGAATTCTATCAAAATCAGTTATATATTCAGGAGAATAATCAGTTATAAACATTCTTTGTTCTAATTTTTCTTCCTTTAAAGAACCATCTACATCTTTATATATTCTTTTTATTAGAGTTACAGGAACGGTTATTTTATTAGTAATATCATTTTCTATATTTCTAAAAGATGATATATTAACTGCTTTTTTAAAAGAACTCATTATGCTTTGCATAATATTATTTTTCTCTAAACGCCTTGCTGCCAAAAGATTGTCATTGTCATTAATCATTTTAGATGCACTTTGAATTAATGAATGAGAATTTAAGGCCATACTTTGTAGTTGAAGATCCATTAATGAAGCATCTGGAACCTCTCCTCTTAATATAGCTTCTACAACATTTCGTGTAGGTATTTTATTTAATTGTTGTAAGGTTTGTTCAATTCTTTTATTGAGCAATTGAATTAAATTTTCATCAGTTGTTTGGGTAATTTGCAATTTATATGTATCTATAAGATTTTTCAATCTAATTGCCAATTCTGAATCTACTTCTTCTATTGAAAATCTTAAAGCTGTTGCCTTTTTTGAAAACTTTATATATTCTGCACTTACCTGATTTTTAATATTTTCTATTAAAGATATCTGAGATACGAATTTTGCAGATCCTGAAAAATCGGTAAGAGAAGGATCCCTTAATATTTTTGAAAGTTGAATTATAGTAGGTTTTAATATATCCAAGGATTCCGCTTGAATATTTAATGTATACATTAATAAAGCTTTATCATCCAAATCAATATTAGATTTTAGTATATTATTCATATCCGTTTCTATATTTACAGATATTAAATAAGCAGACTGTAATATAGAAATTAAAGTTTTTACTCTTTCTTGAGCATCTTTACTATTAAAAAGATTATTTATTAGAGAATTTAAATTCTTTTCAGTTTTATCTAAATAATTTAAATCTTTCTCATATTTTGCTATTTTATCTTTATAATATTGAGTAAATTGAGGATTTTTATTTAAAGATAACTGTTTTCTTAATTTTAGTAATGCTATTTTTTGAGAATCTTTTGATGAAGTTAGAGATCTTTTAAAATCTCCAGTTACTTTCGGTAAATTCTCAAATAAATTTTTAAGTTCTGGATTTATACCATATTGAGAAATTAGTAAATCTTTTGTATTAAACCAGATTTTGTTTAAACCAAAAGTTTTTTGACTTTGAAATTCTTCAGGAAAATTATCCAATATATATTGACCATCTAATCTGAAATTTTCAGAATTAACAATATTATCTATCTCTTTATATAAAGAGTTTACTGGACCTAAACCTATTAACCCTCTTACCAAATTTAGTATCTTTTCCCATAAACTTTCATCTGAGTTTTTAGATTTTATTGTTTTTAACCAGGCTTTAAAATCTTTATTTTTATCATAATCAGCAAGAAGCTCTTCAATGTTCGTTAAACCATAAGGAAAACCTTTAAATAAAAATCCTCCTCTATAAGAATCAATAAATCCTCCTGTTTCGACAAACGCTTCTCTAGCTTCATTTAAAATATCTTCTATTTTTTTATTGAAATTTGGACTTAGTGAACCTGCTAAAGTTATTACATGATCTAATTCGTGATTAATAAAATAATCTAAATATTCCTTAAAATCAATATTATTTTGAATAGCCATATTGAATATTTCACTTAACGAGATATTCATTGTATTAATTGAAGGATCAAATGAACTATTAACATCTTCAGAAAAAGTATATTTGGCATCTCTATTATATAATCTTGCTTTATTTAAAGATTCTTCATAATTAAGTTTTAAATAATCTTCTAAAGTTTCATTAGGGGAAATATTAAAAAGTGCTCTTAAAGGTTCTTGATCGTACTGAGTATAATTAATTTCAACTCTTTGATTATCGGCAATCTTTTCTTCCTGAATTAATTTTATTAATTCCTGCTTTGTATAATTTTCACCATTATAAAAAAATGAACATGCCATTAGTTACATACTTGGGTAATAACCCCCTTGTTTAAAAGTTTTTCAAATTTAATTAAATATTTATTATCAATATTTTCTATATATTCGTTACCTGTTAAATCTTCGTTAAATTCAAAATTTTCATTATCTGAATTATCGTAATTATTAATTTCTTCTTGTTCTATTCCTATTTCAGAATTTTTATTAAAAACAAAATAAAATTGAGTATCACCAGAATTATTAATTTTTGTCTTATAAGTTCTTTCAATATTAGAATTTTCTGTTATGTAATTAGTAACTTCTGATATAACCGCTTCCAATACTGTATCTTCGATTGAATTTCCAGTAATAGAACTTAAATAATCCGATAATATTTTAATAAATTTTTTCCATAAGGATTTATTTTCATTTTTATATTTAATAGTAGAAAGTTTAACTTGAAATCTAGGATTACTCATTGCTTCTGTTACAAATTCTGCTAAATTAGTAAAACCATAATCTGAAAGATCTTCTAATTGAGATATGGAAAAATTATATAAATTTTTTATATTTTTTACAAATTCTCTTTCATATAGATTTTTTAGATACATATCAGATTTTTCATTAAGTAAAAGTCTGTCAATAAACTGAGGTTTAATAGATAAAGATTGAGGAGTCAAATAATGAATTAATTCATGATTTAATAAATACCCTGTATAAAATTCTGGATAATCTTTAAAATCTTTATCCAAAATATTTAGAAAAATATTTTTAGAAATATGTATTTCATTTTCTTTTCTAAGAAATTGAGCTACAGCATCTTCATCTTCCAAACTTTCTACAAATTTTATTTTAAGATTATTTTCAGCATTTATTCTATTATCCCATAATCTGTTAACTGCATTTTTTAAAATATTGTTAAGTTTTGTTATCGTTTTCATGACAGGAAGATTTCCAAATTTCTCCTTATCATTAATAATTTTGTTATATTTAAATAATGAAATACTTCCATCTTCATCAGTTATATCTTCGATAAATTTCTTTAATTTAGGATTAGTTTCTAGTATAGATTCTGTACTTTGTAAATTATTTGAATTTTCATCATTTTTATTATATTCAGAATAATATTCCGATTCTTCTTTATCCGTTAAGTTTTGGAATTGTTGGTTATCATCATAATTAGTAATACCTTCATCTTTAATATCTTCAAGCATTTGTTTATAAGATTCAGCATGTCTATCTATTGTAGCATCAGGTACATTTGCTCTATTTTTTCCAGCAGCAATATCAGCTTTTATTCTTTGTTTAGCTAATTCAGGATTTAACTCCATTAGCTTATATTGAATATTAGCAGTAGGTATCTCTTTTTTAATAGCTTCTATAAAAGGTAATCTTTTGTCCTTGGTAAGATTAGTAGTATCAAATACAACTTGTTTACCTTGTTTAATTGCAATGATAGCTCTTTTAGCAGCTTCTTCATAAATCTCTTTATCTTTAGATTTATCATTTATATTACCTCTAATAGAATATTCAGAAGCTATTAACTTTTTAATACCATCTTCAGTGTAGGTTTTACCTTTATATTTATATATACAACTCATTATTGTTCAGATTTATTTTGTTGTGATTGGAGGTATGTTCCTGCACTTGTCAGTCCTAAAATTGTATATAATTTTTTAAGACCTATGTTCGGAAGTTGTATTTCATAAGCTTTAATTTTTCCACTTGAAGTTGTAACAGGTACAACAGATGGGTTAGGTAAAGAGTATTTATTTGTTAATTCTATTAATTCTTTATTTGCAGAGTTAGCCAATTCTTCACTATTAAAATAATTGCTACCTAATTGTGAGTCTCCTTTAATCTTTAATAAGTTATTTTTAGCGTTATCGTTCATAGGTATTTTGCCTTTAATAAAAGTTTCAAACTTAGGATTTTTTGTTTGTTTAAGTATATTTAAAAAAGAATCATAACTCAATGATGAGTTTTCTAAAATAATTCCCCCCTTTGGTATATGTTTTTCTAATTCTAAATAGGCTTTCCCTGCTTTTAATTTACTACTTGGCATATTAGCACTCATATAATAATAAATTTTTCCATCTGTATCTTGCCATGTTTTTAAATCTATGTTTTCATTAGTTTTTTTATTTAAAACAGATTTTATACTTCTATTTTTTCCTAAAATAGTATTTTGGTCAGCAACTCTTGAAGGGTTATTTCTTAAAATTAAATCAGAACCTAAATCTACATCATCAAAAGATAACATCTGTTTTTTATTTTTAGGATTTAATCTTTCTAAATTTATAGTATGATTATCTAATACTATTTCGTGAGGTAATTCTGGTAATTGATTATCTGTAGTATTACTCAACTTAGGTAAATCTTTACCTACATCATCTGTTTTATTTAAAACTTTACTTCCTGCTTTAGTAGCATTCATTGATATAGGTAATGGATTAAAAACATTATTTAAAAATTGCTTATTAGATATTCTTTGACCTGCTATGTTACCTAAAGATCCTACCAATAAAGGAGTGCCCAAAGCTACGGCTTTATCTGTAATACTAGAATTAGGATTAGTAAAAGTATGTCCTAAATTATCAGCCATGTCTCCAATCCACTTAAGGGGATTTATATACTCATCTATAAATGAATTTGGATCATTTGGAAATAATCTCATTTTATCTCCTACTGCGCTATTTCTAGCTTCTTCTATAAAACCTTTAGAGGAATTAGATTTACTTATATTATCTTTTCTTCTTTGGATTTCCCGTGCATCCGCAACTTTTTTCCGTCGAACCTTTTCATTTAATTGTTCAGGAGTTAAAGGAGTTTCTAAAGGTGTGGCTAAAGTTTTATTTCCCTGTGGGGTTGGGATAATAGTGGTAGCATTATCTGATACAGCTCTGGTATTAATTCCAAATTCCTTTAAAAAATCTCTCTTTACTGCTCCTGATGATTGATATTTTTGAATAGGTTGTATTTTTGAAGTAACAATAACTTCAGGTAAAGGTTTACTTTGATAAATTTCGTCTGTTAAATTCCAAGATTTATCTTCGTTTTGTTTACCTATAAGTTTAGAATTATAATGAGTTCTATAAAAATCACTATCAGTATTTGTTTCAACTTTTCTGCCAGAAGGAGTTATTAATACAATTGGTTGTTTTTCATTTGGAAAAACTGTACCATCTTGAGCATAATTATTAACAACAGGTAATGTTTCTACTAAACTATCTATACAGCCATGACAACCTTCTGATAGTTTTTGTTTAACCCAATTTCTTTTATTTGCAGGAATTATTACTTTATCTCCATTAGAGTTTTCTAAAATAATTTCATTATGTTCTGCATTCACTTCAATTTTACGATACATGACTATATGTTTTATTGTTTTTAATTAATGAAATACAGTCTTTTGAAACATTATATTCTAAAGCTAACATACTTCCTTTTACACCATCTTTAATCTTTTTTCTTATTTCTAATATTTGAGAATCTTTTAATTTTGATTGTGAATTTTTTTCACCTTTAAAATTATAATTTAATGATTCTTTCCTATTCTTTATTGCGGATAATCTCATTTTGTTTTTTATCTCATCAGTATATGTTCTGTTTTTATTAGCTTTTATAGCAGCCTCTACTGTTTTAATACTAGGTTTTCTACCTTTTGCAGTCTTTTTCATTTTTTCTATTGTTTCTTTTGTAAACCCGAAATCTTTATGCCATTTTAAAGCTCTTTTAGAATGTTTTATTTTAGTTTCATTAGACATTTTTAATCCATAATTACTATGAGCTTCTTTTCTTATATTATATTTTGGTTTTAAATTGTCAATAAACCATTGCTCCACTTTAAGTAAATATTCTTTAGGACAGATACTTATTATTTCAAAATTTACAATTTTATATTTATTAAATACATTTTGAAGATACTTATTATGATGTTTATTGTTTATCAAATTTGATTTATGTTGATGTAATCTTTGATACAAATTACAAGCACTCCCTATATAGAAAGAATTATTTATGATTATTTTATAAATTCCACTTTGTCTTTTAAATTCCGCTTCGACTTTTATATTTTTGTACATATTATTAATTTTTAGGCATTATTAAACCACGTTTTGCTCTTGTCCATCAGTTTTATTTTGAGCAATAGTATTCATTAAATCTATAATATCTCCTTTATTTTGCAGCATATCTAAAATAATATTAAAATCAATAGATTTTCTAATATATGGATTTTTCATAGCTTTAATTAAATGTTCTTTAGTCATTTTTTCTTTAGTAGGATTATAAATACCATATTGATTCATCATGTATTTAAGTTCTGATAATCTTGCATGAACTTCTGTAGGATTATCATAATAAGAATATGATTTATTTAATTCTTTATCTGTATACCCATCCCCAAAATTATCTTTATTGACTGATGATAACAATTTATTTCTTGCAGAATTTGTTAAATATTTATTACCTTCTGTTGACTTATGTATTAATTCATGTCCTGCAATATAAGTATCTAAAAATTTAGCGGATGGGTCTAAATGAATATGTCCAATTTGATATTTACCCCATCCTTCTGGATTACGTTGATTGTAAATGTTATCTGTTTTACCCGTTTGATTATTTATTTCATTAGGATTATTTTCAGAGAAATAAGTAATACCTCTAATATATCCATAACCTTTCGGATGTATTTGTACTTCTTCTATTGGTACATTTTTAACTCTATTATATCTATTTAATATCTCAGAATCCACTTCTTTCACATCTTTACCTGATTGCCTGTATTCGTTTAATAAGGTTTCTTTATAAAGTGGAGATTTAATATAGTTCATATACCATTGCCTTTGTTCTTCATAAGAAGGTTGTTTAAGTTCTTTGATAGTGTTATTAGGAATAGTCATATTTTTTAATGTAGTATAATCTTTTTTCTTATAAGCAATATCAAAAGAAGTATTAAATCTTTTATTTTTAAGAGCATCTAAATCAGATTTATATACTCTGTCATAATATTCGTTTGGAGTTGAAAATAAATTTGTTAAGATGTTTCCATCTTTTTTGTATAAAGAAATATATTCTCCTTTACTATCTTTCCCATAATCACTTAAATATCCATTCAAATCTTGTCTTTTCTTATATTTATCCCAAAAAATATCTAAATCTTCTTCATTATTATAGAAACTTTCCTTGTTTGGGATAGATAAATAAGTGGCATTTGGGTCAGAACTTTTAGTTGGTTTATATTTTGATTTGGGTATAACTAAACCCTCTTGTGCTTTAGGGATTACTAAACCATA
>Ga0073900_10001738_pt1 | contig 11876 bp, 8 predicted proteins | sample KloWWTmetKNB5Kit_FD_66666 | JGI IMG/M metagenome (GOLD analysis project Ga0073900, IMG submission 66666) | Active sludge microbial communities from Klosterneuburg, Austria, studying microevolution and ecology of nitrifiers - Klosterneuburg... | ecosystem: Engineered > WWTP > Aerobic digester >...
AGTTCGCCCAGTTCTTCGTCATAGACAAAGAGTTTGCGTGCCATGGCACGCTGGTAACTCAGCATGTCGATCAGGAAACCCAAGGCCCCCAGGCTGTTCCCCAGCTTTTCAAAGGTCTGCTTGCGCTCTTCTTCCGAACCGACATCGTTCACCAAGAGGCGCTCGACGGCTTCGCGCATGCGCAACACGGCGAGCGAGGCCTGGTCCAGACCCAGCACCGACAGCACTCCGCGCATTTGGGCCAAACGTCCCGGTACGGACGTCAGCGGTGATACATCTTCCGGGTTGCGGAAAAACTGATCCATAGCACGCTCGGCCTCGCCCAGCGTGGAGCGCAATTCACCCACCACACTGCCCATGGTCTGGTTGTCGCTGACGCGCCGGTACAGCTCTTCCATCCAGGGCTCAAGTGGATCCGGTTCACCGCCCGCCGTGACATGGTCCAGTCGATCGGCCAGCCGCTTGGCCCGGGCAACCATCTGTTCTTCCGCCGTATCCGTTTCTTCCAGAGCTGCCTGCAGGTACAACACGGATGTAGCCACTTCCATGGCCAGTGCAGCCGAGGGAGGTTCGCCAGCCCGGGTTGTAGATTCGAGTGCTCGCGTCAGTGCCTGGGCCAGGCTTTCACTGTTACGGTGCAGTTTGCGCAAGGAGTCGCACACCAGACTGAACTGGTCTGCCGCAGGCTTGAGCTTGTTGCGATCTCCCCCGGCCAATGCCGACCAGGTTTCTGCCGCTGCCGAAATGCGCTTACGCGCCTGGGCCAGAACGGCGGGATCGAATCGGCCAAACCGGCGTGCTTCGTAATCCACCGGCGCCGCGCGATCCAAGTCGAATGCTTTGCGCGCCGCACGCAGATAGGGAACCTTGTCACTGTCAGAAGGCTGCGCCTGCGAACAGAAGAACAGCAAATCCTGCACCAACCTATCCGCAATACCTGCGTCGCCGCGGGCCAAGGTAGCGTACTGCATGAGGATGCGCGAGGCCACCCGTTTGGCGTAGACATCCGAGGCAAACAACCCGCTGCCAAAAGCCTCGAAATAGCCAGCGCAGATTTTCCAGAACGCACGGGACTGGCGATCGGTCTGACTTGCAACAAATCCGAGTGCAATGTCGCGCAGATCATGGGCCGCATCAAAATCGGCGTCCTTGACAATTTTCAGAACCGCTTGGTCAAGGCGTGCCCGAGCGGGCGGGCCATAAGCCAGCGGTGCTGCGGTCACCTCGATATCAGGCTCACGGAAACGCCGCTCGACGGGCCACAGATCGGCCGGATGAACGCGCTCGGCGCCTGTCAATGCCTGTACATCACGGTATTGCGGAAACAGGGCTACCGATGAGGTGGCCTTGCCAGCCAGCACGCTTTCCAGGTATTCACTCAATGCAAAACTGGCGCGTTCCAAAGCACCCGCTGCATCGTCGGTGCACAACTCGGGGCGTTGCACGAATTTCTGGACGGCAGACTCCATGGCCCGGAGCACAAGCGCAGGGGACGCCATGCCCACCATTTCGAGTGCGCCGCTGGCCTGGTGCAACTGCTGGCGAGCAATGCGCAAGGTGCCCACATCCAAGGTGGCGATATCTGATTCGCGCGCCAGATCGGCATCGTGCACGAAGCGACGTAGTGCCTTGACGGCCCCGTCCAGGGATTTGCGCAATTCCTCGAGCACCCATGCCAGCGGTCCCAGGTCCTGTTCGCCAGAACCTCCTTCGACATGTGGTGCGTTGACGGCATCAGTAGATGACATGGATTCGTTCCCGGCTGCACAGAGCCCGTTTGTTGTTCGGTACGTCAGGCAATCTTGAACCGGGCCACAGACTGGCGCAGCTCCTCAGCCATCGTGGAGAGTTCGCGCACCTGCTGCGCCGTAGCACGCGTACCCTCACCGGTCTGCTCGGTCACCGCAAAAATGTGCTGAATGTTGTCCGCCACTTCGTTGGCCATCGTGGCTTCACGCGACGTGGAGGACGAAATCTGCTCAATCAGTTCTGCGAGGCGACGCGACACACGGTCAATTTCGGTCAGCGCGGTACCCGCGCTGTCAGACAAGCGGGCCCCTTCCACCACACCCTGCGTAGAACGCTCCATAGCGGCCACGGCATCCTGTGTGTCGGTCTGAATGGCCTTCACGAGCGCCGAAATCTGGCGCGTAGCGTCTGCAGAGCGCTCGGCCAGTCGCTGCACTTCCTCAGCCACCACCGAGAAGCCACGGCCGGCCTCACCAGCAGATGCTGCCTGAATAGCGGCGTTCAGGGCCAGCACGTTCGTCTGCTCGGTAATGTCGGAAATCAGCTCGGTGATTTCACCAATCTCCTGCGATGACTCACCCAGGCGCTTGATCCGCTTGGAGGTGTCCTGGATCTGGTCACGGATGGAGTTCATACCACCGATGGCGTTCTGCACGGCTTGCAGCCCCGAGTCGGCGGCTTGCAGCGATTGGCGCGCCACCGTGGCCGATTCCTGCGCCTGGGTAGACACCTCGTTGATTCGGGTGGCCATGTCCAGCACCGATCGACCGGTTTCACGAATTTCCCGCAGCTGCTCGGTGGATGCCGCGAGCAGTTCGGTCGAAGTGTTGTCCACCATGGCAGTGGTTTGCGCCACCCGGGTTACTGTGTTCTGCACGCTGCCCACCAGTTGGCGCAACTCTTCCACCGTGTAGTTCACCGAGTCGGCGATGGCGCCCGTGATGTCCTCGGTCACCGTGGCTTCCTGCGTCAGATCGCCTTCAGCGACCGACTGCAGTTCGTTCATGAGACGCAAAATGGCGGCCTGATTGGCGTCGTTGACGCGCTTGGCTTCCTGCTCCTGGCGCTGTGCGTCCTTTTGCTGCGCTTCAGCGTCTTGCTGGCGGCTGCGACTGTCAAGCAACTGCACACGCGAAATACCCACACCGCACAACAGCACGAAAAGACCGGCCAACACCAGTGCCGCCAATTGGCCTGCACCGATACCCGTCTGTGCCGAGAGCTTGCCTTGCAAGCCCTCCAACTGGCGGCGCAGCGGCTCGCTGTCACCCAGAATGGCTGTCTGCGCCTCACGCGCTGAAACCAGGCCCTGCAGGTTGCCCAGAATGGCGCTGGCCTGGTTACGGGTGTCTTCGTAAAGCTTGATCAGGGCAGCGAGCTGCTCGCGGGTTTGCGCATCCTTGGTCGCGGTCAGGCGCAACTCAGGGCTGCCGTCCAGCAATCCTTGTGCAATTTCCTTGAACGAGTTCAAGTCCTTACCCAACAGGAACACCGCTTCAGGGCTAACGCCTTCTGCCGTCTGGAACTCGTTTGCCGACTTGCCGATACGCTGGGTCAACATCACGAGCTGGCCAGCAGCCGAAATTTCAGCCGCAGGGGCGTTTTGCTGCAATTTGAGAGACGAAACGGTCTCTGCGATTTCCAGCAAATCCGAGGACTGACGGTTGATGGTGCGCAGCGCATCGCCCACCTGCGTCAGAATTTTTTGCTGCCCCATCACGACGCTTGCATTTTTCTCTGCGCGCTCCATCAATGGCGTCACTGCGTCCAGGTCTGTTTTGAACGACTCGCCCAAGGCCTGTACGTTCAGATCCGAATCACCCGCATTGAGTGCCCGCACATTGCGAGCCAGCACGCCCGAACTCTCCACCACGTCCGGGAAAGCCTGTGGGCTTCCCACCAAGGCCTGCGACACCGATTTGGCCAGCCGCTGGGATTGCATCAGCGATTGGCCAGTAGCTGTCAACTGCTGGGCCGAACGGTCTGCCTGCTGCAAAACCCAGTAGGCAATCAGGGCCAGAACCCCCACCCCCAGCGCCAAAAGAATCAGCAAGCGCCGTTGGTGCGTAGCGGAAGTTGCTTCGCCCAGCATGGGCAGCGAAATCAGGTCAGTATCTTCTTCGGAGCGCCCTGCGCCTGCTGCGGCAGAAGCATAGCCATCCGGGTCTCCCTGCACACTATTCAAACCATCCGCCGCATAATTTTGCAACTCATCGGCGGAGAGCGCATCCTGGTCCGCAGACGGACCGCTAGCGGCAGGCTTACGGTTGAACAGATTACCAATTTGTTTGACGACAGACATAGGACAGCCTTACAGAAGAACTCAAGCACTGATGCTCAAAAATGCGGTGTGTTGAGACAGGGCCTGCAAATTGAGCTCCTGCCAGCGCTTACCATCGGAATCGATATACGTCGTACCAAAAAAGACCGGGGCATCCTCGGCCGGCGACTCGGAAGATACGAAGGCGTCCGTACTGCGCAGACCCGCCAAGCGATCCACCAGCAAAGCGGCATTCACTTCGAGTGCAGCGTTGAAGGCCAGCAGACTGGATTCGGACAATGCCTGCTCGGTGCGCACAGGCGCATCGCCCAGCAAGCCCGCCAGATCTACCACGCCCGTGAGACCGCCACGCAGATTGGCCACACCCATGAACCATTTTTGGGTGTAGGGCACATGCTGTACCACGGTCCATGGAAAGATTTCACCCGCATGTCCCAGGGGCAGAAGGTAGTATTTCCCGGCGGACTCTACAGCCAGCCAGGAAGAAACCGACAAACCCTCCTCCCTTGCCGCCTGAAGACGACTGGCGAGACGTACCTGGAGCTCTCTTAGTGCTTCGCGATTGGCCATAGAAGATGCCGGACTTTCAGTTCAGCGCATCGATCTTGGCTTGCAGCTCAGCTGCATCGACCGGCTTGGTGATGTAGCCACGCGCGCCCTGGCGCATGCCCCATACACGGTCGGTCTCCTGGTTTTTGCTAGTGCACATAATGATCGGCACGTCGGCATACAGCGGATCGCGCGAGATGGCGCGCGTCAGCTGGAAACCATTCTGACCTGGCATGACCACGTCCATGAGAATCAGGTCCGGCTTTTCTTCGGCCAGACGGCGAAAGGCTTCATCAGCGTTTTCAGCCGTGCGCACCTGCATGCCTTTTTTCTGCAGCAGGTCGGTCAGGAACATCAATTCGGTCTTGGAATCATCCACGACCAGTACTTTCTGAATAGCCATTACATCGCTCCTTGATCGGGATTGCCAAACTGCTGCACTGCTTGCAACAGCTGGTCTTTGGTAAAAGGTTTGGTGAGATATTCCTGACAACCCACCATGCGCCCGCGCGCCTTGTCAAAGACACCGTCCTTGGATGAAAGCATCACCACGGGTGTATCTGCAAAACGGGCATTGCGCTTGATGATGGCCACCGTCTGGTAACCATCAAGTTTGGGCATGAGGATGTCACAAAAAATCAGCTGTGGATGGTAATCGTTGACCTTGGCCAGCGCATCAAATCCATCGTCTGCCAATAAAACCTCGTGTCCACCTTGCTTAAGAAAGATCTCCGCGCTCCGCCGAATGGTATTGCTGTCATCCACGACGAGAACTTTGAAAGATGCGCCGGTTGTAGTCAATTGTCACTGCTCCCGATGGGATAAATAAACAACGCAGGCATAGGCTGCGCTTCAGATCTGGACCATCTCGAAAACTTCCTTGCCTGCGCCACATTCGGGGCAGTTCCAATCGGCAGGAACCTGATCCCATGGCGTACCGGGCGGAATGCCGTGCTCGGGCGAACCCTGGGCCTCGTCATACATCCAACCACAGAGCAAACACATCCAAGTCAATGAGTCGGTCACAGCTTAAGGGGCCTTCACATAGAATGCAACGATTGTATCCAGACACCTGTGCTGGTTGCCGCTTTTGCGCCACCCCCACACCGCAACAGGCCCATGCCACTCCAGCCGACCCCCCTCCTCCCTGATGACGGCCTGACCCCCGACGCAGAGCCCCAGGTCAACCCGGCCTGCGTGATGTTGTTCAATGCCAGCGACCCCAGCGGGGCTGGCGGGCTGACCGCCGACATTACCACCGTGGCATCGGTGGGCGGGCACCCTGTGGCCGTGGTCACTGGGGCCTACATACGTGATACGGCCGAGGTTTTCGACCATTTCTCCCTGGACGACGAGGCTGTTACTGACCAGGCGCGGGCGGCACTGGAAGACCTTCCAGTACAGGTGATCAAGGTGGGTTTTGTGGGTGGCCCCGAAAACATCAGCGCCATTGCCGAGTTGACGGCGGACTACCCTGACCTGCCCGTGGTCAGCTACATGCCCAACCTTTCCTGGTGGCAAGACGACCTGATTGATCAGTATCTGGACGCTTTTCGTGAGCTCCTGCTGCCCCAGACCACGGTGTTGGTTGGAAACCACAGCACGCTGTGGCGTTGGCTTCTGCCCGACTGGAACAGCGACAGAAACCCCGGTCCACGCGACATCGCAGCCGCAGCCGCCGAGATGGGCGTGCCCTACACGCTGGTAACGGGCATCCCGCTGCCCGAGCAGTTCATTGAAAACGTGCTGGCATCGCCCGAGACCGTGATTTCCTCCAGTCGATTCGAGCTTTTCGACGCTACTTTTGCTGGCGCGGGCGATACCTTGTCGGCGGCGCTGGCAGCCCTTCTGGCCTGCGGCACCGACCTGGGCGAGGCCTGCAACGAAGCCCTGGGCTACCTCGACCATTGCCTTGACGGGGGTTTTCGTCCCGGCATGGGCCATGTCATTCCCGACCGCATGTTCTGGGCCGAGCCCGACGACAGCGACGACGACACCCCTGACCCCACCGAACCACCCAGCCTTGAAGGCTTCGGGTTTCCTTCCCATGACATCAAACACTGACCTCAACCTTCCCCTGTTCGAACGTGCCAAAGCCGTGATTCCCGGCGGCGTGAACTCTCCCGTGCGCGCCTTCAAGGCCGTGGGCGGAACGCCGCGCTTCGTCAAACGTGCACAGGGCGCGTACTTCTGGGATGCCAACGACCAGCGCTTCATTGACTACATCGGCTCCTGGGGCCCCATGATCCTGGGCCACGGCCACCCGGCCGTGCTCGAAGCCGTGCAAAAGGCCGCGCTTGATGGTTTCTCGTTTGGCGCGCCCACCGAGCGCGAAGTGGAACTGGCCGAGGAAATCCTCAGCCTGGTGCCCTCGATGGAGATGGTGCGCCTTGTCAGCTCGGGCACCGAGGCCGGCATGAGCGCGATCCGCCTGGCGCGCGGCGCCACGGGCCGCAGCAAGTTCATCAAGTTCGAGGGCTGCTACCACGGGCACGCCGATGCACTGCTGGTCAAGGCAGGCTCGGGCCTGGCCACGTTTGGCAACGCCACCAGCGCGGGTGTGCCCGCCGAAGTGGTGCAGCACACCCTGGTGCTCGAATACAACAACGTGGCACAACTCGAAGAAGCCTTTGCCCTGCACGGCAAGGAACTGGCCTGCGTGATGATCGAGCCCATCGCGGGCAACATGAACCTGGTGCGTGCCAGCGTGCCCTTCATGCGCCGCTGCCGCGAACTGTGCACCGAGTACGGCGCCTTGCTGGTGCTCGATGAGGTGATGACGGGCTTTCGCGTGGCGCTGGGCAGTGCGCAAAGCGTGTACGCCAAGAGCATCCCCGGCTTCAAACCCGACATCACCGTGCTGGGCAAGGTGATTGGCGGTGGCATGCCGCTGGCCGCCTTTGGTGGCCCGCGCGCCATCATGGAACACCTCGCACCGCTGGGTGCGGTGTACCAGGCCGGTACGTTGTCGGGCAACCCGGTGGCCACCGCCTGTGGCCTGGCGACGCTGCGCGAAATCCGCAAACCCGGTTTCTTCGACGCGCTGTCCGCCTCGACGCACTCGCTGGTCACCGGCCTGAAAGCCGCTGCCGCCGCCGAGGGCGTTCCGTTCAGCGCTGACTGTGAAGGCGGCATGTTCGGTTTCTTCCTGCTGCCCGAGCTGCCACAAAACTACGCCCAGGTGCTCAGGACCGACAACGCACGCTTCAACACCCTGTTCCACGGCCTGCTCGACCGGGGCGTATACATTGCGCCGGCGCTGTATGAAGCCGGTTTTGTGAGCGGGGCGCACACAGCCAGCGACATCGAAACCACCGTGGCGGCCGCCCGCGAAGTGTTCAAAACACTATTAAAACTATAGCTTTTTGCGCTTACTGGATAAGCGTTAGAAGCCAAAAACACTTCAAGTTTATAGTTCTGTCTCCGCAACCCCCTCTGCCCTGCCCATGCTTGCTGCGTTGAAGTTTCTGTTTGCCACGCTGATCCTGGTGATCAATACCCTGGTGCTGTGCAGCTCGATGATCCCGTTCGCCCTGGCCAAGCTCATCCTGCCGGTCACGGCGGTGCGCCATGTGTGCGACCGCGCTCTGATGGGCATCGCAGCACTGTGGATGGACATCAACACCTTCTGGCTGGACACCGTCAACCCGGTTCGCTGGGATGTCACAGGCATTGAAGGGCTTGACCCCCAAGGCTGGTTCCTGGTCGCCAGCAACCACCAGACCTGGGTGGACATCCTGGTGTTGCAGCGCGTCTTCAACCGCCGCATCCCCATGCTCAAGTTCTTTACCAAGAAAGAACTGATTTATGTGCCCGTGATCGGCCTGGCCTGGTGGGCGCTCGACTTTCCCTTCATGCAGCGCAAAGGCGGCGCCAGCGCCCGGGCCGACCTCGCCGCAGGGCGCAAGGCCTGTGAAAAATTCCGCCTGGTACCCACCTCGGTGATGAGTTTTGTCGAAGGCACGCGCTTCACCCCGGCCAAGCACGCACAGCAAAAATCGCCCTACCGCCACCTGCTCAAACCCAAGGTGGGCAGCCTGAGCATGGCGCTGGAAACCCTGGGCGATGCCTTTACCGGTTATCTCGACGTCACCATCGTCTACCCCCAGGGCGCACCCACATTCACCGACGCCCTCTGCGGCCGCATTCCCGAGGTGGTGGTGCGCGCCCAACTGCGCAGCATTCCCCCCCAGGCATTGCCAGCCAATGGTGAGCCAGCGCCGCGCGCATCCGTGCAAGCCTGGATCAATGAACTGTGGCAGGCCAAGGACGAGGAAATCACGCAGATTCTGGCCAGCAAGAAAACCACGGGCGCTTAAAGAGTCCTGCCCGACGACAAAAAAAGCGGCCGAGGCCGCTTTTTTGTCGTCGGGCCCAATGGCTAATGCCTGAAGTGCCGCACGCCCGAAAACACCATGGAGACACCGCGCTCGTCGGCGGCATCAATCACTTCCTGGTCGCGCATGCTGCCGCCGGGCTGGATGACGCAGCTGGCACCGGCGTCCACCACCACGTCCAGGCCATCGCGGAAGGGGAAGAAGGCATCGCTCGCCACCACCGTACCCACCAGGCTCAGGTTGGCATGCTGCGCCTTGATGCTGGCGATGCGCGCCGAGTCGAGGCGGCTCATCTGGCCGGCGCCCACGCCCCGGGTCTGCCCGCCCTTGCAGAAGACGATGGCATTGCTCTTGACGTACTTGGCCACCTTCCAGGCAAACAGCAGGTCTTCCATTTCCTCGAGCGTGGGCTGCTTCTTGGTCACCACCTTGAGGTCCATGAGCGAAAGCTCATGGTTGTCTGCCGTCTGCAGCAGCAGGCCCGAGCCAATGCGCTTGGCATCCATGGCGTTGCGGCCCCGCTCCCAGGCATTGGCGCCACCGTGCTTGGGCAAAGCGATCTTGAGCAGACGCACATTGGCCTTGGATTTGAAAACCTCCAGGGCCTCGTCCGTGAAATCCGGCGCCATGAGCACTTCGACGAATTGCTTGCTGATCTGCGTGGCGGCGGCACCATCCACCGCGCGGTTGAAAGCGATGATGCCGCCAAAGGCGCTGGTGGGGTCGGTCTGGAAGGCCTTGGTGTAGGCCGACAATGCATCCAGCGCCACGGCCACGCCGCAGGGGTTGGCGTGCTTGACGATGACGCAGGCGGCGGCGTCAAAGCTCTTGACGCACTCCCATGCGGCGTCGGCGTCGGCGATGTTGTTGTAGGAAAGCTCTTTGCCTTGCAATTGCACGCCCGTCACCAGCGCGCCGGGCGCAGGGTGCAGGTCGCGGTACAGCGCGGCCTGCTGGTGGCTGTTTTCGCCGTAGCGCAGGTCCTGCACCTTGGTGAAGATGCCATTGCTTTGGCCAGGAAACATCGCACGCTGCGGCACATAAGTTTCCGACAGCTTTTCTTCTTCGAACGTGACGGAAGACAGATAGTCGCTGATGGCACCGTCGTACTGCGCAATGCGGTTGAACGCAGCGACGGACAGCGCAAAACGCAGCTTGTCGGACAACTTGCCGTGCGCTTTCAGCTCCTCCAACACGGCGGGGTATTGCGAGGCGTCGGTCAGCACGCCCACGTCCTTCCAGTTCTTGGCGGCGCTGCGCACCATGGCAGGGCCGCCGATGTCGATGTTCTCGATGGCATCCGCCAGCGTGCAACCCGCCTTGGCCACGGTCGATTCAAACGGGTAGAGGTTGACCACCAACAGGTCAATGGTGTCGATGCCGTGTGCCTTCAGGGCTGCCATGTGTTCTGGCAGTTCGCGGCGGGCCAGCAGGCCGCCGTGCACCTTGGGGTGCAGGGTTTTGACGCGGCCGTCCAGCATTTCGGGGAACTGCGTGACTTCGGCCACTTCGGTCACGGGCAGGCCTTCTTTGGCCAGTAGCTGGGCCGTGCCGCCGGTAGACAGCAGCCGGATGCCCAGGGCGTGCAGGGCTTTGGCAAAGTCGACGATGCCGGTCTTGTCGGAGACGGAGAGGAGTGCGTTCATAGCAATGGTGCGGTAGTTTGAATAAAAACAGGCTCTAGCGCTTATCAAACAAGCGCAAGTAGCTACAAATTAAATAGCAACCAACAGATGCTCAAAGCAGCTTGTGCAGCGCCAGTTTCTTGCGCAGGGTGTTGCGGTTCAGGCCCAGCCATTCGGCGGCGCGCGACTGGTTGTGGGATGCCTCTTCCATCACCACCTCCAGCAGCGGCTTTTCCACCACGCGCACCAGCATGTCGTACATGCCGTCGGGGGTCTCGCCGCCCAGGTCGCGAAAGTAGCCCTGCAGGCTCTCCCGCACGCATTCTTCAATATGTTTCTTGCTCATGCAGCCATTCCCTCTTGTTCTTGTGAGTTCGCGTCCACACCGGTGGCGGGCGGCAGCCGGTCCATCTGTTGCCCCAAGGCATCCAGGTAGTCGGCTACGGCTTGCCACTGCGTGGCGCAGTCTTCTGTCGTATTGATCTGTTGGCGCAAGGCCTCGCCGCCCGGCAGCGCGCGCAGGTACCAGGCAATGTGCTTGCGCGCACTGCGCACCCCGGTCTGCTCGCCGTACAGGCTGTAGTGGTCGTGCAGGTGGTCCAGCAGCAGGCGCCGCACCTCGGCCACCAGCGGCGGGGCCAGGTGTTCGCCCGTGGCCAAAAAGTGACCCACCTCGCGAAAAATCCAGGGCCGACCCTGGGCCGCGCGGCCGATCATGAGGGCGTCTGCCCCCGTAGCGGCCAGCACGTCGCGCGCTTTTTCGGGGGTGGTGATGTCGCCATTGGCCACCACGGGCACCCGCACGGCCGCCTTCACGGCGGCGATGGTGTCGTATTCGGCAAAACCTTTGTAGCCCTGCTCGCGCGTGCGGCCATGCACCGTCAGCATCTGGATGCCCACGCCTTCAAACCGCCGGGCCAGTGCCACGGCGTTCTTGTGTTGCTGGCACCAGCCGGTGCGCATCTTGAGGGTGACCGGCACGTTGAAAGGCGCGCAGGCCTGCACCACGGCAGCGGCAATCTGCACGGCCAGTGCTTCGTTCTGCATCAGGGCGGAGCCCGCCCACTTGTTGCAGACCTTCTTGGCCGGGCAGCCCATGTTGATGTCGATGATCTGCGCACCGCGCTCTATGTTGTAGACCGCAGCCTCGGCCATCATGGGGGCATCGGTGCCGGCGATCTGCACGGCAATCGGCCCCGGTTCCCCGGCGTGGTTGGCGCGGCGCGAGGTCTTGAGGGTGTTCCACAAATCCTTGCGCGAGGTGACCATCTCACTCACCGCGTAACCCGCACCGAGCTGCTTGCACAACTGCCGAAACGGCCGGTCCGTGACGCC
>Ga0073900_10001744_pt1 | contig 11860 bp, 10 predicted proteins | sample KloWWTmetKNB5Kit_FD_66666 | JGI IMG/M metagenome (GOLD analysis project Ga0073900, IMG submission 66666) | Active sludge microbial communities from Klosterneuburg, Austria, studying microevolution and ecology of nitrifiers - Klosterneuburg... | ecosystem: Engineered > WWTP > Aerobic digester >...
GCACCATTTGAAAATATACGCTATTATGAACTTAGCTTCTCAAATAAAGGAGGCCTGGTCATGCCCATCATTATCGAATGGACATATGCCGATGGCTCTACTGAGATCACGCGTATACCTGCACAAATCTGGCGCTATAATGAGAAAAATGTGACCAAGACATTTGCCAAGACAAAAGAAGTAGTTTCCATCAAGCTGGATCCAATGCGTGAGACTGCGGATATCGATGAGAATAATAATAGCTGGGGAGTAATGCCGCAAGCGTCCAAGATCAAAGCTTTCAAGCGAAAGATGAAATCTGAGCCTACCACTGGCAATAAAAATCCAATGCAGGCCAGGAGAACCTGATAATGCAATCTGATGTTAGTGTGCTCCCGGAATAAACTTAAAAGTATTTCAGGCATTCAAATAGTCAACAGAGCAGAATCCTGGTTTCTGCGCTAAATTTTTATTGACGTGAGTTTGAATGTAAAGAGGAAGAATCCGCTAAAATCCGTAGCTGTGTTACTCCTGCCGTTTGCTCTATTGTTTGGGGTAATAGGTTGGATACGTAATGCGCTATATGATTATAATATCATCCGTTCTGCCCGGTTTTCACTGCCTACCATAGGTGTGGGTAATCTCGTAGTAGGCGGGACCGGGAAAACACCCCACATAGAATATCTCATCAGACTGCTAGAACCCTACATCAATGTAGCTACTCTCAGCCGAGGCTATGGCAGAAAGACGATAGGTTTCCTGCCTGTCACCACTCAATCCACTTCCGAACAAGTAGGTGATGAGCCTTTACTATTGAAGTATAAGTTTCCCCCTCTACCCGTATTTGTGGGAGAAAACAGAGCACTGGCCATTCCTGCTTTATTACAGAATAATCCCCAGGTACAAGTCGTATTAATGGATGATATCTTTCAGCACCGCTCAGTATCTCCTTATCTGAATATATTGCTTACTGAGTATGATCTGCCTTATTTCAATGATTTTCTACTGCCTGTAGGTGCTATGCGAGAGTCGCGGGAAGGCGCAGAGCGAGGTGATTGCATCATAGTGACCAAATGCCCCTCTACTTTGACAGCAGAGGAAGAAGCATATTATCGGGAGAAATTATCTCCTTTACCACATCAGGAAGTCTTTTTTTCCACTTTTGCTTACGGAACACCTTATCGTCTTTTCAATACTCAGGAAAGATTGGAACTGACTCCCGATATGGAAATTATTCTATTTTCCGGCATTGCCGGGACTGATTATCTGCTTACTTATTTAAAATCCAAGGTTTCTAAAATACACAGTTTAGAATACGGCGATCACCATTATTTTACCAATCAGGAGATCGGATCTTTGAAAGTTTCATTGGATCAATTGAAGGTAGACAAGAAGATAATTCTGACCACAGAAAAAGATGCTGTGAGACTTGCCCTGCACCGTCCATTTATTTTGGAACAAAATTTGCCTATTTATAATCTTCCGGCAGAAGTTCGCTTCATCGGAAGCAATAGCGATCAGTTCGATCACTATATAAAGAATAAAATGCTCAGTTATAAATCCTGATTAAGTAAGATAGAGATGAGTTAAATTTATTTAAGTTTGAAGGAATTTTAAATTAATGTCAGTACAGAAGAAAATAGATATAAAGAATAAGCGTGCTGCTTTTGAATTTTTCTTACTACAGAAATTTGAGGCGGGAATACAATTGCGCGGCACTGAGATCAAGGCAATTCGCGAAGGGATGGCCAATCTCGCAGACGCTTACTGCTTATTTCAGCAGGGCAGGTTGATCGTAAAGAGTTTATTTATTTCAGAGTACTCTCAGGGTTCGTACTATAATCACGAGGCTCGCAGAGATCGCATCTTGCTATTAAATAAAACAGAGTTAAAGAAGATAGAACGCAAGTTGACTGAGAAGGGTCACACCCTCATTCCCACTCGCTTATACATCACTGACAGAGGCTTCGCCAAATTAGAAGTTGCACTGGCAAGTGGAAAAAAGCTATATGATAAGCGGAATACAATAAAAGAAAAGGACAACCGACGGGAAGAAGAACGCCTAAAAAACTATAGATAATGGAGATATCACTCATTGTCCCGGTTTATAATGAATCAATGACTCTGCCAGAATTCTATCCCAGAGCCAAGAAGGTATTAGAGCAAATTTCACCGTCACACGAATTAATATTTATCAATGACGGAAGCAAAGATGATACCATAGATGAAATCAAAAAGCTGGCTGAAATTGATTCTAAGGTAAAATACATTAATCTCAGTCGCAACTTCGGCCATCAGATAGCCGTCAGCGCAGGCCTGGATAGCGCAAGTGGCAAGGCGGTGTGTATTATTGATGCTGATCTTCAGGATCCGCCCGAATTAATCCTCGAGATGTATGCCAAGATGCAGGAGGGATATGAAGTAGTCTATGCCCGCCGAAATTCAAGACAAGGTGAGACCTATTTTAAGAAATGGAGCGCAAAAACATTCTATAGGATATTGTCCAGGTTGACCACCATCGATATACCGGTGGACAGTGGTGATTTTCGGATCATGGATAAGAAAGTAGTGCGAGAATTGCGCCGTATGCCAGAGAAAAATAAATTTATCAGAGGCCAAGTGGCTTGGATTGGATTCAATCAGACTTCAGTACTATATGATCGGCAAGAGCGATTTGCAGGTATCACCGGATATAGTTTTAGGAAAATGTTGCGCTTGGCTATCGACGGTATTACCTCATTTTCAAATGCACCCTTAAAATTGGTAACTTACCTGGGCTTATTCATCAGCATTGTCGCTTTTATAATCTTTCTCTACGTCCTTTATTCAATATTTATTATTGAAGATTTTGTGCCGGGATGGGGTTCTATCATGATTAGTATTTTATTTATCGGTGGTATCCAGATGATTGCCATCGGGATTATAGGCGAATACCTCAGTCGCATCAATCAGAATATTCTTAACCGACCACTGTATGTGGTAAGGGAGCAAAACTTCTAATTGTGGAAAATAGAATTTGACTATTAGTATACCTTTTAAAATTATTGGACCACTTTGTTGTTCTAACATGCGACCTGAATTAACCCCGAATTTCATTCGGGACTATTCAAATTAAATCCCTCCTGGATGTTTGTGGTCAGTTGGCTCAAACAACTCAATCACTCAATCACTTAATCACTAACTTTTATCACTTCTTACCTACATATAGTTTCTGACATTTAGTACATACATAGGTCTTTCGCTTGACCTTCCCGGCAATGTAAATGTTTAGTGGCGTATGATGCACCGGGCATTCATCTTTTCCATAGATCTGCGCCTGCTTCTTTACACCACCGTCGGTTACAATTAAATGGTAAAATTCCTGACTATATTCCTGAGCCTCGGTAATTATTCTTTTCAAGTTTCGAATAGGTATATTTTTGACTATGCTTTCAGGCTGTATCTTGCTTCGGTATAAAGCTTCATTGCGAATGATATTACCTACACCTGCCAGGATGTGCTGATCCATCAGGACATCACCGATCATTTGGTCAGCAGCGTTTTCATGAATTAATTTATAAACTTGCTTTTCGTCAAATGCTTCGCTCATCACATCTATACGCCAGTCAAAATAATCTTCAGGCTTACCGCTATATCTTTTTATTCTGGAGACATAAAAATTGAGTTCATCGTGTGCGAAATGGAGTGAGAAACTGGGATTGACTTTTTTCGTTTCATTGATCAATAATCGCCCAAATAAACCCAAGTGCACAGTTACAAAAAAATCTGCAAATACAAAGATGAAATACTTGCCGTGAGAACGAATATCTTTTAACTTAATATTCGACATACCCGACCTGTCCATCTCGGCATAGCCTCCTGCATCTATAAGTTTCTGGCCGATGAGGAAACTGCATTGCTCACTGGAATATAATATCGTAGGTCCTTCGGGCATGGATCAGGGCATTTTTAAAAACAATTATATTAAATAGAACAACAGGGTAGACAAAGGAGCCACCATTACTCTTTTAAAACTGAGCAATCGCATTATTGTTTCTTAATATTCGAATCTGATATCCCTATATATCACCTCCGACTCTATTTAAAAGCATCTGTAACTAGAGCCACTTGTTGACGATCGTGTACTTTTTTAAATCCGATAGCAGTAGCAGCACTTGCCGTGCGGCTGAGGTAAGTGAATTCTCCCGGTAGTACATCTCTCAGAAATGTCCGAGCTCCCATATTAGCCGGTTCTTCCTGAACCCAAACATAATTGACCTTACCGTATTTTCCCACTAAACCATTGATCGCTTCCTGTGGATAGGGATAAATCTGTTCCAACCTACAGAGAGCGACATCAGTGATTGAATTTGCACGACTGTATTCCAGTAGGTCATAGTATATCTTACCTGAGCACAGCAATACTTTTCTCACCTTCCCTGCCTTCACCCGCACGTCATCAATGACTTCCTGAAAGCGAGTGCCGGAATCAAAATCAGCAAATGAGGAAATGCAGTCAGGATGTCTTAACAATGACTTTGGGGACATTATGACCAACGGCTTGCGGAAAGGTCTGGCCAACTGGCGTCGGAGTATATGGAAGAAATTGGCCGGTGTGCTGACATTGGCCACGGTGACATTGTGCTCTGCAGCCATACTCAGGATACGTTCAAGACGCGCACTACTATGCTCCGCTCCCTGACCTTCATAGCCATGTGGCAGCAGCATAACAAGCCCACTCATTCTACGCCATTTGCTCTCTGCGGAGAAGATAAACTGATCCATAATGGTCTGTGCGCCATTGGCAAAATCGCCAAATTGTGCTTCCCAAAGTACCAGAGCTGAAGGCCTTGCAAGTGAGTATCCATATTCAAATCCCAGTACTGCAAATTCTGAAAGCAATGAATTATATATCATAAAGCGACCTTGCTCTTCGGATAGGCCACTGAGCCGATTGTATTCTTCAGCTGTCTCGACATCTACAAACACGGCATGCCGGTGAGAGAATGTACCTCGCTTTACGTCCTGCCCACTCATGCGTACGTCGCTGCCATCGAGTAGAATAGAACTATAGGCAGCCAATTCAGCCATTGCCCAGTCCATTTGATCTTTTTCGGCAAGTTCTTTTTTACCCTTGAGCAGTCTGGATATCTTACTTAGTGCATGAAAACTAGCCGGGTAACTATTGAGGTGATCATTAATGCTCACCAGTGTCTCTCTGGGGATTCCCGTCTCGGGTGAAGTGATAAAATCATTCGGGTCATTGGTAAATCTCAAGCTCTTCCACACTAATTCAGGTTCCTGATAGGTGTAAGGTAGTGGTGTCTGCTTGACCATATCCAGGCGGTCTTGTAGCAGAGACCAGAATCGCTTTTCCTTGAGGCGTGCTTCCTCCGACGTGATATCTCCACGCTCTTCCAGTCTTCGAAGATAGAGATCTCGGACATTGGGATGTTTTGAGATGATGTCATACATCTTCGGTTGGGTAAATTTTGGATCATCACCTTCATTATGCCCATGCCGTCGATAACATACCATGTCGATAAAGACGTCGTTATTGAACTTTTGCCTGTATTCAGCGGCCAGCTTAGCTAAGAAAATTACCGCTTCCGGATCATCTCCATTGACGTGAAATACCGGGGCTTTTACCAGATACGCAGCAGCTGTGCAATAAGTAGAAGAGCGCGCATCATCGAAGTCAGTGGTAAACCCAATCTGGTTGTTGATCACAAAGTGAATGGTACCTCCCGTGTAATATCCGTCTAGCTGACTGAACTGTATAGTCTCATACACCACTCCCTGGCCTGCTACCGCAGAGTCACCGTGGATGAGAATGGGTAGGATCCGATCATACTCACTCTCATACATTACATCGGCCTTAGCCCTGGCGAACCCTTCTACCACAGGATCGACAGCTTCCAAATGAGAAGGGTTGGGTGCTAATTTCAAATATACCTTCTTGCCTGAAGATGTGACTATTTGGCTGGAAAAACCCATGTGGTATTTTACGTCTCCGTCGCCAAAACTGAGGTTGGGTTCTGAAGTACCTTCGAATTCTGTAAAGATCTGCTCATAGGTCTTACCCAGAATATTTGCCAGAATATTTAAACGACCCCGATGGGCCATACCGATCACCACCTCTTCTACGCCTTCACCGGCGGCATAATTAATCATACTATCCAGCGCGGGTATAGTGGTCTCACCTCCTTCGAGAGAGAATCTCTTCTGACCGACATACTTAGTATGTAGGAATTCTTCAAACATCACGCCTTCATTGAGCTTAGATAAAATTCGCTTCTTCTCAGGCAATTCAATACCATAACCGGGTAATTGATCGCGGCCTTCTATTTTGCTGATGAGCCATTGGCGCTTCTCCCAGTTTTCAATATAGCCAAATTCGTAGCCGATATTGCCACAGTATATTTCTCTTAGCCGCTCAATAATAGCAGCCAGCGTTGCACCACTCAGACCGATCTCTGCTCCCGCCTCGAAGGTTTTTTGCATATCGCTCTCCTCCAGATTATAGTCAGTCAGGTCTAGATGAGGTGCCCGATCCTTTCTATCCCGGATGGGATTGGTAGTAGAGAGCAGATGGCCACGCAGACGAAAAGCCTGGATCAATTTGATGACGCCATTCTCTTTGGTATAGTTATTGGCGGAGGGGGTCTTTGGACTGCCATTGCCGGCAGCAGCATAGTCAAAGCCGGTAAAGAAAGCTTTCCAGTCTGCAGGTACAGATTCAGGATCTGTGATAAATTGGTTATACAATGACTCTATATAGGAGGAATGAGCATTGGCCAAAAATGAAAAATCACTCATAGAAATAATTATTTATATCGCGGCACTATAACGTCAAACGCGGATGCAAAGATCCGAAATTAATGCTAATTAAACGACTAAATCGTAACCTTACAGGTTATCCGCAAAGTGAAGGGAACGCAATTAAATAGTTGATTTAAAGCTATTTAGCCAAATTTTTATACTCCTTTCTCGCCCTACTCAAGGTTTCTATTTTAATACTGGCAAAAGACGCAATATCCTTCATCTTAAACTTATCAAAAATACCCGGAAATTCATTCATCAAAAAGATGATTTTCTCCTTACTATTCAAATATAATAGCGCTTTATTTTTATTTTGATTTTGTAGCATAAATACAAGTACCTGTCTGGTAAAGCGCTCCATGTCACTCTTATACACTGAATTAATAATCTTTTGATAATTGTCTTTTCTTATAATAAGAAATCTACATTTCTCACATGTAGTAGCAGATATCTCTGAGGGTTCATTGATAAAAAATGAATTAACAGAAGAGAACAAATTGCCTTCATCCAGTAAGTGGACTACTTGGCGATTACCTTGTATGAGTACATGCTGCTTGACAGTTCCACTGATGAGAAAGAAAAGCAAGTCACACATCTCTCCTTCTTTGATAATATTTTCATTTTTAGGTATGACTTTATATTCTACATTATTGACTATTAATGGGATCAGCTCATCCGATATGACAAATCCAAAATACTTATATAAATTAGCTAACTGCTGAATACCAAATTCTCTCCAAACGATATCTGACTTTCCACCGCAGGTCTCATCACTATATCGGATGTTGTAATAATTCATATTTTCTTTCTTGAAGTGCTTTTTCTCAACCGACTGAGGGTCTCAGGCCGCATCCCTATAAATGATGCAATATTTTTTAGTGAGAATTGATCGAAAATGATGTTGTAATATTTATTCAGAAGATTAAATTTCTCTTCATTGCTCAGAAAGACCAAATTTGCTAAGTGGCTTTGATTTTTTAACGCTCTACTAATTAAGGTAGTGCAGAATTGACTGATTTGATCTTTGTATTCAGAATCGGTAAGAATCAGTGTATCCTTTTTATGTAGTACTAAAAAGTGACATTTCTCGCAAGTCTCTGAACTGATTTCAGAAAAAGAATTTGAAACACAGGCATTCATCGAGAGTATAATATTGCCAGGAGTCATTAAATTAGTGATTTGCCTTCGGTCACCTTTGAGAGTAAACTCTAAGACCGTTCCCTTCAGGAGAAAGTATGCTTTATCACAATGCTGGCCCATGGTGATAAATTGAGTGTTTTTAGGAATAACTTCATAAGTCACCATCTCGCTCAGTATTCTGACCATTTCCGGTTTTGCGATAAAGCCAAGAGAGTGGTACAACAATCTCAACTGCCTGATACCAAAGGCCTTGTAAGAATTGGGGGCGCGGCCTCTGAAAGTTTCTGTGCTATATGGCTGATAAAAAAGATTCATAAAAAATCACTTGAAAGATCTAAACTAGGAGCTACTAAAATTGCCAAAATTTTGATAAAAGTCAATAAAAACCCCTTTTCCTAACAATCATTTGACTGATATAGTAGTATTTATACGGTGAAAATAGATATTTGTCACACTTAAAAGGTTATTAGGTAACTACAATCTTTAAGTAAATCCGGTTGAGAGAGCTAAGTGAGAATTAGTTTAGAACTTAAAGTCCACAAAATTGGTCAAATTCTTACCCTCCACGAAATTTATTAAGCAAAATTTTATCCTTTTAAGAGATAGTTTTTTACTTTGAATCATTTAGTTCTGCTCAATTTAGATTGCCCATTACCTACCCAACAACATAGTGTACTTTCTGTCTTATTTGTATGCAGAGTATAAGTTTAGTTCACTGACTATTCAATTCTTAGCTCAAATACAGTAATCTGACTTAACTTTGATTGAATCAAATATAGCATTTTAGAGTGGAGGTTGATCAAAAAGCACTAGAAATCAATCTGACATCAGACATCTATGGCACTTTTGCCGAGATAGGTGCAGGGCAAGAGACAGCAAGACATTTTTTTCAGGCAGGTGGATCTGCAGGCACCATTGCGAAGACGATGTCTGCCTATGATAAGACCTATTCTGACGAGATCTATGGTGCAGAACCCTCCGGCCGATACGTCGGCGAGCAGAGACTCCTCAAGATGCTGGACCATGAGTTCGGACTGCTCATCAATCGTCTCGGAGACGAGCGCAAGGACACTCGTTTCTTCGCCTTTGCCAATACCGTAGCTGCCATAAACTATACTCGTACTATCTCAGGCCACGGCTGGCTGGGACTACGCTTTCAGACGATCCCAGGCGGTCCTCACAATGATCTAATTTTACACGCCAGATTGCTGGATCCGGACAACCGATTGCAGCAGGAGGCAGTCGGCAAGTTGGGCGTAAATCTCATCTATGGGTGTTTCTTTTACCCCCACAATATGGATGCATTTGTAAAATCACTCATCGACGGGCTGGAAGGAAGAGTCAGCGTGGATATGATCCGTCTGCAAGGCGAGGATTTCAACGACACTGACAATAAATCACTGAGCTTTAAGTTGGTCAATTATGGTCTTGCTGAGGTTGCCATGTTTGGGCCTGATGGTCAGAATCTTCACCCATCTGAGTTTATGTACCGAAAACCCGTCCTGTCTGTTCGGGGCGCCTTCAAGCCCATCACCTGGATGAACTATGATATCATACGCTCTGCCTCCAGTCAGTTTCGCTCTACCCACCATATAGCTGAGTCAGATCTGGTGATACTGGCGGAGATCACGCTGGATATATTATCCAAGGATCATGAACCTGATGAACAGGACTTCCTAGAGCGCGCTGAAATGCTGAGTCATCTGGGATTTGTGGTTTGTCTGAGTGCCCGCGGCGGCCAGCACACACTCATCCGATATCTGGAAGAATACAAACCACCTGTGATCGGCATCGTACTGACAGTGGGCTATCTGGCCAGATATATAGATCAGATGATCGATGAATATCGTGAGTATGGACTACTCCAGGCATTCGCCCGGATCTTTACCGGTCGTGTACGTATGTATGTGTATCCCTCAAGACTGCCCGGTACTATTCAAGTGATGACCGCAGGAGACATCGAGATGGATGAGCATTTGAAATATCTGTATAAATTTTTGCTCTCCACCCGACAGATTGTAGATATAGACTGTTATGACCCTGCTGTACTGAAGATTAGCGCCACTCGGGTACTGAACATGATTCGGGCAGGACAGGCGGGCTGGGAAGACTTTCTCCCCGAAAATATTGTATCTTTGATCAAAGAGAAATCCCTTTTGGGGTATCATTCCATAGAATAATCAATTAAAAATAAATTAATGAAAAATTTTAAAGTATTAGTATTACTATGCCTTTTAGGTCTCGGAATAGGTATAATAGGCTGCAAAAAAGACGAACCGAAACCGGTTGATAATACCTTCTATTTTACGTGTAAAGTAAATGGCGTAGCCTGGAATTCTCAAAATCTGACTGATCCATTGATTGCTGATTTTGTAGAGATTGACACCATGCCCTCTGCAGCTATACGCCATGATTCATTGCTCATCGGCGCATGTGCTCAGATAGGTTCGGATACTTCATCCATTATCATGGCTGCCACTCTGTCTAATCCGGCAAATGCTGTAGGTACTTACCTATTTTCAGACAATATCAGTACCATATCAGTGGGAAAAGCAATAGGTTTATATGCAGCACAAAAGTTGGATTATTTTGGTTATATTTTTGCTGCTGATCAATTTACGTATGCTCCTGGTGCCCAACTAAAGGTTACAAAACACGCCAACAAGAAAATAGATGGTGAATTTAATTTTAAGATCATCAGAAAATCGGATCAAGCCACTGTGTATGACATCACTGACGGCAAGTTTCAAAATCTACCGATTAGATAATAACCCTGATAAGGCATATACTTGAAGCAGCGCAAATTATATTTGCTTCTTGCGGGCTGGTGTGTGCTATCCACAGCATGCAGGCACATGGAAGAAAATAAGGTTGAAAAATATCACAAGGTTGAGAATGGAACCATTCCTTTTCTGTTGGGAAAATATCAACCAGATGTTCAGCCCGGCTTTGCACTGATTCGCGACGAGTATGCCAACAAGCCTGATATGCGACTGCAGGAAGAAGCGTATGAGGCTTTCCTGCGTATGGCTGCTGCTACTGAAGAGGCCGGATATACACTGTGTATCATGTCAGCTACCCGAAATTTTGCCTATCAGAAATGGATCTGGGAGAATAAGTGGTCGGGTATCTTTCCGGTAGATGGGCATGTCAATGCCTGTGAAGCCTATCCCGATGGGCTGACAAGAGCTCGTAAAATCATGGAATACTCCGCTATGCCCGGTACTTCACGTCATCACTGGGGAACTGATATCGACCTGAATGCTCTAGAGAATGACTACTTCGAGGATGCTTCCAAAGGAAAACCGCTTTATGAATGGCTACACGCCAATGCCGCTAAGTTTGGCTTTTATCAACCCTATACACCACGAAATGAACTTCGGCCGCTGGGTTATAACGAAGAAAAATGGCATTGGAGCTATTTGCCTCTAGCACGAGATTATACCCGCTTTCTCGCTGCGCATCTGGGTGACAATCAGGTAGCAGGGTTCATGGGAGATGAGTATTGTGATCAGTTGGATATAGTAAATGATTATATACTGGGGATTAATCCGGAGTGTAAGTAGGGAGTAAAATGTGACCGGTGACAAGTGACAAGTGACAAGTGACAAGTCTTTGCGGTTATGCTGTCCCGGAGCCAACTTGCATAGGTACAATCAATATAATTAGACAAATCCACTTTACTCCACCCGGATCAACTTAGTTACAGCGGAAGAATGATCACTGTACGTGGTAGTCAAGATATAGACACCCGGCGGATAGGCGGACAGATCCACACTGAATACACGGTTTGAATCCACCGAGATAGATTGTGATGTCCCGACCCTACCAGAGAGTAAAGGACGACCCTGCAGATCACAGACAGAATAGTGGAGGTCGCCACGCGACGGAGCCTGTGAGTAGATGGTGAAAATGTCCCGGGCGGGATTGGGTGCGACTG
>Ga0073900_10001747_pt1 | contig 11844 bp, 10 predicted proteins | sample KloWWTmetKNB5Kit_FD_66666 | JGI IMG/M metagenome (GOLD analysis project Ga0073900, IMG submission 66666) | Active sludge microbial communities from Klosterneuburg, Austria, studying microevolution and ecology of nitrifiers - Klosterneuburg... | ecosystem: Engineered > WWTP > Aerobic digester >...
ACCGGGCGGTGCGAGACTTTTGGCATCAATGTTTTCAAGGTGCGCGAGGTGATGCGTACCCCGCCGATCACCGCTTCTCCCGATATGCCTCTGGCTGTCAAGGGTATGGTCAGTCTGCGCGGCGCGCTTGTGCCGGTCATCGACCTTGCCGAGTACATCGGCATTCAACATGAGACCCCGCGTAAAATCATGATTGTTGCCGAGTACAACGGCCGGACGCAGGGCTTTCTGGTGGAATCGGTGGATATCATCATGCGCCTCGACTGGTCTCAGATGCGCGTACCCCCGGATATGCTCTCGTCGAACCTTGGCGGCAGGGTAACGGCGGTGAGCGAACTTGCCGATGGGCGGTTGGTGATGATGCTGGATGTCGAGCGTGTGCTGGCCGAGACCATCAAGCCGGCAGGTTCTCTGGGATACAAGGAGATCAAACCAGTTAGTAACGGCCCTGCCGGTTTGACCGTGCTCTACGCTGACGACTCCTCCGTAGCACGCGCACAAATTCAGCACACGCTGGATTCTCTTGGAATCAAATATACCTCGGCGATGAATGGCCGGGAGGCTTGGGACGCATTGCAAAATATTGCGTCAAATGCCGAGAAGAGCGGACACAAGGTCTGCGATGTGTTGCACGCAATATTGACTGATGTCGAAATGCCGGAAATGGATGGCTATATTCTGACCAAACATATCAAGAGCGATCAACGTTTTGCCAATATTCCGGTCATCATGCATTCTTCGTTGACGGGCACGTCCAATAACCAGCTTGGCCGCTCGGTTGGCGTCGATGAATACGTGTCAAAATTTGAACCGCAGCATCTGGCTGAAGCACTGAATCGCATTGCCTTGCGTCGCTCCAAGGAAGTTGCCGCTTGATTGAATGCAGTTTGTATGGAAGGTGATCCTTTATGAGCATAATTGATAGCAGCACGGATGGTGGCATGCTTCAAACAGTCGATGCGCTGTTGTCCAGCGGTGCTGGCAGCAACCTTATGGAGATATTGCTGTTCTCGCTGGGAACCAAGGAAACTTTCGGTATCAATGTGTTCAAGGTTCGCGAGGTTAGCAGGACACCAAAAATCACCAAGACACCCAATATGCCGATGGGGGTTGTGGGATTGATCAGTTTGCGGGGCAATGTCATCCCGGTGGTCTCCCTGGCGCAATCGATGGAATTGAGCGATGCACCAGGCGGGCTTGGTGGCTCAATGATGGTTGCCGAATACAACAAGCGGGTTCTGGGGTTTCTGGTGCATGCGGTGGATCGCATCACACGCGTTGAGTGGAGCAGTGTACGTGCTCCCGAGAGCGTCATCACCGGCGGCTCCCATCGCTTTATTACCTCCATTGTCGAATTGCCGGGCAACAAGCTGGTATCGATTCTCGATGTGGAGCAGATTCTTGCCAATACTTTCGGCGAGGAGTTGGTTCCTGAGCTGGAAAGACTCGATGACAGCCTTGAGTACAATGTGTTTTTTGTCGATGATTCGACGATTGCGCGCAAGAAAATTGCCGAGGTGCTCGACCGGTTGGGTGTCAAGCATAAACACGCCCTGAACGGAATGGAGGCATGGACGCGTCTCTCCAATATGGCGTCGCACGCGCAGATGTCCAAGAGAGATCTGCGTGATGAAGTTCAATTGATCATGGTCGATGCTGAAATGCCGGAGATGGATGGTTATGTATTGACCCGGAATATCAAGAACGATCCACGTTTTAATGGCATCCCCGTTGTCATGCATTCATCGCTGTCATCCGAAGCAAATCGCGCCATGGGCAAGCGTGTCGGCGTCGACGCTTATGTTGCCAAATTCGATGCGGAATTTCTGGCGAGTACCCTGCGCCCCCTGTTAATGAAGCACCATAGAGGCTAAGTTGGAGAATCGTATGTCAGATCCAAGCAAGATCAAATTTCTTATCGTCGACGACTTTTCAACGATGCGTCGCATTGTGCGCAACCTGCTCAAGGAGCTTGGCTACACCGAGGCTGACGAGGCGGAGGATGGCGTTGTTGCTATGGAGAAATTGAAGGCCGGCGATTTTCAGTTCGTGGTTGCCGACTGGAACATGCCGAATATGGACGGTCTGCAATTGGTGCAAGCCATGCGCGCTGATGCCAGTCTGAAGCACCTGCCTGCATTGATGATCACTGCCGAGGCGAAGAAGGAAAATATCATCGCTGCCGCTCAGTCCGGCGCCAGTGGTTACATCGTCAAACCATTTACGGCGGCCACCCTGAACGAAAAGCTGCTCAGGATTTTTGATAAGATCGAGAATCCTCCTGCGTGAATCTGACAGATACGGAACGACGGAATATTATGACCAAACCAATCAAATTCGACGAGTCCGGCGATAACGAGGATTTGCAGGCGCTCTTCGACAGCATTGCTGCTGGCAGCAATGTGGTGAAGACAGTGTTTGCCCAGGAACCGCAACCAGCCGATACATCGGGAGACTCTCCTGAATTGCAGGCATTGTTTGACAGCATTGTGGCGCAAGTCAGAGAAGCGGCTCCCGTATCAAGGGTAGAACGCAGTGCGCCCAGTGTATCCAATGTGCCCAATGCGCCCAATGCGCCCAATGTGCCCAGCAGCATATCCAGCGAGGGTTCGCGTCGGGTGTTCGACAAGCTCGGCAAGATAACGCGTGAATTGCATGATGCGTTGCGCGAACTCGGCCATGACACGGCGTCTGGAAATGCTGCACGCGCTGTTCCGGATGTACGCCAGCATCTCTCCCAGATTATTCTGATGGCCGAACAAGTGGCAGGTCGCGTGCACAATGCAACGGGAATTGCCAAGCCGGCCCAGGAAGTATTGCAGAATCAGTCCCAAGCACTTGGCGCACGTTGGGACAAGGTTTTTGACAATCAGATTTCTCCTGCCGAGTTCAAGGCGCTGGCCGCCGACACGCATGCTTTTTTGCGTGCAATGCCGAAGCAGATCGATACCACTAATCAGCAGTTGATGGAAATCATCCTGCTGCAGGATACTCAGCGGCTGATGGCACAGGTCATCAGAAAGGCGGTTGAACTTTCCCTGAGCATGGCGCCTCAGTTGTTGGGCGTGTTGGTCGATGCAATACCAGAAAAGATGCGCACGGAGATTCCCGGAGGGTTGTTGAATGGCCAGGCAATCAGCCAGCCCCAGGTCGATGACCTGCTTGAGCGCCTCGGATTCTGATGGCAAATTTTTGTAGCAGATCAGCGATGAGGTATGCGACATGACGATTGAAAAATATTCTGTTTGTCATGCCCGTTGCGTGAGTGGAGCGAGCAAAAAATGAGCGATTTTCAAGGCATGGAAGATCTGCTGCAGGATTTTCTGGTTGAGGGCACCGACCTCCTGTCAAGCGTTGACAACAAGCTTGTCGAACTGGAGAAGAATCCACGGGACCACGGCTTGCTCAACGATATTTTCCGTGGGTTTCACACGATCAAGGGTGGTGCCGGTTTTCTCAGCGCTGTCGAGCTGGTGACTTTGTGCCATCTGACCGAGAGCCTTTTCGATCGTCTGCGCAACAGTGAACTGATCCTGAATCGCGAGATCATGGATGTGATCATGGATGCCACTGGCAGCGTCCGCGATATGCTCGGCACCCTGGAGCGTGGCATGCAGCCCGGCCCCGCCTCGCCGGATACGCTGCGAACGCTCGAAATGGCCGTTGCTGGAAAGCTTGATGGCAAATCGGCAGCAGCTTCTGCGCCCCAGTCTGCACCTGATTTTTCCATATCTGCCGTTGCTGCCGGAGGGCCGGATTGGGGCTCACTTTTGCAGGCCGTTACCGATGATGCTCCGTCGGCAGCACCTGCCGGTTCAGTTGTTGTAACGCCGGTGCAAGCGGAAGCATCGGCAAGCCAAACGATTGTCGACGAACTTGTTGCCGAACAGATTATTCAGCATGCGGTGGGGCGCCGTTCCATTGACAAGCCTGGCTATCCCGGAATTCAGGCGGGGCGTCGCGATATCGAAAAGATCCGCGACAACACGATTCGCGTCGACACTTCGCGGCTCGATCAGGTGCTTAATCTTTCGGGCGAAATCGGCCTGACAAAGAACCGGCTTAACTCCCTGCGTAGCGAGATTCTAAGCGGCAACAGCAACTCAGACACCTTTGCGGCATTTGATCAGGCGGTGAGCCAGCTCGATATGCTGGTGGGCGACTTGCAGAGCGCCGTCATGAAAACACGGATGCAGCCGATCGGGCGGCTGTTCCAGAAATATCCGCGCATTGCCAGGGATCTGGCGCGTGGGATGGGCAAGGATGTCGAACTGGTTCTGAGTGGCGAAGATACCGAGATCGACAAGACCATGATCGAAGATCTTTCCGATCCGATCATTCATCTGATTCGCAATGCTGTCGATCACGGTGTCGAACTGCCCGCCGAACGACTTGCTTTGGGAAAGCCCGAGAAATCGGAAGTTCGTCTGGAGGCGCGCCAGGAAGGTGACCATATCGTGCTGATCGTTTCCGACGACGGCAAGGGTATGCAACCTGAAAAATTGCGTGCAAGGGCACTGGAAAAGGGACTCATCACTGATGAGGAAGCCAATTCCATGGACGATCGGCAGAGTTTCAACCTGATCTTCCTGCCGGGATTTTCCACCATGGATGTGGTTTCCGACGTGTCCGGTCGTGGCGTTGGCATGGATGTGGTCAGAACCAACATCCACAAACTGAACGGTACGATCGACATCAGGTCGGCTCCTGGCGAGGGAACTGCATTTACCATTTCTCTGCCCCTGACTCTGGCAATTTTGCCGGTGCTGCTGGTGGAACTCGGAGATCAGCCGTTTGCCGTACCCCTGACCCTGGTGCGCGAGATACTGCCAATTGATGTGGATCAGGTTCAGGAAGTCGGCGGAAGCGCCATCATGGTGGTGCGAGGCGAGGTGCTGCCACTCTTGCCGCTTTCCACCCTGCTGGGTTGGCCGACCGAGAAAATTCCGGAATATGGCGTGCTGATGCAGGCGGCAGAAAAGTCATTCATTCTCGCCATCGACGGCTTTGCCGGACGCGAAGACGCTGTCATAAAGTCGCTGGAAGGTTTCCGTCCAGAAGGTGTTGCGGGTGTAACAACGCTTTCGAATGGTCAGATTGTCCTCATTCTCGACATGAAAGAGTTGTTGACTGCGCTCGGCGATATTCGTGGCGTGCCACGCTCGTCCTTTCTTCCGGAAGAATCGATCGCCGCATAACCCAGCGGCTCCGCAACCTGAATTACCTGTTGTATCGTACTCTCAAGTTGCAGGGCGATGCCTCGCCTCACGGACTTCGGGTTGATGATCTCGATCCGATGGTTGTGATGGTTGTAATGATTGCTCAAGAACCCTGGAGCTTCTTGTCCTTGGCATTTCTGGTTTCCTCGGCCAGGCGCAGCTTGAGGTCACGCAGGCGCGCATCGACTTGGGATTGTTCGAAAAAATCTCCATCACCGGCTTTCTGGGCCAGTTGCATCTGTTCAACAGCCATCGGCAGCTGCCCTTGCAGGGCATAGGCCTCCGCCTGTGCACGATGTTGCTGGAGATGTTTGCCAAGAGTCGCATAGACGCGTGCCTGCAGAGCATGCATATGGGCATCGGTGACGTAGATTTGCAGGTCTTCGACAGTTGCGTGCAGGGCTTCCTTTGCTTGTCCTGCGGCCAGCAAGGCTTCAATCTGGGCATAGGCGAGCCCGCGTTCCTGAGGGTAGCGGACGAGTGCGGCACGGATGATCTTCAGGGCACCCGCCGTGTCATTCTGGTTTTTTCGCAAGTCGGCAGCGAGTGACTCGATCATTGCCGAATCGACCTTGAGCTTGCGTAATTCGCCAAGTTCCTGCTCGGCGGCGGCGTATTGTTTGTCACGCGAAAGGGCGATTGCATAACCATAGCGCGCGGCGATTTCACTGGTGAACTTGCGTTCGCGCAATTGCGATGAAAATTCCGTTACGGCATCCAGTGCTGTTCCTTCGCCAGCCTTGAGCTTGGCGTGCACCAGCAGAAAGTCCAGAGAATCCGCCACCTGGCGGTAGGGGCGCGACTGGATGCGATTTTCCATGTCGGCGATACGCTCGGTCGTCAGCGGGTGAGTGCGCAGATAGCCCGGTGCATTATTTTCGTAGAGCCTGCCGTATTTTTGTAGTCGTCCGAAAAAATCGGCCATGCCACGGATGTCGAAGCCGGCGCGTTCCAGCAACTGGATGCCATGGCGATCGGCTTCACGTTCGAAGTCGCGTGAATAATTGAGTTGTCGCTGAATGCTCGCAGCTTGTCCGGTCATAAGTGCGCCCTGAGCAAGATCGGAATTACTGCGCGCCGCCAGAATTGCCACTGCTAACGACAAAAGCATCGGCAATTGTGCCTGGCTTTGTGCGCCAAGCTGGCGCGCCAGATGGTGCTGGGTGACGTGGGAAATTTCGTGGGCAAGCACGGAAGCCAGCTCTGATTCGCTTTGTGCCGCCATAATCAGGCCGGTGTGTACGCCGATAAAACCGCCAGGCATGGCAAATGCGTTGAGCGTGGAGTCTTGCAGCACGAAAAATTCAAAATCCTGACGCGCCTCAAGGCTTTGCGAAACCAGACGCATGCCAAGCCGGTTCAGGTAGCCATTGATTTCCGGATCATCGACATAACTTGGTTCGTGCAGGCGAATGTCTTTCATGGTGGCTTCGCCGATACGTCTTTCCATACTCGGTGAAAAGTCGGCTTGCGAGATTTCGCCAAGATCGGGCAGTCCCTCGGCCAGAACCGCCGGGGCAAGGCCAAGCAGTAGGATTAGAGTTCTGATTTTCATGACGCTTATGATAGCTGTTTCGGGCATTCGTTCCGTTTTTCATGCGAGAATTGCGCTTGCCTGAAAAGATGGATGCCCCATGACCTCCCCCCTGACTCACTTCGATACTGCTGGCCAGGCCCACATGGTTGATGTGGGCGAAAAGGCCGAAACCCGGCGTGTAGCCCGCGCCGTTGGCAGCATTTTGATGCAGCCAGAGACGCTGCTACTGATCCAGTCAGGTTCAGCGAAAAAAGGCGATGTTCTGGGCATCGCCCGCATCGCGGCGATCCAGGCAACAAAGCGCACTGCCGACCTGATCCCGCTATGCCATCCGCTGGCACTGACGCGGGTTGCCGTCGAATTCTGTATCGATAGCGCGCAGCAGAAAATTGACTGCGAAGTAACCGCCGAAAGTTTTGGCCGTACCGGTGTTGAGATGGAAGCGCTGACGGCAGTGAGCATCGGCCTGTTGACCATCTATGACATGTGCAAGGCGGTAGACCGTGGCATGCGTATTGGGGAGATCCGTCTGGTCGAGAAGTCCGGCGGTAAATCCGGGCACTGGCGCGGCGCTTGAGTTATCATTACGCCATTACCATTATCAATCTACTTTTCATGAGGATAACCGAGCATGAATTATGACAAGGAACTCGATGCCCGTGGCCTGACCTGTCCGTTGCCTATCTTGCGCGCAAAAAAAGCGCTCAATGACATGGCTTTTGATCAGGTACTGCATATTCTGACGACCGACCCTGGTTCAGTCAGGGATTTCGCCGCCTTTTCCGAGCAAACCGGCAATCGCCTGCTTTCCAGCGGTGAAGTCCCCGGTGCCGGCGAAAAAGAATTCGAGTTTTACATCAAACGCAAATAAGCGATGCATGACCCTGGTATCGGCATGAGTGCTGTCGATATCGAGGCGCTTGTTCAACGCCGCCTCGACGAAATCCTCCCGCAACGCATCGAGGAAACACTCAAGGCACAAAAGGCCAGCCATACTCAGGCGATGACCATCATCGCCAGTAAAGGTACGCTCGACTGGGCTTATCCACCTTTTATTTTGGCAACGACAGCCGCCGCACTGGGCTGGGACGTGAGCATCTTCTTTACCTTCTACGGGCTCACGCTGCTGAAGAAAGATGTTTCAAGTCTCAAGGTGAGTCCCTTGGGTAATCCTGCCATGCCGATGAAAATGCCCTTCGGTCCCGACTGGTTCAAGAATGTCGATTGGAATATCCCGAACCTGTTGCAGGCCGGCATTCCAGGTTTTGAAACCTTGGCAACCCTGCTGATGCAGCAAACCATCCGGAACAAGGGCGTCGCCAGTATCGAGGAGTTGCGTGCCCTTGCGCAGGAAGCCGACATCAGATTCATCGCCTGCCAAATGACGGTCGACCTGTTCGGCTTCAGTCACGACGATTTCATCACCGGCGTCGATTTCGCCGGTGCCGCCAGCTTCCTTCAGGAAGCGCGGAAAGCGGATATTAATTTATTTATCTAGCTTTTGCGTTAATTTCAAAAATGTATCAGTCGAGCCGGGCAATCTGTCCGCGCAACTTATCGAGCAATGCGACGAAATCCTCCAGCCGTGCGCGTTCCTGTTCTACTACCGCTGCCGGGGCGCGCTCGACGAAGCTCGGTGTTGCCAGTTTCTTCTCGGCCTTGGTGATCTCGCCTTCGATGCGGGTGATTTCCTTGGCCAGGCGCACACGTTCGGCAGCGACGTCGATTTCGATTTTCAGCATCATGCGGAACTCGCCGACGATCTGTACTGGCGCGTCTCCGGCCGGTAGTTCCGTACCAGCGGCGGTGACACTTTCCATGCGCGCCAGCGCCTGCAGGTAGGGCGCAAAATCGTTGACGACTGCCGTGTCGCCACTAATCAGCAGCGGCACCTTTTGTGCCGGTGAGAGGTTCATCTCGCCGCGCAAGCTGCGGCAGGCATTGACCATATCCTTGAGTTGCTGGATGCGTGCTTCCGCAGCCGTGTCGATCTTCGCCGGCACACTCTCCGGGTAGCCCTGCAACATGATGGAATCGCCGCTCACTCCAGCCAGCGGTTTGACCGATTGCCATAGCTCTTCGGTGATGAAGGGGATCAGCGGATGGGCCAGACGCAGCATGGTTTCCAGCACGCGCACCAGGGTGCGGCGCGTGGCGATTTGTTGCGTTTCGTTACCCGTTTGCAACTGCACTTTGGCGAGTTCGAGATACCAGTCGCAGTACTCGTCCCAAACGAATTCATACACCGTACGCGCGGCGAGGTCGAAGCGGTATTCGGCGAAGTGTGTGGCGATCTCGGCTTCGGCGCGCTGCAGGCGGCTGACGATCCAGCGGTCGGCAGCGCTGAAGGTCGGGCAGTTGGTCGGCGAAATATTCAGGCCAACGTCTTTGCCATCGCAGTTCATCAGCACGAAGCGCGTGGCATTCCACAACTTGTTGCAGAAGTTGCGGTAGCCCTCGCAGCGGTTGAGGTCGAACTTGATGTCGCGGCCGGGTGAGGCGAGGCTGGCGAAGGTGAAGCGCAGCGCGTCGGTGCCGAAGGCAGGAATGCCCTCCGGGAATTCCTTGCGCGTGCGTTTCTCGATCTTCTGTGCGTCGCGTGGATTCATCAGACCCGTGGTGCGCTTCTGCACCAGGGCTTCGATGTCGATGCCGTCGATCAGGTCAATCGGGTCGAGCACATTGCCCTTCGACTTCGACATCTTCTGGCCTTCCGCATCGCGGATCAGACCATGCACATAGACGTGCTTGAAGGGAATCTTGCCGGTGAGGTGCTTGGTCATCATCACCATGCGCGCCACCCAGAAGAAGATGATGTCGAAGCCGGTCACCAGCACCGATGAGGGCAGGTAAAGATCAAGCGCATCGTTCGACTTGGCCGGATACTCGGGCGTCCAGTCGAGTGTGGAGAAGGGCCAGAGTGCCGAGGAGTACCAGGTGTCGAGAACATCGGCATCGCGTCTGAGCGGGCCGGTCTGCCCCTTGGCAGCAGCTTGCGCGCGGGCCTCTTCCTCATTGTGGGCGACGTAGAAGTTGCCGGCCTCGTCGTACCAGGCCGGGATCTGGTGCCCCCACCAGAGTTGACGCGAGATGCACCAGTCCTGGATGTTGTTGAGCCATTGGTTGTAGGTATTCACCCAGTTTTCCGGAACGAACTTGATCTCGCCCGAGGCGACGCATTCGAGCGCCTTGGCGGTGATGCTCTTGCCATCCGCGCCAGCTTTGCTCATGGCGACAAACCACTGATCGGTGAGCATCGGCTCGATGACCGTATGGGTACGGTCGCCGCGTGGCACCATCAGCTTGTGTGGCTTGACCGAGTCGAGCAGGCCCTGTGCTTCGAGGTCGGCGACGATCTGCTTGCGCGCTTCAAAGCGCTCCATGCCAATGTATTTCTTCGGTACTAGGCGACCTTTCACTTCATCCTGCAATATCGGATGTCCTTCGGGTGCCCAAAGAAGAGTTGCTGCCGAATTTCTCGCAAGGATTGCTGCATCAGCTGTGTCTAAAATACCTAACGGTGCCATTCGTCCGTCCAGCGACATGACACTAAATAGCGGCAATTCTAGATGTCGCTGCCTGATTGCATAGTCGTTGAAGTCGTGGGCCGGGGTGATCTTGACACAACCGGTGCCGAATTCACGGTCGACATAGGCGTCGGCGATGATGGGGATTTCGCGCCCGGTCAGCGGCAGCTTGAGCTGCTTGCCGAGCAATGCGCTGTAGCGCTCGTCCTCCGGATTTACCGCCACGGCGACGTCGCCGAGCATGGTTTCCGGACGCGTCGTCGCTACCGTCAGATGCCCGGAGCCGTCGGCGAGTGGATAGCGGATATGCCACATGAAGCCGTCTTCCTCGACGCTGACGACTTCGAGGTCGGAGACGGCGGTGAGCAGTTGCGGGTCCCAGTTCACCAGGCGCTTGCCGCGGTAGATCAGACCCTCGTTGTAGAGGCGGACGAAGGTCTCGGTGACGATCGTCGACAGCCCTGCATCCATGGTGAAGCGCTCGCGCGACCAGTCGGGCGAGGTGCCCATCCGGCGCATCTGACGGGTGATGGTCGAGCCGGAGTATTCCTTCCACTCCCAGACTTTCTCGACGAACTTTTCGCGGCCAAGGTCATGGCGCGAGATGCCTTTCGCATCAAGCTGGCGTTCGACGACGATCTGCGTGGCAATGCCGGCGTGGTCGGTGCCCGGCTGCCACAGCGTGTTCCAGCCGCGCATGCGGTGGTAGCGGGTAAGCGCATCCATCAGCGTCTGGTTGAAGCCGTGGCCCATATGCAGCGTGCCGGTGACATTGGGCGGCGGCAGCAGGATGCAATAGGAGTTTTCTAGCGGTTTGTTGCGGTCAAGGCCAGCCTTGAAATAGCCCTGGCCTTCCCAGTATTCATACCAGCGCTGCTCAATAGCGGCGGGCTCGAAGCTCTTGGCAAGTTCCATCGGAAATCCGGGTTGTGATTGTTCGCGGTGTCGCGGAGAAGAAAGTCGCGAATTATACCGGAGCGGCTCAGCGGTCTGCCTCGTCTGGCATGGTTTTGTTGCCGGTCGGCGTGATTTCTCTGAGGCGCGGCAGCAATTCATCGCGGACGCGATGGGCGACCATGGTGACGAGATGGTCGTTGATGCCGTCCATGGCGCGGCTGACCAGTTGCGGCATCTGTATGTTGAGCCAGGTTTCGATTTCCTGCGACAGCTGTGCCTGCTGTTCCTTGAGCAAATGGTCGAGGCGTTCGCGCACTGCGGCTTCGATTTGTGAAGCGGTATCGGCAGACTGGAGCGCAATTCTGCCCGGCAATGAAGGGCCTGCGACTTCGGGGCTGTCGACAACTTCGGTCAATACCGGGAAATCCTCGTCAGAGTTTTCTGTAGAAAGTGCTGTCTGCGGTAGCGGTCCTGCGAATTGCGGCATCTCTGGCGCGGGTGCAGGTTGGGCAGGCGGGGGCGCGGCAATGGCGGTTGCAGCCGTTCCGGATGTACCGGGGTTAACCGCGGTACCTGGGGCAGCGTTGCGCCGACGCATCAGCGCGTTGGCTTTGTCGAGCAGATCGTCGCTCATAGCGGTAGCGGTTCCTTGCCCAGATCGCGA
>Ga0073900_10001752_pt1 | contig 11837 bp, 16 predicted proteins | sample KloWWTmetKNB5Kit_FD_66666 | JGI IMG/M metagenome (GOLD analysis project Ga0073900, IMG submission 66666) | Active sludge microbial communities from Klosterneuburg, Austria, studying microevolution and ecology of nitrifiers - Klosterneuburg... | ecosystem: Engineered > WWTP > Aerobic digester >...
CAGCGAGATCAGTGAGGAGTGGCTGACGGGAAGAACCTATATAACTTTTGAAGGTATAACTTAATCGAACAAAACGCAAAGATGACTTTGACCAATTTACAGAAAAATCCTTGCACTATCCGCCTCGCCGCGTATGCCTACTACCGTATCATGCTCCTCTACTTTGTGCAAGGAAACGAATCGGAAGCGTCCACGACTTACAGCACTTTGCAGGAAAAATTCGGCAACGACTCATACGCTCATCCTTATGTCGAAATGGCAACCGCGTTTTGGGAGGCGTACCAGTCCACGCACAAAATGTACGATGGGTGCGCGGCGGCGATCCAATACGCGGCAGAGCATCCTGAGATTTTGATTCCGTTGGGGAGCGATTATCACGGCTGGCAAAGTCATACCTATGTGCCAGAGGATGTGTGTCCGTTCAGGTAGCTATCAGCGGTCAGCCCTCAGCGCTTAACTGAAAGTTGACCGCTGACTACTGACGGCTTCTACCGCTTATAATTGGGGCATGAAAGACTTCCGTCAACTCAAAGTATGGGAAAAGTCTCATTTATTGGCTCTGGCAATCTACAAAGAAACAAAGGTGTTTCCAAAAGAAGAACTTTACGGATTGACTTCACAAATCCGCCGAGCAAGCATGTCAATCCCAACAAACATCGCGGAAGGCTGTGGACGTAATACAGACAAAGAGTTTGCTCGCTTTCTCCAAATCGCAATGGGCTCAGCCAGCGAAACGGAATATCAACTCATCCTTGCACGCGATTTGGAATTTCTCCCAAAAGACTCATACGAAAAACTTCATAACGATGTCGAGGAAGTCAAACGCATGCTAGCATCCTTCCTCAAAACGCTGAGAGCCGACCGCTGATGGCTGAATGCTTTGATTTCATCATCATCGGCTCTGGCTTCGGGGGAAGCGTCTCCGCCATGCGCCTCACCGAAAAAGGCTATTCCGTTCTCGTACTTGAAAAGGGGAAACGTTATGAAGATAAAGACTTCGCAAAAACAAACTGGCAATATTGGAAATATCTCTGGCTCCCCGCCGTCCGCGCGCATGGGATTTTGCAGATCAGCGTTCTCAAAGGCGTGATGGTCTTGCACGGAGCAGGCGTCGGCGGCGGCAGTTTGGGATACGCCAACGTGCTGGAAGTTCCCAGCGATGAAACGTTCGGGACTCCCGCGTGGAATCAAAATGTGAAGTGGGGCGAAGCGTTGCGTCCGCACTACGAGACGGCGCGGCGGATGCTCGGCGTGGCGCGCAATCCCAAATTATGGAAAGCGGATGAAGTCCTCAAACAAATTGCGGATGAGCGTGGCATGGGACACACCTTCCGCGCGACGGATGTCGGTTCATTCTTCGGGGAGGCTGGGGTCACTGTCCCCGATCCTTTTTTCGGCGGCGACGGACCCGCACGCGCGGGCTGTATCCATTGCGGAGGCTGCATGGTGGGATGTCTCCACAACGCAAAGAACACGCTCCCGAAAAATTATTTGTATTTCGCGGAGAAGAATGGCGCGGAGATCATCGCTGAGGCTGAGGTTATTGACCTGCGACCTTTGACCTTTGACAATCCAGAGTCAAAAGTCGAAGGTCAAAAGTCTGATGCTCGTTACAAAATTACGTATCAATCATCAACATCGCTGTTCAAACGCAAACAAACAGCCTACGCAAAGAACATCATCTTTTCCGCAGGCGTGATGGGGACAATGAAACTGCTGTTGAATCTGCGCGATGTGAAAAAGTCATTGCCCAAACTTTCGCCGCGACTCGGCGACATGATCCGCACAAACTCCGAGGCATTGCTCGGCTCGATCGCGCGAAAATCAGATGTGGACTTTTCACAAGGTGTTTCCATCTCATCCATAATGAATGCGGACGAAGTGACGCGCGTCGAACCTGTCCGCTACCCCGATGGCTCTTCGCTCATGCGCTTTCTCGGCGCGCCGCTCGTCTCGGATGTGACAAGCGTGCCTGCTCGCATCGTCCGTTCGCTGGCGTGGATTCTCCGTCACCCCATTGACTACCTCCGCGCGATGGTCTTCCCCAACTGGGCGCGCAAAGTGACCATCCTGCTCGTCATGCAACACGTGGACAATCACATGAAGTTCCGCATCGGACGAAGCCCGCTGACGTTATTTCGTCGCGGCTTGGTCGCGCAACCCGACGCCGATCACCAAATCCACGCGCGGGTGGACGCGGGTCACGATGTGACGCGCGAGTTTGCAAAACGGATCAACGGCGCGGCGCTCGGCTCCATCACCGAAAACGCGTTCAATCTCCCCACCACCGCGCACATCCTCGGCGGCGCGCCAATGGGACGAAACGCCGAAGAAGGTGTTGTGGACGAAAATTTTGAAATCCACAATTACGAGGGCATGTACATCATAGACGGCTCGATCATGCCCGCGAATCCTGGAGTCAACCCGTCGCTGACCATCACCGCGCTGGCGGAATATGCGATGAGCATGGTCGAGAAAAAAACCTTAGCCACTGATTTCACGGATTTACACGGATAGATTTTTTAAAAATCGGCGATAATCTGTGTAATCCGTGGCAAAAGACTTTCGCCGTGTAAAGGCAAACAAAAACCCAGCCACAGATTTCACGGATTTACACAGATAGATTTTTAAAAATTGGTGATAATCCGTGTAATTCGTGGCAAAAGAATTTATTAGGAGGAACATTGGCTGAACTGCTTTACAAAGAATTGACATTCGCCGTCATCGGCGCGGCGATGGAAGTCCATCGGATTCTCGGATCAGGTTTTCTCGAATCCGTGTATCAAGCCGCGCTCGAAAGAGAGCTAACTCTACGTGGAATACCATTCGCACATAAAGTAAAACTCCCCGTAACCTACAAAGATCTCGAAGTTGGAATTTATGAGGCTGACCTAATAATTGACGGAAAATTCATCGTAGAAATCAAAGCCGTTTCCAAATTCAACGCCAGCCACCAAGCCCAAGCCATGCACTACCTCGCCGCAACAGGTTTGCGCCTCGCCCTCCTGCTCAACTTCGGAACAGGCTCTCTCGAACACCGCAGAGTCATCAAATAAATCAAAAAGAAAATCAGTGGTAATCCGTGAAATCCGTGGCAAGAAAAAGAAAAGAAAAAAATCCGTGATAATTCGTGAAATCCGTGGCAAGAAAAAGAAAAGAAAAAATCCGTGTTAATTCGTGAAATCCGTGGCTAAAACTATGACAATATTTAACACATCCTCCGACTTTGCAAAACAACTCGACACCCTCGACCCCCTCGCCTCGTACCGCGAGCGCTTCGTCATCACCGACCCCGACCTCATCTACCTCGACGGCAACTCGCTGGGGCGTATGCCCAAGTCTGCGGCGGAACGCGCCAAGCAAGTGATAGATGAAGAATGGGGCGTTGACCTCATCCGCGGCTGGAATAAAGGCTGGTGGGACGCGCCAACTCGCATCGGCGACAAGATCGGAAAATTAATCGGCGCAGAAGCAGGGCAAGTCATTGTTACAGACACCGTTTCAAGCAACCTCTTCAAACTCGCCACCGCCGCGCTCACACATCAACCCAACAAAAAACGAATCATCACCGATATATTTAATTTCCCATCCGATCTTTACATCCTCCAAGGGATTCAACATCTCCTCACCAACGCAGTACGCAATACGCAGTACGAAGTAATCCGCATCGGCGCAACAGACAACGACATCACCCCGGACATTGCCGCGCTCGAATCAGCCATCAACGAAAACACCGCCTCGTCACCCTCTCGCATGTCCTCTTCAAAAGCGGCTACCTCTACGACATGCAACACATCACCGAACTCGCCCACAACAAAGGCGCGCTCGTCCTCTGGGACTTGAGTCACTCCGTTGGTTCCGTCCCCATCGAACTCGACAACTGCAACGCCGATCTCGCCATCGGATGCACGTACAAATATCTCAATGGCGGTCCAGGCGCGCCCGCATTTTTATATGTCAACAAAAAGATTCAAAATAAGCTTTCCTCGCCCATCTGGGGTTGGTGGGGGCAAAAGAATCCCTTCGACTTCGGACTCGATTATCAACCCGCCGACGGCGCGCGAAGATTTTTAGCAGGCACACAACCGATGATCTCCATGCTCACGATGGAAGCGGGCATTGAGCCGACTCTGCAAGCAGGCATGGACGCCATCCGCGCCAAATCAATCTTGATGACCGACTACGCCTCTTTCCTGACGGACAGCTGGCTCGCCCCCTTCGGCTTTTCCCTCGGCTCCCCGCGTGACTCTGCCATGCGCGGCTCACACATCTCCATCCGCCACATAGACGGCTACCGCATCAACCGCGCCCTCATCGAAGAGATGAACGTCATCCCCGACTTCCGCGAACCCGATAACCTCCGCCTCGGATTCGCGCCGCTTTATCTTTCCTTCTCCGATATTTGGCAAGGCTTTGACAGAATCAAACGTGTGGTAGAAGAGAAGCGATACGAGAAGTATCCAAAGCAAAAATTATTGGTGACTTGATGTCAGCCAAAACTCGAACGCGAATCATCGAACATCCATTTGCTTCGTTGTTGCAAGGCGGGCGATTAGATTCCTGCAAGGAAACCAAATACACGGTCGTATTAAACGTTCAAGGATTCCAGCCACAATCCTCCAAACTGATTCGCAGGGATGGAAAGATACTCGAGTGCGTCAAAGCAAAATTCATCCCATTGGAACTGACCTTCTCGAAAATCTCCAAACTGAAACGAGACACGTTTTTCACTAGCCTCGACCAATACGGCATAGATGATTCCTCGCGGACAATTGCCTACATGTATTCGTGGCGTCAGCCAAACAAACAGGATGTGTTCTACATGTTTGGTTTACGCCTCCCTGTCGGCGCGGACATGTCATTCTTTGCTCGAACCGTGACGTGCGAGATCAGTCGCACTGCTGCCAAACCCGTTGCCATCGAACGTGATTGGTCTCCCGCGCCGCCTATGACAAATGGCTTGGTGCCACAACCAAAATCTATGCACAGACAATACGGCGGCGATCCCATCAACGTCAAAATAAAAGGCGTTGAAAAAAATCGCAGACTGTTTATTGGTGGAGTAAATATCCAACCGAAATCCCGCCCACATGTGGACGCGATACTCAATCTCGGAGAAGAACCAAGCCGATGGATAAAACATGGAAATGAAATCCACCCAAGTGATCGGGCAATCGAACACGGCGAAGGCTCACAAGGGATGACAGTTGATCAAATCCATGAGGAGGCGAAGTGGGTCATCGAGCGGTTACAAAATGACCAGAGCGTCCTTGTCCACTGTGTGGCAGGGATGAACCGTTCGGTTACGGTCTGCTGCGCAATGTTGATTCTTCTGGAAGGGTTGAATGCCGAAACCGCCCTTGCACGCGTTCGTGAGCATCATCCATGGGCGCGACCCGATTCGCATCACTGGCTGGCGCTTCGCTGGCTGGCAACCTCAAAAAGGAAAATTTCATAACCACCTAACGCGACAATTAGAGTTGTCGGCATTTGTAAATCGAGGAAGATGCTATAATTTTAGGCGAAACAGGAGAACGACATGACCCAAACTTTCACAGCCTTAATTCACAAAGAAGATAATTGGTATGTGGCAGATTGTCCCGAAGTGGGAACCGTGAGCCAAGGGGAGACGATCGAAGAGGCGGTTGCCAATCTCAAAGAAGCCACAGAACTTTATCTGGAAGAATTTCTCAAAGTCGTGAAGTAAAAATAACATGGAATCCAAACCCGACACCATCAAAGTATCTGCCAATCACAAAGAGGAAATCTCCGCCAACCGCGCGGACTTGTTCGTGACCGTCAAAGGTTCGTCGCTCGTCAGCGGGGACGCGGCGATGAAGAAAGCCAAAGAGGTGAGTCAGCTCGTCGAAGCGCTGACCAGCCTCGGGGTCGACTCCGAAGCGATCCACTTGCAGGGAGTCCACATCGAGACGTCCAGCGGCGCGTTGCTCAAATCCTCCAGCGCGACGTATCGGTTGAAAATCCAGTGTGAGAAGTTGGATTCACTCGCGGAGATACTCGATGTCGTCTCAGAGCAAAAGAACGCGACGTTGGAACGGATCGCGTGGAAGTACAACGAAGACGATGCGCGCGAACGCGGCTTGCTCACGGCATTGGAAAAAGCCAAAAGCAAAGCGGATAAAGTGGCGAAGACAATGGGCGTGAAAATTTTGGGAGTGTATGACCTGATCGAAAACACGTTCGATGAAGAGATGCCGTATCCGCAATTCGCGGCGATGCAAGCCGCGCCCAAACGCTCGGTGGGCATCACCCCCGAACCCAGCCTCGGGATGGATATTCAGCACAACAAGACGATCAATGTGAATGTGGAGATTTGGTATCGCGTGTCGGCGTTATAACCCCAAAAGACTCAGCCACGGATTTCACTGATTTACACGAATTAAGCCAACCCAGTATAGAGGGTTGGCTTTTCGTTTTTCTCATCACGGAACAAGAAATTTATTAATCCGTGATAATTCGTGAAATCCGTGGCTAAAGAATTTATTTTCGCGCCAATACAATCACGGACGCGCCATCTGCGGACGTGATTGTCAGCGCGTCGCCATCCAGCGAAAAGGTTGCGGTATCTGCAAATAATACGTTGAAGAGGGCAGATTCCTGCTCGCCCGCCACGCCAATGCACGCCATTTCGGTTGTAGTAAACGCGCTAAGAACGATGCGGCTTCCCTCCAACGCGTATCCGCCATTGAATTGATTGCAACCCACATTGCCGTTGAACGTTTCAGCGTCAAACAATATGGCTGTATCAATCTCAGGGTCGGCAGGCGTTGGGCTGGACGCTGAACCATACGAAACAAGCCGCCATTCTCCCGCAAGGGATGGGGACACGGCAGAGGCGCAAGCGGCAAGCGCAAATACGGCAACGATCAACCAAAAGATTTTTTTCATGGTGTTCCTCTTAAATTCAAAGAGCCAGAGACTCGTATCTCTGACTCTTTGAGTTCTCTACTTTCGTTCCAGCGCGATTGAGGACGCGCCATCAGCAGAGGTGATGGTCAGCGTGTCGCCGTCAAGGACGAACGTGGCTTTTTCCTGAAAGACGGCAAGAGTGATCGCTTCCTGTTCCGCCGTTTCCTGGCAAAACATCAGCGTGGATGCAACGGGTCCGAATGTGAGCGCATTGCCGTCCACCGTGTAATCTCCGCCGAAGCTGTTACAACCGACGTTGCCGCTTAACTTTCCATCGGCGCCGAATGTGATCAAGGTTTCCACTTGCGGATCCACCGTCAATTGAGCGGCGGGACCGCTGACAGAAACCAAATTCCAGTCTCCTTGAATGGATGCGGAACTTCCGCCCGAACATGCGGCTAAGATGAATGCCGCCAGAAGAATTAAGATTGTCTTTTTCATTTTGAACTCCTTGTATGAATATGATAATTTTATTTTATCGCAACTACTTGCGCGCCAGAACAACAACGGATGCGCCATCTTCAGAGGCGATCGTCAGCGTATCGCCATCCAGCGAAAAAGTTGTTGCGCCCGCGAACAAGCTCAAGACAGCGGATTCCTGCTCGCCCGCCGCGCCGATGCACGCCATCTTCGTTGAAACAAGCGGACCAAAGACCACGCGATCTTCTTCAAGCGAATATCCGCCGTTAAATTGATTGCAACCAACATTACCGCTGATCTTTTCAGCGTCGAACAATATGGATGTGTCAATGCTCGGATCAGCAGACGTTGGACTGGACGCTGAACCATACGAAACAAGTCCCCATTCCCCTGTGAGGGATGCAGATGCGGCAGGGGCGCAAGCGGCAAGCACAAACACGGCAACGATCAACAAGTACAGTTTTTTCATGATTTATCCTTTTGTAATTTTCTTCACTATAACTGACGCTCCTGGAGCGTAAATGTTCCCGTTTTCTTGACAGATTACCGGCTAGCACTTTTGTTCTACAAATGATAAAATCGCGTCTCTCAAAGGAACAAGGGCATGACTTCAGAAACCATTCTCGTCGAACAACTCAGCAAAACGTATCAAGTGCCAGAACGCGAAGGCGGATTCGTCGCGGCAGTAAAAGGCTTCTTCAAGCGCAAATACAAAGACGTGAAAGCCGTGCAGGAAGTTAATTTCAAGATCGAGCAGGGAGAGATTGTCGGCTTCCTCGGTCCGAACGGCGCGGGCAAGACGACCACGCTCAAAATGCTCTCTGGCTTGCTCCACCCCACCGAGGGCAAAGCCGTTGTGCTGGGATTCACTCCGTGGGAACTCAAACCCGATTACCTCCGCTCGATGACCCTCGTGATGGGACAACGCAACCGTTTGTCTTGGGACATCCCCGCGGCGGATTCGTATTTGCTTGCGCAAGCCATCTATCGCCTCTCGGATGATGATTACAAAAAAACCTACAAAGAACTCGATGAACTTCTCGAACTCGAACCGTTGATGAAGAAACCTGTCCGCAACCTTTCGCTCGGCGAACGGATGAAGGTGGAGATCGCGGCGGGATTGTTACACCGTCCCAAAGTGTTGTTTCTTGATGAACCTACAATTGGGCTCGACATTTCAGGACAGGTGAAGATCCGCGAGTTTTTGCGCGAGTACAACAAACGCACAGGCGCGACGATTCTTCTCACGAGTCATTACATGGCGGATGTGACCGCGTTGTGCGAACGTATCATCATCATCCATCACGGTCAACTCAAATATGACGGCGGCATCGCCAACCTCTCGCGCCGCATCGCGCCGTTTAAGTTAATCGGCGTGCGGCTTGCCCAGAGCGAAGCCGAAGGGTTGGAAGAGTCGAACGGACGCGATCTGTCGCAGTATGGCGAACCAGTTCAAAATGAGGAAGACGCGGAGAAGGTTTACATCCGAGTTAAATCGGAGGACGTCACGAAAGTCACATCGCGCATGTTGTCCGATCTTCCCATCCACGATATTACGATTGCCGATCCGCCGATCGAGGATGTGATCGAACGGGCGTTTAATGAATAAACCTTTTCACCGCGAAGCGCGCGAAGAGCGCAAAGAAAAAAGATTTTCCTTCGCGTTCTTGGCGGTCTTAGCGGTTAAGGAAGTTTTATGTTAAACATCTTCAAACGACTTTGGCAAGTGAACTGGGCGGAGCAATGGCAATACCGCGCCAACCTCGCCATGTACATTTTATATTGGCTCGTTTCGCCGATCATTTATCTTTCGGTGTGGACGAGCATCGCCACCGTCAACGGCGACGTGAAGGGGCTGACCGCCAACGACTTCATCACCTATTACATGATCCTGCTCATCGTGGATCAACTCACCAGCAACATCATCATTCACATCTTCGGATACAAAGTGCAAGACGGCTCGCTCTCAGGCGAACTCATCAAACCGATTCATCCGATGCTGACGAATACATTGGTGAACGACATCGCTTTCAAGACGTTAAACATGATGCTTTTGATTCCCATCTGGATCGGGCTTGCGCTTCTCTTCAAGCCTCAATTTGATTCAGTTTCGTTGAGCGGAATCGCCCTTGCGATTCCCGCCATCATGCTGGGTTATGCCATCAACTTTTTACTCTCGGGCATCATCACCTCGCTCGCCTTCTGGACGACGCGCGTCTTTTCCATTCACGAGTTTTATTACGCGTTGATTATGTTGTTCGCGGGACAGTTCGTGCCGTTGAAGTTAATGCCTGAGGTGATTCAAAACATCGCCCGCGTTCTGCCATTTCAACTGTTCATGTACTTGCCGATTCAAATGATTCAAGGGAATCTTTCGGCACAGGAAATCACGCAAGGATACGTGACAGGCATTTTATGGCTGATCGCCGCGCTGATCGGATTCCAAATCGTCTGGCGCAAGGGAGTAAAACAATACTCCGCGGTGGGAGCGTGACAGAAAAAACCATGTCATGCTGAGCGGAGCGAAGCATCTCTCCTCCCGTTTGGAGTCATACAGGCGAAACAGAGATTCTTCGCCGCTCCGCGGCTCACATCGTCCCGATGTCCTTCGAGAGAATGACAAATTATGGATAACCTATGCACTCATTCAAACTCATTTCCACCTTTATCAAGATCAACATCCAAATGGCGATGGCTTATCGCGCCGATACCATCGTGAATATTTTGCTGAACCTGATGTGGCTCGGCTGGGAACTGCTCACGCTGGACATTATTTTCAGCAACACCCAAACCATCGGCGGCTGGGGCTTCGGCGAATTGATCGCCCTGCTCGGAGTCTTCCGTCTCGTCAACACGATGATGTTCGCGCTGATCTGGCCCAACACCGAAAAGTTCAACGCGTCCATCCGCGACGGCTCGATGGATTACACCATCTTGCAGCCCGTGAACAGCATGTTCCTTGTCACGTTTTCGCGCATCACCATCTGGCGCATCTGGGATCTGATCCTCGCCATCGTTTTAATCACTGTTGGAATCAACATTTCGGGAGATTTAGTCACCCCGCTTAGTATTCTACATTTCATATTGCTCGCCACTTCGGGCGTGGTCATCATCTACAGTTTGTGGATCGTACTCATCGCCCTCACCTTTTGGTTCACCAAATTCGACAACAACGTGACCATCCTACACGCCCTCATTGACGCGGGACGCTATCCGTCTACCGTGTATCCCATCTGGTTGCAGATCATCGTCACCTTCCTCATCCCCATCGCGGTGGCGACGACGATTCCCCTCCAAGCCCTGCGCGGCGATCTGGAGGGCTGGCGCATCGTGATGTTCTTTGCCATTGGGATCGCCAGTTTCATCGTCGCATCACAAGTTTGGAAGCGGGGATTGAAGCAGTACAGCGGAGCCAGCAGTTAATTTAATCATGTAGGGATCGGCGGCTGCCGATCCCTACTGTTGGTTGTATTTCACCCTGTTGAACAACGTAATCCCCGCCGCGGCAGAGACGTTGAGCGACTCCACTTTTTCATTGATGGGGATTCGCACTTTCAAACTCGCGGCGTTTTCGATCTCAGGCGAGCATCCCTCTTTTTCACTGCCGAAGACGATCAGCAATCTTTCAGGGATGGATGAAATTTCATCTACCGTTTTTTCGGCGTCCGCAGAAGTGACCAGCAGAGTTTGATCATTTTGCTTGCAATAATCAATCAATTGACTTGCCGTCGCGGTCATCACGGGCAACGAGAACAAATAGCCCCTGCTCGCGCGGATGAGGCGGCGGTCGTACATATCAAGCGGATCCATGTTCAGCAAAATCATCCCGCCCACACCCAGCGCCAGCGACGTGCGGATGATGTTACCGATGTTTCCTGAGATGCTGACATCCTCCAGCACAACCGCGTCTTTTGTGATGGATTTCAATTTCTCCAACCCGATGGGCTTGGGAGTCTCGGCAATTGCAAAGATGCGCGAGAGTTTGTCGTTCTCGAAGAGTTTCTTCGTCGTCCGCTTTGCCACCTCGTGGATGGTCGCGCCTGCGGTTAGTTTTTCTCTCAACGCGTCGGAAACTTTGTCGTCGCCTGAAAAATAGACTGATTCAATTTCAATCCCCGCTTCGAGCGCTTGGAAGATATTTTCTTCATCGTCAATGATGATCTGGTTGAGCTCGCGCCGCCCCTCGCGCGTGAGCAGTTTGCGGATGGGTCCCGCGAGGGGATGGTTGAGGGAGTCAACGAGGAAGGGGTTGTTGGCGGAGGGTTCGTTCATATCAGGCATGATAATCTTGTTGGAGGGCGAGGTCAAGAAAATTCCAAAAAACTCGGTGGTCGAGCGCAAGCAGTCGAGACCACCACGCTTCAAGCAAAATTCTGTTAGAAGATCGCTTTATGCGCGGGTGGTTTCGATACGCACTCACTCCGTTCGGGCTACTCAACCACCGATTTTGGTTGCTACAGTAAAATTCAACTATGAAGATTATACAT
>Ga0073900_10001758_pt1 | contig 11816 bp, 9 predicted proteins | sample KloWWTmetKNB5Kit_FD_66666 | JGI IMG/M metagenome (GOLD analysis project Ga0073900, IMG submission 66666) | Active sludge microbial communities from Klosterneuburg, Austria, studying microevolution and ecology of nitrifiers - Klosterneuburg... | ecosystem: Engineered > WWTP > Aerobic digester >...
TTGGCAAAGAAGTGCTTTCAACGGGAAATGCCAAGTAATTATTCAAGCCGGAAAAACAGTAGGAACTGTAAATTTTGAAGCCAAATCAAACGGGTTACAAGCTGCTTCAGCAACGCTAAACCTAGTAAAATCCTAAATGAAATCTCTTTCATCAAAATGAAAAAAAAATTAATTGCCTCGACTTCGGAACATTTTAAAACTATTTTTCAACACGAGCCCGAAGCCTTGTTTCTGTCGCCGGGAAGAATCAATATTATTGGTGAGCATGTTGATTATAATGATGGATTTGTCTTACCGGCAGCCATCAACAAATACATTTGTTTTGCTGTTTCCAAATCAAATTCTGACGAATGTACCCTTGTTGCTAAAGATTTAAATGAGTCTTATAAATTCAATTGGAAAGACGATTTGAAACCTATTGACAAAATGTGGGTTAATTACATTCTAGGTGTTTTACAACAATTGAAAGAACGTGGTTTGCCTTTAGAAGGTTTTACTATCGTATTCAGCAGCACTATCCCAATGGGAGCCGGGCTATCCTCTTCCGCTGCATTAGAATGCGGATTTGGTTATGCCTTAAACAAACTATTCTCTTTCCATTTAACCAAAGAAGAGTTGGCTAAAATAGGCCAAAAATCAGAGCACACCTTTGTTGGCGTGAAATGTGGCATTATGGATCAATTTGCAAGTGTTTTTGGGAAGAAAAACAAGGTCATCAAATTAGACTGTACAACCTTAGACTATGAATACCACAAGGCAGATTTTAAAAAATATTCACTACTTTTATTGGACAGCAATGTCAAACATACCCATCTCACCTCCGGCTATAATACCCGAAGACAAGAAGTGGAAGAAGGATTAGCTATCATTAAAAATCAATTTCCATTGGTTAAAAGTTTTAGAGATTGTACTGAAAATCAATTGGAAAAACTGAGGGATGAATTAGGTGAAATTCTCTTTAAACGCTGTCATTTTGTAGTAAACGAAATTAGACGAGTGAATGAAGCGGTTGCTGCTTTAGATAAAAATGATTTCGAAAAATTGGGTCAATTGATGTATGAAACCCACGATGGATTATCTAAAGAATATGAGGTCAGTTGTGAAGAAATTGATTTTTTAGTTGCGTCGGTTCGCCATGAAAAATCGGTTTTAGGTGCCAGAATGATGGGTGGCGGATTTGGCGGTTGTTCCCTTAATTTAGTAGAAAAAGGAACAGAAGAAGCCTTAATTACTAAAATTTCAGAAGCTTATTTAAAAGAATTTGGCCTTACCCTTTCTGCTTATAAAGTAAAAATTTCAAAAGGAACAACTAACGTATAAAATAATAGAGCCGTCCATAAATTAGTCCCCTTTTTATTGATTTCTTGAACACCACACTATGCAAACTTTCAACACAAACGAACATCCCCACCGTCGGTTCAACCCTTTGACTGAGGAATGGGTTTTGGTATCGCCACACCGTACCAAACGCCCTTGGCAAGGACAAAAAGAAAAAAGTCATTCGGAAGAATTACCGGCCTATGACCCCAATTGTTATTTGTGTCCGGGAAATGAACGTTCAAACGGAACCAAGAACCCTCATTATACGGATTGTTTTGTGTTTGAAAATGATTTTGCCGCCTTGTTACAAGAAGAAGTTTTTAATGAAAACCCTTCCAAATCTCCCTTATTTCAACTGAAACCCGAAAGAGGTATCAATAAAGTGGTTTGTTTTTCACCCCAACATAATTTGACCATTCCGGAAATGGAAGTGACTGATATTACAAAAGTGATTCAAACTTGGAAAGAGCAATATCTTGAATTGGGCAATCATGAATTTATCAATTATGTCCAGATTTTTGAAAACAAAGGTGCTGTGATGGGCTGTAGTAATCCACATCCGCATGGACAAATTTGGGCACAATCCTCCTTACCCACCCAAATAGAAAAAACACAAAAAAGTTTACAGAAATACTTTGATGCCAACAAAAAAAGCTTGTTGAAAGATTATTTAGAAGAAGAATTAAGATTGAGAGAAAGAATCGTAATAGAAAATGAGCATTTTGCAGTTGTCGTACCCTTTTGGGCGATTTGGCCTTATGAAACCATGATTATCAGCAAACGACATTTTGGGAGTATCATTGGGATGACCAAAGAGGAGACAGTCTCTTTTGCTGAAATAATAAAAGGAATTACGGTTAAATATGATAATCTTTTTGAAACCTCCTTCCCCTATTCTTCCGGAATTCATCAAGCTCCAACGGACCGAACAGCTCATCCGGAATGGCATTTTCACATGCATTTTTATCCGCCATTGTTGCGAAGTGCCACCGTTAAAAAATTCATGGTGGGCTATGAAATGATGGGTGAAGCCCAACGTGATATTTCGCCTGAAAAAAGTGCCGCCATTTTGAGAGACTTGCCTACCTTGCATTATAAATTAAAACAATAACACTAATCCATTTCCTATGAATACAGGTTTTGTTACCTTAGACTATGTCATTTTTATTGCTTACGCACTTTTAATTTTGGGTGTAGGACTGTATATGTCCCGAAGCAAAAAAGGACATCAAAAAAATGCCGAAGATTATTTTTTAGCCAGTAAATCGCTGCCTTGGTGGGCTATTGGAACTTCGTTAATTGCTGCCAATATTTCTGCGGAACAATTCATTGGCATGTCAGGGTCAGGATTTGCAGTAGGTCTTGCCATTTCTTCCTATGAGTGGATGGCTGCTATCACTTTAATCATTGTAGGGAAATATTTCCTTCCCATATTCATAGAAAAAGGAATTTATACCATTCCGGAGTTTGTGGAAAAACGGTTTTCTACTAATTTAAAAACTATTTTGGCAGTGTTTTGGGTCGCTTTATATGTTTTTGTCAACATCACTTCCGTATTATATTTGGGAGCCTTAGCGATGAATACTATAATGGGTGTAGACATGATGTGGGCAATTATAGGCCTGTCGCTTTTTGCAGCGGCTTATTCCATTTATGGAGGTCTTGCTTCTATTGCTTGGACAGATGCCATTCAAGTTGTTTTTTTAATTTTTGGTGGATTAGCAACCACTTACCTCGCCTTAAATACTGTTTCAGACGGGCAAGGTATGATGGAAGGATTGGGAATTATTTATGATAAAGCTCCAACCAAATTCTCGATGATTTTAGATGAGTCCAATCCGGAGTATCTCAATTTACCGGGTATTGGTGTTTTAATAGGAGGAATGTGGGTAGCTAATCTATATTATTGGGGTTTTAACCAGTATATTATCCAACGTGCATTGGCGGCAAAATCATTAAAAGAAGCCCAAAAAGGGATATTATTAGCTGCTTTTTTAAAGTTATTAATTCCCTTTATTGTTGTAATTCCGGGAATTGCAGCCTTTGTGATTGTAAATGATCCGGAAATGTTAGCCCGATTAGGAGCAGATGGGTTAATTAATATACCTAGTGATGCTGCGGCCGATAAAGCTTATCCGTGGTTGATTCAGTTTTTACCTTCCGGTCTGAAAGGATTGGCTTTTGTAGCTTTGACTGCTGCCATAGTTTCTTCTTTAGCCTCCATGTTAAATTCAACTTCAACGATTTTTACGATGGATATTTACAAACAGTACATCAATAAAAATTCAGATGATAAAACAACTGTCCGAGTAGGCCGAATAACTTCTGCCGTTGCTTTATTGATTGGAGCAATCGTTGCCCCGTTGTTAGGCGGAATTAACCAAGCTTTTCAGTTTATTCAAGAATATACCGGCGTGGTGAGTCCCGGCATATTAGCCATCTTTCTATTAGGGCTATTCTGGAAAAAAACGACCAACAAAGCAGCCATTTGGGGAGCATTAGTTTCCATCCCGATTGCGATGTTCTTTAAAGTTGGACCAAAAGGATGGGCTGAAGGCACTTGGTTAGAAAATATTTTCCCTAGTGTCCCTTTCTTAGATCAAATGGGCTATACCACTTTACTTACTATGGCTTTTATTGCTTTAATAAGCTGGAATCAAAATAAAGGCGTTGATGATGCCAAAGGATTTGAATTACGCAGAGAAACCTTTAAAACAAGTTCTACTTTTAACATCAGTGCCTTTGCCATCCTGATTGTTTTAGTGTTCCTATATGCCTTCTTTTGGAAATAAACCTAAGCTTGAATACAAAAGTTTTGTTAGTGCTTAAATCTATTTGCCACACATTACATAAATAAATTTGTGTAATGTGTGGCATTAAAAAAAGTATCAGTTGATACGGGAAACTTTTATAGTATAGTATCTTAAACTACAATTTAAACCAAAAAAAAACTCACAATTTGGGGATAGTAAGTTTTTTTTGGGTTGTTGGTATTTGTATTGGAAATTAATCCGGAGTACCTACTACTCCAGTATTGTCAGTAATCAACGGTAAACGAACCGCTAATCCTTTATCGTTTAACATGGTCATTTGGAATGTATCTTTTTTAGCTAGTGCATACGATATCAATCCATTGAATTTGTTATAGGAAATATTCATTTCTTTTAAATTGCTTAAATTCTCTAACTCAAAAGGCACTTGTCCTACAAAGTTATTTTCAAATAAGCTTAAGTTTTCAAGAGCTGTTAAGTTTTCAACTTCATAACTCAATTTACCGGAGAAGTTATTGCTGTTTAACATCAATACTTTTAAATTTTTCAATCCGAATAATGATTTAGGTAATTCCCCTTCCAACATATTATTGAATAAAGATAAATTTTCTAATTGAGCTAAATTTCCAATTTCATTTGGCAATCCACCTGTTAAAGAATTCATGTATAACTCAATCGTTTTTAATGATTTTGCATTTCCTATTGTCACAGGAATTGAACCGGTTAAGCGATTAAACGAAACATTTAATGTTTTTAACGCTTGCAATTCACCAATTGAAGCCGGCAAACTACCATTTAAATCATTTTTAAATAAATCTAATGTTTCTAAATATTTTAAATTAGAAATTTCTGCAGGAATTTGGCCTTTTAATTTGTTGTTTGGCAATTCAAGACCAACTACTTTGTTGTCTTTGATTTTCACACCATACCAAGTAGAAGTAGCCGCTTTTAAATCCCATGTTTTTTTCCATTGATTACCATTTGTTGTGTGATAAAATTTAACTAAAGCCTCTTTTTCAGCAACAGAAACTTCTGCTAAAGCGAGAAATGAAATGAAAAACACAAAGAATGTAGTAGTAATTGTTTTCATAAGTTTATTAAATTTGGGTTTGATGGAGTAAATGTAAATACTTTTATCGTTATAATACATATTTAATCGATGAAATGCGTTAATTGTTATTAAAATATAGTTTTTACTTACAATTATCGACGAACTGCACTAGGTACTTTCTGTTTTAAGAAACCTGTTTAAGTAAAAACAAAACCCACTCTTTATAAGCCTTTAAAAAATTAACTAAATATTTGTTAAATATCAATTCACCTTAAAACCTTTGGTTTTAGAAAAAGTAAATTTGTAAACCATAAATTTTACCACCGTAAAACAAGCATCACCTTATGAAATTTAAAAACATCTTTATAATTATACTTTCAGTAGGATTATTAACGCTAATCGTTTATAGAATTACAAGCAATAAATCGCAAAGTGAAAAGAATAACAGTAAAAGTGCCTCTCCAAAAATGGCGGCCAATGTAAAAGGTCTTGTTTTGACTCCTCAGAAATTTTCCAATGAATTAACTTTGTCAGGTACCATTGATGCTAACGAACAAATTGAACTTCGCAGTGAAGTTTCAGGTGTTGTACAAGGTATCTTTTTTAAAGAAGGCCAAAACGTAACCAAAGGACAACAGTTAATTAAAGTCAACGATATCGAATTAAGAGCTCAATTGTCGCAAGCTAAAACCCGACAATCCTTAGCTTCTGAAAACGAACGAAGAGCCAAATTACTTTTAGAAAAAGAAGCCATTAGTCAGGAAGAATACGATGTAGCCAAAGCAGAATTACAATCCACTCAAGCACAAACCCAATTAATTCAAGCTCAAATTGCTAAAACTTCGATTGTAGCACCCTTTTCCGGAAAAATCGGTTTACGGTCTATTTCTCCAGGAACCTATGTAACACCAACCACACTAATTGCAAAACTGGTGAACAATGCACAGGTAAAAATCACCTTTTCCATTCCGGAAAAATATGCCACATTAATGAAGCTGAATTCCGATTTAAGTTTTACAACCTCCGGTTCCAATGAAAAGTTTTCGGGTAAAATTTATGCCATGGAACCTGCCATTGAACAATCCACCAGAACATTACAAATAAGAGCTTTGGCAGACAACAAACAAGGAAGATTAATTCCCGGCACCTATGCTAATATCACCTTGCCTTTAGATGATATCAACGATGCCTTACTTGTTCCGACTGAAGCAATCATTCCGATTCAAAACGGTAAAAAAGTTTTTATCTCTTCCAAAGGAATGGCTAAAGAAGTAATTATTGAAACGGAATCCCGAACAGAAAAAGAAATTCTGGTCACTGCCGGATTAAAACTCGGTGATACGGTCATCATATCCGGAATCATGGCTTTAAAAGAAGGAGCACCGCTAAATGTAACATTACCTAAAAACTAAATCGCATGAGTTTATCAACTTTAAGCATCAAGCGACCCGTTTTAACCATTGTGATGAATCTGATGATTGTCCTTTTTGGGATCATCGGCTACACTTATTTGGGTGTTCGAGAATTTCCTTCCATCGATCCGGCTCAAATTACAGTTCAAACCAATTATACCGGTGCCAACGCTGATATTATCGAATCGCAAATAACGGAACCTCTTGAAAAGGCAATTAATTCCATCGATGGAATCCGAAACATTTCTTCTACCAGTGCTCAAGGTACAAGTGTTATTTCTATCGAATTTAATCTTGGAAAAAACCTTGAAGAAGCAGCTAATGATGTGCGTGATAAAGTTTCGCAAGCCGTTCGAAATTTGCCACAAGATTTAACTGCACCCCCAGTAGTTTCAAAAGCTGATGCCGACTCCGACCCGATTCTGACAATGACCATGAAGAGTGAAAACAAAAATGTTTTAGAACTCACCGATTATGCGGAAAATGTAATTTTACAACGTTTGCAAACCATACCGGGTGTTAGTAGTGTTCGGATTTGGGGGGAACGAAAATATGCCATGCGTTTGTGGATTGACCCAATTAAACTTTCTGCATATGGTTGCACTGCTTCTGATGTACTAACGGCTTTGAACAAACAAAATGTCGAATTACCCTCCGGAAAGCTGACAGGAAACAATACTGAATTAACTGTAAAAACCCTTGGTAATTTATCTACTGAACAAGATTTTAACAACATCATTGTAAAATCAGAAGGCGATAGAATTGTTCGCTTGTCGGATGTTGCCAAAGCTAGCCTTGAAGCAGAAAACCTGGAAACCCGATTGAGTGATTCCGGTCAAACCATGATTGGACTAGCCATTACGCCACAACCGGGTACCAATTATTTAGATATTTCGGAAGAATTCTACAAACAATACGAATTACTGAAAAAAGATTTACCAAAAGATTTTGAACTGAATGTAGCGATTGACACGACCATTTTTATCAAAAAAGCTATTTTAGAAGTAGCCGAAACTTTATTGATTTCTTTACTTTTAGTAACTTTAGTAATCTATCTTTTCTTCAGAGATTGGGCCATTGCTTTTCGTCCATTAATTGATATTCCCGTTTCCTTAATTGCTACTTTTTTCATTATGTACATTTTTGGTTTTTCCATCAATGTACTTACGTTGTTGGCAATTGTTTTAGCAACGGGACTTGTGGTAGATGACGGTATTGTAGTCACCGAAAACATTTTCAAGAAAGTAGAAGAAGGCATGTCGCCAATCGAAGCCGCCATCAAAGGTTCCAATGAAATTTTCTTTGCTGTAATTTCAATTTCCATCACGCTGGCAGCCGTATTTCTTCCCATTATATTTTTAGAAGGATTTGTGGGAAGATTATTCCGAGAGTTTGGAATCGTGATCGGTGCGGCCGTGTTAATATCGGCCTTTGTTTCTTTAAGTTTAACGCCCATGTTGAATGCCTATTTAATGAAAGGCGGGAAACAAAAACGTTCGAAATTCTACGAAATGACCGAACCTTTTTATGAAAATTTAAATAAAGGGTATGCCAACTCGTTGGGTAAATTCATGAAGAGAAAATGGTTGAGTTTCCCGATTTTGATTATCTGTTTGGGATTATCAGTCTTGTTTTACAACATTCTACAAAAAGAAACAGCTCCGTATGACGACCGAAGTATGATACTTGTAAATGTTACCGGACAAGAAGGTGCTACTTATGATTACATGGATCGCTTTATGCAAGATTTGTCGCAATTGATAACTGATTCCATTCCTGAGAAAAAAATAAGTTTGATTGTCACTTCCCCCGGATTTAGTGCAGGTTCTCTTAACAGAGGTTTTGCCAGACTTTCCTTAGTTGATCCTGAAGATAGAGATGCTTCGCAAAAAGAAGTTGCTGACCGATTAACAAAATTAACCAAAGGTTTTACTGATACTAAAACATCCGTTTCCGAGCAACCCACCATTTCTGTTAACAGACGTGGAGGATTACCCATTCAGTTTATTATTCAAGCGAAAAACTTTGAAATGCTAAGGGAAAAAATTCCGGAATTCATGGAAGAAGCCTCTAAAGACCCTACTTTTTCAATTACCGATGTAAACTTAAAATTCAACAAACCTGAAATTTATGTTACTATCAATCGCGAAAAAGCGGAATCATTGGGTGTTTCTGTTCTCGATGTAGCCCAAAGCATCCAATTATCGTTAAGCGGGCAACGTTTTGGTTATTTCTTAATGAACGGAAAACAATACCAAGTCATTGGACAATTTGACAAAAAGGACCGTGACCAACCGTTGGATTTAGCAGCAATCTTTGTTCGAAATAATGCCGGTCAATTGATACAATTAGATAATGTAGTGACTATTGACGAGCAAAGCAGTCCGCCGCAATTGTTTCACAATAACCGTTATATGGCGGCAACTGTTTCAGCAGGTTTAGCTCCGGGAAAAAGTATTGGGGACGGAATTGAAGCTATGGAACGCATCAAAGAAAAAGTGCTGGACGAAACCTTTACAACAGATTTAGGAGGCGAATCACGTGATTTTGCGGAGAGTAATTCCAATACGATGTTTGCTTTCGGATTAGCATTACTTCTGATTTTCCTAATCTTAGCAGGACAATTTGAAAGTTTTATCGATCCGTTTATCATCATTTTAACAGTACCAATGGCCGTTGCAGGAGCCTTATTCTCCCTTTGGCTTTTTGGGCAAACGTGGAATATTTTCAGTCAGATTGGAACAGTGATGCTAATTGGATTAGTAACCAAAAACGGAATTTTGATTGTTGAATTTGCCAACCAACTTCGCGAACAGGGAAAAACAAAATATGAAGCGGTTATGCAAGCCTCTGAATCTCGCCTCCGACCGATTTTGATGACCAGTTTAACCTTAGCTTTAGGAGCGATGCCAATTGCCGTTTCGTTAGGGGCTGCTTCTCAGAGTAGAATGGGAATGGGAATTGTAATTGTGGGGGGAACTATTTTCTCGTTAATTTTAACCCTTTATGTGATTCCTGCCATTTACCTGATGTGGTCGCGTGAAAAGAAACACCGGACTGAATTAGACCAAGCTGATCAATTTGACCGTGAGTCAGTTTAATTTGAAAATATGAAAAATTTTAAATACATAGTAATATTTCTAATAGGACTTCCTCTTTTTGCTGTTGGACAAACTGTTCTAACCTTAGAAGAAGCGATTGCCATTACATTAGAGAATAATTTTGACCTTCGTATTGCAAAAAACGAAGTTAAAATAAATGAAGAAAATGTAAGTTTGGGAAATGCCGGAATGTTGCCAAGAGTGAATGGGATTGTTACTAATAACAATACCATTTTAAACACTAAACAAACACAATCGAATGGTAACGAAATTGAAATTGACGGAGCAAAAAATTTAAATCTAAATTACGGCGTTGGCTTAGAGTGGACCATTTTTGATGGTTTCAGTATGTTTGCACGTCACAACCAATTGAAAGAAATTCAAAAATTGGGTGAAATTGAATTAAAATTAAACGTGCTTGCAAAAGTCAGTGAAGTATATGACACCTATTATATTTTGGTCAATCAACAACATTTGATTAGAAGTTTAGACAGTATTATCGCTGTTTCCGAATTCCGATTAAAAACAGCACAAACACGATTCACCATTGGTAAAGCTTCAAAATTAGAAGTGCTGAATGCCGAAGTGGATTACAATGCAGATGTTTCCGCAAAAATCAGGTTAAAGGAGCAATATGCCATTTCAAAAATCGCTTTGAATCAATTGTTAGTTCGCCCCTCTGAAACAGATTTTACGGTAACTGATGTTATTTTAATTGATGAAACTTTAAAATTAACCGATTTGCTCGCATTGGCCCAAGAACAAAATCCGGAATTACAGATACAATACATCAATAAAAAGATTCAGGAATACGAACTAAAGCAAGTGAAAGCAGCAAGATACCCAAGTTTGAGTTTATCAACAGGATATAATTTCATTCGATCGGAATCTCCTTTTGGATTCATAACGCAGACTTCCGGGCAAAACTTTAATTATGGTTTTACAGCCTCTATCAATATATTTGACGGATTCAATCAAAACCGTAATGAACGAACGTCTAAAATTCAATTGGAAAATACCCAATTGCAGATTGATAGACAAAAGCAAGCGGTTAATGCCCAAATCTCTAGTTTTTATCAATCGTATCTTTCTAATTTAGCCTTATTGGAAATGGAACAAAAGAACGAAAAAATTGCCCGTCAAAATTTAGAAATCACTTTAGACAAATTTAAAATTGGGACTATATCTCCAGTTGAATTCAGAACCGCTCAAGTGAATTATGCCAATGCGGTGATTCGTTTAACCAATGCAGAATTGTTGGCAAAACAAACCGAAATCAGTTTAAAAGAAATTGCCGGAAACTTATCCTTTTAACTTTTTGAACATCATTTTATTGCCTATTTTGAAACAAGTTATTCATTTATATTTTAAATTTGATATACTAACCAATAACTTTTTAACTTATGGAAATGAATTTTTATGCTGTTTTAGTAGCAGCGACTTCCACATTAGTGGTAGGTGCCGTATGGTATAGTCCGATGCTTTTTGCCAATGCTTGGATGAAAGAATCCGGTCTTACCGAAGAACAATTAAAAAAAGGAAACATGCTGAAAATATTTGGCCTGACCTTTCTTTTTTCAGTCATGATTGCTATGATTATGCAAGTACTTTCCATTCATCAATTTGGTGCTTTAGGAATGATTGGCGGTCCGGATTATATCGAAACAGCCAAACCCTCTTATGCAGCATTTATGGCAGATTACGGAACTGCTTTCCGAACTTTTAAACACGGAGCACTTCACGGTTTTATGTCCGGATTGTTTTTCGCCTTGCCATTAATTGCCATCAATGGTCTATTCGAACATAAATCATGGAAATACATTTTTATCAATGCCGGTTATTGGACTATTAGTATGACCATTATGGGTGCAATCGTTTGTGGATGGGTTTAATTTAACATTTATTTATACTTCAATCGCTCTACATTTGTAGGGCGATTTTTTTATTTTGGAAAAAAAACTGATTCATAAACTTTATTTTAAAACAACTGAACTTCCGGTTTCATGGAATGATTTAGCTGTTAATAATCTATTTCTATCGAAAGAATATCTTGAAGTATTAGAAATTTCAGCTCCTTCCAACATGAGCTGTTTTTATATTGGACTATTTGAAAATGAAAAATTGGTTGGAATAGCACTTTCACAATTTTTGGATTTAAACA
>Ga0073900_10001760_pt1 | contig 11814 bp, 7 predicted proteins | sample KloWWTmetKNB5Kit_FD_66666 | JGI IMG/M metagenome (GOLD analysis project Ga0073900, IMG submission 66666) | Active sludge microbial communities from Klosterneuburg, Austria, studying microevolution and ecology of nitrifiers - Klosterneuburg... | ecosystem: Engineered > WWTP > Aerobic digester >...
TGCTAAATGTTTCTGCTATGAGCTATGGTTCACTAAGTGCAAATGCCATTCAAGCCCTAAATGCCGGTGCTCAAATGGGAAATTTTGCTCACAATACCGGCGAAGGCGGACTAAGTGATCATCATCAGAAATATGGAGGTGATCTCATCTGGCAAATAGGTACAGGATACTTTGGATGTCGCACTAAGGAAGGTCTTTTTGATCCTAAATTATTTGCTACTAAGGCGCAGTTGCCACAGGTCAAAATGATTGAATTGAAGATATCACAAGGAGCCAAGCCCGGACATGGTGGAATCCTTCCCGCATCAAAGAATTCACCTGAGATAGCTCGAATACGCCACGTTGTTCCACATACTATGGTTGTATCGCCGCCATACCACTCAGCTTTCAATAATCCGATAGAATTGGTGAATTTCTTGTCCACCCTAAGGGAATTATCTGGGGGCAAGCCTATCGGATTTAAGTTGTGTATCGGTCACAAAAGTGAATTTATTGCAGTTTGCAAAGCAATGGTTCATCTAGATATTTTTCCTGATTTTATCACTGTAGATGGTGGAGAAGGCGGAACAGGAGCTGCTCCTCAGGAATTTTCAAATTATGTTGGTGCACCTTTACTAGATGGATTGGCCTTTGTACACAATATCCTCCGTGGCTTTGACATCAGGAAACACATTCGCCTCATCGCTTCAGGGAAAATAATGACGGGGTTTCATATTCTTCGCGCCATCGCGCTGGGAGCAGATACTTGCAACAGTGCCAGAGCCATGATGATGGCAGTGGGCTGTATTCAAGCCTTACAGTGTCATACAAATAAATGTCCGACTGGTGTAGCGACTCAAAACCCAGCGCTTACAGTGGGTTTGGTGGTAGAAGACAAGAAATTTAGAGTTGCAAACTATCACCGCGTTACAATTCAAAATTATGTTGAACTACTAGGTGCAGCTGGTATGGAAAGCGCAACCTCACTAACGAGAGGTCACATTTATAGAAGAATAAATCTTAATGAAATGTTTACTTTCGAAGAGATATTCCCAAGTACCAAGGTAGGTAGCTTTCTTGAAAATGTAATACCAGATAGGTATGTAGACGATTTCTATAAGGCAGATATGGACAGTTGGTTGCAAGTACCGCTGCCTTCTACTTGGGCAAATTGATTTCACCCTTCGCAACTAATTATTTGAGATTATTGTTCTTAGTTCAAAATTTATAAAAATGAGAAAATATTTGTCTTTTATCACCCTTGGTGTACTTTTTCTGATTTATTCTTGTTCCGTAAGCAAGAGTTCCGGAAATACTGACCTTACTTCTTCTGAATTTAAACAGGCCATAGAAAAAGACAAAAAAGCTGTGGTCCTGGATGTACGTACTCCCGAAGAATACAGTAAAGGTTACATCCCTCACGCAGTTAATTACAATTGGAATGATCCTTCATTTAAGCAGCAAGTGTCTAAATACGACAAAGAATCGCCGCTGTATGTCTATTGCCTCAGTGGTGGTCGAAGCGCTTCAGCTGCCAACTATCTTAGGCAGGAGGGTTATAAGCACGTTTATGAATTAAAAGGTGGTATTCTCAATTGGAAAAATGATGGTTACGCTCTAGAGAATGGGGCTCCAAAAGAAGTATCTTCATCAGACGTTCAAAACCTCACCTCATTGAGCCTCCAAGATTATGAGCACATTGTTAACAGTTCTGATTTGGTGCTCGTTGATTTTTTTGCGCCTTGGTGCGGTCCATGTCGGGAAATGGCACCTTTTCTTAAGGAAATCTCGGAACAAAAGGGAGATAAATTAAAGTTAATTAAGATCAATGTTGATAAGAATCCTGATTTGGCAGAATCACTTAAAGTAAAGGGATTACCTACTTTAAAGCTATATAAAAAGAATCAGCTGGTCTGGGATCAACTTGGTTATGCAAGTCGTGAAGTCGTAAATACCCAGATAGAGAAATATCAATAACTTCATTGCTTCATGAATGAAGCTTGCTGTAAGGTGCCATCTCTTTTTGTTGCTACTATTACATAATATCCCTGGATTAATTCTCTTATCGAGATTCTTTCAGAAGTAATTTTTTGTCGTATTACTTCATTTCCGGTCAAGTCAAAAATTGAGTAATCAGTATATTCCTCCGAAGAATACAGGTATAAATCTTCTTGTGCAATGGTTGGGTATATTTGCATTTTGGTCTTAAGAATTACTGACGGATTAGATAATAATAGGCTATCTCTTTGAGCTTTTAATACTTTTCGCATGTGTCCTACCTGCCCGTAAGTAAATAAGGTCTGACACTTGTCATTAGAGTAATCCATGTAATTTTCCCACATGTCAGGCAAATCATTCAATGAATCTACACACGAATTTATTAGCGCTGTGGGGCATTCTGTCCCTTGTTCTGAGAAGTTCATATTTGGCGTATCATCTATGCCATCAGTTCCGGAACAATCACTCTCATCACCATTGATGTGACGCAAACCGAGATAATGACCTACTTCATGGACAAGCGTGCGGCCCTTTGTCGTCAGATCAAGTAAATCGCTTACGTTCGGATTATTGTCGCCTATAGCTTGATATTGGACGATCACACCGTCTTTGATTCCATCAATTGCTCCCGGAGGCCAGTTGTCAGGTAGAGCAGGGAAGCGGGGTGGGGTAGCCAGACCTAGTATGGCAAATAGGTCTTGTCCCAGGAATGAGAAACCCATATCTGCGACCCAAACATTTAAGTATTCATTTGAAGGCCATCCGTCGAAGCCACCTTGTGTAGTGTATTTGATCCGCTCTATCTGCTCGATATCGAAAATACCCAGCAATATGCCGATATCACCAAAGTATTTTTCGGTGGACAGAGTACGGGTGATCCCATTGCTGGGGTTGCCCTCCGGATCTTTTGAAGCAAGATAAAACTCAATTTCAGCATCTGCTGCCAATGGCTTAAACTCATCGCGGGTATCATTTACCTGAGGATGTGAATTGCGATAAGCCTGATTTAATATTTCCAATTGCCGGCTTATCACTGAATCAGCTATGTTTTGCTTTTCACTATAATAAATTATATGGAAGACTACCGGAATGTGATAGATGGGATTGCGAACTGTAAGGTCAGCGGGTTTTCTCTTTACCATTTCGAACTGCTTGTCTGAGGCGGATTTAAAGCCGGGGTATTTGTGATCGAGGTAATCTATGTATGCTCTCTGCCCACACTTAGGAGTTGACTGTGCCGAAAGATTCAAAGTGAAGGCCAGGCACAAGCTTAAAATAAAATGATGCTTAAGTTTCATAATCAAATTTTTTTAAATTAATATCAGTGTTGGTCTACTCAAAAACGAATATAGCAATTCTATTCAACTTTGATTAATTCCTCTTCAGTTGAAATGTACCGTTACTTTTCTGTTATTTTGTGCTTTACAAATAGTTTTTTATATGCACACTTTTAAAAGTAAGTTCTTTTTCATTACTATTCTATTGATCATTTTTGGTGCCGCCTTGAAGGCACAGGCCCCATATTTTCAGCAAAAAGTTGATTTTAAAATCAATGTTACACTGGATGACAAAAACCATCTTCTGAAGGGTCTTGCAGAGATGAGTTATACCAATAATTCTTCCGATACGCTGAAAGAAATTTACTTGCATTACTGGACCAATGCATACGTAGATAACACAACACAGTTTGCTAGGCAACAACTCGATGCGGGTAAAAATCGATTCTATTTTGCAAAGCCTGAGGAGAGAGGTCGATATGTAAATTATAGTGTGTGGCAAGGTCAAGATAGTTTGGCTACAAAATATTATAAGGGAAATAAAGATATCATTTTGGTCACGCTCACTCGGAATATTCTCCCTGGTGAGACTATGAAATTTAGTCTGCCATTTCAAGAGCGTATTCCAGCAGGTTTTAGCCGTATGGGGCGATCATTGAACGGATACCAAGTTTCACAGTGGTATCCAAAGCCTGCAGTCTATGATAATAATGGATGGCATCCTATTCCATACTTAGATCAAGGTGAATTCTATTCTGAGTTTGGAGATTATGAAGTATCCATCACTCTCCCAGCTAATTATATTGTAGCCGCAACCGGCGAACTATCAACAACGGCCGAAAGAGAATTTCTATTAAATAAATCAAAAGAAGAACTACCTGCTACTTTAAATAAGAAAATGAAAGAAGCGGTAATTCCTTCCAGTGCAGAACTAAAAACACTTCAATACAAAGCCAAAAATGTACACGATTTTGCCTGGTTTGCTGACAAGGGTTACTTGGTTAGGCAAAGTGAGGTCATTTTAAAGTCAGGTAAGGAAGTAAAAACGGCAGTTTTCTTTTTACCGGAGAGTATCGATGGCTGGAAAAATGCGACCAAGTTTGTGGATAGGTCTATACTTTATATGTCTGAAGTGCTTGGAGAGTATCTGTATCCTCAAGCTACTGCAGTATATGGCCCACTGAGTGCAGGTGGAGGTATGGAGTATCCTATGATTACTATCATCAATACCGGTAATGATCCTAAGTCTGTAGATCGGGTTATCCAACATGAATTGGGACACAGTTGGCTCTACGGTATGTTGGCGAGCAATGAACGCGCCAGTCCTTGGATGGACGAAGGCATAAATACCTATTATGAAAATAGGTATATGGAGAAATATTATGCAGCGAAAAAAAGTGCTTTCTCAGAGAACGGTCTCCTTTCACTAGGCATGAGGTATCAACAAATCTATAATTTTCAGCAACCCTTGGGAACTTCTGCAGAAAAATTTGGGCGGGTAAATTATGGATTAGATGTTTACGCCCGAACGGGTTATTCTTTTGATTTATTGGAAAATCAGTTTGGAAGAGATGAATTTGATAGGCGGATGCAGCAATATTTTTCCCAATGGGCACTGAAACATTCTCAACCAAAAAATTTGGAGGAAATTTTTAGAGATCAACATAAGGCAACAGACTGGTTCTTTAATAAGAGTTTAAATTCGAAGGAAATTATGGATTACAACCTAGTCCATGTAGCAAAAGATGATAATAAAATAAAACTATCACTACGGAATAAAGGAGACTTGAACGCTCCATTTCCAGTTTCCGGTTATGTTGCTGATACTTTGAGTTGGACTGAATGGCAAGAGGGTTTTACCGGAGACAAAGAGATCACACTCAGTAATGTAACAGCTGATAAGATTAGTGTAAATCTGTATCCCACTACACTAGACCTACGATCTACTAATAATAGTAGATCTATAGATAATAAAAAAATAGTTCCGATCAAGCTATTGATGGGCCCTTGGTTTGAAAGGCCAGGGAATACCAACATCTATATGCTTCCCATGATCTCATATAATCAATATGATAAGTTTATGCTGGGTATCGTAGTTCACAATCAGGGATTACCCGGAAGACGGCTTGAATATATTTTGGCGCCTTCGTATGCTTTCGGATCAAAGCAATTAGCCGGCAATGCAAACATTCAATATTATATTCCTACAGATCGGTTGGGCAATGCACACTTGAAAGTGGGTGTGAATGGCAGGCTTTACAGCATGAATTACAATGAGAAATATGATTACAGGGAGAGGTATGCTAAAGCAGAGCCTTATCTGACTTATGTATTTGCCAATCCATCGAATAAAAACTTAACGAATAGCCTTACTTTAAAGAGCACTAATTTATTTTTTAAGCAGTATGATTTAAAATTCGACACCATAGGCACCTATCTTGGAAAAGAAGCAACATCTTCTCATCGGATGGTTAATTCATTGATATTCGAGCATAAGAAGGTAAATAAAGTCTCACCTTTTTCTTTTACCTCAACACTACAAAATTTCAACTATACTTACTTCACCGGCGAGCGCAGGGATAGACTACGATGGTTGAATGAATTTACTACAGATTTGTATTATTCTGAAAAACATAAATTCTCACTAAGAGGCTGGGCGGGAGTAATGCTTTATAATAGTCATAAAGCAGAGGATGATGCTGGTTTTACCAATTATCAGGAAGGTGTTTTGTCTTTGTTTAGTAATGGTAATATAGACAATCTAACTACTTTCGACGGCATGTTTTTAGGTCGATCAGCGCAGTCAGGATTGGCATCTGCTCAAATATTGGGTAACCAAAATGGTGGTTTCAAAGGAGCATTTAATAGTGCACTCACCTCTGGAATCAGCAATACGTATCTGGTTAGTGCAAATTTTGTTGTGGATATGCCGATATCATCGACTATCTTTCCCCTTCAAGCTTATTTGGATGTGGGTTACGGACCTATGGCTATTGCGGGAGCTACAGAGACCAAATTGCTTTGGGAGTTTGGCGCTATGTTTGATTATTTTGGCATTATAAAGGTTCATTTGCCTATAGCCTACCACGATGAATTAAAATATTTGTATTCTCAAACTCGAAAAGGAAATTTTGCAGCTAGAATTTCCTTTGCTATGGATTTGCAGAAGCTCAATCCCATCAAGTGGAAAAAGGATTTGAATAAATTTACAATCTTGTAATATGGAATGGATCTATGTCGGTATCGGTAGTTTCATAGGTGGTGTACTAAGATACTGGATCAGTTTTCCACTAAACTCCCGCTATGGGGATTCTATACCATGGGGCACACTTTTAGTCAATTTTGTAGGATGCCTTATCATTGGTATTTTATACAGTGAAAGCAACAAAATACAGTTGCCTCCCCGCATCTTCTTACTTGCCACTACTGGGGTGTTAGGTGGTTTTACTACATTTTCTACTTTTTCACTTGAGGCCATTGATATTTTACAATCAGGTCAGGTCACCCAGGGAGTTGTCTATGTCTTGTTGTCATTGGGTAGTTGCTTGATTGGGACTTTCTTAGGTATGACGCTTATGAGGTTGTATTAAAATTTATCATATATTTGAAGTATTAATACCAACCTTTGGAGTTACAGCATATCATCATTATTTCGCCGGTTTACAATGATTGGGAGTGCGTCGAATATCTACAGAACGACCTGCAGTTAAGCATTAATCCCTCAGAATACACCTATGAGTTGATTTTGGTGAATGATGGCAGCCAAAATGGGTTACCGGCATCACTACTTAAGAAGAATGTAATTGTAATAGATTTGGTCCGCAATCTGGGCCATCAAAAAGCAATTGCTACTGGGCTTGCTTATGTAGCTGCGGAGAAAAAATGTGACTGGATTATAGTGATGGATGCCGACGGTGAAGATCGGCCTCAGGATATTCAAACCCTATTGGATGCTACTGGAAATCAACAGGATATGATCTGGTTTGCTCAACGGAGAAAACGTCAAGAGAACTCAATGTTCAAATTTCTATATTTCTTCTATAAGATTGCTTTTAAAAGTCTGACCGGATATCTCATTACGTTTGGGAACTTTGTTTTGATCCCTTTTGAGAAGGCACAGAGATTAGTGTATGTATCTGAAATATGGAATCATTTTCCGGGAGGGATCATGCGTTCTAAGATACCGTATGGTTCTGTTCCAATTGACCGTGGAACTAGATACCGGGGACAATCTAAAATGAATATGGTGGCGCTCATTCAGCATGGTCTAAGTAGTATCACTGTAAATATGGATATCGTCGCTGTAAGACTACTTATTTTTTCCTTTACGCTGATCATCATTACTTTTCTCATTTTATCTGTATTGTTTGGGATAAAACTCTTCAGTAATCTGGCAATCCCAGGGTGGACATCATCCATCGGCATAGGCCTGGCAATCATTCTATTGCTGGCTTTTTTCTTTTCATTGTTGCTCACCTTTACAATCTTAAATGGGAGGGTTCAAAAGACTTTTATACCCGCTGTAGATTACAAGACATTTATTTATAAAATTACCACTTCTTCAAATCAGATTTGACATGGCTAATAGAGATACTAGAAACCCGGGAAATAAAAAGCAAGCAAATAGTATTCAATCGAAACCGGTATCTACACCTGTACTTTCGACTCAAAATAAAGTTCGCCAAAATGCAACTGCCGGAGTTTTTGGTTTATTTAGAACCGACACCTCGCTAGATCTCAAGCTGGATTCAAAAGAAATATTATTTAAAAAAATATTTTTCTGGTCCTCTCTGGCGCTTCTGATCATAATGCCTTTGTTGAGTTTCAATTATGGTATTACAGGCGATGAGTTGGTGCATAAAACAAATGGTGAGAATGTCTTGAAATACCTCACTAGTGGGGGAAAGGATACCACTTATAGGCACTATAAAAACTTGTATTTATACGGTGGGCTTTTTGATGCCAGTGCCGCCGCTGTCTATGAAAATGTGGGTGGAGACCCCTATAATGTTCGCCACTTTCTAAATGCACTTTGTGGTGCATCACTGATGATTGTAACAGGCCTATTAGCAAGAGAGATTGCCGGTAGTTGGCTCCTAGCGCTGATTACATTACTATTTATGTTGCTTTCCCCACGGCTTTTTGGTGACTCAATGAATAATCCCAAGGATATTCCTTTTGCACTTGCCTATGCTATGTCTATAGTCGGAATCATAAGACTCAATCGTTTTTTTCCTCGTTGGGATTGGAAGTCAGCTTTGTTTTTGTTCTTTGCCATTACAGTTGCAATTAATATTCGTATCGGGGGAATTCTGCTCTTGGTTTATTTTGGATTATATACTCTGGTAAATTTATTTTTCACCCGATATAAACAGGGTGCTCCCGGAGAATCCAGTAAAATAAAATTACTCCTGATGGCAGCAGTATTGGGTATAGTCGGCTTTTTTGCAGGTATTATATTTTTTCCATATGCACATGCTGCTCCGATAAAGAATTCACTTGCTGCATTGAAGGAAATGGAAAATTTCCAGACAGCAATCCGTATGTTGTTTGAAGGTCGAGCCTTGTGGTCGGATGAAATTCCTTGGTATTATATTCCTAAATGGTTGATGATTGCTCTGCCATTGTTTATTCTGGGAGGTCTGGGACTATTCTTAGTGAAATTCAAAACCATATTCACTCATACACGCAGATTGCCCTTGCTTTTCGCGCTTTTTGTCGCTATCTTTCCTGTAGCCTATGCGATTTATAAGCATTCAGCACTTTATGATGGTATCAGACATTTTCTATTTATCATGCCTGTCTTGACTGTGCTGGCCGCACTAGGTTGGGTAGCAATAGGTTTGCAATTTAAGCAATCAAAAATGAAATGGCTGCTACCTGTATTATTAGGTATTTTGTTGATTCTTCCTCTTCGCTTCATGATCGCCAATCATCCCAATGAATATGTGTATTTTAATGAATTGGAAGGTGGCATAAAGCATGCTCATGGTGAGTATGAAACCGATTATTGGATGAATAGCATCAAATCACTCAGCTTCTGGATAATAGAGAATGATCCTCGTATTAAGAAGGGCGAGGAAGTCACAGTCGTAACTAATAGCATCGACCCGGCGGCATATTATTTTAAGAAACTGGCTCCGAAAGTAATAGTTAGATATGCTTCATTCAAAGACAGATATAAATACAAGGCTGATTACTACCTTTCTATTCCGAGGTTTGTCGACAAGGATTTATTGAAAAATGGAGCTTGGCCACCTTCCGAAGTAGTCAAGACGGTTACTGTAGATGGTGTTCCTATTGGCGCAGTATCGCGATACCCCGATACCCTAATGTATGGAATTATCCAGGCAAACAAAAGAAGAGACTTAATGGCCGCCGCAGAGATGGCCAAAATAGTAGAGAAGAGAGATCCAAAAAACGAAGTTCTTGATGTCGAAATGGCTAATGCTTACCTTGCAGCCGATTCTATTCAGAAGGCTGAATATTATATTGAGAGAGGATTAGCTTATGCACCGGAGCATTCCGATCTGTTAATGGCAAAGGCTATGGTTCGTTTACGTGAAAATAAGTTCGATGAATCGTATCAACTATTACAGCAGTGTACTGATCTAAATTATCGAAATGTCTCTGGATATTATTACAAAGCCTTAATTTTAGATGCAAAGAAAGACTATTCAACCGCAATGGAGCAGATCAATAAGGCAATAGAATATGCTCCGACTTTCAAGCCAGCTTATCAGTTAGCAGCGCAAATACTGCAACATGCTGGCGATAATGAAGGTGCAGCCAGATATCTCCAAGCCATTCAATAAATAAATAATTTTAGTGGAAGACAAATTCAATTTATTACGTCAGAAGAAAAAAGAAGCTTTAGTAGGTGGTGGTGAAAAGCGGATTGAAGCACAGCATAAGAAAGGTAAACTTACTGCCCGGGAAAGGGTAGAGCTCTTAATGGATCCGGGATCTTTTGAAGAATCAGGCCAATTCGTGGAACATAGAACGGTCGAGTTTGGTATGGAGAAGGATAGACCCTTAGGTGATGGTGTAGTGACTGGATTCGGCACTGTAAATGGCAGATTGGTTTTTGTGTTTTCTCAAGATTTCACTGTCTTTGGAGGCTCACTTTCAGAGGCCCACGCTGAAAAGATTTGTAAAATAATGGATCATGCTATTCGAGTTGGAGCGCCTGTCATAGGCCTTAATGATTCAGGTGGTGCCCGGATACAGGAAGGAGTAGCTTCCCTGGGTGGTTACGCCGATATCTTTTACCGAAATACTTTGGCAAGTGGTGTGATCCCTCAGATATCTGCAATCATGGGCCCTTGCGCAGGTGGTGCTGTGTATAGCCCTGCGATCACTGATTTCATTATTATGGTAGATCAGACTTCTTATATGTTTGTTACAGGGCCTAATGTAGTTAAGACAGTGACCAATGAAGACGTAACAAGTGATGAGTTGGGTGGTGCTCAGACCCATTCAGTGAGGTCCGGAGTGAGCCACCTTGTAGCTTACAATGATCTAGACTGTATTCAACAGATCAAAACATTGTTGAGTTATCTACCCCAAAATTGCGAGGATTATCCCATCCCTGTTCTCTATCAGGGTGGTAATGAGCTAAGGCCTAAACTGAATGATATTGTCCCGAGTAATTCTTTCCACCCTTATGATATAAAAGAGGTGATTCATGAGATCACAGATCAGGATAGCTTCTTCGAAGTGCATGAAGGATATGCTGAGAATATCGTGGTAGGATTTGCAAGGATAGCTGGGAAAAACATTGGTATCATTGCTAATCAGCCCCTCTTTTTGGCGGGGGTTCTTGATGTCAACAGCTCCAAGAAAGGTGCGAGGTTTGTCAGATTTTGTGATTGTTTTAATATTCCAATGCTCGTGCTGGTAGACGTACCAGGATTTCTACCGGGCACAGATCAGGAATGGAATGCAATTATTACTAATGGAGCAAAATTATTGTATGCATTCTGTGAGGCAACTGTTCCCCGAATTACTGTCATAACTCGAAAAGCATATGGTGGTGCATATGATGTAATGAATTCAAAACATATTGGTGCTGATCTCAACTACGCTTGGCCTTCTGCTGAGATTGCGGTGATGGGTGCCAAAGGAGCAGCTGAGATTATCTTTAAAAGGGAGATAATTTCCGCAGACAATCCGGCCGAGGTGTTTAAACAGAAAGAAGAAGAATATTCACAGAATTTTAGTCATCCATACAAAGCAGCTTCCAGAGGGTACATTGACGAAGTTATTGAACCATCAGAAACTCGAAAAAAACTAATCCGCGGATTTGCCATGTTAGAGCATAAAGTGGTCAATAATCCGAGGAAAAAACATGGAAATATTCCACTTTAAATAGAAGCACTATGTTTCTGATAAGAACTTTGGTCTCATTCATAGCAGATAAGGGATATCGTGAATTAATCTTTGCTACTATTGGGGTTATTCTGACCGGAACTACTGTATTTCATTTTGCTGAGAATTGGAGATGGCTTGATAGCTTGTACTTTAGTGTTGCAACTATGACCACCGTGGGTTATGGTGA
>Ga0073900_10001762_pt1 | contig 11812 bp, 11 predicted proteins | sample KloWWTmetKNB5Kit_FD_66666 | JGI IMG/M metagenome (GOLD analysis project Ga0073900, IMG submission 66666) | Active sludge microbial communities from Klosterneuburg, Austria, studying microevolution and ecology of nitrifiers - Klosterneuburg... | ecosystem: Engineered > WWTP > Aerobic digester >...
TTCAAGGCCTATTGTGATGACTCGCGCATTGAGGATGGCCGCCTGACACGCAATGTAGCGGTCGTCAAATTCAGGGATATGTGATGGCCAGCTACAAAAAAGACCCAAATGCAGTGCTGGACTATACGTTCGACTGGACGGCGTACCTAACACCGCTGGCCGACACCATATCGACTGTGACCTGGGTACTACCCACGGGCTTGACCAAGGTTTCTCAGTCCAACACCACTCTGACGGCGACCGCATTCATATCTGGCGGGACGATTGGCGAGACTCTGACACTCACTTGCCGGATTGTCACAGCGGGTGGCCGCACTGATGACAGGTCCATCGTTCTCAAGATTGTGGAGCGATGAGCAATGTCGGACCCCAACCGGACCTTCGCTGTATCGCCAGATGACCGCAGCGCTGCTGTAGGCGTGGACTTGCGCAGTACCGGCGTGGCCGCAGAGGCCCGTATTAGTGCTGTGGATGCAGACGACAGGCTTGAATCAATCCAGGCTGCAGGCACGACTGAGTTCGTGGCCGCTGGGAACTAAATGACAGCATTCACGATCAGTACAGGCACAGACGAATACTTTGACGCCAAGACTGGCGGCTCAGTCAATGCCACGCTCGACTCGTATGCGATTTCAAATCGTTCCCGCCTTGTAGTCCGCACCGACTCCAACGCCTGCGCCAACCACTCGGTGGCGTTCGGCTCTCTGGATACGGTGACCTTCACTGGCACGGGCGGCACACTGCACTTTGACCCCACTTACGTGCGCGTCATCGCGTACACGGGTGGCTCGGGCAACTCTCCGGCATTCGGCGCGGCCATCAGTCAAGGAGGCGTAAGTGGAGTATTTCTTGGTGCTTGGACTAATTGGCAGTCTGAGTGTATTGTTCCCGGTGCTGCTATCGGGGCAGCGGGATTCATTAAAGTCGGTGGCGTTACAGGCGGTAGTTTCGCTGCTGGCGCTCTCACTGGCATTACTGCCACATGCTCGGGAGCTGATGTACAGGGTTGGATAGAGGTTCGCGGCGCTGACACAGCCACCATTACCGTGCCACGGATTGGTGCAGTCACGTCGACTGAGGCGTGGTTTGAGATTGGCACAACCAACGGCGCAGGGAATCAGATCATTCCCTGTCCAACGACGGCAACCAACCCAAGCACATTCCCCGGCGTGTGGATTGAGACTGCGGCAGGTTCTGGTGTGTACGAGAAGTACGCCTCAGTCGGCACGGTTGTTGCCTTGGCCACTCACCGCACCGATGCCTCGATGAAGGTCATCACCCAGACCACAGGCGGCATCCGCATTGGCCACGACGGCACCAACGGCGTGTTCTTCCTGCCACCAACTGGCTGCAAGGTACGAATCCCAGCAGTTATCCTGACAACCTGCACACGCACTGTGTCGGGCACTGGCACTCGTGTGCTGCCAAACGCCACACTCGCAACCCGGCAAGAGTTTGTGACTACGGGCGCTGGGTACTTCGATCTGCGCGGCATCGTGTCTCAGTGGTACATGAATTTCAGCCAAGCCTTCTACGTCAAGTACAAGTCCTGCGCTATTGCTGATGCCATGATCCTGAGTGAGATTGCATCTCCGCTTGATGTGGATGATTGCATCGTTGCACCCACGGCAGCGCAGTTGAATCTGGCGCTGGCAATTACCTCATGCTTTGCTGGCGGCACGGTACAGAATAGCGTGTTTAACCGCTTCTCTCTGGCTGCGTCTGGTGCATACATCGGCTCACTGAACTACGTGACCAACGTGACGTTCAGCGGCAACATATTCCGCTCAGGAACCTTGCGCGGGAATGCCACCACCGGGGCAATCACATCAACCCAAGCGGTCGGCTGCACGTTCACCAACCAGACGCACATCGGTGGCCGTGGATTGTTTGTTGGCGCACAGCGCTGCACCTTCAATAGCCTCGCCTACTACGACCACACGATCACCACAACAACCACCGCGACCAACCCCATGTACGCGCTGGACTTCTCGACTGGATGCTCTGGCAACACCATCAATGGCTGGTCTATGCCACTGCCGAATAACGGCCCGTACAACGGTCTTGTGCAGGCCAATGCCTGCTACGACACGCTGCTGAAAAACATCGGCACCAGCTACACCAGCCCGCTGGTCATGACTGCTACCGTGACTGGTCTGATACTGAACGGCGCAGGCAACAACGACGGCATCACCATGAAGCGCTGCTTCGTGAGTAACACCCGGTCTGGCCCGTATGCATTCGTCAACTCTGACACCAACATCCTGATCGAGAACGTGTCGGGCGACACGGCAGACACCTCGGTTATTGCTGGACTGAATGCCGTCGTCAAGAATGCGATGCTGACGGGAGCGACGACTGGTCAGGTATCGGTGTACGGAAGCCACTGGCTGACCCGGTTCACCAGCACAACAGCAGGCTTTGCTGAGATTCTGTGCAACGAGCCTACAAGCTCCAGCGCAGCGCAGTGCGCGGCCACAGGCGGCACCCCGCAGTTCAACTCCAGCGGCTCGGTGCTGCTCACCAAGGTGGGCGACCAGATCACATGGGAGATGCCGTTCTTTGGGGTGGGCTTCACAGCCTTCACAAACAGCGCACCGACCATCACTGGTACCAACGTGACGTTCTCCAGTGGCAGCACATGGGGCAACCACACGCTTGAGTTCCAAGTGGACACAGGCTCTGGCTACGGCGGCACATGGCTGGCCTTGAACGCTGCCACCTTGATTGGGCAGACATTCAACAGCACCACCGGCTTCAAGCTCAAGATTCGCGCAACCTGCCTGACGGCCAACGCGGGCAACGTGCTGACCAACTTGCGCGTGGCGCTGACGACCACCAGCACAGACCGGGATACGAAGCTGTATCCGCTGTCAGTGAACACCATTACCTTTACGGGCCTGCCAACAGGCTTTGATGCCGTGGTGTTGACCGCAGGAACAAGCACCGTGCTGGCAAGCGTTGATTCGTTTGTAGGCACCAGTTACGCATATCAATACGAAGGCACACCGACCGTTGATGTCGGGTTCATCAAACCGGGATACGTGCCGCAGTACATCCGCAACTTGGCGCTGACAAGCGTCGACTCATCCATTCCTGTCAGCCTGACCGCTGACCGCAACTACGCCTAAAGGAGCAAACCGTGGCAAAAATCACCGCTCAAGCCGACCTGATCGTAGGCACCAACCTGACCATCGACGAACCCGGTCGCATCATCACGCTCAACGCGGGTGGCGCTCTGGTCGCAAAGGACGGAGTGACGCTGCAAGCGCTGTATTCCAAGCTGGTGTCGCTCTGGGCGACCAGCACCTACCAAGACAGCCCGTTTCCCATGTACGCGATTGACGCCTTGTCTGGCCAGTTCCAGATCGGAACCGATGGCTCGACGTACTCTGGCTGGAAGTTCTCCGATGTGGACTTCAATGCAACGCGCAACATGCTTCGTGATGGCGGATGGTCGGAATACTCTGCTGCTGGCGTGTTGAACCAGCAGTACGCTGGCTTCGTTGGACTTGGTGGATTGACGCCCGCCACCACAGTGCAACCATACTACCACCTTGCGCCAACCGATGCGGCGGTCAACTTCCCGTTCACCGACCAGTTCAACGTGGGCGTTCGGGTGTTTGGTGACGCTACACACGGCAGCTTCGATAAGCGCACTTATGCCAAGGCATTCGCCCGTGAGTACGGCAAGAAGTTCAAGTCCTCGATCTTGGCTGACACTGGCGCAACAGGTACTGGCGCGAACAAGGTCAACTTCTTGGTGTCCAACGAGGATGACTTGAAGATCACTACCCTGCTGGGCGCAGTGCAGGCTACAGGCGATGCGGCCATGTCTGGCGCTCCGTACTCGGGAATTACGGTGGCCTACTACACAGCCAACCAGACGCGCACCATTGCGGGCGTGTCCCGCGACTTCAAGATCATCATTGAGGGAAACGGCGGAACGCTGGAGCAGATTTACGCCAAGGTGCAGTACATGCTGCGCCAAGGCACTGACATCAACACTGGCGGCACCGCTGGCACCAAACTCGGAAAGATTCAGGATGAACTCTTGCGTTTTGTGGGCGACACGCTGGTTACAAGCCAGTCCGTCTACATTGACGACGTGCTGTCCGCAGACTCCAACCGTGTTGAGTTCTACGACGACACCAACACCTTGCGCACCAACCTCTACACCGCAGCCGGTACGATGGCATTCAACTCTGTACTGGTAGGCGCGGGCTCAAGCTACCGATTGATGTTCACCGCCCCTCCCGGCGCTGGCAACGACTACGGCGAAGCCGGTGCGGTCACTGTCAACAACGCGGCAGGCACACCCATCACTGGAACCATCAGCGCGGGCAGCATCGCATTTGACTACGATTATGACGGCAACACCCAAGGCGGCTACGCAGGCGGCACTGACCGTCCCGTGACGCTGATTGGTATTCGCCCCGGCTCCGGCAAGTTTGCGGTTGCCACTGGCACCCTGAGTCGCAGCAAAACCATCGCCCTGTCACTCGTTGCCGAAGCCGACCGCGTCTACGCATAAGGTTAATTCGTGGCGATTACCCTCGATCCGGCCAACAAGCGGCTGATACTGGATAGCGCCAGTGTCACCGCCAAGGACATCTTTCGCGCGTGGGCGGACTGGATGCTGCTGTCGGACAACGCCAAGTACCTGCCAGCGTTCAGCGCCACAGGCGGAGACGACCTTGGTGGTGGACTGCTGATTCCTCCGTACTACTTTCTGGAGAACGGCTGGCGCGTCCGCCCCATGGAGAGCAACCACAACCTGACGATCACGGGTAACCTGTTCGTTCAGGGCGGCGGCGTTCCAGTTGTCTCCACGCTGGGTACGTTCCAAGTGAACGTCAACTACACCGTACCAGTACAGGCGCAGGGTATCAGCACATCTGGCTCCACCGGCCCCACAGCGGCAGAGATCGCCGCACAGGTCCGGCTGGAACTCGCAACAGAACTCGCCCAACTCACCAAAGTATCAAAGATACACGGCGTCGGCGTCCCTCTCGTAGTCACTGCCACGTCTCGTGTTGCGGGTGATCTCAATCAAACAATCAGCACAACAGGTGGCACGACCACGGTTAGTGCGGCGTAAGGCTAGGGCATGGCAGCAATCACCTCCGCAGCATCCGGCAACTGGAGCGCCACCGGCACATGGACTGGTGGCGTGGTGCCGACCAGTGCAGATTCTGTGACGATTCAGAGCGGGCACACAGTCACGCTGGACACAACCGGGCTTGCGTGCTTGTCGCTGTCGGTCAGTGGTGGAGCGACAGTCAACGCATCTGCGTCCGCAAGCAGTACGCTGACATGCCAGGATGTCATAACCGTGCAGGCCGGCGGAACTTGGGACACTGATGTGTCCAGCAATGCTGCGATAGTCTGCACTATCGTTCTGAACGGTGCTGGTGCCAACGCACCAACTGCATTTAATGGTAACAACCAGACAACAAAAATCTCCATGAAGGGCGCTTCTCGGAAGCGTATCACCAAGCTAACCGCACAGGTTAACGCAGGCGCAACTTCTGCGTCCGTAGTAGATGCTACCGGCTGGAGAACTGGCGATACGGTCTGCTTTGCAACAACCACTCCGGGGTCCACGCTTGCTACCGAAATCAAGGTGGTGACGGTCAGCGGGACCACGATCACATGGACTGGCGGACTGACCTATACGTACAAGTCCGGGGGGCATGTCGGCAACCTGAGTAGCAACATGGTTGTGACTTCGGCTATCAACACATCTACTGCCAACGGCGGCGTACTTATCCAATGCCAGCAAGAGCCTGTAACCAAGCCAAAATACTTTTCAAACGTCCAATTTTTGAACCTGGGAATCCAAGGCTATGCAGGCGGATTGAATTTCTCAAACTCTTACTGGCAAAGTGACTCTGTGACGGGCGTAGTGGACTGTGCCTTTTTTGGGTCTTGGGGTACTGCATTATCTGTTGAAAGCTCCCTAATGACACTTCCACTGGAGCGGTGCGTATTTTGGTCTGGCAATGACCACCCAACGACTTCGTGGAACCAGCATCTTCGGCTTTACGGAAGTCAAAAAGCGTCACAGGTAAAAGACTGTCTATTCAGTCGAAACATTTACGGCGTTGCCGTCACAGGCAATTTGGGGTATTGGGAGTTCGATGGGAATGTGTTTTCGTCTGGCCGCTTTACAGGCCAAAACCCATACACCCGCGTAACCAACTCTGAATTCTCAATTCTGAGTGGAGGGCACCAAGGAATCTCCTATCTGGAAAACTGCTCTATTGGGGTTTCCTTTGGCGAGGTGCGACTTACTGATATTTTCAATGTGCAGGAAATGGCGGACATGACGCTTAAAGACTGCTACATCCCTGCAGCCGCACCGCTGGCACCGTATTGGGTTACGAGCTTGAGCACTGTGGGCGCGCCGGATGCTGCGCGGCTCACCATCATCAACCGGGACAAAGACCCGACAAAGCAGGACATTTACACCAATTTCTCCAACACCGTACCCACCTACACGCGGGATAATTCGGTCGTCTACAGGTCGAGTTCATCCTTCAAGTTCAATGTCCAGAAGTTGAGCTATTCGCGCCCATACAAGATCACCGTGCCCTGCGCCGCTGGTGCATCCGTTCGGCTGATTGGCTACGCCAGACGCACACTGACATCCATCACCGCAACAGTGACAGTCAGCGGACTCGGCATCACGCCGGTCGTCTACACCAATGCCGCTGCAGCAAACGCATGGGAGAAGTGGGACATTACTGTCACCAATAGCTCTGGCGGCGATGGGCAGTTCACTGTCTCCTACGATGCGACAGATGCCACCTCGACTGCAGGTAGCGTGTACTTTGACGGTGTACCTGACTCCCCATTCGTGACCAAGTGCAGGCACTATGGCTTTACGTTTGATGAGTCCAGCCCAACGCGCACAGTCAACCCCGTCCCGCTGGTATCTGAGGCTACAGCCGTAGCTTACACTGGCGTGACTGTCACCGCTTCACAGATCACGGTGGGCGCAGGTACAGCCAATACCTTTGCCAAGCTCTACGCCTACATGCAGGCCCACGCTTGCGCCAACCAGACCAGCACTGTCAACCTGACCAGCACAGATGGCAATAACTTTGCGTTGCCCTTGACTTATAAACTGTCATGGCCTGGTATGGGTAGTGACGGCACGCTCGTTGGCGGCTGGCTCCTGCTGCCCAGCGCAGGCACCTACACGCATAAGCTCTCTGGCACCAAGGTGGACTTCACTGCTGCTGGCACCTACGACCTGAGCGCCTGCACGTTCGGCGGCTCTGTGGAGTTTGTGAACAGCTCTGGTGGCGTAGTCACTGTGTCGATCCCATCCGGGTTCACGCCGGTCAACACGGGTCCGAATATCACGCTGTCGGCTCCAGTGCTCACCACTACCGTCGCCGCGCAGGTGTCTCTGGCTGGCGCAGAGATTCGGGTGTATGACCTGGACAACTCACCAGCCGGAAGCCTTGGCACAGAGCTGGCAGGCACCGAGTCCTGCCCCGGCTCGACCTTTTCATTCAGTGTCGCTGCTGGCAACAACGTGTGGGTTCAGATCATGCTGGCGGGTTACAAAGAGTATGGCCAGCAACTCACTGGGCCTGCAGCATCCACCACCTACACCTTTGCTTTGACGAGGGAAACCGATGCTTAAAAAAGTACGCGCCCAACAAATCACGCTAGAGCTTCCTGCTGAGGAGGCTGAGGTGTGGGTGCGCGCAATGATCCAGACGGTCTACAAGGACGGCGACTACAACACCGTGCAGACCGTTGACCGCACGGCCGCACTGCATCGCAGGTTCAGCGAGTTCGCCATGCAAGTGGAGACTGTGCAAGACCCTGTGACTGGCCAGCCGCTGGTCATCAGTGGCGCTGGACTTGCTCTCGCTATATCCGCATTCGTGAAGACATGGATGCTGACTGACACCCCTGGTTCGACCCTCAACGCCGCTGGCGATATTGTTTTGGAGTAACACATGACTGCAATCACCCACCTGAACTTCGCCACGACCCTTAAAGAGTCCACCAACCCACGCGGCAGCACACCAAACGGCAACGTCTATTTCGACGTGGCGAACAATGAGATTCAACTCATTGGTGCAGACGAGCTTGCCACCTTCGACCACACCTCCATCGGCGGCAGCGCAGGGCAGACCAACTCGCTCAACAATTTTGACGGCATCACCATGCGTGCGCTGTACAACTTTGAGAACGCACGTCGCCGCCTGAATGAAACACTGCGCAAGTACAAGCGCGGCACCGATGGTGACTACCGCTTCGCTGGCGCGTTCTCCTTTGTCAACGGCGTGAAGCTGGACGGTACTGACCGGGCCAAGATTCGCGGCTCTGGATTCATTGAGTATGCCAATACGCTGGACGGTGCTACTGATGTGGACCGCATCTACCACGGCGTGCTGTCGCTGGTGGACATTCAGGCTGGCACGGCACCTTACTGGGCACTGGTGACGGCCGAGGATGAAACCACACTGCAAGCAGCCACATGGACCAACTTTGTGCGGGCTGGTGACATCAACGAGGCAGTGCAGGTGTACGGCAGTACAACGTACGACGCAGGCGCGGGCAACTTCGACTACACCTCACGCATTCTGGTAGTGCGGGTGCGCTCATGGGGCTACATCCCCGGCGAGACCACATCAGTCCTGACTGGTATCAGCGAGTTCTCTGGATTCTCCGCTGGCTACGGTGTGGGCGAGTCGATCAACACCAACAACGCCTACACGCTGGCCAACGTCTACGGCGGCGCAAAGATTGCCCCCTGGACCGGAATGACGCTGGAAAAGCTGGCAGCCCCACAGGTGGAGTCTGGCTTCAACGAGTCAAACGGCAACTTCACATGGGTGTTGAACAATACGGGCGGAGGAACGGCACAACAGTGCGCCGCCTACCTTGATGCGGTGACTTTGCAGGACGCCGACGTTGACACTGGCGCTGGCACCTACAACGGCAAGAAGGGTCGTCTCTGGTACACCCGCAACGCTGCAGGCAAGATCGTCACCACATCGATTGGTGGCGCGGGCCTGTTCATCGAGGGCTTGAGTACCGCTGAGAAGCAGAACGTGGTGATGACCGACAACGCTGCGGCTACCAAGACCTACCCATTCTTCCCCGAGGTGCAGATCAGCGTGGGCACGGCGGCGCTGGCTGATGCAAACGCTTGGTATCACGTGTTCTATGTGGACGGCGCTGCGGCTGCTGACTTTGACACTGCTGGTGCTGTGACGGTGCAGAACGCCACACCCGCCGATGTGAAGGGTAACGTGCAGGCCAATCAGGTTGGCGGAAAGATCAGCTTCGCCTACGCCTACGACACCAACACACAGGCTGGACTCTCGGCCGGTGCGGACAAAAACTGCGTGGTGATTGTGGAGGGCGACGGCGGTGCTGCGCAGGCCACAACGTACTTCACCATCACACGGACTCCAGTGGTTGCGGTGACTTGCGCCCCATCGTCTGACAACAACAACTAAGCCATGCCAGTCGTAGCATCCGTCGATTACGCTGCCCGCCGCATCTATCTTGCGGCGGCGACGGTTGACGCCAACCTTGACACCCTGGATGTGTACCGAGAAGTGCGGGCGCTGCGCAGGACGACTGAGGCGCACCGCAAGTACAAGCCCATGGTCGAGGCGGGTGGCAACATCGTCAAGATCACAGGCACCAGCTACACGCCCGCATACGTGCGGCTGCTGTACGGGTGCCGCATCGTGCCCTATAACGTGAGCCACAAGATTCGGCTGGTACGTGACACCTTTACCGATGACGGACTGGCTGGGCGTGACTGCTTTGACCGCACGCCGCTTTCGGTGAGTGTGGATGTGGACATCGACGTGGACTTTCCAGAGATTGAGATCCGCGAGGTGACGGTATCAGGTTCGACCGGGCCGACTGCGGCGGATATTGCTACTGCGGTACTGGCTGCTGCCAATATCACGCCGATTGCGTCGAACGTCAAGAAAATGAACGATGCAACCGTGATCGGTGACGGCACCGTAGGCAACCTCTGGAGGGGCTGATGGCCTCATTTAGCAGGCTCTCGTTCAGCAGCTACTCGTTCGGCGGGTTCTCGATTGACTTCGAGCCCACGCCAGAGCCAAGTAGGGCATTGAATCCGCTGGCCATCGCGGTGCATGGCATTGGGTTTGGGTCGCTGCTGGTGGCGGCGCAGGGGTTTGCGAACGTCGGGCTGGCCTTTGTGCCCACCCCATGGCGGACTTTCATCGTCATGGCGGAAGCACGGGGGATGCTGGTTCTCGCAGATCCACGTAGGGCGCTTACTACTTCCGCTTAACCCCCACTAGGGTTTGCAATGCGGCCATGGCGTTTGCATCATGCCCGGCATGGCCGCATCATCCCCAGAGGTAAAGAGCTTTCTTGGCCTCAACAACGTGACAGACCCCCTGCAGTTGGGGTTGGGGGCACTCACGTATGCAGATAACGTGAACATCACCGATGCTGGCGCCATTGAGGTAAGAAAAGGCTATTCGCGGGTTTCGGTTGGTTCCTTCACTGGCGCATTTTCCACCTTTGACGCCAAGCGCATGTATCTGGTGGATGGAGGCACGCTCAAGACCATGAGCGGAGTGACCATCAAGACCGGCCTGAACCCTGCCGCAATGTACTGGTGCGAGGTCAATGACCAGGTTTTCTACAACAACGGTATCGACAGCGGCATCATCCATCAGGACAACAGCCGGTCAGATTGGGCGTGGACTGCTCCTGGAATGCCGACACTGGCAGCCACTACGGGCACACTTCCAGCAGGCCTGTACCGGGTTTGCTTCACGTTCACCCTGGAAGATGGCCGGGAGACTGGCGCTGGAGAAATCGCAGAGCTGGTGCTGAATGGCACGCAGTCGCTGCAAATCTCTGGTATTCCGCAAGTGGCCGGCCAGCGCACCAATGTGTACTTGGCCCCGGCGGACAGCACGGTATTTTCCTACGTTGGCACGCCTACAGGATCTGCAATCGTCTGGAGCGCATCGCCAGATGCACTGGGCCATGAGCTGATGACCGCCAATCTGCATGCGCTGCCTGCTGGCTGTGATGTGGCGCAGGAGTGGGCTGGTCGGATCTATGCAGCCCAGTATTTCCCGGATCTTGGCCAGACAGCGGTGTGGTTCTCTCAGCCACTGGCATACCACCTGTTCAATCTTGCCAGCGACTTCATTCTTGTACCAGGCCGCGTGCTGATGCTGGCTCCACATGATGCCGGAATTGTCATTGGCACTGATGATCGAATTTCAGCCTACACAGGCGCCCAAATGGCCCAACTTGCCGATTACGGCGTAGTCCCTGGCCAGCACTGGTCTATGGATGACAAGAGGATTCTTTTCTGGACAACACGCGGAGTGTGCAGCGCACTCCCGTTCTCGAATCTCACTGAGAAATCGGTGAGTGTCGCACCAGGCATTCAGGCTGGCGGGACCATCGTTCGGCAGGGCGGTCAAAAACGCTACCTAGTCGCACTTCAACAAGGCGGTTCCGCCTTCAATCACTTCTAAGGAAATACCATGACTGTACGTTTATCCACAAAACTCCGCGATCTACTCGTCAACTCTGGAGGGTTCAACGGTGCCCTCGGGCAGGGATGCATCCGCATCTACTCTGGTTCCCAGCCCGCAAGCGCTGACAACGCAGCCACAGGCACACTGTTAGGCATCGTGACATCCTCGTCCCTTGCGCTGACCATGGAGTCCCAGGCATCGCAGACGATCACGGTCGCTGGCGCCGCAGGCTCTATCAACACGGTGACGGTCGGTACTTTTAACATCATCGCAGATGGAGC
>Ga0073900_10001774_pt1 | contig 11768 bp, 9 predicted proteins | sample KloWWTmetKNB5Kit_FD_66666 | JGI IMG/M metagenome (GOLD analysis project Ga0073900, IMG submission 66666) | Active sludge microbial communities from Klosterneuburg, Austria, studying microevolution and ecology of nitrifiers - Klosterneuburg... | ecosystem: Engineered > WWTP > Aerobic digester >...
AAAAAATATAATACGTAAAAAGGATTAAAAAAGTTCCAACAAAATATGCAGCTAGAGCAATCCATTTGAAATATTTATATTCTCGGTTAGAAAACAACAGAGCGAGAATAAAAAAAGGAGGCATTAACACCAATAGGGTAAACAAATCAATTAAACCTATGGCAAAAAAACAAATTACAAAACTGATAAAGTAGTTTATGTTTTTAAACTTTATAGCATCAGGTCTTAAAACATATACCATGGCGGGTATACCAAAGGTCAATCCCATTAAAACAGGCTCATTTTGTAATAAATAATGAATTTCAATAGGTGAAAAAGTATAAAGAAAAACGAATGTCAAAAAAGCAACCATCGGAGCAAAAACGGCAGATAGGGTAATTTTTCTTAATGTCCAAAAAACGATTAAACTTAATAAAACATCTTCAATAATCGAAAGAGATTGAAGACCAACTTCGGGACTAACATTCACTAATTTGGAATATAAATTACTCAAAGCAAGTTCACCTTCTACAGAAACGGTTGCATTAAACCAATTATTTGTATCAAATTGTATTATTTTATATAAATCAGAAACCCATAAATCAGATAGCAGATAAATATCATAGATATAAAAATAATATCTCCCTACAAAAGCAGCTACAATTAAGAATAGTGTTGTGTAAAAAATAAAAACACGATCATCTTTTAGTTTTTTAGGTCTTTCTAATTTAATAATTTCTTTGATGGATTTTTTGTTTTCCACATTTTTAATGAATTCAAAAAAACGAGATTTAGATACTTCTTTGAAATACTTAACCGGGTTTTTTAAATTTCTAATTCCAACTACATCTATCAATATTAAAAAAAGCAAAATCAAAGAGAAGTTTATTAAACTGTAAATTTGTATTTGTACTAAGACAAACATAATGATGATGGACAAACTCCCATATTTAAACCATTCATTCACGATGAATTGAATCAGGGTATGACTTTCTTGTCTTTTTACTAATTTATTATTGCAATAATATAGAAAAAGCAACAACAAAATGAGTCGCACAAAACCGATTAATATGGTGCTGGAAAGTATCATTTGATAGTTTTGGTGAAATTTGGAATTGATTGTAAGTCAATTTTTCCAATAAAATACTCGAAATTAGTTGAAGCAAGGCGATTAATAACTTCTGAATATAACTTTTGATTATCAGCATATTCAACCAAAATAATTGGCAATTTATACTTAGATTCTATCGCTTTTAAACGCTCAAGATAAGCTGTATAATCCTTTATTTCTCTTAGTTTGTATACATTATCCTTAAAACTGAAATTTGTTGCAACTGACTCAAATAGAATTGCATCAACAGATTTGTTTGTATCCTCTATAAGTTCGGCTCCGGAATTTTGAATCAATAAGTGATTGGGATATTGCTTTTTAATTTTTTTTATTAATTCAATTAATTCTTTCCGCTGGTTTTTTTGAGGACCAAAAGAAGAATAATTATCAATATTATCAAGAAATAATCCATCAAAACCTTTGTCTAAATTCTTCTTGATTAACCGCATCAAAACAATAGTTGTTTTATCTGATTTTAAATCTAAATAATGACTGTTCCAATTATTATTTTTTCCTAAAGTATTGTTTTTTAATAAGTTATAGTGAGAAGCATTACTATTTACTTCACCTAAACTAATGTAGGCCAATACATTCTTATTATTCTTTTTAATGATAGTTATTTCCTCTTTTTTAAAATGTTTTTCTTCAAGAATCACATAATTGTACCCTTTAATTTTTGCCGCGTCAAGTTTGCCGTAACAAACCAATACAGTACTCTTGTTCACAGGAAAACTGAAAACAGGTGAGCCTATTAATGATGGCAAAAACCACAAAAACAAATTAAAACGACGCATAATAATGATAGTCTAACTTTTTAAAAAAATGAAATATGTGTTTTAAAGTATATAACATAAAAAACAGAGCTCCTATTAACATGCCAACAACACTGTACTCAAAACTTAAAAAGCGGCTCAAAATAAAACCAACGGTTATATTTATTACAATCGCATATATTATCCCTTTTAATGGCTGTTGAGTATGTCCTAAAGTAAACAAATACAAGGTATTAAGCATTCCCCAAGCTAAGAAAAAATAACCAGTTCCACCTAAATAACAAACTTTTATACTAATGTTTTGTAAATCTTCATTAAACTGGCCTTTATAACCCCATGAAGCAAACATAACTTGATAAATTAAAAAATAAATTATCAAACTGGTTATTAATAAAACCAAAATGTTTTGCCAATATAATTTGTGCAGTTCTTTATTAAAGTTTTTGGGCTTTTCAAATTGAACTAATTTTTGGGTAATATCTAAAAACCTTGTAAAAGAGGCAATACTGAACTCTAACACTCCTGCAAGTAGTAGAAAAACCAAAATTGCCATATCCATTCCTAATTCGTAATCTTTTTCAAAATAAATAACAAAAGGAAGTTGACCATTTGTATTGGCGGACCAAGCTAAAATTCTATCAATAAAAATAAAGAAATAAACGAATAAACCATATAAGAAATACCGGTGGTTTTGATAAATAAAAACGGAGGATTTAATATTTAAGTCCGCTTTTGGTGGATGGTTTTTCAAATAATTTCTAAAGAAAAAATAAATATACGTTTTAGCAGAAAGTATTGCAAGTGCAATTCCAAACCAATGGGTATAATAAATAAGTAAATCGGTATATTTATTTAATAATACAGTAACTAAAGTTCCTAAAATAACTGCAATAGTTATCATCCATCGTTGCTTAATGGTATGTAGGGGTGCTAAAACCAATAATAATGTACCCACAAAAAAAGCATATGTAAAAACAATTAATAAAACCTTGAACGGATATATGTGAATAAATATATTTATAAAACAAATAAATGTAAAGATTAACAATAACGTTTTAACACCTAGTTTAAGTAAATAATCAATGGTTTTTTTGGTCATGGAATAATCATGATAATTCCAATAAAAAGAGGCTTGCCTACCTATAACCTGAACAAAACCGCCACTTGTTATGATACCAATCATAACTCCTAAAACTACCGCGGTTGACTGCAAATGATTGAAATGAACATGCGTCCATAAAGAATAACCAAATACTACAATTGCAGCAATTTGGAGAAAAACAGGTAGTAAATGAAAAATTCCTAATGGATAATATTGAGCAAAGATTTTTGCTTTTACCATCATGTAGTCTGAAAGTTGGATTGTATCGGTATTTGTTTCAACAAATTCCCGCTCCTTCACATTCAAACTATCCTTATGTTCTAAAGAAGTTGTTAACTGTCTATAAACATATACTGATAAATCCTGAATGTTAGAAACACCAAAATCGGCTTCTGTATCTATATCTCTTATGCCAAAAGATTCGATGGTAGCGGCAACAACTCTACTGCTGACCGGTTTACCTATTTTATCTTTGACATTATTGATTAAGTTTTTTATGTTTTCACTATGCTTTTCCATTTGCATTTTTTAGAACACAAATATTCTATATTTTTCGGTTAAGTTGGGTTTGGGCTTGGGTTGGTTTATGAGGCTTTTACTTGTTCTTCTTCCATAGATGGGATTAAAATTGGCATTTGAACTTCTTTTACCTCTCTTGTAATTACTCTTTCGTAAACATCTTCATATTCAGCAATAAATTTACCTATTGTAAAGTTCTCAATCACTTTTTTTCTTGCATTTTCTCCCATTTTTTCTCTCAAGGCTTTGTCATTAAGCAGTTCTACTACTCTATTTCCAATTTCCTCAAAATCTTTTGGCTTACAAATATAACCACAGGAATTGTCCAATGCTTCAGTAACACCACCTACATCAGTAGCTACAACAGGAATTCCACAACTCATAGATTCCAAAACTGTATATGGAAATCCTTCAGAAATAGAAGTTAAGATAGATATATCACCTTCACAAAATAATTCATGTGGTTTACTGTGGTAACCTGCTAATTTAAAATTATTTCTTAAATCTAATTCATCTATTAATTTTTCACATTCTGCAGTATATTCCGGTACAGCATTATTATCACCATAAACTAAATACTGAATATTAGGGATTTGTTTTTTGGCAACTGCACACGATTTAATCATCGTAACAATATCTTTCAAATCAAAAATACGGGCAGCGGCAACAACCGTTGGTATATTTTCTAAATGAGCTGGCTTTTGTAGCGGTTTAAACACATTGTGATCTATACCATTATAAATAATTTCAATTTTTTCCGGATCAGCTCCATACATTTTTTCCCATTTAATATTAAATTTATTAACGGAAAGAATTTTATCTGCTTTATAGTAAACTAATTCTGTTACACATTCTGAGAATTTAATCAACATTTTTTTCAAAAAATAAGAATACTCAGAAGAGTTGATTGCTAATAAACGCTCACGAATAAAAACGCCGTGTTCTGTAACAATCATTGGTGTTCCATATTTATATTTCAAAACTAAAGCTGGAATAACCGGAAAACCTGATAATGTTAAGTGAGAAACATCAACTCTTGGAACTTCAACAGAAAGCGGAATTAAAAATCTGTAAATCCAACGCATTCCTGAAGTTAAGTCATACAAAGTAACTTTTTCATTTTCACTTTCTGAATTCAAATCGCTAACCATGTAACAAAAAGTTTTCCAAACCGGTTCACTTTTCATTGTTTTTTTATAATCGTGTTTTTGAAAATATTTCCACATTTTACGGATAGTATCATCAAAAGCTCTAACATCTCTGTTATTAGAAAAGATATGACGCAATAAATCTTGGAAAATTGGAATGAATACTTGATTGATTTTTTCTAAATCATTTTTTTCTTTTAGGGAAATAATTTTATAGTATTTTTTACCATAATCAATCATCTCTTGTGGCTCCATTGGAGACCATAAAGGAACTTGAATAACATTAGTGACATTTTCACTAAGTTTATATTTGGATTTTGATTCGAATTCAGCATTAATAGAATAAAGCGTAAAATTAGAATTTTTAACTTCATTGCAAAGCATATGTGCCCATGTGGAGACTCCACCACCGTTAAAAGGATAAGTCCCTTCTAAAATTAACATTACATCGTGCTTTCTTTTCATAATAATTACATAATAAAGGTCCGTTCGCCGATAATTCTGCCTATGCAGAACCAGACAAGTTGGTGCACTTTAACAATCTTAGGGTGGTTTGTGGTATTTTTTGGAACGCCGGCTTTTTGGGGACGACTTCTAAAAAGAACTTAAAGTTTGAAAATGCTGATTAACATAATATTAATAAATACTTTCTAGCATTAAATTCTTTACAAATTTAGATTTAAATCTAGTGAGCACAAAATAAAAACGCTGAAATCTGTTGAAAACACTCATTTCATCGACGAAATGCATAGTGCTCTAGACGAGTAACTTATTCTATCGTTTATCGGCAATCGAATTGAAATAAAAAGTGATGAAGAATCAAATTTTAACATTAAAAATGGACCGATTTAGTCCATCGAAAAGATTTTTTCTCTAAATTTTCGACCAATTGTTACAGTAAGTCTTGTTTTGTAATCTTCAATCAGCCATTCTCTGTAGTTCTTGGTAGAACTGCTTAAACAATTCGTAAAATGTCGAACTCTGCTTTCGATATCTTCTGCTAGTTCTTTTGCTAATTGCTTTGCTTCAACCAATGTTTCTGAATTATCTACACACATGGAAGCATGATGTTCAATTGATTTTTCGATTACAACTTTAGGTCTTAAATTTTTAGATAATGCTTTTCGATATTCAGTTTCTACGTCAAAAGTTATATCGGGAGTATTTCTGAATTTAGCTTTTAACTCCTCCGGCATTGTATAATAAAAATTCATTTCAATTTCCACATCTCCCTTGAGATTATGAATATATTGTTCAGGATACTTAAAAATATGCTGCCAGTCCAATTTATCTGTCCACAAACCAAATCTGGCTGCATTATTTCCTAAATCTATTATAGAAAAAGCATCTTTATTAGGTAGTTTTCGAGAACCCCTTCCTATCATTTGAAAATAAAGAGTCAGTGACTTGGTTGCTCGATTTAAAATAATCGATTCTACAGTTGGCTCATCAAAACCTGTGGTTAAAATTCCAACCGAGGTTAATATGGCATCCGGAGTATCTTTAAACCATTTTAAAATATCCTTTCGTTCCTCGTTAGAGTTTGTATTGTCTAGATGCTTGATATTTTTAAATCCCGCTTCCCTGAAAGTGTCAAGAACGCTCAGTGAAGTAATAATTCCATTATTAAAAATCAACGTCTTCTTTCCCATCGAATGAGCACTGTAGGCATGTATCAATTTCTCTTGCATGGCCAAATTAGTATACAATTCATCCGATGATTTTACAGTATAATCGCCATTAATACCAATTTTCAAAGAAGTTAATCCTACATCATAACTATACGTAGTTGCTTTAGCCAAATAACCTTTATCAATCAAGGACGCAATACTGTGGCCAACAACCAATTCATGATAATTTTCACCCATAGGTAATTTTATATTTGAACTGAGCGGAGTAGCAGTAACACCTAAGAAAAATGTATTTTTAAAAGCATGAAATAATTTTCGAAATGAGTTAAAGTGAGCTTCATCAATAATTAACAAACCAACATTATCAATATGCAATTTTTCATCATTTAACCTATTTTTCAAAGTTTCAACCATGGCCACAAAACAAGAATAATCATTTTGATCGGGCAAATCTTTAACAACACTATTAATAATTTTATTTTTTACATCAAATCCCTTCAGCATTTTTGAAGTTTGCTTGCAAAGTTCAATTCGATGCGTTAAAACAACCACTTTTTTATCATATTTTTCTAAATATCGCCGAGTTATTTCTGAAAAAATGACAGTTTTCCCTCCGCCAGTTGGTAATTGATACAGTAAATGATAATTATGTGGTGCCGTTTCAATTTTATCAAAAATAAGGTCTATATCACCTAATTGATAACTGTAGAGTTTCTTCTTCTCTTCATATTCAAGCAATATATCTTTTTTTGACATTTTAAAATTGAAAAATTGAATTTTGCAAAAATAAGCAGATAAAAGCCTGAAAACGAATTTTAAAGTTATTAAATTAAAAAAAAAAGTGACAAAGGTTAAATTAAATATAAATTGAGAGAAAATGACTTTTAAAATTCTGAATAATCAATGAACTTTCCTATTTTTACAACCCTTAAAAAAACAAGGCTTATTAATGAAATACCGATTAAAAATAACACCAATTGATAAATGGGTAATTAACCCGGTCAATCGGTTTATAGGTAAATCAACAACAGGAGGAATTGTACTTTTTTTAGCTGCAGTTGTTGCATTAATTTTAGCAAATTCACCTTGGAAAGAAGCTTATCATCATTTTTGGGAACACAAATTCAGTTTAGGCTTTGATAATAAATACCTTTTAGACCAAGATTTACATCATTGGATAAATGATGGTTTAATGGCCGTTTTTTTCTTTGTGGTTGGGCTTGAATTAAAACGTGAAATAATTGGTGGTGAACTTTCAAATCCAAAAAAAGCTTTTCTACCTGTAGCGGCAGGATTTGGTGGAATGATTTTTCCAGCTCTAATTTACTTACTATTTAATTCCACCGGGGAAGCTCAAAGCGGTTGGGGAATACCAATGGCAACCGATATTGCTTTTGCCTTGGGTGTTTTATTTTTATTGGGTGATAAAGTTCCTACTTCGTTGAAACTGTTTTTAACGGTTTTGGCGATAGCTGATGATATTGGAGCTGTATTGGTAATAGCCTTTTTCTATACATCAGATATTTCATTTACCAGTTTAATTATTGGTACTGCCTTTCTTCTATTATTAATTATTTCAAATCTGGTTGGTGTCCGAAATACAATTTATTATGGTATACTCGGTATTGGTGGATTGTGGATGGCTTTTTTACTCTCCGGTGTTCATGCCACTATTGCAGGCGTTTTAGCTGCTTTTACAATCCCGGCAAATGTCAAAATTGATGAGATTGGTTTTTCGGAAAAAATGAAAATGTATTTAGAAAAATTTAAAAAAGCCGACCCTAATGGAGTACCAACTGTTACTCCAGAACAGCTTCATATTTTAGAAGACATGCGTACATTGTCTAAACAAGCAATGACCCCACTTCAACGATTAGAGCATGGCCTTCATCCAATAGTTACTTTTATAATTATGCCCATTTTTGCTTTGGCCAATGCCGGAGTTACATTATCATCTGAAACAGCTACTACAACTTCAAGTTATGTAGCAATTGGAGTGATTTTCGGGCTATTAATCGGTAAATTCATAGGAATTGTTGGGGTAACAAGTTTGTTTCTCAAATTAAAACTGGCATCATTACCGGAAGGAATGAATTATAAACATTTAATTGGTGTTGGATTATTAGCTTCTATCGGATTTACTATGTCCTTATTTGTAGCAAATTTAGCCTTTGACAATAATGAATTAATTCAACAAGCAAAAATTGGAATCCTTATTGCCTCTTTAACCGGAGGTACTATTGGATTCTTGTATTTATATTTTATTAAACCTAAAGCAACTATTATCATTAAAGAAAGTGATATTCATTAATTATGCAAAGAGAACGAATTAAAAAAAATAAGTGGAAACAACTTCACCTTTATTACACTTACACCGGATTTTACAAATTCATTTTTGAAGGAATAAAAAGTGCTTTTTTACCTACCCTACTCATTTTTGGTGCTTTATTTTATGTTCATTATTATGTAATAAATATAAATGAGGCGTTAATAATGTTAACAGAACGATATAGTGATTTTGCTATATTCTCCGTATTTTTTATTTCCGAATCCATTCTTGGACTTTTGCCGCCTGATATTTTTATAGCTTGGACAAAAAACACAGACTTTCCTCTTATTTATCTTTCGTTATTAGCAATTCTTTCATATTTAGGAGGAGTAGTATCTTATATAACCGGAAAAGCAATTCTTTATATTCCTTCGGTTAATAAATTCATGTCTGAAAAAATGACAAAACATATTATCAATATGCGAAAATGGGGCGGTTTATTGATTGCTGTCGGGGCTTTATTACCATTGCCTTTTGCTATGGCTTCAATGGCTGCAGGGATGATAAAATTCAATTTCAAAAATTTTCTTTTATTTGCCTTATTGCGTTTGATGCGATTTGTAATTTACGGTTTTGCCATTTATCAAATGTTATAACATGCTAGAAATATTCAGAAAAACAGCTTGGTTCGAAGGATTATCACTCATTCTACTCTTATTTTTTGCCATGCCAATGAAGTATTTGGCGGGTCAGGATATTTTTGTAAAAACCATCGGAATGGCTCATGGTTTATTATTTATTTTATATATATTATTAGCATTAACCTTAAAGTTTTCCAGTCCTTGGAATTATAAAAAGTTTGGTATAATTTGTTTAGCGTCCATTATTCCATTTGGAACATTTTATATTGAAAGTAAATATATTAATAAAGATTGATTATTTATCTAATCGTTCGGTGATAAATTCTATTTTTGTTTTTCCATGTACTAATGGTTTACCTTCTTGATCCAAATTTACCATTGTAATAGTATCGACGGAAATTATTATTTCTCTCGTCATGATATTACGCACTTGACAAGATAAAGTAATTGAGGTTTTTCCAAATTTTACAACATCGATACCAATCTCTATAATATCACCCGTTTTAGCTGAACTCTTAAAGTTTATTTCAGACATGTGTTTGGTTACCACTCTCGGGTTTTCTAATTGTATAATGGAATACAAAGCCACTTCTTCATCAATCCATGCCAATAACCTTCCTCCAAATAAAGTCCCATTTGGATTCAAATCTTCGGGTTTAACCCATTTTCTTGTGTGAAATCTCATGTTTTTTTTAGGTAAATTTAAATTTTACTTTACTCTAAAAATAAAATTTTATGAAATCATTAACCGAAAAGGATTTCGCAATTTTTATTAAAACAGCATTGTATCAATTCAATTACAAATAAATATTTAGTTATTCATGGTTTATATTCATATTAATTCAATTTTAACATTCTAACTTGTTTTTAATTAACTGTTTAATTTTATTATTTTAACAATTATTCTTGATTATTTCAACATTTGCTCTATATTTGCAGCAATTAACAAATCTAACTTGATACAATTTAAAATGAAGAAACTTATACTATTAATTTCATTTTCAGTTTTGACCCTCACACAATCTTTCGCACAAGACAAAGATACCCTTAAAACTGATCTTAATGATGAATACAACAAATGGTCTTTTGAATTTAACCTAGGTCAAAGTAAAGGTATTAAACCTTACTCTATTGGCTATTTTGGAAGTGATCCAACTAAATCTTTTGGTTCTGTAACTTTAAATCACTACAGTGGTGGTGTTCGTTATATGTTTAGTCCTAAATTTGGTTTAAAAGCAGATGTTGCTTTTGATCGTTTAGAAAATTTAAGCGATGAAAGTTTAGATTTTGAAATGCAACACATCCGTTTTGGTGTTCAAGGTGTTGTTAATGCGGCTCGATTATTTGATATTCAAGAACCTTTAGGAAGATTTAGTTTCTTATTCCATGGAGGTATTCAAGTGGCACAAATGACTCCTCAAATGGGAATTAATAAAGATAGAGATGAATGGAACGGTGGTATTATGTTTGGATTTACTCCTGAATTTAGAATCACTAAACATTTAGCAATGAATGCAGATTTTACGATGAATTCTTATGTAAGACAACATTTCAATTGGGATGGAGCATATTCTGATCCAAACAATAATTTAGCAGGAAGTTTATATACTATATCGTTAGGAGCTTCCTTCTCTTTTGGTGCTGAAAAAATTCACGGAGATTGGGCTGTCTTAAGAGATAAACAACAAGAAGAAATTGAAGCTCTTGAAAAACGTGTTGGTGAAATTGAAAATAATATGGGTGATACAGATCAAGATGGTGTGCCTGATTATTTAGATGTTGAACCAAATTCAATTGCCGGTATTGCTGTAGATACCAAAGGTAGAATGGTTGACTTAAACAAAAACGGTGTTCCGGACGAAATGGAAAGATACTTAAACAGTACTTACACTACCAATCAAATGTTAGTTAACTCTGAAAAAGAAACCGTTAAAAAATTAATCAACGAAGGCTATGTAGCTACTTATTTTGATTTCAACAAAACGAAACCAACTAATGTTTCTACTGAAGGAATTGATTTTATCTTAACTTATTTAAGAAATAACCCAACTGCAACTGTAGATATTATTGGTCATGCAGATGAAATTGGTAAAAATCCTTACAATGATAAGTTAGCTGCCACAAGAGCAAACAGCGTTAAAGAAATTTTATTGAAAGCCGGTATTACTGAAGACAGATTGAATGTTGTTTCTGAAGGTGAAGATACTTCTGTAGATAAAGATTCAGCCGGTGCTAGAAGATTGGTAAGAAGAGTAACTTTTAAAGTAAAATAATTAACAATTCATTCTTAATAACTATAAACGAACCTCTGTTTAACGACAGAGGTTTTTTTATAATTTTAAAAGAAAAAAATGAACAATCGCGATTTTTATATTATTGAAAACAGAGGCGAAGCACTTGGTGTGGTTAACGAACAATCCTCAAAAGAAGAAAAGTTTCAAAATTTAACCATACGCCCAATCCTCAAAATACAGAATGATTTGTTTATTGATGTTTTTAAAAATTACGTTTCTAAACATAAAATCGATTTCTATTCTTATTCTGTTGAGAAGAAATTGCTATTCATAGAAAATGCTATTCAAAAAGACATCAAAT
>Ga0073900_10001777_pt1 | contig 11749 bp, 7 predicted proteins | sample KloWWTmetKNB5Kit_FD_66666 | JGI IMG/M metagenome (GOLD analysis project Ga0073900, IMG submission 66666) | Active sludge microbial communities from Klosterneuburg, Austria, studying microevolution and ecology of nitrifiers - Klosterneuburg... | ecosystem: Engineered > WWTP > Aerobic digester >...
GCCGGGCATATCGCCTCCGACCAAGTGCTGACACGAGCGGATTTTAGGCGCGAACAGGGTTTTCCGGGTGACCGCCCCCGCCATGCGAGAATGCGCGCCTATGAAAACGGAATCAGGACTCGAATACACCGACGAAATCGTCGGAGCAGGCGCGCAACCCAAACGCGGCGACACCGTGGTGGTGCACTACAGCGGCTATCTGGATGACGGCACGAAGTTCGACAGCTCGGTCGATCGGAAGAGCCCGTTTGAGTTCACCCTCGGCGTGGGCCAGGTCATCAAGGGCTGGGACGAGGGCGTGGCCTCGATGCGCATCGGCGGCAAACGTAAACTGCTCATTCCAGCCGAGCTGGGCTATGGCCGGCGCGGGGCCGGCGGGGTCATCCCGCCCAACGCCCGGCTGACCTTTGACGTCGAGCTGATCGCCATCCGTTAATCACACAATGGACACGGGAGCGACATCCCCCCGGCTCCGCCGGGGGGATGTCGCTCCCGAAATCATTGTTTAAGGGATCCTAGCGCAGCGCCATCGGCAGATACGCCCGATCGGTCAATCCACCCTCCGGGACGATCACCGCAAAAGTCGCCGCTTCCGTGTCGGTCCGGGTCGTGCCGCTGATGACGGCGGTGTTGGTGATGATGTCGCCGTAATCGCCGATGTGCAAGGCCGTCCATGAAATCGTCAGGACGTTGCCAGCGGTCAGAACCCCGCTCCAAGACACCCGGTTCCCGCCAACCAGCGTGGCGGCGGAGGGTTTCTCCACCCACTGCCCGAAGATCACCTTCGCCGGCAGCGTATCCGAAACGCTGACCGCCGTATCGGTCAGCGCCCCGGTGTTTCGGGCCAGAATCGTATAGGTGACGACGCCGTGATACGTGATCGGGCCGGTCGGCGCGACGGACTTCGACACATCCGCCTCAGGCCTGCCCTCGACCGCGCCAATGTCGCAGCGCGCGCCATATGGCCGCGCCACGCCGCGTTGATCGCTCGCCGGGCAACTGGCGTCCCAGACCGAGTTGAGCACGGGCGATCCTGCCAGCGGCGCATGCGTACGCGTGCCCCCGCCATTGTCAGCCAGCGGTCCCAGCAGCGGATCGCCGGTCAGGAGGCCCAGGCCGCCGACACTGCAGGTGACCGAGCCATCTCCGATCAGGCTGTAGGTGTTCGTCACGATCGTCCCGCCGACCTTCACACAATCGACGCTGGCGCCGCTGCTGGCGATGATTGTGTTGCGCAGGGAGAGATTGCCCGCGCTGCGCACACCCCCGCCATTGCCGGCATTGGACGTGTTGTTGAGTAACGTGCTGTTCAGAACGGTCAGCGTCGCTTCGTTCACGATCGCGCCGCCATACGGCGCCGCATTGCCGGACAGAGAGCTGTTCTGCACGAACAACACTCCGGCACCCTGCACCGACAGTCCGCCACCGGCCCAGCCCGCGGTATTGCTGAAGAGCGTGCTGTTCAGCACAGTGACCACGCCGGACGTAAAGAGCCCGCCGCCGTAGTAGCCGGTGTTGCTGAAGAGTGTGCTGTTTGTCAGGGTTAGGCTGGCGCCGGCATCCACCTTGAGCGCGCCGCCGTTCTCCGTCGCGGGCGCCCTGCCCCGCGTGAGCGCGAGCCCGGCCAGGCTTACCCTGGCGCTATTCGTCACCTGCAGAATGCGAATCGCGTCCCTGCCGCTGAGGATGACCGGCGTCGTCAGCGCGCGGCCGTCGATGCTGACCTCTTTGCTGACGACCAGGCTGGTATCCAGTCCAATCGTCTGGCCTGCAAGTCCTGGCGCAAAGGTGACCGTCCCGCCGGCGCAGACTTCATACAGGGCCTGGCGCAGGCTGCCCGCGCCGCTGTCCTGGGTGTTCTGGATCATGAGACGCGGCGCGCATTGCACGGTGAATGAGGCCGAGGCGCTTCTCGATTGGGCGTTGCCGCTCACCTGGGCCGTGTTGACCACGGTTTCGATATAGCCGGCGCTCTGCGTCGCGGTGAAGACAAAGACATAGTGGGTGGACGTGTTCACCGCCCCGTGCCAGGTGATCGTGTCGCCGGCCACGCTTGCGCCGGAGCTGGTGATCCAACCTCCGAAATCAACCTGCGCGGGCAGCGTGTCGGTGAGCCACACCCCGGGATCGGCCTGCAGGCCGCCATTGCCAAGCTGCAAGGTGTAGGTGACCACACCGTGGTACGGCGCGCTGCTGGTCGGCGCGACGGTCTTGCTCAGATCGGGGAGCTGAAGCGGGGCCTCGAGCGCGCCGATATCGCAGTGTGCGCCGATGGGACGGCCCACCCCGCGCTGGTCGGTGGCCGGGCAAATGTCCCCGCCCGCATCGATGGCCGCCGATCCGGCCAGCAGCGCGTGCGTCCAGGTCCGCCCGCCGTTGTCGGCCAGCGGGGCGAGGACGGGATCGCCCGTGAATGCCGGGCTGCAGATCGCGCCGTTCTGGACGAGATTATTGACATTGGTCGAGATGACGCTGGCGGCGCTCACGTGGCAATCGCCGCCGGTGAAGTTGCCGGCCATGAGCGTATTGCTGTAGTGCAACGTCCCGCCGTACTGGCGCAGACCGCCGCCCCCGCCGCCATTGGCGGTGTTCCCGGACAGGGTGCTGTTCTGCAACGTCGTGATGCCGTCCACGCCGCACACCCCGCCGCCATAGTTGCCTGTATTGCCGGAAACGGTGCTGTTCCGAATCGTGGTGGCGCCTTTGCTGTAGAGCCCGCCGCCGTCCCAGATGCCCACATTGCCGGCCACTGTGCTGGCCTCGACCAGCAGCGACCCGAAGTTGCTGATGCCGCCACCGAAATAGGCGGTGCTGCTTTGCACGGTGCTGCCCGTCAGCGTCACCGCCGCGCCGGCATCGATCTTGAGCGCGCCGCCGCAGGATCGGCTGAAGGAGCCATCGCTGCACTCCGCGCCCGCGTCGTTCCCGCGGGCGAGCACCAGGCCCGCCAGGGACACCCGCGCGTTGCCGCCGACCTTGAGGATGCGGACCGCGCCATTGCCGCTGAGCGTGACCGGGACTGCCAATCCCATCCCATCGACCGTCACGTTCTTCGTCACGACCAGGCTGCTGCTCAGCACAATCGTCTGCCCGGCCAGGCCGGGGCTGAAGTCGATCGTGCCGCCGGCGCACACACCGCGCAACGCCTGGCGCAGGCTTCCAAAGCCGTCGTCCGCGGTGTTCTGCACCGTGTCGCCTGACGCGCAGGCGATGCTTAACACCGCGGACGTGGCGCTTGCCAGGGCGGTGCCGCTCACCTGGGCCGTATTGACAATGGTCTCATTGAACTGGTCGCCGGTGTGGGTGGCGGTGAAGACAAACACAAACGCCGAGGAGGTGCCCACCGCGCCATGCCAGGAGAGCGTGTTGCCGGCCTGGCTCGCGCCGGGATTCTGCACCCAGCCGCCGAAAGACACCTGCGCCGGAAGCGTGTCAGTCACCCACACGTCGGGGTCGTTCTCGCTGCCGCGGTTGCTGAGCAGCAGGGTGTAGGTGACGACGCCGTGAAGAGGAACGTCGCTGGTGGGCGCCACGAATTTTGTGAGCAGGGGCAGCCGGGTCGGGGCCTCGACCGCGCCGATATCGCAGTGCAGATTCTGCGGCCGCAACACGCCGCGCTGGTCGGCCGCCGGACAGATGCCCACGGCGTCGCTGCCGGCGTCGATCGCGGGGCTGGCCGGCCACAGCGCGTGGGTGAGCGTTGCCCCGCCGTTGTCAGCCAACGGGCCGAGGACCGGGTCGCCTGAAAGGGCCGCGCCGCAGGTGCCGTCCTTTACCAGGTTGTTGATATTGCTGGTGAGCGTGCCCACATTCACGCAATCGGCGCCAGGACCGCTGTTGGCGATGATCGTATTGCGGATGGACAGTTTGCCGAGGTTGCGCACGCCGCCACCGGCGACGGACGCCCCGTTGCCGGTGAGGGTGCTGTTGGTCAGGGTAATGACGCCGCTGCTGTTGGTGCAGATCGCGCCGCCCCAATATCCCGATGTGTTAGCGGAGAACGTTGTGTTGGTCAGCATCGCCGGACCGCTCCCATCGACATAAAGGCCGCCGCCATCGTCGTTGGAGCGGTTCCGGGTGAAGGTGTTGCCCTGCGCGTTCAGTGTGCCGCGGTTGTAGAGGCCGCCGCCATCATCGTTGGAGGTGTTGCCCGTGAAGGTGCTGCCCTGCAGGGTCAGCCTGCCCACGTTGTAAAAACTGCCGCCGTCGATGCTGGAACTGTTCCCGGCGAAGGTGCTGCTCAGCACGAGCATCGTGCCGTAGTTGTAGATACCCCCGCCATCGCTCGTACTGGTGCTGCTGAGGACGGTGGCGTTGGTCAGGGTCACAACTGCGCCGGTTTCCACGAGCAGCGCCCCGCCGGGTTGCGCCCTGCCGCGCGCCAGGGTCAGCCCGGCCAGGGTCGCGCTGACATTGGTCGTCACCCGCAGGATTCGGACCGCGTTGTTGCCATCGATGATGACCGGCGTCGACAGAGCCCGGCCATCCACGCTGACGTTCTTGTTGATCGACAGGACGCTGGTCAAGACGATGGTCTGTCCGTCCAGGCCGGGCGCGAAGTCGACCGGACCGCCCGCGCACACATCCGCCACGCTCTGTCGCAAGCTGCCCGGGCCATTGTCCTGGGTGTTTTGCACGGTGGCGCTGATCGCGCAGATGACGGTGAATGTCGCGGCTGCGCTGCGCTCCATCGCCCCATCGCCGGCCAGGGCGGTGTTGACGACACTGTCGTTGTAGAGGCCGGTGTGAGTGGCCGTCCAGGTCAGGGTAATGGCCTGCCGGCTGGCCAACGCGCCGGCCCACGTGATCACGTCGCCGGCCACACCCGCGCCGGTGTTGGTAATCCAAGCTCCAAAGTCCACCTGCGACGGCAGCGTATCGGTCAGGCGGACTGCGGCGGCTGTGTTTGCGCCGGAGTTGGACAGCACAACCGTGTAGATGACGATGCCGTGGTAGGGCACGCCAACAGTCGGCGTGACGTTCTTGGAGAGGCGGAGGAGCGCCATGGCCGGCGCCTCATACGCGCCAATGTCGCAGGTTTCATTCTGCGGACGGGCCAGGCCGCGCTGGTCGGTGGCCAGGCAGGTGGCGGCGTCGCCCGCGTCAATGGCAATACTGGCGGGCAGCAGCGCATGGGTGAGCGTTCCCCCGCCATTTCCGGCCAGCGGGACAAGCGCGGGGTCGCCCGAGAGCGCCGCGCTGCATCCGCCATCCTCCACCAGGTTGCGCACGTTGGCGAGGATGATGCCGCTGGGTTTCACGCAGTCTCCGCCAGCGCTGTTGGCGATGAGCGTATTCCGCATCACCAGTTCGCTGCTGGTGTCACGCAGGCCGCCGCCGGCCGAGCCTGTGCCGATGTTGCCTGAGAGCGTGCTGTTGAGCAGCGTCAACGCGTCCTCGTTGAAGATGCCGCCGCCATTCGGGCCTGTGTTGCCCGAGAGTGTGCTGTTCAACACAAACAGCGCACCGGGGGTGCTGTTGGCGATGCCGCCGCCGGCTGAGGTGGCGAGGTTGCCAAGCAGGGTGCTGTTCAGCACCGTCAGCACGCCCGTGTTGTAAATGCCGCCGCCGGAATAGCCGGTGTTGCTCAAGACCGTGCTGTCCGTAAGTGTCACGACGGCCCCGGCATCCACCCGTAGGCCGCCACCGCAACTGGCCGCGCTGGCGCAGCTCGTGCCGCTGTCCTTCCCGCGCGCGAGAGTCAAGTTGGCCAGCGTCACCCGGGCGTTATTGCTGACCAGCAATACGCGGACCGCGTTGTTGCCGCTGATCATGATCGGCATCGCCAGACCGACCCCTTGTATCGTCAGGTTTTTCGTGATGGCGAGTGTGCTGCTCAGGGTGATGGTCTGCCCGGACAGGTTGCCGCCGAAGTAGATCGTGTCGCCCGATGCGGCATCGGCGATGGCCTGACGGAGCGAACCCGCGCCGCCGTCGGCGGTCGTCCACACCAGTTGCGTTCCGTCAGGCCCGGCCGGCGGTGGCGGGATGGCGCCCGTGCCCAGCGCCAAAACCAGGATAGAAGCCAGCGCCGGGATCCAGCCCAATCGGTGGCTTGCGTTTGGCGAGGAGGCGATCGGTGACGACATAGCGCATCTCCATGGGCTTTCGGCCGCGGGTCTGGAGAGGCGAGTCGCGCACGATTGCGCACGGCTGTGTGAGCTTCTGTCACTCGGCTGCCGAGAGCCTCGAACACGTACGAGGATGGTCGTAACTTCGGAACGATGTAGTCTTCACGAGTAAGTGTAGTCCGATTCTCCAGACGTGATGTGCCCTGGAAGTCCTAGGCGAGATGGCACCTCCCGCGCTTCGCGCGGGAGGTGCCATCTCGCCTAGGACTTCCAGGCTCGGCGCTACGCCAGCACGATCGTGATCACGGTGTACTTGCCGCCGGCCGCGTGGGTGCGCTCCTCGAATTGCTGGACGTCGGGGCCGTATTTGGTGATCAGCAAGTCCTTAATCCGGCCATAGGCTTCCGCCCCATCGACGCTGGAAGTGCCGTCCTGCCACGTGCCGAGCGATCCTCCTTGCGCATCGCAGGGCATCACCCGCACCTCCGGAAAATTCCGGGCGCGCTTGACTTTGCCGCTGCCGTCGAGGGTGCGCACAAACAAGGCGTCGCCATCCTGGACAAACCACACCGGGGTCGGCACGGCCGTTCCGTCTTTACGTCGGGTTTCAAGGCTGAGGAAGGGTTGATTGCTAAATTGGGACAGATGATTCACGGGCTTACTCCTGACCAGTTTGATTGGACGGCGATTTCGGGTTCGGGCCGCTGCGCACAACGGTGTGCCAGCTTCGTCGACCACACTGCGGACACTCGGCAAACCAGCGCGGTCGGCCCCGGCCGGCGTTCCAGCGAATCCCGCCCATCTCCCAGACCGATCGCTCGAAACCGCATGAACAGCGCACCATCCAGGCGCGCGAATGGGCCTCCATGCTTGCGGCCCATGCTCTGGGAAAAATGCGTTGAAAGAATTGTTGAATGCGTGACATGTGCGTTACGTCCCTGCCAACTCTACCCGATCGTCGGGATCACGCGCGCTGACATGAAGCTAAGCGCAGAAGACCTGGCCGTGTTGGCCATCGATTGCGCGTGTGATCGCGCCCCTCAACCGCCACTGCAACGCCCGCGCGAAGCGTGGGTGTTGCAGCGTCACCTTCTCCCGCTGGGAGAAGGTCATGGGGCCAGCACGGATTGGACGTTCTGCCTGCGGCTGAAATGCGTTGCCTCGCGGCGGACACCACTGAACTTCAGGCCATTGGACTTACACCGGCAGCGTCCGCACAATCGAGAATATCGCCGCGTCATGCGCCACACCGTGCAGAAGCAGCCGTTGGCGCAGAGTTCCTTCGCGGATCGCGCCGGCCTTCTCCGCCACGCGTTGGCTCTGCACGTTTCCGGCAGCGGCCAGAATCTCAATCCGGATCAGCTTCAGGGTCTCGAACGCCCAGCTTGCTGCCAGGCGGGCTGCGTCGGTTGCGGCGCCGCGTCCCGCTTCGGAAGAGCGAACCCAATAGCCCAGGTTCGCCCGGCGATTCGTTCGATCGATCAAGTCGATTCCGCAGCCGCCCGCGAAGCGGCCTGACGGCGAGACGATGACGAACTCGTATTCTTTGCCCTCTTCAAACGCGGCGGTTTGTTCGGCCACCCAGGCGCGCGCCTCATCGAGGGTGTAGCCCGGGCGGCACCACGGGAGCCAGCGATAGACGGTGTCGATAGACTCCGTCGCCGCCTCGAAGAGCTGCGCGGCATCGTCCATCACATATGGCCGAATTGTGTAGGTCACAGGTTTCTTCGGCGGCGATGGGCCCGGCGCATGCCGGGCCCATCGCCGCCAATTACAGCGTTGACTACTTCGCGATCTCCCAGATATGGCCAGCCGGATCGGCAAAACTGGCCGTACGGATGCCCCATGGGCGATCCATTGGGCCGTTCAACAAATGCACGCCCCGCGCCGTGAGCTCCGCGCACCTGGCGTCGACATCATCGACTTGGAGGGTAAACACCATGCGCGATCCGGCCGCGCGGGTGGCCACCGTGGCCGGGGCAATCAGCTCGGCAGCCGACTCGATCTTGAGCAGGTTGATCATGGTCCGTTCGAAGTTGAACACGGCCGAGGCCGCATCCGCATAGGCCACGGGCAGGCCGAATGCCGTTGTGTAGAACAGCTTCGCAGCTTCCAGATCCTCGACGAAAAGAGTGATGGCGAATAGCGCCCCGGGCCAGGCCCGGACTGCAACGCTTGTTTGTGCGTTTTGCTCCAAGGTGTTTCTCCGATTCTTTATGGGCTGGCCTGATTGCCATCCCAGTCCTTCAGACAGCGCTCAATTTCTCGACGATTTTGGCGATGCGCCGTTCGCGCGTCTCCTGGGCCTTGGCCTCTTCAACATGCCGGACGTATTCCTTTTGCATCGAAGGCGCGGAGGCATTGAAAGCATCGAGCGCGCCTGCCTTGACCAGGGCCGCCTGCAAATCCGGCGGCGCGGCGACGGTGCGCGGCTCCAGATCGAGCGTGATCGTGACGTCCACTTCCTCGCCGCCCGTCACGCCGGCCGCCTGGCGATTCTCCGCACTCAGCGAAACCAGGAACATTCCGTCCATCACCGCCACTGCGCTTCGATACGTGTAGTGCTTGAGCGTCATGCGCACCAGCGGCCGCCGGCCGGAACCGAGCTTCTCGATGATCTCGGGGGAAATCTGGATGGCCGTGTTGTTGCCCATCTGCCAGACTTTCGTGCGGAATGTGATGGCCGCGGCGGCGGTGGCGCCTTTGGGTTGTTCGGTTTTCTTCATCGCAAGGCGATTCTAGCGGGAAGACGCGCGGAGATCAAATGGCGAGCCGTGCTCCGCAGCGCCCTCACAGAGTCCGCCACTGCGCGTCAGTCGCAGCGTTGTCTTGGCCAAAGGCGATGCCATTCTTTGCGCGCCGCTCACGCTTGTAATCCTGAGTTCCGGACCGCCGTCGGGGGAAAGGGCGGCCAGAAACGGCGTGTGCGCTACCGCGCACACAAAAGGCGCAGGCATCCTTCGGCTTCGCTCAGGATGCTTCCGCAGTGTGATGAAGGGCATGGTTTCTGAGCGGCGCGCCCCTTCGAGCGCTCGCATACACCCGCGTCGAGGGCGCGCGGTGGGCGCAACGCTATACGCCAATACAGATTCGCCGCTTTCGCCATGCCGTGTGGCCCGCGCCGGCTACCGCTTCGGCGGCTGGGGGCCGCTCAGCCCATACAACATCAGCGCGCCCAGTTCTCGGGCCAGGTCCGGGCGCTGAGCAGATTTGAGGCGGAGCTCAGGGCTGATGAATACCTCCATGAACACGCCGAAGTAGACGCTCAAGGCCTCCTCCGACAGGCGCGGATTGACTTGGCCCTGCTGCCTTCCCTCCCGGATCAGCCCCAGCATCAACGCCGTCATGCGCTCCTGCGCAGCGCTGCGGACCTTCTTGATCTCGGGGTCATCCATCAGATCCCGACTGCCGTCAAATACGGGGTCTGCGGCTCCCGCAGGACGCGCGCTTGACGTCGTTGCCGAGAGGAATTGGACAAAGGCAGCGATCTTGTCGTTGTACGGCTTCTCGGGAGTCAGCACGGCCTGGACCCGAAGAACCAGGTCATCCACGGCGGCAGCGACGAACGCGCGCGCCAGCGCATCCTTGCTGCCAAAGTTGTTGTAGATCGTTGCCTGCGAGACCCCGGCTTTGCGGGCGATGCTGGCGATGCTGACCTTGTCGACCCCAAACTGGGCGAAAAGTTCCGCGGCGGCCGTGCGGATGTTTTCCTTGCTTTTTTCTTTGCGTCGCGCGAATCCATCCATTGTTTTGTCTCCGTTTCGTAAGGAGGTTACCGAGACGATATTCCCCGTCCCGGCTACGCCGGGACGGGGAATATCGTCTCGGTAACCAGCCCCTTCGTCGCGCGCTTCACAGCGCCACAAACGCGGCTATAATCCATATCTGGAATTACTATATCATTCTATTCCAGAATTATAGAATCTTGACCAATGTCGTCTCCAGCGCTCGGCAGCCCACCTCCCAATGCCTGAACCTCTCATCAACACCCGCCACACGATCGTAGCGTTTACCGTCCACGACCTGCCCTCGGTCGATCAGGCGGGCGGCAAAGCGCTGGCGCTCATTCAGATGACTCGGGCCGGTATGCCCGTCCCGCCCGGCTTTGTTTTGACGGTCGACTTCTTCGAGCCCTGGACGGCCGTGCTGCGCAGCACCCCGGCATGGGCGGCGATGGCCAACGCCGATGCGGCCGGAATCGGAGCAACGGCGCGCGCCCTACAGGCAGCCTGTCAGACGCTGCGCTTGACCGACGGACAGAAGGACGAACTCGACCGCGCGCTGAACGCGTTCCGCGCGGAATATCACGGTCACCTGTTTGCCGTGCGCTCCTCGTCGCCCGAGGAGGACTTGGAAGGCGCATCGTTTGCCGGTGGATACGAGACGATGCTGGGTGTCACCGTCGAGGGAATCGAAGCCGCCATCCGGCGCGCGTTCACCTCCAGCTTCGACGCGCGCGTGTTCCTCTACAAGCGCGAGCATGGCTTTCCCCTCGACCAGCCCCGGATTGCCGTGATCGTGCAGCAGCAGGTCGACGCCGATAGCGCCGGGGTGGCTTTTTCGCTGAACCCGCTGAACAACTGCTTTGACGAGGCCGTCATCAACGCCAATCATGGCTTGGGAGAATCCGTTGTTTCCGGAGACGCCGATCCGGATGTGTTCGTGGTGGACAAGCTTCGGGGCGAGATCCTCGAGACGCGCATTGGCGCCAAACAGTCCGTGATTCGCCTGGATTCCGCGGGCGGCACCCTCCGATCCACCCGCCCCAATCAGGCGGAAGCCGCCATCACACCCGCCCAGGCGCTGGAACTGACCCGCCTGTTGGAGAAAGTCGAGGCGTACTACAAGAAGCCGGTGGACATTGAGTGGGCGATTTCGGATGGGCGGCTGTTCCTGCTGCAGGCCCGCCCCATCACCACCTACCGGCCCCTGCCCGACGAAATGCTCACGGCGCCGGGGCAGCCCAAGCGCCTGTATGCCAACTCCACCCTGATCGAGCAGGGCTTGCAGGATCCCCTTTCGGTGCTGGGGACCGATTTCCTGGGCTATGTGCTGGACAAGGTGGGCGGGCCCGTGGCTGAGGGCGCGATCGGCATCGACGGCATCACCTTCACCGCTGGCGGCGGCTACTTCATGAACCTCTCCTTTGCGACGATGCTGGGCATGCGCAACGCCGGCCTTGCGCCGGGGAGCTTCGGCGACCCGCGCGTGCTCGAGATCCTGGACAACATCGACATGAAGCAGTACCTGGGCGGCGAACTCCCGGCCAAACTGAAGGCGCTGCGGGGCAAGATGATGTTCAGCCTGCTGCCGATGCTCGCCTCGGCCCTGGGCGCCTATCTCCGGCCGGAACGCATCCTCGCCAAATACGAAGCCGCCCTGCCCGACGAAATCCGCCGGCTTGAAGCGATGACGGGCGACGGTCTGTCCCTGCGCGCGCAGGCGCGCGCGCTGACCGAACTGCTGCGCTTCTTCTACGCCGACCACGGTATCCCGATGATCCTGGCCGGTCAATTTGCCGAGCGGCGCATGCGGGGACTATTCAAGCAGGACGCGGCACAGGCACACGATCATCTGATCAACCTGGGGATTTCGTTGCCGGGCAACAAAACGGCCGAAATGGGCGAGGCCCTATACGGCCTGGCATCGTCGTCCGAAATCAGCCGGTATGCCAGCGC
>Ga0073900_10001781_pt1 | contig 11739 bp, 8 predicted proteins | sample KloWWTmetKNB5Kit_FD_66666 | JGI IMG/M metagenome (GOLD analysis project Ga0073900, IMG submission 66666) | Active sludge microbial communities from Klosterneuburg, Austria, studying microevolution and ecology of nitrifiers - Klosterneuburg... | ecosystem: Engineered > WWTP > Aerobic digester >...
TGCGCTTCGCTCGCTGGACCCCGTTGGCCGCCCGACGCGCCGCCTCGCCCGCCGGATCGATGCCGTCTCCAATACGCTCGCGCTCGAACTCGGCCGCGAACCGGCCGCCGCCGAAGTGCAGCATGCCGCCGGTGTCTCGCCGCAGCAGTACTGGAGCGCGCGCGCCGCCTCCTCCCTCACCGTCGTCCCGATCGAGCAGCACGGCGATGAAGACTCTGGCTGGACCGAGCGCATCATTGATGATGCACCCCCGGCTACCGCCCACCTTGAGCGCGAAGAACTCCTCGCCGCCCTGCGCACCGCGGTCGAAGGCCTGCCCGAGCGGGAGCGCCTCATCCTCTCCCTCTACCACGTTGAGGGCCTCACCCTCCGCGAAATTGGGCACGCCCTCGACATCTCCGAGACGCGCGTCTCCCAGCTCCTCCACCGCACCTATGCCCGCCTCCGCAAGGACCCAGTACTCGTTTCGGCCGCATAGACCGCCTCCGCCCCGCCTGCATGGGTCGGTAATTCACCTGCAAATAGTGAGTCGTATGCGAACTATTCAAGCGATCTATTGTGCTCCGTTGCGATCTCCCCTACCGTTAGGGCGCGATGTCAAGGTTTTGCCCCCGAGGTCGGCCTTGGTCATGACACGTCCCTCCTTCCGGCTTGGCCATAAGGACGCGCCGCTTCGTGTTGTTATCGCCGACGACCATGCCGTCCTGCGGCAGGCCCTCGCCACGCTTCTCAATTCCCGCCCGGACATCGATGTGGTTGCCGAGGCCTCAGATGGCCACGAAGCCATCGAGGTGGTGGACCAGCTCCGTCCCGATGTGGTCATCATGGATGTCTCCATGCCTCGCCTGAACGGGATCGAGGCGACCCGCCAGGTCCACGCGCGCCATCCCGCGACCCGCGTCATCATCCTCAGCGCCTACGGCGATGCAGCCGCCATCGGGCAGGCAATCGCCGCCGGTGCTTCTGGCTTCATCATTAAACGCTCCGATGTCGATGAGCTCGTCCTCGCGCTCCAGCTCGTCACCTCCGGCAACACCTATTTCTCCCAGGAGCTTGCCGAGCAAATGGACCTCACCGAGATCGCCTTTGCCGCCCGCACCCAGGCCGATTCGCACTCAGGCCTGACTGACCGCGAGCGCGAGGTCCTCCAGCTCATCGCCGAGGGCCACACCATGAAGGAGATCGCGGACATCCTCGTCATCAGCCCCAAGACGGTCGAGGGCCACAACAGCCACATCATGGCCAAGATTGGCGCCCGAAACCGTGCCGACCTCGTCCGCTACGCCATGGGGGTGGGCCTCGTCCACCCTGATACGCCGCCCGGGTCCGCCTAGGCGGTCCGCCCGCTCGGCCACGAGCGAGAGGGGAGTCTCACGTGGTGGGTTCCGCAGGGACGTTGCCCCTTTTTGAAGTGGTCTTTGACACCATCCCGAGCATGGTCTTCGTCAAACGCGCCGATGACCTGACGCTTGTCCGCGTCAATGCCAGCGGCCAGCGATTCCTTCAGCGCAGCCAGTCCGAACTCGTCGGCAAGACCCTCTTCGATATCCTCGATAGCGAACAGGCAACGCGCTTCGATCGTGCCGAACGCGAGGTCCTCGCGTCTGGCGAACCCGCGGACCTCGGCAATGTCCACGTCCGCCTGCCCACCGGCGACTTCTGGCTCGCGGTTCAAACTGCCCCCGTGGCCGAACAGGGTGGGCAGCCCCCGTTCCTCGTCACTATCGCCCGCGATGTCACCCAGGAACATCTGCTGCGTGCGGCCAACCACCGCTGGAAGCTTGCGTTCGACAACGCCGAGTGGGGCGTTGCCATTGTCAGCGCCAATGGAACCAACTTGGAGGATGTGAACCCGGCGTTCGCCCGCATGCACGGCTACTCTCGCGAGGAGCTGATCGGCGCTTCCCGCCTCACGGTGGTTGCTCCCGAGGCGCGCGAAGAAACGGTCCGGATGCTCGATCTGGTCAAGGACCGCGGCCACTACGCCTTCGAGTCCATCCACCAGCGCAAGGATGGCTCGACCTTTCCCGTGGCCATCGATGCCGGCATCGCCCACGACCTCGACGGCAACCCCATGTTCCGGGCCGTCAACGTCCAGGATATCTCCGTCCTCAAGCTCACCGAACAGGGGTTGCGCACCGCCCGCGATGAGGCCGAACGCGCCAACCAGGCCAAAAGCGAGTTCCTCTCGCGCATGAGCCACGAGCTCCGCACGCCCCTCAACGTCATCCTCGGGTTCTCCCAGGTCCTGCAGATGGACCGCCTCAACGACGACCAGGCCGAAAGCGTCGACCACATCCTCCGCGCTGGCCGCCACCTACTCGCCCTCATCGATGACGTACTCGACATTTCCCGCATCGAATCCGGCAAGCTCGCCCTCTCGATCGAGCCGGTCGATGCCGCCCAGGTCTTCGATGAGGTGTTCCGGCTGATGGAGCCCGCGGCCGCCCGCGGCCGCATCCAGCTCCTCCGTGGCAACGGGCACGCCCAGTGCTACGTCCTCTCCGACCGCCAGCGCCTCACCCAGGTGCTCATGAACATCGTCTCCAACGCCATCAAGTACAACGTCGAAGGCGGCTTCGTCCGCATCGAGTGCGTTGAGCGTGACTCCCTGGTCGAATTCTCCATCTCCGACTCAGGCATCGGCATCCCCGCCGGGGACCTCGATCGTCTCTTTGCCCCGTTTGACCGGCTCGGGATGGAAGCATCGGGGATCGAAGGCACGGGCCTCGGCCTCAGCCTCTGCAAGAGCCTGATCGATGCGATGGACGGCGCCATCACGGCGGCCCGCAACCCCGACCGCGGGAGTACCTTCACCGTGACCCTCAAGAAAGCCGAGTCTCCCGTCATCGAGGCCGCCCGCGCCGCCCGTCTCGCTCCAGCCTCCGCCGCCTCGGCGGTCGCCGGCACCATCCTCTGCATCGAGGACAACCTGGCCAACTTCAAGGTCATCCAGCACATCCTTGCCCACCGCCAGAACATCGCGGTCATCCCGGCAATGCAGGGTGAAATCGGCCTCCAGCTGGCCCGCGACCACCGGCCCGGTCTCATCCTCCTCGACCTTCACCTGCCCGACATCCCCGGCGAGGAAGTGCTCCAGCGCCTCCTTCACAACCCTGTCACAGCCGATATCCCCGTCGTCATCGTCAGTGCCGATGCCACTCCCCGGCGCGTTGAGCACCTCCTCCAGATCGGCGCCCGCGGCTACCTGACCAAGCCCATCGATGTCCCGAAGCTCCTCACAACCGTCGACCAGTTGCTCGGCGGCGCCGCTCAACGCATCGCGGGACAGCCCTGACCCACGTTCTTGCTGGCCGGCCGGGCGCCCCTGTCTTCGAGCGCTTGCCATAACAGGTGGATGGTCGTTACGGCTCCCCGTAACATGCACGCGAGACGCGCACGCGCGCATGTTCGAAAGCAAGGGGGCCCGCATGTCCGCACCACTGGATGGAATCCGCATTGTCGAAGTCGCCAACTGGCTGGCCGCGCCGGCCGCCACGGCCCTCATGGCCGACCTGGGCGCCGATGTGATCAAAGTCGAGCCCCCCGGCGGCGATGCCTTCCGCGCATTCCCCATCCAGGCCCTCGGCTACCCCTATCCCTTCCAGTTCAACCCGGCCATCGAGCTCGACAACCGCGGCAAGCGCAGCGTCACCATCGACCTCGACAAGCCCGGCGGCCCCGAACTCGTCAAGCAGCTCGCCTCAACCGCCGATGTCTTCCTTACGAACCTGATCCAGCGCCGCCGCGTGCGCTTCGGCCTCACCTTCGAGGACATCCGCGAGGTCAACCCAAAGATCGTCTACGCCTCCTTCAGCGGCTACGGCGCCCACGGTCCCGACCAGGATCGCCCCGGCTACGATTACGCCGCCTTCTGGGCGCGCTCCGGCATTATGGGCCTGCTCGGCGAGCCCGATGCTCCGCCCCCGCTTTGCCGCGGGGCCCAGGGCGACCACTCGACCTCGCTCAACATCCTCGCCGGCGTGCTTGCCGCCCTGCTCCAGCGCGAACGCACCGGCGAGGCCCAGCACATGGAAACCACCCTCCAGGCCAGCGGCATGTGGACTATCGCCGGAGACTACTCCGCTGCGCTGGTTGCCCGCATGGACCCGCCCCGCATTAGCCGGCATGCGCCCACACACCCCGCCTGGAACTCCTACCTCTGCGCCGATGGGCGCTGGGTCCTATTCGTCCATACGCAACCGTTCCCGTTCTACTGGGGCGCCATTTGCCGCGCCATCGGCAAGCCGGAATGGGCCGATGATGAGCGCTGGAACGCGCTCCCCGGACTCCTCGCCCACAGCGCCCAGCTCACCGCCATGATCGAGCCGATCATCGCCGAACGGCCACTCGCGGACTGGGCCGCCCGCTTCGATGCCGAAGGTCTCATCTGGTCCCCTGTCTCCACCGTCACCGAAGGCGTCAACGATCCCCAGGCGCGCGAAATGGGCTGGTTCACCACCATCGACCATCCCACCGCCGGTCCCTTCGAGACGCTCGATACCCCGTTCAAGCTCTATGGCACCGATACCGGAGCCCGCGGCCCCGCGCCGGCTGCCGGCCAGCACACCTTCGATGTCCTTGCCGAACTCGGCATCGAAGGCGAAGCGCTGGACCGGCTGGCCGTCAACGGCGTCCTCGGGTAACGCGGGACGCCCACGCGATGCGCCTCCTCGCCAGGCGGCGGCTGGGCCGCACCGGCCTGGACGTTTCCGAACTTGGCCTCGGCGCGATGGATACACCCCACTCGCCCGAGGCCGTTGAGACCGTCCTCGCCGCCCTCGATGCCGGTATCGATTTCATCGACACGGCCCGCGACTACGAGGGCAGCGAGCACCTGCTTGGCGACGTCATCCGCCGCCGCGGGAAGGACTTCATCCTCGGGAGCAAGACCTTCAGCCACACCGCGAGCGGCGCTCAGTACGATGCCGACCGCTCGCTCCGGGTGCTCGGCATCGAGGTGATCGACCTCTACCAGCTCCATGACATCTCGACCGAGGCCGCCTGGGACGCCGTCATGGCGCCCGGGGGCGCGCTTGAAGGCCTGCAGGCAGCCCGTTACCGCGGGCTCGTCGGCCACATTGGCATCTCCTCCCACAACCTCGAAATCCTGGCGCGCGCGATCACCTCGGGCGAGTTCGCCACCGTCATGCTCGAGTACTCCGCCTTCTTCCCCGATACCGCCCCGCTCATCGACCTCGCTGCCAGGAACGATGTGGGTGTGATCGTCATGCGCCCCCTTGGCGGTTCGGGGCGGACCAGCACCATCCGGGGCATGGTTTCAGCGGGTGCCGCAGGCCCACTCACGCCCGAGAATCTCCTCCGCTACGTCCTTTCCGACCCGGGTGTCTCCGTCGCAATCCCGGGCGCCCGCTACCCATCGCGCATTGCCGCCAATGTCGCCACCGCCGCCGCTTACACCCCCCTGACGGTTGACGATCGGCGCATACTGGAAGAGGCCGCCGCGCGGCTCTACTGAGTCCGCCGCGCCGCCCGGTCAGTGCACTGGAGGTGTTTCGATGGCGACAACCGCGTTGTTTGTGGTCACCCTGCGAGAGTGGCTCGAGAGCCAGTGGCTCCAGGACACGCCGCACCGGGCAGCGCTCGTTGCCGCCATGAACGCTGGCGATACCGCGGCCATCCGCGGACTCCTCGCGGACGCGCCATTCACCACCGATCAGCGCCGCTACCTCGATGACCTGATCACCCGCTGGGAGCGGGCCGAGGCCGGGCCGGAGTAGCGGCCAGCCCGCGGCTCATCAGCTCAGGCGCGCGAGTAGGTGCCGACCAGCCGGTTCATCCCGAGCGTGTGCGGCTCGATCTTCTCCAGCAGCTGCCAGAGGGTCAGTCCCGGCTCCAGGTTCAATTCCTCGTTCAGCGCGAACACCCAGAAGTAGTAGTGGTGCGTCCCGTGGCCGTTGGGCGGCATCGGGCCACCGTAGCCCGGCTTGCCAAAATCGCTCAGGCCCGAGGTGTACCCCTGGGCACCCTCCGCCAGGCTCGTGACCGAGGCCGGGATGTTGTACAGCACCCAGTGCACGTACCCGTACGAACCCTTCGACACCAGCGGTGCATCAGGGTCGTGGCAGACAACCGCGAAGGAGCGCGCCGCCTCTGGCGCGCCACTCCAGGCCAGTGCCGGGGACACGTTCTCCGCTTCCCCGGTGTACCTGGCGGGAATCCGCCCCCCCTGCTCGAACGCAGAACTCGTCAACTGCATCTTCGAAAGCGCAAATCCCATGGAATTCCTCCTTCACATGCGTCCGTCCGGGTGACAGGCAGCCAAGATACTGGCACACGCGCGCCGCTCCCGCTACCACCCGGGCCGTTCTATGCGGGGGGCCGGGGTGGCAGCCAGCGGCGTAATGCGTTGAACTGGAGAGGCGGAGAGCACGTGCCCTCCGCGAGCGCCCGTGTGGCCCGCACCTGCGCAAGGAAGGGATGTCCCGCGTGACTGGTTCAGACCGCATCGGCCAACCGTCCTCCGCCGAGCCCGTGGCTGACCCGCTCTGGTTCAAAGATGCAGTCATCTACGAGGTCCACGTCCGCGCCTTCATGGATGCCAACGGCGATGGCATTGGCGATTTCGCCGGCCTCACGCAGAAGCTCGAATACCTCCAGGATCTCGGCGTCACCGCCATCTGGCTCCTCCCCTTCTACGAATCACCGCTCCGCGACGATGGCTACGACATCGCCGACTACCGCAAGATCCACCCCGATTACGGCACCCTGCGCGACTTCAAGAAGTTCCTCGCCGAGGCGCATGACCGCGGGCTCCGCGTTATCACTGAACTCATCGTCAACCACACCAGTGATCAGCACTCCTGGTTCCAGCGCGCCCGCCGCGCCCCCCGCGGCAGCCCCCTCCGCGACTACTACGTCTGGAGCGATACCGCCACCGAGTACGCCGATGCGCGCATCATCTTCAAGGACTTCGAACGCTCCAACTGGACCTGGGACCCCGTCGCCGGCCAGTACTTCTGGCACCGCTTCTATTCTCACCAGCCGGACCTCAACTTCGATAACCCCCGCGTCCGCCAGGAGATCCTTGATGTCGCCAGCTTCTGGCTCGCCATGGGCGTCGATGGCTTTCGCCTCGATGCCGTCCCCTACTTGTTCGAACGCGAGGGGACCAGCTGCGAGAACCTCCCGGAGACCCACGCCTTTCTGAAGGAACTGCGCGCCCACGTCGACCGGCGCTTTCCCGGGCGTATGCTCCTGGCCGAGGCCAACCAGTGGCCCGAAGACGCCGCCGCCTACTTCGGCGACGGTGATGAGTGCCACATGGCCTACCACTTCCCGCTCATGCCCCGGCTCTTCATGGCCGTCCGCATGGAAGACCGCTATCCCGTCACGGAGATCCTCGAACAGACGCCCGACATCCCCGGCTCCGCCCAATGGGCGCTCTTCCTCCGCAACCACGATGAACTCACCCTCGAAATGGTCACCGATGAAGAGCGCGACTACATGTACCGCGTCTACGCGCGTGATGACCGCGCCCGCATCAACCTCGGCATCCGCCGCCGCCTGGCGCCCCTCCTCGGCCACAACCGCCGCCTGATCGAACTCCTCAACGCGCTCCTGCTCTCCATGAAGGGCACCCCCGTCATCTACTACGGCGACGAGATCGGCATGGGCGATAACATCTACCTCGGCGACCGCGATAGCGTGCGCACCCCCATGCAGTGGAGCGCTGACCGCAACGCCGGCTTCTCCCGCGCGAACCCCCAGCGCCTCTACCTCCCCGTCATCATCGACCCCGAATACCACTACGAAGCCATCAACGCCGATGCCCAGCAGTCGAATCCGTCGCTCCTGCTCTGGTGGATGCGGCGCCTCATCTCGCTCAGGATCCGCCACCGCGCATTCAGCCGGGGGTCGATGACCTTCGTCGAATCCGACAACCGCCGCGTCCTCGCCTTCCTCCGCGAGTTTGAAGGCGAACGCATTCTGGTTGTCGCCAACCTGTCGCGATTCACCCAGCCCGTCAACCTCAGCATCCCGGCCTGCGCCGGGTACACCCCGGTTGAGATGTTCGGGCACAACCGTTTCCCACCCATCGCCGGCGAGCCCTACTTCCTCTCGCTCGGGCCGCACACGTTCTACTGGTTCCTCCTCGAACCGGCCACGGTCCAGCCTCCCGGCGAGCCCGGCTCGCCCCGCCCGCTCACCATCGAACGGGACTGGCGCGAGTTGCTTGGTGGCCGCCGGGGCCAGCTGGAACAGGCGCTGGCCCGCTACCTGCCCGGACGCCGCTGGTTCGGTATCGGCGCTCGCGCAATCCGGCGCCTCAGCGTCACCGAGGTGATCCCGCTTCGCCCGTCTCCGGGTGTCGATGCCGTCTGCGTCATGACCTCGGCCGAATACGTCACCGGTGAGCCCGATCAGCACTGGCTGGTCCTCGCGGCGCTCCCCACCGATCGCGCGCTTGCCATCGAGCGCCATGTCCCATGGGCGCTGATTGCGCCGATCGAAGGCTCCTCCGGTGAGCCGTTCCACCTGGTCGATGGGCTGGCCGTCCCGGAAGTTGCCGATGCGCTCCTTGATGCCTTCCGTGGCCGGCATCGCCTGACCGGTGGCGCCGGGACGCTGAGCTTCTCCCTGGAACCCGGCTTCCGGATCCCCCCGCGGGGAGATGGCTTCCCCTCGGCAGCCCACCGCGGTGACCAGAGCAACACCTCCGTCATCTATCCCGGGCGCGCCGCGGTCAAGTTCGTCCGCCGCCTCGAACCGGGGATCCATCCCCAGGTCGAATTGCAGCGCCACCTCAAAGGCAGCCCCTCTGCTCCTGCCGTTCCCCGGCTCGGTGGTCTGGCCACCTATAACGTGCCCGGACAGAAACCCACCATCACCGCCATCCTGGAGGAGCTCATCCCCGCCCGCTACGATGCCTGGACCTTTGCCGCGGACGAGCTCGCCCGCATGCTCGAGGAAGCGGCGGCGTCGCGCCTCGAACCCCCGGCGATCCCCCGCCGCGCCCACCCGCTCGATGCGCCGCCGGTCCCGGCCGCCTTCCGCGATGCTGCTGGCTCCTGGCTCGAGTTCGTCCGCGAACTCGGCGCCCACACCGGAAAGCTGCACGCCGCCCTCGCAACCAGCGCCGATGATCCCGCGTTCTCGGCCGAACGCTACACCCCCTTCTACCAGCGGGCGCTGGCGCAGGCGTTCCGTACCCAGGCGCGCGATGCGTTCCGCACCCTGCGCGGCGCGCTCTCAACCCTCGAACCGGCCACCCGCGAACATGCCGAAGCCGTACTGGAACTCGAAGGCCCTATCCTCGATCGCCTCCATGCAATCTCCGCCCGCCCGCTCGCCAGCACCAGAATCCGATGCCACGGTGACCTCCACCTCGGGCAGGTGCTCATCGCCGGGCATCTGCCCGTATTCATCGACTTCGAAGGGGAGTCGGGCCGCTCCCTTAGTGACCGCCGCACCACAAGGTCTCCCTTCCGCGACATCGCCGGGATGCTGCGCTCGTTCGACTACGCCAGCCGCGCGGCGCTCCGCGACCTGCTCGAGTCACAGGCCGCCGGCTCACCTGCCGGCCTCGGCGAATGGGCCCGCGCGTGGCGTATCTTCACATCGGCTGAGTACCTTGCGGGGTACCTGGAGGTCGCCACCCCGGCAGGCATCATCACATCCGATGGCGCCGAGCACCGGCTCCTCCTCGATTGCTATCTCCTGGCCCGCGCGCTCCACGAGGTGCGCGCGGAGCTGGAAAACCGTCCCACCTGGCTCGATTTCCCCCTCCAGGGGACCCTCGACCTGATGGAGACCACGCCCACCGCCGAGTGACCCATGGAGGTCAGCCATCCTAATGCCTGGTAAGACACCCGCACCGTCGCTCCTCAGCCCCCAGGACCTCTTCCTGTTTAACGAAGGGACCCACGCCGGGCTGTATCGCTGCCTGGGGGCACACTCCGTCGAACGCGGAGGCGTAGCCGGCGTGAACTTCGCCGTCTGGGCCCCGAACGCCCGCCGGGTCAGCGTCGTCGGCGACTTCAACAAGTGGGACAGCGCCTCCAGCCCGCTCCACAGCCTCGGCGGTTCGGGTATCTGGGAGGGGTTCGTCCCCGCCGCCTCCGAGGGCGACCACTACAAGTTCCATATCGCCAGCAACCTGGGTGCCGACTTCCTCAAGGCCGATCCGTTCGCCTTCCGCGCGGAAGAAGCTCCTGCAACGGCTTCCATCGTCCACGGTCTCGATTACGAATGGCAGGACCGCGAATGGATGCAGCACCGCGCCGCCGTGAACCGTCACGATGCCCCCCTCGCGATCTACGAACTGCACCTTGGCTCCTGGATGCGTGATGGGGGCCAGCCGCTTTCTTACCGCGAGCTCGCCCCCCGCCTCGCCGGATACGTCGCCGAACACGGCTTCACCCACGTCGAGTTCCTGCCCGTGATGGAGCACCCCTTCTATGGCTCCTGGGGTTACCAGTCCACCGGCTACTTCGCCGCGACCAGTCGCTACGGCACCCCGCAGGACCTCATGTACCTCATCGACGTGCTCCACCAGCACGGGATCGGCGTCATTCTCGACTGGGTCCCGTCCCACTTTCCTGCCGACGACTTTGCCCTCGCGCGGTTCGATGGCTCCCACCTCTACGAACACGCCGACCCCCGCCGCGGCTACCACCCCGATTGGGGCAGCCTCATCTTCAACTACGGCCGGCATGAGGTGCGCTCATTCCTCCTCAGCAGCGCCCTGTTCTGGCTCGACCTCTTCCACGCCGATGGCCTCCGCGTCGATGCGGTCGCCTCGATGCTCTACCTCGACTACTCCCGTAAGGCCGGGGAGTGGCTCCCAAACGAATTCGGCGGGCGGGAAGACCTCCACGCCATCAGCTTTCTCCGCAAGCTCAACGAGCTCGCCTACGCATTCGACCCCGGCATCCAGATGTTCGCAGAAGAGTCCACCGCCTGGCCGATGGTCTCCCGCCCGACGTCCATGGGCGGGCTCGGTTTTGGCTTCAAGTGGGACATGGGCTGGATGCACGACACGCTTAAGTACCTGGCGGAGGACCCGGTCCACCGCAAGTACCACCACCACCAGCTCACCTTCCGCGCCATTTACGGGTTCACCGAAAACTTCGTCCTCGCCCTCTCCCACGATGAGGTTGTCCACGGCAAGGGCTCCCTCCTCGGCAAGATGCCCGGTGACGACTGGCAGAAGTTCGCCAACCTCCGCACGCTTCTCGCCTACATGTACTGCCTGCCGGGCAAGAAACTCCTGTTCATGGGCGACGAGTTCGGCCAGTGGGCCGAATGGAACCACGATGCCAGCCTCGATTGGCACCTCACGGCCTTCTCGCCCCACGCCGGGCTCCAGCGCCTCACCGGTGACCTCAACGCCCTCTACCGGGGCACCCCCGCACTCCATACCACCGATTGCGACCCCGCCGGCTTTGAATGGATCGACGGCAACGACGGTGACCAGAGCACCCTCTCGTTCCTCCGCCGCACTGCCGATGGCAGCCAGCAGCTGGCCGTTGTCTGCAACTTCACGCCCGTGCCTCGATCAGCCTTCTCCCTCGGCGTCCCCTCTCCCGGCTTCTGGCGCGAAGTGCTGAACACCGATGCGCCAATCTACGGCGGTAGTGGCATGGGAAACCTCGGCGGGGTCGAGGCCCGGCTGGTCCCCGCGCATGGCGAGCCCTACTCCCTCGAGATCACCCTCCCCCCGCTGGCTGTCGTCGTCTTTGAAGCGGCAAATCCCGCGGAATGACCTCGCTCAGT
>Ga0073900_10001784_pt1 | contig 11730 bp, 9 predicted proteins | sample KloWWTmetKNB5Kit_FD_66666 | JGI IMG/M metagenome (GOLD analysis project Ga0073900, IMG submission 66666) | Active sludge microbial communities from Klosterneuburg, Austria, studying microevolution and ecology of nitrifiers - Klosterneuburg... | ecosystem: Engineered > WWTP > Aerobic digester >...
CCGCGTAAAAATCCAGAAAGGGCAAGCCGTATTGAAGCTGAACACGTCATGCCCGCACATCAGTTTGGTAATTTTAGACAATGTTGGCGCGAACCTAAAAAAGTTTGTGCGGGCAAAGACATGACAGGCCGTCAGTGTTGCGAGTCTCAAGACCCTGTTTTTGAAACAGCACATAACGATTTACATAATTTATTTCCTGCTATTGGCGAAGTAAATGGTGACCGCTCCAACTATAATTGGGGTATGGTAGAAGGCAATAAGCCCGAATATGGTGCTTGCCCTATTAAAATTGATGAGTCTATTCGCCGTGTAGAGCCACCCAATAATGTTAAAGGTGATGTGGCGCGTGTGATGTTTTATATGGAAGATACCTATGGCTTTAGATTGTCTGACCAAGACCGCAAACTATTTACCGTATGGTCAAAACAAGATGCGCCCGATGCGTGGGAAATAGAGCGTAATCAACGTATTGCCAAAATTGAAGGCAAAGAAAACCGATTTATTAGTGAGTATGGCGGTAAAACAGTTCTTAAAAGCAGTGCGCTAACATCAGACTTAGCTTCTACACCTAAAGAAGCTAAAGCAAAAACACAGCCTGTAGCTAAACTAAGTAAAGAGGGCTTTTCTTGTGATATTAAAAAAAGCTGTGGCCAAATGACTACTTGTGCCGAGGCGAAGTTTCAGTTAAAAACCTGTGGTAATAGTCGTTTAGATGGTGATGGTGACGGCACACCTTGTGCCTCATTATGTAAATAAAAGGAGAATATGATGAAGCTGTTAGTCTGTGTCGATTTGTCGTCATCCATGCCTAATTTGTTAGCTTACACTAAGCAATTAGCGCAGTCATTAAATGCCAGTGTGTGTTTATTACATGTCACTGATTCGCAAGACGAAATGTTGGGTTATGGCGGTGTGTTTGGAGAGTTTCCGTTGTATATAGACCCCAAAGAATTACGTCAAGAAATAGCAACACGTTTTAAACATGAGCATCAACAGTTATTAGCATGTAGTCAGCAGCTTCAAGCAGATGGTTTATCGTGTATAGGTTTGTTGGTCAATGGTGCGGCTGTGGTAGCTACTATTTTAAAAGAAGCTCAAAAACATCAAGCTGATATGATTGTCGTTGGCTCAGAGCATAAAGGTTTATTAATGACGCTAGTAGAGGGCAGTACCAGCAAATCGTTAATAGGGCAGGCCGACATAGCAGTGTTGGTTGTGCCAGTTAAAGCAGTAGCTGTATAGACTTAATAGCAAACCCTCTCCAGTTAGGAGAGGGTTGAGGTCGGCTGAGTTAAACACCGTCTAACAAACCTTCAAGACTTGCATCAGGTTGTCGTTTCTCGTCTAAAAATTGACTATACCCTTCGGTAGGGGCGCGTCTGCCTTCAAGACGCATCCAAAAACGATTTGCCAAATGACGTACTTGTTGCTCAGCAATGGTATCTAACAACAAATAATCTTTGTTTATTTTATCAGGGGTAACCGATTCAAAGCCTTTTAGTGCTAAGCGTAAATAATCATCACGTCCTTTAATCGCCGCAATCACTGCATAGGTGGCATAACCTACTCGCATACCTTGTTGTACGCCTAGTGCTGAATTCTGCTGCAATGCTTTCCAAGCTTCGGCTTCTATTGCGGGCGATTCGGGTAGGATAATGGTGAGTGCAGCACGTATCGACTGAGGAAAGCCCCACCATTTATTATTGTCTAAACAGTCCATTGCCTTAACCACTTTAGGCGGAATCCCCATGTCTACATTAACTAAACGTCCTGATGAAACATCATTATTTAATCCCTGTAGGGCAGAGGTTGCACCTACAAATAATAATAACTCTTCTACTTCTTGAGTCAGTTTAGGACATTTACCTTCACCAAACTCATAGTTATGCTGTTTTTTAAAATAACTCACCGTATGATTATAAGCGTTTAGTTGTTTGCGTCCTGCATCACGGTTAAGTAATTGCTGAGCAATACGGGCATCAATAGCAACATCAGGCCAACCTTGTTTTTCTGCTAGGCTAGACCATAATTCCTTTTCTACAGCTTGATTTTCGGTGCAAATAGAAGAGCCTGCATAACCAAAGGCGAGCATCATGTCGGTTTCGACTTTAAAGCGAGTGAATGCTTTAATGATGGGTGTAAAACCATCATTTGCATGACAAATCATGGGTACATCATCAACTTGTAAAATCATCGGTAAGGCATGGTCAATCGTGTAAGTCCTTAAACCATTGCCCACTAAACGGTCTTTAGAACAAGCACCAAGCACTAAGGTAGCCACTAATGCTAAACTTGTACGCAAAACTATTTTTTGCAAAGAGGTCATAATGTTGCCTGTATTGTTGTTTTTATAGCTCATCAAGTAATTCGGTCACTGCGGCCGAGGGTGCAGTTTTTTCGTCCCAAAACTGGCTAAAGTCTTCGGTTGGCGCACGATGACCTGTGTTTTTTACCCAATATAAATTAGCAACTTGGCGCACTTGTATGGCAGCAATGGTATTTAAAAGAGCATATTTGTTATTAAGAAGCGCATTGGGAAGTGCCTCAAAGCGTTTTAGTGCATCGCGCAAATAATCATCACGGCCTTTAATACTTGCAATGGCCGCATAAGTCGCATGACTTAAACGCACCCCTGTTTGTAAGCCAATATCGGTAGAGTCTTGAAGCTGTTTCCAACCTTGTTGCTCTTCAAGAGCATCTTTAGGTAAAATTATCTTTAATCCAGCTTGAATGGCTTTAGGCTCACCCCACCATTTATCATTATCTAAACAGTCCATCGCGCGGCCAACTTTGGCGGGAATACCCATATCAAAGTTAATTAAACGGCCAGAGGCAACATCACTTTTAAGAGCCTGAAGGGCAGCGGTTGCACCAATGATTAACAGTAATTGTTCGTTGTCTTCTTTGATTTTGGGGCAAGAACCTTCTCCCAAATTGTAACGATATTCATTTTTAAAATAATCAACAGTATATTGATAGGCATGTAACTGACGTTTGCCCGCTTCTTTATTTAATAATTGTTGAGCGGTACGAGCATCTTGCGCCATATTGACTAGACCTTGTTTTTCGGCAAGGGCTGACCAAAGCTCTTTTTCGTGTGCTTCCATATCGGAGCAAATGGAGGCACCAGAATAACCAAATGCCAAAAGCATACTGTTATCTACGCCAAACTTAGTAAACGACATCAGTAAAGGCGTGTTAGTTTCGTTAGCGTGGCACACCGTGGGAACATCATCGCTGCTTAAAATCACAGGCATCACGTTCTCGGTAGAAAAGTGTTTAACTTGATTACCAATCAGTTGATGTACAGAGCAAGCACTACTTAATACGGCAGCAGAAAGAACCGACAGTTTTAAGATAAAACGCGTCATGGAAAAAATTTCCTAAAATTAAGGGGCGTAAGCAAAGGCTAACATTAGGGCGATCAATATTTAATGTTGACGATTGGTTGGCCAGTACTGTTTTAAATCTATTATTATCTTTGCAATGCGTACTTTAATACGACTTAAGGCTAAGGGCAATGTGCTATATACATAAATAACCATTTGTTAGTAGATATTTGATATTTTGTTGCGCTAAGGCCATCCTGCTTGTGTGATAAAATAAATGCAAGATTAGAGTTTTAAATTATGACCCAACCTCATGCTGTTTTTTTAATGGGCCCAACAGCCAGCGGAAAAACCGATTTAGCGGTGCGTTTAGCACAAGATTACCCGATTGATATTGTTTCGGTTGATTCTAGTATGGTTTATCGTGGTTTAGACATAGGCACAGCTAAACCTAGTGCGGCTGAGTTGGCTTTAGCGCCACATCGTTTAATTGATATTCGTGACCCTGCACAAGCCTATTCGGCAGCAGAGTTTAGAGAAGATGCCTTAAAAGAAATGGCCGAAATTACAGCACGAGGTCGTATCCCGTTATTAGTGGGCGGCACTATGCTGTATTTTAAGGTATTAAGAGATGGTTTAGCCGACCTACCTCAAGCCAACGAACAAGTACGCAGTCAAATTATTTTGCAAGCACAAAACGAAGGCTGGGCAGCGATTCATCAACAATTGGCACAGGTTGACCCTGTCACAGCGACTAGACTAAAACCTACCGATTCGCAACGCCTACAACGCGCTTTAGAGGTATTTTTGGTGACGGGTATTCCATTATCAGTCTGGCATCAGCAACAGCAAAAACAAAATTTACCTTATCAAATTCATCAATTTGCCTTATTGCCTCAAGATAGAAGTGTGTTACACGAACGTATAGAACAACGTTTTGATTTAATGTTACAACAGGGTTTAATAGAAGAAGTCACCGCACTCAAACAACGCCCCGAGTTAAATTTAGATTTACCATCAATGCGCTCGGTAGGTTATAGACAGGTGTGGGAATATTTAAATAACGATTATGACTATGATGAGATGCGTTTTAAAGGCGTTGTGGCAACACGACAATTAGCCAAACGCCAATATACATGGTTACGCAGCTTTGGAACGGACGTTCACCAGCTTGATACACAAGATGCTTTGATTGTCCTACAAAATTGCTTGAAAAATTTTTAAATTGCTTGAAAATGGGGCAATGGCAACATTTAGTATTTTATTGCCATTTTTGCACTAATATTTTAATTTTTTTATTCTGCCGTTTTGGTAGAGGAGACACATTATGTCCAAAGGTCAAACCTTACAAGACCCATTCTTGAATGCATTACGTAAAGAGCGTATTCCTGTATCTATTTTCTTGGTTAATGGTATTAAATTACAAGGACAAATTGAATCGTTTGACCAATATGTTGTTTTATTAAAAAACACGGTTAGCCAAATGGTTTATAAACACGCTATTTCTACCGTTGTTCCATCGCGTAACCCGCGCCCTGTAGGCGTGCCTAATGCACCTATTGGCCCAATGACTAGCGGTACGATGAACAATGCGGGTTATCCTTATGATGACCAAGCCGATGATGACCAAGATTTAGGTTATTAATCAGTATGCTTAGTTTATGCTAAGTTATTAAACGCCGTTTTTAGACGGCGTTTTTTATTTGTCTGTAAAATGCTTTAATTTTTATGAAAGCAGTCTTTTGTGTCTTGATAATCTGTTATTTAAACCCCATAACCTTTCATTAGTATTTAAAAATATTTTAAAGAGAGTACGGCGTGGAATTTTTTGAGCGGCACCAAGGCGGTGAAAAAGCAATTTTAGTGCATTTAGAGTTAAGACAATATTCGCAAGATGAAGATTTGAGCGAATTTCAGTTGTTAGCATTGTCCGCAGGGGCTCAAATTTTAAGTATTGTCACAGGTTCGCGCCAAAAACCCGATGCTAAATTTTATGCAGGTTCAGGCAAGGTTGACGAAATAGCACAGCTTGTACAAAGCATGGGTGCAGATTTAGTCTTGTTTAATCATTCCTTAAGTCCTGCTCAAGAACGTAATTTAGAACGTGCCTTTCAATGTCGCGTATTAGACAGAACAGGCTTGATTTTAGATATTTTTGCACAACGCGCCCAAACCTTTGAAGGCAAACTGCAAGTCGAACTGGCACAGCTTAAACATTTAAGCTCACGTTTAGTGCGCGGTTGGACACATTTGGAGCGTCAAAAAGGTGGTATTGGTTTACGTGGGCCGGGCGAAACCCAACTCGAAACAGACCGTAGGTTATTAAAAAACCGTGTCGTAATGCTTACTGAACGCTTAGAAAAAGTACGACAAACACGGAGTCAAGGTCGTGCCTCACGTCAAAAAGCGGCTGTTCCTACTATTTCATTAGTGGGTTATACCAATGCAGGCAAGTCCACCTTATTTAACCGTATTACCCAATCTGAGGTTTATGCGGCTGACCAATTATTTGCCACCCTTGACCCCACTTTACGCCGTGTCGAAATAGACAGTTTAGGGACTGTAGTTTTAGTTGATACTGTTGGTTTTGTACGGCATTTGCCGCATCAATTAGTCGAGGCTTTTCGTGCCACACTAGAAGAAACCTTAGAAGCCGATTTGTTATTACACATTGTTGATGCAGCCAGCCCTGAGCGTGATATACAAATAGAAGCGGTAAATGAAGTATTGCAAGAAATTGGTAGTACCAATCGTATTTTGATGGTTTATAACAAGATAGACTGCCTAGAAAGCCATGAACCGCGTATTGACGTAGATGAACAAGGTAAACCTGTTGCAGTATGGTTATCGGCGCGTGACAATTTAGGTATGAATGAGTTACACAGTGCGTTAGCGCAATTGTTAGTCGATGATTTGCAAGGCTTTACACTACATTTACAGCCGCAATTTGCTAAATTACGCGCCCAGTTATTTGCCATGAATGCCGTAGAGCACGAAGAGCTATGCGAAGATGGCACGAGTTGGCTCAAAGTTCGTTTATCCTCTACCGAGTTAGATGCTATTTTGCGACGGGTAGATTTAAAGTTAAGTGATGTAGGATTAATAGAGCCGCAGCAAACCCCTGAATGGTAAAAGATTTTTGTTATTTAAAAAAGGTAATCGTATGGCGTGGAATCAGCCAAATAATGGCAGTGGTAATCAACCCAATAACAGTCAACGTCCCCCCGAAATTGACGATTTTTTAAAAAAAGTCAATAAAAGCTTTGAGCGGTGGTTTGGTGGTAATGGCTCAGGTAATGCCGACATGACCCCACTTAAAATCGGTGCGGCAGTCGTTGTGGGTTTAATCGTTGTAACGGGCTTTTATAAAGTTGAACAGGCCGAAGAAGCGGTGGTATTGCGCTTTGGAAAGTATAACAGCACACAAAGTGCAGGTTTACATTGGGCAATGCCTTTGGTTGACGAAGTTAAAAAGGTTAATATTCAAAAAGTTGAGCAAATTCCGCTTAATGCCCGCATGATTACCGAAGATACCAACATTGTCGAAATTAACTTAACGGTGCAGTATCGTATTGCTGAGCCTGTAGATTATTTGCTTAAAGTGTCCGAACCCGAAGTTACTTTATTACACGCCACCGAAAGTGCCTTGCGTCATGTAGTGGGTGGTTCAAAAATGGGGCAAGTGCTTAATGAAGGCCGTGCTACTTTAGCGCGTGATATTAAGCCACGCTTACAAGGCTATTTAGATGGCTATAAAACAGGTTTAGAAATTACGGGCGTTAACATTTTAGAAGCCTTACCACCTAAAGAAGTTAAAGCTGCTTTTGATGACGTAATTCGTGCCAAAGAAGACAAAGAAAGACTCAAAAATCAGGCCGAAACCTATGCTAATGGCATTGTGCCAGAAGCGAGAGGACAAGCCGCGCGTGTGACTGCCGAAGCAAATGCTTATAAGCAAGAAGTCGTTGATATTGCCCTAGGTGATGCGGCTCGCTTTAATCAATTGGTGGTCGAATATAAAAAGTCACCTCAAGTTATTCGCCAACGTTTGTATTTAGAAACCATGGAAGGCGTATTGTCTAAAACCAGTAAAGTGATTATTGAGGGTAATGGTGGCAACATGGTGTACTTGCCTTTAGACAAAATCATCGAAAACTCAAATAGCACAAATGTTACAAGAGCAACACCAAACGATATGTCAGATACAGCCAATCAAAGAGCAACAGGCCGTCAAGGTCGTGGAGAGGGGCGTTAATTATGAATCCAAGAACCATGCAAGCCTTATCCATCACCTTAATTATTTTGAGTATTTTAAGCAGCACGGTATATACCATTCGTGAAACACAGCGTGGTATTTTGGTGCAGTTTGGTGAGATTATTGATGCCAATTTAAGTGCAGGTATAGGCTTAAAAATCCCATTTATGCACGAAGTAAAAAAGTTTGATATTCGTACTCAAGTGACGGATACCGAGCGTACCGAATATTTAACTCAAGAAAACAAGTTTTTGATTGTTGATTCTTATGTTTTGTGGCGCATTATAGATCTTAAAAAGTACTTTACGGTTACGGGTGGCGATACCAGAAAAGCAGAGTCGTTGTTAATGGCGCGTGTAAACGATAGCCTTAAAAATAAGGTTTCTGAGCGTACTGTACATGAAGTGGTTGCAGGTCAGCGTGACCAAATGATGCAACAATTAACACAAGAAACAAACACCTTGGCCAAAAAAGAATTTGGTATAGAGGTGGTTGATGTACGTGTTAAACGAGTCGATTTTCCAGAGAGTATTTCGGAGTCTATTTATAATCGTATGCGTACTGAGCGCGAACGTGAAGCTCGCGAGCATCGCTCACAAGGTAATGAATTAGCCGAAACCATTAAAGCTGAATCGGAGCGTGAGCAAAAGGTGATTATGGCCGAAGCTTACAAACAGTCCGAAACTTTACGTGGTGAGGGTGATGCACAAGCCGCCAGTATTGCCGCCGCAGCATTTGGCAAAGATGCCGAGTTTTATCGTTTTTATCGCTCTATGCAGGCTTACAAAGCTTCGTTTAATAAATCAAGCGATATGATGGTGCTTAAAGGTGATAGTGAGTTTTTACACTATATGCGCCAATCCAAGTAAGTTTAGTTGTATTGTTTCATAAAAAAAGCCCTTGAGTTTCGCAAGGGCTTTTATTTTGACCAAATTTAGGGTAAAACTAATTTGGTCAAAATAAAACTTATTCAAATAAAAACCTTCATACATAAATAGCAGGAGCTACCATGCTAAAACGTCATTCTTTATCTTTAGCCATTATGTTTAGTTCACTATCTTTAGTAGCGTGTAACTCAAACGATGATGATAATGCGGCTTTGCCTAGTCAGGCAGCAACTACTACAACTATTACTGTTACGCCTTCTTTAGGTAAAATTTTAAACGCCAAAGTTAGTTTGCGAAACGCCAAAACCAATGCGGAAATTGTGTCTGCTAAGGCTTTAGATGCCAATGGCGTAGCTAGTTTTGTTGTACCCAATGCAAGCCTTGTAGAACCAATTTTAGCGTCTGTGATTCCTAATGATACAGGCGATGTACAGTATTTTGATGAAGCAACAAACAGCTTACAAACCATAGCTATTACGGCTGCCAATCGCAGTCAGCCGTTGTTACGTGCAGCTACCAAGGTTACTGCAAATACCAATATCGGCGTGACCGCATTAACCGAAGCCGCAGTACAAACGGCTGAAGCTAAGGCAGGTGGTTTGGCGATTAACATTGATGGTGTAAACCAACTGATTAAAACCCAACTACAACTTACACATAGTATTTTGCAAGCTCCTTTAGTGATTGGTTCAACAGCGCAATACAATCAATTAGCCAGTACTACTATTAGTGAGTCGCAACGTGTTTATGCAGCATATTTAGCAAATTTGGCTAAACAAGCAGCACTATTAAATCCAAGTAGTACACAGCCTGCCTTTGATATTGTACAAACGCTTGCGGCTGACTTTAAAGATGATTTTCAGCTTAATGCTAGTTTTGACGCTTCCAAAATTGCGATTGCTTACAGCTCAGCATTTGCAACCGCATGGTTAGAGGCATTCAGTAAGGTATTAGCTGCATTAAAAAATTTATCTGTGACTAATCCAGATATCACCAATTTTTTTGCAACAGCAGGACAAAACACCGCGATTGCGCAACCGATACGAGTGGTAGATGGTGTTGCAGAATATGCCTGTGCCGATGAAAGTAAATTACGCTCTAGTGCAGGCTCGCAGGGTATGAACATTGATTTTATTAATCAATCTGGCTCAGGGCTAAAAATATTTTGGCTTAACTATAATGGTGGGCGTGTTTCTTATAATGCCAACCTAGCAAATACCCAAACACACGCTCAAGGCACTTATGTGACTCATCCGTGGCTAGTGACAGATAGTAGTGGTGTTTGTAAAGGAATTTATCGACCTATTACTCGCACTAATAAAATGATTACCTTTAAAGCCAACGAAGTGATGATTGGTGATGGGGTTGTACAGCCAACCACATGTACAACTGGTGTTGAGACACAGTTTGCTACGACTTTAAGTAATGCACCTTACGCCAATGGTCAAAAGGTATGTTTTAGTGCAACAACAAGCTCTTTAGGGTTTGATAATAAAACCTTAACCAGTCCCGTTAAAAACACCGTTGTACAAGCTCCATATTCTGCATATTCCTTTAAAGATGGTAGTTATAGTTATGAGGTTGTGTTTAACAACAACGCACTTTATGAAATTAACTTATCATCAACTTCATTTCTTGGGCAGTTTACTCCTCTTGTAAGTATGCCTGTTGTAGAAACTTGTGTAAGCAAAAACTTAGCTGTTGCTCCACTTTCAAGCATTGCCGATTACAATGGCGATTATAAAGAAAATGGAACAGTGGTTTTTAACTTAAACACAGCAACAGCAAAAGCCACTGTTAAAGGTACTGATAGTAATATTAGCGAAGTTTGCGGCCCTACTAATTTAAATAGTGGAACTAACCATGTATTAATCACCGACAAAGGAAATGTCACGTTATTTAAGACAGCCGCAGGTGTTTATAGTGCCGAAGGTCAAGAGTTTGCCGACAAAACAAAAGTCTTTTATGGAGAAAAAGCAAGCGTTGTAACTAATGACTGTACATCACAAGGTGCAGATAACAAATTAGGTTTTACCAATGCCCCCACAGATTTTTGTGGATTTACCAAAGTAACATCGACGGCTATTAGCAACCCTGATATTTACAACTTCTTTAACGCAGACAAAAAAGAAAATGTTGAAGTGACAGTGGTTAATAATGTTGTCACCAGTGTGTCGATAGAAAATGATAAATATGCGTTTGCTTGTGGTGTGGGCGCGTTGCCTGCTTGTAGTGGTGTTACGCTTAACACGGCAAACACAAATACGATTGAGTTTGTATTTAATAACACAGCCTTAAGCGTGGCCAACGGAGCATCACAGGGTATTACTGTTAAAAATGGTTCTTTGATTCATCAAAAGAGTACAGGAGGTAGTGGTAGTTCTTCTTTAGCGTTTAATTCTGCAAAATGTACACAGGCATCTAGTCAAACGGCATTTGGTATGACGGCGATAGCTTACAATTTGTGTGCTAGCGATGCGGTTGGTGATTTTAGCTTAACTGCTCAAGATAATAATACCTTTAGTCCAACGCATGATGGTATTCCTTGCACCATTACTAAAGTCGGTAGTGCTGTGACCTTAACCAAGGGCGCAAAAAGTTTAACGGTGCAGTTTAATGGTGACAGCACTGATGTGATGACATTAAGAACAGGTGCATTAACCGGTGCGCAGGTGGAAAATGACATTAGAGCAAGGACAGCAGTTGGTGATCCAGCAGGGCAAACAGTGCGTATAGAAATCCGTAAAAATGGGACTGTTGCTTCTGCTCAAGCACAAAATATACAGGGTAACGAAAGTTTTGGTTGTGTTGCCTTATAAGGAATGCGTCTGAGCTAAGTAAGTATATTGTGCTAAAAAGGCGAGTTTATCTCGCCTTTTTCTTTATTGCTTAAAATCAGTTAAAATGCTGAGTAATTTATTAGCCCACTTGTAAGCCGCCATGACTGTAGAAATTTTTAGCCCCGAATCCTTTGCTCAAGCCAAACCTTCCCCTGTTGACGCGTCTTTAGTTGCAGACCCTAAAAGTCGTACCGAATTTAACAAATTGCAAAAACGTTTACGGCGACATGTTGGACAAGCGATTAGTGATTACAACATGATTGAGGAAGGCGATAAAGTGATGGTGTGTGTGTCAGGTGGTAAAGACAGTTACACCATGCTCGATATTTTGCTTAATTTACAAATGAGTGCGCCGATTAAGTTTGATATTGTGGCGGTTAATTTAGACCAAAAACAGCCAGACTTTCCCGAAGATGTCT
>Ga0073900_10001790_pt1 | contig 11680 bp, 5 predicted proteins | sample KloWWTmetKNB5Kit_FD_66666 | JGI IMG/M metagenome (GOLD analysis project Ga0073900, IMG submission 66666) | Active sludge microbial communities from Klosterneuburg, Austria, studying microevolution and ecology of nitrifiers - Klosterneuburg... | ecosystem: Engineered > WWTP > Aerobic digester >...
GGGATCAAGCTGGATGAGGCGATTCAGGCTTTTATCCGCCGCAAGTACAACCTGGCGATCGGCGAGCCAACCGCCGAAGATATCAAGATCCGGATTGGCAGCGCGACCCCCCTCGATCACGAGCTCACGATGCAGGTGCAAGGCCGTGACCAGGTCACCGGTCTGCCGCGGATGATCGAGATTTCCTCCGGCGAGATCACCGAGTCGCTTCAGGAGCCCTTGCTCAGCATTTCGGCCTGCGTCCGGAGCGTGCTCGAGCGCACCCCGCCGGAACTGGCCTCCGACATCATTGACCGGGGCATGGCGATGACGGGCGGCACGGTGCTGCTGCGCAATATGGGCGAGTTCCTGACCCATGAAGTGGGCGTGCCCGCCTATCTCGCCGACGCCCCGATGGCGTGCGTGGCTCTGGGCTGCGGGCGCGCGCTCGAGGACATCGGCACGCTCGCCCGGACCGAGTTCGCCCGGGCATGAGCCGGCTGGTCCTGGCCTCGGCGTCGCCCCGCCGGCGCGAATTGCTGGGCGCCCTGGGCGTGGACTTCGAGGTCCTGCCCTCGCACATCGACGAGACCCCCCTGGCGGGCGAGACGCCCTTTCAGACCCAGCGCCGGGTCACCCACGACAAAGCCGCGACGGTGGCCGCCTCACTGGCGGACCCAACCCGCGACGTCATCGCCTGCGACACGACCGTGCTGCTCGACGGCGAGATGTTGAACAAGCCGGCTGACGCGGCCGAGGCCCGCCACATGCTCACCCGTCTGCGCGGGCGCTTGCATGAGGTGCGCTCGTGCGTGGTGGTCGCCCGGGACGGCGTGGCGCATGCGTCCGAAGTATCCTCGCGGGTGCTGATGCGGGCGTTCTCAGATGACGAGATGGAAGCGTATATCGCGACGGGCGATCCGTTTGACAAGGCCGGCTCGTATGCCGTCCAGCATCCGGCATTTAAGCCGGTGCTGGAGATTCGCGGCTGCCCGCTGAATGTGATCGGGCTGCCGTTGTGCCGGCTGCGCGGGATGCTGCCCGAGCTGCCCGAGTGCGGGGATGTGTGTGCGCGCTACTCGGGCCGGGACTGCCGGGAAAACCTTACGGCGCCGGTGCGGCGGCATGGCTGATTGCTGGCGCGAAAACATAGTTCGGGAGCGAGGATGCGCGGCGCCGCCGCCCATCCTCGCTCCCGGGGATCGGTCGTCAGGACTTCTTCGGTTTCGCCGCCGGCGCGGGTTCTTCCGCGTCGGCGCCATCTTCCCAACCGATGATCCACACGCACAGCCCGGCGACACCGACCGTGGCGGCGACCAGGAAGACCAGGTTGCCGACCTGAAGTCCGGCCCCGTTCGAGGCGATCAGAAGGATGATGACCATCCCGATTGACAAACCGATCCAGGCAGCCAGACGGGGGTGGGCGTTGGCCCAGGCGCGTGCTTTGGCGAACATATCGGGAAAGTATATCAGCGCCAACTCAGGCAATCTCTCAAAAAGATCGCCTCGGTCTGGCGCCTGCGAAGTCGCCGGATGGATTCCCCCAAGGATGCCAACACGTGGCGCCGGGCCAGGCTTCGCAACCCACAGAAGAAAGGTATCTGCTCAGGCCGTGGGCGGCGCGTGGCCGCCTTTCATCCTGAGTTGCGGACCGCTTTCAGCGAAAAGGGCGGCTGCCCTTGACCTGCCAGCGGAAGCGCCCTTCGACTGCGGGCGGCCGGTACGGCCGGTGATGGGCTCATTCCGGCCGCCGCCCTCCGCTCAGGATGCTTCCGCAAGCAATGAGAAGCCTTGCTTCTGAGCAGCAATTGCGAATAAGGGAAGGGGGCGATTGTTCCTTTCCTTCTTCCGTTCTTCTGTTAATGCACTTGCACGGCAACAAACTTGGCGTAGTCGTTATCTCGGCGCCGAGCCTGTCACGTTGGTCTCAAAAAGGCCGGGCCGTGAACAACGTCAGAAGCAATGCCGTTGTGGCCAGGAAAGCCACGTTTCGCCGGAGATCGAGGGGCGTCACATCATCCAGGGGTGTTGCCTGGCTGGCCCCGCTGAGCAGGGCAAAAGCGATCCAGATGACCCAGATCGATGAGCGCGTCACCACCGCGATGCCGCACAGCCCGATCAGGACCGCCCAGCCCAGCCAGTACGCCCGGCGCCGGCCGAGCGCGGCGTAGGCGATCAGGCCGCCATCGAGCTGACCCAGCGGCAGCAGATTCATCGCGGTCAGGACCAGCCCGATCCGGGCCGCGAAGAGCAGGGGCGTCACTTCAATCCCCAATAGGCTTGCCTCAGGCCTGAAGAGCCCGATCAGGCCTTCGGCCAGGAGTGAGCGCGTGTTGGGCAGCGGTTGCCCGCTCAGGGCGGGCTCCAGGATGGCGCCGATGAACATTGGGATGGCGACCAGCAACCCGGCAATCGGCCCGCCGACAGCTACATCGAACAGCGCGCGCTTGTTTTCAACCGCCCCGCGCATCCGCACGAAGGCCCCCAGGGTCCCGAGCCCAAACGGCATTGGGATGAAAAAAGGCAGACTGGCCGGCAGCCCGTGCCGGCGCGCCTGCAGGTAGTGGCCGAATTCATGCGCGCCCAGGATCAGCATCAGCCCGATCGCAAAGGGGATGCCGTTGGCCAGGACGTTCTGCCACGTTGGCGCGTCATCGCCGCGCATCATCGACAGGGTCGACCCGCCTCCAAGCGTTACGGTGAACAGGGTCACGCCGAACAGCAACGCGTTGACCCACGCGCGGCCGGCCGCTGATTGGGTCAAGCTGCCCCGCACGGCGACGATGATGCTCTCGCCGGCGCTCGATCCGTCGCGCAAAAGGGGGAAAAAGCCCACCTCGCCGAACATCCGTTTGAGGCGCGAGAACGCGTCCCCAGATGCGACCCGCAGGCGGCCGGAGAACTGGATCGTTTCACCCTGCGCGTCGCTTTCGGAACCGGCGATGTCCAGCACGTCCGCGGCGCGGGCGCGCAACTGCAGAAGTTCCTGGGCCGCGTCTGGGGGGGATGAAAGCGTTGATGCGGTATCCATGCCAAAGCGATTCTTGGGCCGGCCGGTGAAGGGCGGATGAGTGGGCGATGATGCCGGGACGACGGCGTGATAATATCGCACTTCATGAACAAGGCACGGCCGGTTCGGCCATCCCGGATTCGCCTGATGGCGATGCGCATGCCCGGCGCGGTGACGCGCGCGGGCTAGGCTGTCATGAAACGGGCGCCCCTCGCGGGCGCAGGATCAGAATGGCAGGCCGCCCAATGAATTGAGGGCGGCTTTTATTTTGGAGAGGGACTCATGAAACAGGAAAACATCCTCGTGTGCGTCGCGTGGCCCTACGCCAACGGCGACCTGCACGTCGGGCACGTGGCCGGGGCCTATCTGCCGCCCGACATCTTCGCCCGTTACCACCGGCTGAAGGGCAACCGGGTGGTCATGGTCAGCGGCAGCGATGCGCATGGCACGCCCATCGTGGTCCGGGCGGACAAGGAGGGGGTGACCCCGCGCGAGGTGTTCGAGCGCTTTCACCAGCGCTTCATCCTCACCCAGCAGATGCTCGGCATCAGCTACGACCTGTATACCCATACCGATACCGAGAATCACCACGCCATTTCCCAGCAGATGTTCCGCAAGCTGCTGGACAACGGGTACTTGTTCAAAGCCCGCCAGAAGCAGCTTTATGCCGAGACCCAGCAGCGCTTCCTGCCCGATCGGCTGGTCGAGGGGACCTGCCCGATCTGCGGCTACGACAAAGCCCGCGGCGATCAATGCGACAACTGCGGCAACCTGCTGGATGGCACCCAGCTCATCAATCCGCGCAGCCGCATCGACGGCGCTGCGCCGGTGGTTCGCGAAAGCGAGCAATACATGTGGGACCTGCCCGCGTTGAGCGGGCGCATCTCAGCGTATCTCGCCGACAAGGATGCCTACTGGCGCCGTGGGGTGCTCGAGTTTGCCCGCAATTTCGCCACAGATGTCCAACCGCGCGCCTTCACCCGCGACCTGACCTGGGGCATTCCAATCCCCGTGCCGGACGCCGAAGGGAAGTGCATCTACGTGTGGTGGGAGGCGGTCCTGGGCTATTTGTCCGCCACGGTCGAATGGGCCAAGGTCATCGGCCAGCCTGATGCGTGGAAGGACTTCTGGTACGGCGATGCATCGGACGGGTCAACCCGGATCTACAACTTCATCGGCAAGGACAACATCCTGTTTCACACCGTGCTGTGGCAGGGGATTTTGCTCGGCATGGGCAATCTTGGGCAGCCGTGGGATGGCGACACCGCCAACCCCGTCTTCAACCTGCCCTATGACGTGCCGGCGAACCAGTATCTGAACCTGGGCGGGCAGAAATTCAGCAAGAGCCTGGGCGTATCGCTGGATGTCCTCGACCTGACCGAGAAATATGGCCCGGACGCGGTGCGCTTCTACCTGACGTCGATCATGCCCGAAACCCGGGATGCCGACTGGTCGTGGACGGACTTCGCCCTGCGCAACAACACCGAGCTGCTCGGCAAGTGGGGCAACCTCATCCAGCGCACGCTGTCGCAGATCTGGAAGAACTTCGAGGGCCGCATTCCCGAGCCGGGGCCGTTGACCGAGGTCGACACCGCGCTGATCGCGCAGAGCGAGGCCGCGTTTGAAACCGTGGGCGATTTGCTCGGCAAGGTCCGCCTGCGGGATGCGTTGGGTGAAGCGATGGCGTTGGCCACCGCGACGAATCAGTATCTGGACGGGCAGGCGCCCTGGAAGATGATCAAGGTCGATCGGGCCCGGGCCGCCACCCAGCTCTACGTTGCGGCGCGGGTGATCGATTCGCTCACGGTTTTGTTCTCGCCCTTCATCCCGAATCTGTGCGAGGCCGCTCGCAAGCAGCTCGGTTATGCCCAGCCGCTGTTCGGGACGCAATTCGTCGAGACCTTGCGCGAGGCCACCCGCGACCACGATGCGCTTCGCTACGATGCGAGCCTCGCCACTGGAAACTGGGCGCCCAGCGCGCTCAAGCCGGGCCAGGCACTGGGCGGCGAGCCCAAGGGCCTGGTCGCGCGGATCGAGCTGGCGGCCTAAAGACACTCATCTGAAACGACATGCCCGCCCCGGCGTAGCCGGGGCGGGCATGTCGTTTCAGGCCATTTCCCAGTTATCGCGCCACGATCGGCAGCGCCTGTATCCACGGCGTGACGATCCGGAAGGGATTGCCGTAGTCCAGGGCGGTGGCGACATTGCCCGAGGCGTCGACGGCCTGGGCGAAGTATTCGATGACGCCATTGGCCGGGATGCTGCCAAACCACACATCGTTGTTGACGTTATAGCCCGGCTCCAGCAGCGTCCAGCCTGGCGCGCCCAGCCGTCGATACAACACGAGCACCCGCGTGATCTCACCCGGTGTCAGCGGCTCAGCCGAGCGGGTGTCATCGGCCTTGACCGCGAAGATGACCTGGCCGGAGGACGTGAAGGCGGTGGTGACCCGGATGCTGGGCGGGATGAAGTCAGTGTCCTCAAACGGGGCGTGATAAATCGCGTAGTCGAGGCGGCGATAGGCGCGCTCCACCCCAATCGTCGGTGTGGCGGTTGTGGTTGCGATGAACTGGGCCGGCACAACGTTCAATTGCTGATCGACTGCGCCGCTGGTCTGAAGCAGCCGGACGATATTGCCCAATACGGCCGGGAAGAGCGACGCGGTCGCGAAACCGGGCTCTGACGGAAGATAGAGCTGCTCGGTCACGATCCTGGACACATTTGGGTCGAAATTAGGGATGTCGTTGAATGTGCCGCCCAAAAGCAACGCGCCATGCGCGACCATCCCGGCCGGGCTGGTGATGACCCGGCTGGCCCGCGGCTGGGTGGCTCGCCCGGCTAGAACCAGATCGCCGCTGTTGGGATCGCCCACCAGGCGCAGCAGGCTGCCCTGGGGGGTCGTGACGGTGGCGAAAGCGAAATCCAAGCCCAGGGTTGTGGTGGCCATGCCGCCGACCTGCGCTTTCGCCGGCTGCCGCGGGGCGGCCTCGGACAGGAAGGGGCCAAACATGGCCGCAGCCGGCGGCAATGTAATGCGCTGCATGGGCAGCCCGTACAGCGTCGAGATCGCCATCGTCTTCTCGTCGTAGTTGCTCATCCCGCCGATCGTCTTCTCGAGCAGGTACTCCGTCTTGGCCCGTTGGAGCGCAAGACCGACCGGCATATCGGGCTGGTCTCCCAGATGGCGGGTGAACAGTTCCATCAAGCGCTCGGAGTAGGCGATGAGATCGGAGTCGCCGTAGCCGTAGCCGGTGTTGCCCACCCACAGCGCGTTTTCGCTGACAAAGGCCTGCGGCCAGTCCGTGCGCAGCGTCGCGGACACGATGTTGTCCGGCACATTCAGTCCGGAATGGCAGCCCACCGAATAGGCGAGCGTGCCGCTGTAGCTGGTGGCGGCCTGGACAAAGGTGCGGGCGGTGATGTCGGGCAGGTTGAACGGGAAGAAGCGGTAGTGCTCGAAGTGGCCGTTGAAGGACATGAGCCCGGGCGCGACGGTCTTGCTGAAGATGTCCGCTCCAAAATCGGCTGCCGTCCAGGTGTTGTTGATCCGCCCGGTCACGGTCAGGCCGCGCCCGCGCAGGGTGGCGCTGATCACGGTGGCTTCATCGATGAGAAAGTCATAGCCGGTGACATAGGCGTCCTTTGGCGCGAGTTTGGGCCGGTCGAGGAAAGCGCTCAGGGCCGACGCCATCTGGTCCGGCCGCTCGACCAGGCGCCCGATGGCGAGCGTCGGTCGATACAGCTCGCGGCCCAGGAAGGGCAGCGGAATCAGGCTGGCATAGTAGTCATCGCTCAAGTAGTAACGGGCGGCCAGCGATGTCGACAGGCGCTGCGACGCCGCGATTACGGCATAGCTGCGTTCGTTGGCCACCAGCGCGTCGTCACGCAGGCGGGCATGCGGGATGACCCGGTCATCGCCGATAACAACCAGGTATTTCAGGGCCGGATAACTCGGCGCGGTTGTGAAGAGCAGACTCTTGATCTTGTTCGCCACGACATTGGCCGCGAGCGGGCTGGCGGGCTGGGCATCCCACTGGGCATAGGCGTCACGCAGGGTCTGCGACCCATCCAGGTCCAGGAGGAGGCCGTTGACGAGCGGATGCGCGGCGAGCTGGGCCAGGGTCGACATGATCTGGGTGCTGGTGATGCTGGGGGTGGTCGGATAGAGCGCGTTCAGCCGCTGCGGACTGACCAGGATCAGGGTCTCAACCGCGGCGTTGTAGGGCGGGGCGATGAAGTCTTCGGCAATCGTCGTTGTCAGCGGGCCATAGGGCAAGGAGAACTGCGTCTGGGTGACGGTCAGGGTGAATGGGTTTCCGATGCCGCCGCCGTTGAAGTCTGAGACCATGAGCAGGAAGGTCCCAAACAACTCGTGGGTGTCGTAGGCGATGGCTTCGGTTTGGGTTGCCGGCCGCATCGAGGCGGCCACCAACGGCCCGACCGGGCCGAGGTCGCCCAGGGTATTGAGCTGGCCAATGGTGGTGACCTGGCCAAGCGTATTGAGCTGGCCGAGGGTATTCAGTTGACCGAGGGTATTGAGCTGCCCCAGGGTGTTGAGCTGGCCGAGGTCCTGAATCTCTCCCAGTTCACCCAACTGACCCAGGGTGTTGAGCTGGCCGAGCGTGTTGAGCTGGCCCAGAGTGTTGAGCTGCCCCAGGGTATTGAGTTGGCCGAGCGTATTGAGCTGGCCCAGGTCGCGCAACTGGCCGGTCTCGCCATCGAGGGACGGGGCGAAAAGGAGCATGTCGTAGGCGCCGGCGCCGGGCGTCAACGTAATGGTCAGCAATGTGTCGGGGGCCGGCACATGGATGCGATACCAGAATGACTGACCGGGTGTGATCGAGGCGGCGGTGATGGGGGTCGAATTCGTGATGGGCTGCGCGTTCTGGCGCGAGCCGTTCCCATACTCGTAGGCGCCGATGTCGCAGGAACCGCCCTGGCGGCGCAGCGCGCCGCGCAGGTCGATGAACGGATCATTGCCGGGACAGTCGCCGGCATTGATCGCCGGACTTCCGGCATTGAGCGCGTAATCGTTTGCCAGGAAGGAGGTATCGACAAAGAGGGGGTTGGCGCTCAGGCTGTTTGTGCCCGTCGGAACGTTCGTCCGTTCATCCGTGTTGAAGGCAAAGAGGTTGTAATCCTCGGTAACGGTCCCCGAACTGTTCAGGATCCCCACGCCGTGGCTGGTGATGATGGTATTCGTGATGCCGACCACGCCGCCCTCGATGGAGATTGCCTCACCGCCAATCATGTACGAACTCGAAATCGTGCTGTTCTCAATCGTGAATCGTCCGGCATCCAGCGAGATGTTGGGCGGCGTGGAATCGCCGGCATTTCGGACGAACAGGGATGTGGCGATCCGGCCGCTGCAATTTGATGCGCAGTAGATCGCGCCAACCGATCCTGAACTGTAGTTGTTGATGAAGACGCTTGCTGTGACGGTCAAGGTCTGTTCGGCATAGAGCCCGCCCGCAAATCCAGAGGCGGTGTTGCCGAGGAATTGGGTGGCCGTGACGATCGCGCCGAGACCGCACCAGCATCCGCCACCGACACCGGGTGCTGCAATATTGGTGGCCAGTATGGAGTTCGACAGGCGCAGCAGGCTGTTGCTGGCGATGCCACCGCCGTTTGCGGCCGAATTGGATTCCAGCGTGACGCCCTCCACCAGCGCGCCATCGACGCCGAAGATCATCATGGCGCCCCCCGAACCATTGGCGCCATTTTGTCGATACGTGCCCCCCAGGATCGAGACGGCGCCAAAGGCCACGTACAGCGCGCCGCCATCGGCGGCCGCAAAATTGGTGTAGAAGTTGGTCCGTGTGACATAAACGGAGCCCGCGGCGGCAATTCCCCCCCCGGTCAGAACCGTGGACGTGTTCAATGTGAATTCACTATCTGCGAGATTGAGACCGGCATACGAAGAAATGGCGCCGCCGACTGCCGCGGTGTTTGAGGCGAAGTTGAGGCGCCGCAAGGCGGGCTGAGCGTCCGCTTGCAGGCGCATCGCGCCGCCAGCCAGGCCGCTGCCGGGGTTTCCACCCCGAAAGGTCAGGTTGGCGATCACGGTGGAGGCCGTCATCGGCGATGTGACGGTCAGGATGCGATCATTTGGCGCGGCGACCCAGATGGCGCTTGACGCGCCGGCTCCAATCAGGCTGACCGCCTTATCGAGCGTGGCGCTCTCGGTATACGTCCCGGCCGGGATAAAGACCGTATCGCCCGGGCTCGCCGCCCCAATGCAGGCCGCAATCGTGCCGCAACCCGGACTGACGGTGACCGTTATCGTGTCGGCGGCTGCGGGCAGCGGCGTGCTGAATCCAGCCAGCACAGCGGCAAGCGCAGCCCCGATCGCGAGAATGGCAAATCTCATGGTCCCCCCTGTCGTCGTTCCTGGCCCGATGGCGTGCTCAGTGTGATGCGAGCCCGCGCATGCGGCGAGCCCCGGCCCAATCAACGGGCCGAACGTATGTTTTACACCAAGAACGCACAAAGGGGCCTGTATACCGAAAAGAGAATCCCCGCCCCGCCCCGGCGTACGCCGGGGCGGGGCGGGGATTCTCTTTTCGGAAATCGGGTTTACTGCGCAAGCGCGTCGCGGGCGGTCTTGTCCAGGTCGAGGCGCTCGCCGCGACCCAACGCGTCGCTGAGCGCCGCTTCGCCCAGCGCGGTTGCGACCTCGGCCAGAACGGGTCCGGCCGCCCGGCGCACATCGTCGTTGCTGGCCGGATGGCGGGTGACCAGCCCCAGCCACTCGGCCGCGCCGGCCGCGTCGCCGCTTTTCAGACGCACCCAGGCCAGCCCGCGCAACGCGGCCAGGATGATCCATTGCGCGCCGATGCCATGCGACTCTTCCAATCCGAGACGGTAGGCGGTGCGCGCGTCGGCAACCGCGCCTTCCCGGGCGTGCAGATCGCCCAGGTTGACGGCGCCAATGGCGATTTCCTTGCGCGTGCCCAGTTCGCGCGCGATCAGCATGGCTTCGCTGTAGTTCTTGCGGGCGGCTGCCAGATCGCCTTGTTCTTCGGCGACGACGCCAACATTCCCCAGATAAATCGCCAGCAGGTGGCGATCGCCGATTTCGCGGAAAACTTTGACGGCGTCATTGAAAGCCGTGGCCGCGGTGGTCAGGTCGGAGGTGCTGAAGGCTACGACCCCGAGTTCACCCAATGCGCTGGCGACCCCGCGCCGGTCATTCAGTTCGCGATAGGCGGCCAGCGAGCGCTCCATCGTGGCGCGGCCCGCGCCGCCGTCGCCTTTTTGCCACTGGCTCAAGCCAAGACCGCGCAGCGCCGCCGCGATGGTTGATTTGTCCTGCGCTGCCTCAGCCTGCGTCACTGCTTCCTGGCTGGCCGCGAGGGCGTCATCATTGCGTCCCTGCTGCCGGCGAATGCGGCTGACAAGGGTCAGGGCGTTGGACGCCAGGGCGGGATTCGCAGCGCGCGAGTCGGCCAGACAGACCTCCAACAGGTCAATGGCGGTGCCAAGCGAGCCTGTCCGATGACATACATCGGCCAGGCGGTACTGGAGAGACGCGCGGGTCACGGTCCCGACCGTTTCCAGATCAGCATCGCGCATGTGTTCAAGCGCTCTTTCAAAGGCGGTGCGGGCCTGGGCAAAGGCGCTCACCTGCATTGCCTTGTCGCCAATCTTGACCAGATAGCTGATCGCTTTCTCGTCGTCGCCGGCCAGATCAAAGTGATGGGCAAGCTGAATCGCGAAATCGTCCGCTTTTGCGCCCAGCAGACCTTCCAGCGCGTCTCCGATATCGCCATGCCACAAACGGCGCTCACCCGATCCAAGCTGATCGTAGAGGTACTGCTGCAGCATGGTGTTGGCGAAGGTGTATCGAGACAGGATTGCCCGGCCCGCCTTGACCTCGCCCTGCTCGACGATGAGGCGGTGACGCTTCTCCAACTCGCGGGACAAATCGCGCAGAATCAAGCGCTCAGCCTGATTGAGGATCTTTCCGACCACTTGGGCAAAGAAAGACGATCCTGCGACCGCGGCAACACTCAATATCTCGCGCAGCGGCGCTTCAAGGCGCGACACACGCTCACTGACGACGCCTTCGACCCGGGCTGGCAGCTCAGACCAGTCGATGTCGTTGCCCGGCCGCCATTGGCCATGTTCGTCCTTGACCAGATCGCCGCGCTCCTGCAGATCGCGCAGGAGTTCGAGGGTGAAGAGCGGGTGGCCGGCCGTCTTCGCATATAGCGCGTTGCGGAATTCCGCGCTGTAGGCGTTCGGTTCGACATCGAGCAGCGCGTCGAGCAGGCTGTGCCGATCGTCGGCGCTGGCTTTGTCGAGCTCAATCCAGACATCCCCAAAATACCGTTTGACCTCGTTGAGGGCCGGCTCGATCGGATGCCGGTTGTTGTCGCGCCCAAAAGCGATGTCATTCTCGCGATAGGCGCCGATGATCATGAGCTGGCTGTCCTTCAGTTCCCGGACCAGATGAAAGAGCAGGTTGATCGAGGCCGTGTCCGCCCACTGCAGATCGTCGAGGACGAGGATGAGCGGCTGGCGGGCCGTGACGACGCGCAGAAATGCGGTGTATTGCTGCTGGATCTTGCCTTCGTCGAGGGCGGGCGCGCTAAGATCGGGCACGCTCTTGGGCGCTTCGGACGCAGGGTCGGCATCGATCCTGGTCAGCGCGCCGGTCTTGTCGGCCGCGGAGCGGGCAACCTTGCC
>Ga0073900_10001791_pt1 | contig 11678 bp, 8 predicted proteins | sample KloWWTmetKNB5Kit_FD_66666 | JGI IMG/M metagenome (GOLD analysis project Ga0073900, IMG submission 66666) | Active sludge microbial communities from Klosterneuburg, Austria, studying microevolution and ecology of nitrifiers - Klosterneuburg... | ecosystem: Engineered > WWTP > Aerobic digester >...
CGAAACGCAAGAGCAGGTCTTTTAATAATACCATTGTGGAATTGAAACATAGTAAGTTACAGTTACGAATTAGCTAAACAAGCTTTTAATAATACCATTGTGGAATTGAAACTTGAATTAGGCAACCACAGCGAGTTTTTAGACGTCTTTTAATAATACCATTGTGGAATTAAAACAAAAAAGCGAATTTTATCTGTGTTTTACTGGAAATTCTTTTAATAATACCATTGTGGAATTAAAACACGCTTAGCCCCTTTGGATAGGTCGTCACCCCGTATCTTTTAATATTGTAAGTTCAACAGTTCAACTAATAAGTGCAACACTGTAAAATGTGCTTAGATCCGCATTTATGCGTAGCATAACGAAAAATCAAAGGAAAAAGAGCTGAAAACTTATTTTCGCATTACCACATGACGAAAAAATATAATTAGCTCTCAGGGGAGCAAAGATCAATAATAGACCAGTGAGAAAATCTAATTACTTAACTCCAAATGAGGTAAGTTTACAACTTATAGTTCATCAATCACCTGGCTACCTCCTTAGCACTACCCCTCCTCCGCCAGTCTTTCAAAGGCATCAATGACTGTCTTGGCGGCGATGAAGATCGGCTCACGTCCTTCTTTCGTGACCAGGCCTATCTCATCTTCGGTGAGTGCATCCTCGACGAAGGCCAGTAAATCCTCCTCTTCAAAATCAGTAAAGAAAGCGTCTATCCGCTTATTGAATTTCTTCTCTGTGACTGCAGCCATTTTGTCCCAGTTGATTTCCTCGACCTCATCAAGCAGATCTTCATCGATCATGGGTAAGTTGGGAAATTTTGCGGCGTACAGGCGATAAATGACGGTGACCAGAAAGATCAGATAATCGTGCTCTTCTTCAGTAAGTAAACTGAAATTTTCCTGAGCGAGATAAGCGGCCAGCGCCGGCTGCTCAGCGCCCATCTGATCCAATATCTCCATGCTGTTCTTCTCGTGCGCTGTTTCCTTTTCTATCGCATGATCTATTACTCCGATCTTAAATTTCATAACTCATTGATTTGATTGTAAAGATGACAAATTTTAGCCATTGTTCGCGTCATTTCCCACCGTCAAAACCACCAAATGATAAAGGTCATAAGAACAATCTTATCTTTATCCCAAAAAAAATCTTGAAGCCTTATATTCATATTCTTTTTGCAATACTGCTCTGTACGGGAATGTATTCCTGTAAGCATGAAACGCCCGATAAGCAGCCCGCACTAAAGGTAGATCCTATACTGACTGAGCTCAATAGCGCGCTCACTAAGAATCCTAAAGAAGCAGACTTGTATTTTCAGAGGGCCAAGTACTACTACAGCAAGAAAGGATATGATGAAGCCCTCCATGACCTGGCCTCTGCGATGAAGATAGACTCTCTGAAACCGGCATATTATTATCTGCTGGCGGATACCTATCTGGACTACTACCAGTCGAGAATGGCGCTACTGACTATGCAAAAAGCGTCAGGCATGTTTCCCGATTCTATCGGGACACTCATGAAACTGGCGGAAACTGAGATCACACTGGCCAAATATGACGTCGCGATGCAAACCATTCAAAAGATAGTTACGCTCGATCCTCAAAATGCAGATGCCCGGATACTGATGGGCCTGGCACTTGAGAATTCAAAAGATCCCGCAAGGGCTATCTATGCCTATCGCAAGGCGACTGAACTGGATCCCTATAAAATTGACGGCTGGATCAAAGCCGGTATCCTGGCAGATAAGCTGAAGACCGGTGACGGACTGAAGTATTTCCAGACTGCGCTCAAAATAGACACCGCTTCTTACGAGGCCAACTATGCACTGGCGATGCACTATCAGCAAGCGCGTGATGATGCCAAGGCCCTGGACATATACCGCAAGCTTAATCTGATGTACCCACGTGTAGCAGAGCCATTCTTCAATATTGGCGCTATTTATATGACTATGGATAGCCTGAATAAAGCGCTTGATTTCTTTAAGATGGCCACTTCGGTGGACCAGGTCTATGCAGAGGCTTACTATGCACAGGGCAAAGTACTAGAGCAAATGAATAAGCCAAAAGAAGCGTATGCTAAATATAATCAAGCGGCCACGCTCAAACCAAAATTCCAGGCTGCAGGGGATGCAGCCGCACGTCTTAAGCCCAAATGAACGTTAATAAATCCAAATCAGCGTAAATACACAGCGGCAACACCCACAAATGTGGATAAACCAATTAAATTTGCCGATTATACTATCAAATTAACTATTTCTGCCATAAAAATAATTGAATGAAGAGTTTTAGAAGCACACTGAATATTGCAGGATGGATCACCTTCGCAGTCGCTATGGTCATTTACTTTTTCGCCGCTGAGCGCACTGGTAGCCTTTGGGATTGTGGTGAATTTATCCTCGGAGCTTATAAACTGCAGGTAGTTCACCCACCCGGAGCACCTTTATTCCTGTTGATTGGCAGGATGTTTGCCATGGTAGGCGCACTGACTGACAATCCGAGCAATATCGCCTTTGCCATCAATATCATGTCGGGTATTTGCACCGCCTTTGCAGGCATGTTTGTCTGCTGGTCCACCATGTACCTCGGTAAGATCATTCATGTAGGCAGAGAGGGTGAGGAGAAGCCGGAGTATTTCTTTCCGCTCTTGCTGTCCGGTATCGTAGGTGGCCTGAGTGCTGCCTTCTGTGCCTCTGTGTGGTTTTCAGCAGTCGAAGGTGAAGTATATGCCATGTCCACTTTCTTTACTGCTTTGACCATGTGGACGGTATTGAAGTGGTATTATCTACCGGATAAACCCGATAGTGACCGCTGGTTGGTGCTGGCTGTCTTCATGGCGGGATTGTCCACAGGTGTCCACTTATTGAGTCTCCTGACTTTTCCTGCTCTAGCCGTATTTGTTTACATCAAGAAATATAAAAATTTTACCTGGCTGGGATTTTTCTTTTCGCTTCTGGCAGGGCTGTTTGCGCTATTCGTAGTGCAAAAAGTAGTCATCACAGGATTACCCTCTCTGCTGAATAACCTGGATATCTTCATGGTTAACTCTCTGGGATTGCCATTCAATACAGGCTTAATACCATTCCTCATCATCATCGCCGGAGGCCTCTGGTGGGGACTTCGCAAGGCACACGCTCAGGGTCGCCGCAATCTGCAACTTGTGCTGGTGGCGCTCTCACTTGTCATAATAGGCTATAGCACTATCGCAGTAGCTGTGATCAGGGCCAATGCCAATCCGCCCATCAATATGAACAACCCCTCGGATCCGACCAAGCTGCTACCCTATCTGAACCGGGAGCAATATGGGGACAGACCACTGCTCTATGGACCTTCTTTCGATGCCAAACCAACGGGTACTGACCAAAAAGAGCGCTACGGTCGTGTAGGCGATAAATATGAAGTAGTCGATTATAAAATCAATTATACGTATGATGCTGCAGACGAAATGCTATTTCCTCGTATGGGGAATGGCGATGATCCCACTAAAGTCAGTCTTTATAAGCAATGGATGGGCCATGAAGGAACACCGACAATGGGAGATAATCTGTATTTTTTCTTCAGATATCAGGTAGGATGGATGTACTGGCGCTATTTCATGTGGAATTTTGCAGGAAAACAGAATGGTGAGCAGGGTTATTTCCCGTGGGATCATTCCAAAGGAAACTGGATCAGCGGTATCGCTCCACTGGACAATTTCAGGCTCGGCAATCAGTCTAAACTACCCTCCTTTATGAAGGACAATCCAGCAAGGAATAAGTATTATCTCATTCCATTTTTCCTAGGTTTGATTGGGTTTATCTTCCATTACCGAAAGCGTCGCAATGACTGGCTCGCCTTACTCATGCTGTTCCTGATGACGGGTATTGGTATCATAATATACTCTAATCAACCACCGATCGAACCCCGTGAGCGGGATTACGTACTGGTGGGTTCCTTCTTTACATTCTGTATCTGGATAGGCCTGGGCTCGATAGCCATAGGTAACTTTATAGGTCAAAAATTAAAAGAAAATGCCCGATTGGGATGGATTATAGGTGGCATAATCGGTCTACTTTCTCCCATACTTATGGCGACTCAAAACATGGATGACTTGGGACGTAAAGGAATCTACGCCTCACGTGATTATGCCTCTAATTTCCTGAATTCAGTACAACCAAATGCGATACTGTTCACTTATGGTGACAATGATACCTATCCACTATGGTATGCTCAAGAGGTCGAGGGTATTCGCCCGGATGTGCGCGTGATCAACCTCTCTCTTATTGCAGTGGATTGGTATATCGATCAGCAACGAAGAAAAATCAATAATTCTCCGGCGATAAAAATGTCACTTCCTGCTGACTCTTATCGCGGCAATAAGCGCAATCAGTTATTCTACATTGATAATCCGCTGTCAAATAGGGATATGCCTGTCACTGATTATCTGAAATTTTTAGGTGAAAATCACCCTATAGATGGAGCTAGTCAGAAAATGGATTCCTATCTACCATCTAAATCAATGTACATTCCCATCAATACCGCTACTTTCCCACGTGGAAAAGGTATATCAGCTACTGATAGCCTGGTGAGTAAAATCCCATTGGATCTGGGGTTGAAAAAACAAGGTGATTACATTACCAAAGACGAAATGGCCATCATGGATATCGTCTCAAGCAACATTAATGACCGGCCGGTTTATTTTGCAGTTACCTGCAATCCGGATAAGTTTCTAGGTATGGGCAATTATATGCAACTGGAAGGACTTGCACTGCGTATAGTACCCATCAAATCAGTGTCAGATCGCCAGTTTGGAATCTTCGGTTACGGAAGAGTTGCTGACTCTTTGGTCTTCAATAATGTCGAGAAAAAATTCCATTGGGGTAATTTCGATAAAAAGAAACTCTACGTTGATCGCAGCTATATGCCATCTATCAATGCACAGCGCATGATCATGATGCGGACTGCAATGGACATGCTGCGCAAGGACAATAAGACACAAGCAGCCATCATGGCCGAAAAGACGCTTCAGGTATTTCCGAACATAAACTTCCCGTTTGATGGCTCTATCATGCCAGTGCTTACTCTCATGGGAGAGGCAGGTGCATGGGATAAAACTAAACCTTACGTCGCTGATCTAACCAAAAATCTGCGCGAGCTGATGGTCTATTATAGAAGCATGGATCCGCTGGATCTGGCGAATGGATATGAAAGTGATATGAGAGAGACGGAGCAGACAATCAATGACCTCATCGATCTGGCAAAAAGACAGAATGATAAAGGAATGGAGGATATGATCAAAAAAGAACTGGGTAGCTTTATTAAAGCTCCACCCCCTGTTGATTCGATGCCGCCAATGCTACAAAATTAATCTGCTTATGGAGACAGCTATTGAGACAACAGTCGCCTTCGGGTGTGACCACGCGGGATTTGACCGGAAAGAAGCTATAGTGGACTTCCTCAACAATCAAGGCTACATTGTCCTTGATTTTGGGACATTCTCTACAGAAAGTGTGGATTATCCGGACTTTGCGCACCAGGTTGCCAACGCTGTAGAAAAAGGTATCGCAACTTGGGGGGTGCTTGTCTGCGGCAGTGGCATAGGAGTGGCTATCACGGCAAACAAACATCAGGGGATCAGAGCAGCACTGTGTTGGAAAAAAGAATTGGGTGCACTCGCACATCAGCACAATAATGCAAATGTAATAGCTCTGCCGGGCAGGTATGTCGATGATGCAGAAGCTATTGATATCTTACAGGCTTATATTGAAGCATCATACGAAGGTGGTCGGCACCAAAAGCGCATTGAAAAAATTCCGGTCTGTGGTGAATAACTGTACACACAGATTTTTAGCTTATTGGTTTATTATTTTCGGGTTTATTTTCCCTCTAGCCGGATTATTTGCTCAATCGCCTGAAATATCAAGGCCGGAAGCAATAGATTTTCATGTAGCGCAGTCCATTAAAAAAGATAATTTATACCGTCATATACAGATACTTGCATCTGACTCACTCGAAGGCAGAGAGTTTGGCACTTTTGGGATAAATAGGGCAGCAGATTACATTGTCTCCAGGTTAAAAAAGGCGGGCATTAAACCTATGGGTGATAGGGGCACTTACTATCAACCAGTGACGGTGCAGGGTTGGAGCTGGGAAAAGCTGTCGCTAAAAATGAATGACCAGGAGTTGATACCGGGAATAGATTTTAATGCAAAAATATTTGACAATCAGCAAGCAGTCAAACTCTCAGGCACACAGTTCATGTTCATGGGCTATGGCATCAAGACCGACCAGTACAATGACTATCAATACGCACAGGGATGGGATGAATTAATGTTGATACTGGATGGCGAACCGATTGTCGATGGGAAATCACTTCTTACAGAATCAGAAAAACTAAGCATTTGGAGTCAGGATCTGAAAAAGAAAATCGAGCAGGCGAAGATGAAGAATGCCAAAGGTATTTTGTTACTCCGGGATTCAATTTATTTCCCAAAGAAATCCGGAAATATATTTGATCGTATTGAATACTCGATGGATAGTATCGAAAGATATGAATTACCTGTCATCAGCATAAATATAGCGGCTCTACCAAAAATATTCAAAGGTCAGCAACTGGAGACCATCCACCAGTATATCGCCAACGTAAAGGAAGGTAAGATAGCATCCAATTATGTTCCGATAAACTATAATATAGAATTGCAATCTAACTTCAAGCCGGTATTTGGCCGAAATATTGTAGCTGTAATCGAAGGAAGTGATCCTGCATTAAAGTATAAATATATCGCTCTATCTGCGCACTATGATCACCTGGGAATCCGAAATGGACAGGTGTACAATGGAGCCGATGACAATGCAAGCGGCACGGCTGCGCTAATCGAAGTAGCTACTGCACTACAAAGTTTAAAAAATCAAAAAGGTGGGTTAAAAAGAAGCGTGATGATACTTTTCTTCACCGGAGAAGAGAAAGGGCTGTTGGGCTCAAAATTCTTTGTCAAGAATCCCAGTATTCCCTTGCGTATGATTCGGTCCAATATCAACATCGACATGATCGGACGTGCTGATGAAGATCATTTAGATCAGGCCAGTTATGTGTATGTGATTGGTTCTGATAAGATCAATATACTGCTGGATGAAGCCATCAGTGAGGCAAATAAATATTCGGTAAACTACAATCTTGATTATCGATATAATGATGAGAATCATCCAAGCAGGTTGTACTATCGCTCTGACCATTACAACTTTGCGCGATTGGGTATTCCAAGTGTGTTTTTCTTTGGTGGATTTCACGCAGACTATCATCAGCCCGGCGATGATATTGAAAAAATAAATCTGCAGAAGGTTCAGGATATCTCCAGATTGGTATATTTTACTTTGATTAATTTGGCCAATTATGACGGCACCATTCGAACCAATTATAAATAAGTGAACATGAAGTCTCACTATTTATTAATTGATTCTTCTACTTTACCTTTCTCAGTTGCGATTTCTTCTGAAGGGAAAGTTATTTACGAAATAATTTCAACGTCCGAAAATAAATTAGCGCGCGACATCACCATTTTAATTGATGAAGTTTGTAACCAGTCGGAAATAAAACTCTCCGACTTAAAAGCCATTGCTGTCGCAGCCGGACCGGGTAGCTATACCGGATTGCGCATTGGTATTACATCAGCTAAAGCACTTTGCTATGTGCTGAATATACCACTCATCATGATCGGAAATGACGAAGCTTTATATCGCGCTGTTGTAGCCAATACTAAATTTTCAGAAGGAGAAGAATATCTCATCTCAACCATGATAGAGGCGCGCAGACAGGAAGTTTATGCCACAGTTTATAACACTAAGGGCGAAGAATTAATACCTCTACAACCATTGATCTTTCCCGAAGACTTATCGTTGCAGCAGGTATTTAATTCTAATGCTGTGTATATCTTAGCCGGTGATGGTGCAGGTAAAATCCTTCCCTATTTTTCTGATCGCAAAGTCACATTAAGTACTGTAAAGCAGCAAGCCGGTCATCTCGCTGCTCTTGCAGTAGAAAGATATAATTCAGGTCAGTTTAAAAATCTCTCCACCGCAGCACCTATCTATCTAAAGCCACCGAATATTACTACTTCAAAAAAAGTTAATCTGATATTAAAAAGACCGGAGAAGTGAATTATTAATGGTGAATGATTAATGGTAAATGGTGAATTATTAATGGTGAATGATTAATGATTAATGATTAATGGTAAATGTTGAATGATCATTCGTGTCCATTATCGATTCTTAATTCGATAGCCACTGTGATCATATTCATTGTGAAAAAGATAATCCAATAGAAAAGAAGTGGCCTTAATGCACTAACCGTGAAGTGTGCTAAAGACCAAACAGCTATGAGCTATTAGCTTGCAGTGACCAGCTTTAAGCTCTAAGCTATAAGATTTTAAATGAAACTCTGGCAAGTAACCAATTCCTAAAAGCTAATTCCCTAATGTACCAACGCGCAAATGTGCTAGTAGCGCAGCGACCTAATGACCAACCCTTATCTTAAGAATTCAAACTCAGTGCGTCTATTAATCTTGCGACCTACCTCGGTATCATTGGGGGCAAGAGGCCTGGATTCTCCATACCCCTTATAGAGAATCCGCTCGGGCTCAATATTATATTTTCCAAGTGCTTTTGCTACATTCTTTGCTCTCTCTGTAGAGAGTTTCAGATTATCAGCTTCGGTACCGATATTATCTGTATGGCCCAGAATGCGCACTTTTAGTTTGCGGTCACTAACCAGTGCCTGAGCCAAGATTTTTAATTCATTGTCAGAGATGGTATTTAGTTCCGACGAACCGGACTCAAAATAAATATTATGCATTACGTAAGGTTTGCCCAAATGATCTTCGATCTTGTCCATCAAAAAAACTTTTTCAAATGGGATCAGAGAATTTATAGCAGGTGGAACATCTATCTTTTCTGAAATAAATATATAACCGGGAGCAAATATCTGGAGGCCATAATCCTCATCCGAGGGCAATGGTATGAGCAGTGTGCCATCCTTACCTACCTCGCCACTATAGAAAGGTCTGGAGGCTTTAATTCCGGTAATATTCAGGTGTGAAGCCAATGGTTTTCGTGTGAGCGAATCGAGCACTACCGCGCGAAAATAAGTAGTAGCTATTGGCCTGATATTCTTTGGCAATTCAAATAAATAAATATCGGTATTGTAAATTCCCTGACTTCCCAAAGTTTTTTCCTTTCCGGTAGAAGTAAAGTAGGCTGTATCTCCCGCTGCATTAATGACGAGAGCGCCTTCGTCGCCGATGGTATTGATGGGGTAACCCAGATTGACAGGTACACTCCATTTTTTATCGCCGATCTTCTTTGACATAAAGAGGTCCATACCACCCATACCCGGATGTCCGTCTGACATGAAATACAGAGTCTGATTGTCAGCATGTATGAAGGGAGAACCATCGTTGGAGGGAGTGTTGATGGGCGAACCTATATTCTCAGCTATTTTCCAATTGCCATCCGGCCCTTTTTCAGAGACCCATATGTCTGTGTGTCCGTATCCGTCCGCACGCTCAGAGGCAAAATAGAGCGTATTGCCATCCGGGGAAAGTGAGGGTTGACTTTCCCAACCACGTGTGTTGATAGCAGCACCCATATTCTTTGGTTTGCTCCACTTACTATTTTCTAAATAAGAAATATACAGGTCGCAACTGCCTATGCCACCCGGCATACTGCAGCCGGTAAATACTAATGTCTTTCCATCTGCTGAGATGCACTGTCCGGCTTCGTTGTATTTCTCTGTATTAATTCCGGGGATTTGCACGCCATAAGACCATCCGTCATTAGTCCGAATAGAATAGTACAGATCCTCCTGTCGGTCGGTGGTACGTGAATAGACCAGTGTACTTCCATCCGCACTCAGTGAGGGTAGATATTCAGGCTCGGAAGTATTGATCTCAGCTGGTAATTTTATTGGTTCAAATGGCTCTGGATGCTTGATGGCTTCGATGGCAAATTCACAATTCTGCTTTATTATTCTCGCGCGTTCAAGAGAATTAGCATTCGTAATATCAGCCTTCATGTATCGCTCTATGAGCGGCAATGCCTTATCGTATTGAGCCGCCTGATAATAATTACTTCCCAGTGTAAACAGTACACGGGGCGAAGGCTTTGGGTCTATAGACAGCACCCGCTCCAATAACAGAATGGTCGAGTCGGATCGCTTCTCTGAATTATAAATAGCGGCCAACTGAGTGATCGCATCCAAAAATGTAGGTTCGGTATTAATTGCTTTTCTAAAGGATAATTTTGCCTCCTGATATTTCCTTTCAGAAGATTGTTTCATTCCTGATTCGTATAGAGCGGCTGCTTTTTTATCAGCTTCTTTGATGGTCTTGTACGTCTGTGACTTCAAGCCCACAATGGAGCCGAGTACCAACAACATCAATGCTATTACTCTTCTAACTTTTATCTTTCTATTTACAATCATAAGGTTAGCAACTTAAACGAAAATCTAGGGTAGGTTATTCTAATCTTTTCTTCAGTACTGATCCCGGAAGGGTTTACCAAAAAAAATAAGAGGCATTGAAACACTTGGTCGCAATACCTCTTTTATGTTAGATTTTCAGACTATATAAGCCACTATTTATTACATTCGTCTAATGCCTTTTGGGTCATGTCTTTACCCCAATGTGGATACATTGGCTTCGGAGTTTCTTTTTCAAATAATTCCATTGCTTTGGTTAGAGATACCTTTGCCTTTGCTTTTCCACCGCCATATTGTTCCGGTGTATTGAGCAAGCTGCTGCCTTGCAAATAATATAAGCGCGGATTATTGGGGTCTATTCTCATACCTTCACTCATGGCAGACTGCATTTTCAGACCATAGGTCATAAATCGCTCCTGAGGATTGACTACCATTTGCTGAGTATTGACCATATAACGAAGTGAATACAAATCACCATTCTTCTCAATAGCTTCAGCCTTCTCGATCAATTGATTTACTTTTTCTGCATTCTTATCCTTATCAATACCCGCATCTGTCCAGGCAGGTACTATAAGAGATGAAGCAGCGTAGTAATATGGCAACCACTGAGTCTTCTCAGCATCACCGATTCTCTCAAAGAGAGCGGCAGCTTTCTGATAATCAGCGGTAGTCTTAGCCGAGTCCATTTGTGTGAGTGCCTTCTTCATAGCCGGTTCATACTTGGCGGACTGCGCGATTGCCAATGTGCTAAGTGTCAGGAAAATTGCAATAAATACTTGTTTCATTTGTTATAAAATTTGAAGTGTTAACATTGATAAAATCTGATTAGTTCAAATTATAAAAGATCAGCTCTGTTATAGATTGTTATTGATGGCGTCATCTGTCCGATCTACACCCCAACTAAAGAACGCACCGAGAAAGAATCCCCTCAGTTCTCTGCTGGTCACCAGTTCCTTGCGCTGGCCATCATAGGAATAATTATAGCCATACTCCGGCTGGTAGCCGAATATATTATTCACGCTAGCTACGATTACATAAAATACCTTAGAATTGGGCTTGCCTGCATTCGGCACATAGTTTATACTTACGCCCATACTTTGATACGGCTTAGTAACACCCCGGTCAGCTATGACATAGGTTCTAAATTCCCGGTCAGGAGTGACAAAATAATATGATCTGCCAGTGGCAAAATTATAGGTGAGATTAATACCGGTTTTCCATTTCAAATAGAATTT
>Ga0073900_10001794_pt1 | contig 11672 bp, 10 predicted proteins | sample KloWWTmetKNB5Kit_FD_66666 | JGI IMG/M metagenome (GOLD analysis project Ga0073900, IMG submission 66666) | Active sludge microbial communities from Klosterneuburg, Austria, studying microevolution and ecology of nitrifiers - Klosterneuburg... | ecosystem: Engineered > WWTP > Aerobic digester >...
AGATTCGCTTTGTACAGCAAATGCCACAGTAGGCAACATTTGTTGTCCTTGTACTGCAGATTTTACTTTTAATCAAGGGCCATGTATAGATGGTACAAGTACTGCAATAATAACCACGGATTCTATAGAAGGATCATGTGTCAATTATGATTGGAGTTTGTTTGTCAATTCACTACCTTATACTTTAAATAACCAAACTACAGGATGGTCTGTCAACAATATCCAGAGTACTGACTCGCTTTTAGTTTATGATTTGTGTTCACTGGTGCCAGGATTTACGGATTGTTATCAGGTAACTACATTGAATCCTTGTTTTGTATCCACAGTAGGTACCGAAGGATTTGAGAATTTTGATAAGATTCGTTACCAAGTTTTGGACAATGGAATGTTGATGTTAGACAATCAATCGCGATATTCCACTGAGTTTGCAATTTACAATATAAGTGGCATACAGATGAATCAACCACAAATATTACAAACCCAGCAATCCGCTACAATAAAATCAAACCAATGGCCTACCGGCATTTACATGCTTAGGCTAGTACAACAAGGTAAATCAGTCACTAAAAAGATACTGATTTTTGACAATTAATTATTGGAAATAGACTTAGGTAAGTTTATTCAATCTTGCTCCCGGTTTGAGAAGTTCAGATCGGGACATTTTTATTTTAATTAATGATTCTTGAATTTACTTTTGGTACTATTTTTTTAATTTTTTGAATACGTAGTTTATCCAATTTGATACGTTTTTTGGGATATAAAGATCGGGTTGAACTTTATCTCTATCTATTGAAATTCCTTTGTCCAACCAATTATTTCTGGATGAAGGTAATGAAAGGGAAATACTAGGACAATTTGTTTTGTATCTTAGCACGTTGCCATAATCGATCGTACCTGCGGATTTTTCGCCCATTACTACAACCTTACCACTTTGCCTTGCAAGTATGGTAAATAATTCACCGCTGCTAAACGTATTTTGGTCAATTAATATGACAACTTTTTCTGGAAATGCTGTTGTGGTATTAAATGAAATTGTATCGGCTATAATATTTTCATTCGACATCCATCTTCCAAATTTCCCAAAATTTGATTTTGTAATTGCAAATATACTGTCAATCTGTTGTTGTTCTGGTTTTGAAAGACTTTCATAGTAATCTCTAACGTAAGTATTATACCATTTATTAAAGTTGTCTTCTGTAAGTCTCGAAAACTCAGTAGACCAAATTATCGGCTTCGTGTATAAATATGGTAAGAGTTCATTTCCTACTTTCACATCACCTCCTTCATTACTTCTGAGATCAATTATCCAATTTTTTGTAGTTTCAAGTTTTGATTTGTGTTTTTGTAGTAATATTTTAACTACATCTAAATTTTGTTGAAAAAAATTTGGAAAAGTCCAAACGGCCAAGTCCTTTTTCGGAAAACTAAGTTTTGGGTTTGTAGGATCTGTTTCTAATGCATAATCGTCAAGATTTACTGTTTCTTTTGAAATAGGAAATACTCTAGATAGCGTTAGATCTCTTGCATCTAGAATATTTTTAAATATAAACGCTTTATTTTCAATAGCTTCAGTTTTATCTCCTGTGATAAATGTCAGCCTGTAGGCATTCTTTCCTTCTTGCTTTATAGTCAATTTTACTTCACCTAAAATCCAATTCTCATTTTTTGACGTTAAGATGACGCCATTGAATAATTTTGGATTTTCTTTAGACTTTGTAATACCAATTTTATAGGTTTCGTTTTCCCATATACCTTCTACAGGATTGATCTTTTTTGAAGAATTAAGGTAGCCTAAGAGTTCAGTTTCTGTGATATGTATCGTTTCAATTTCTATTGGCTTACTTTCAGTTTTGTTTTGGGCACGTGAAGCACGTAAATTTAAATGTAGATGATCATCTTTAAAGTAGGCAACATATTTTTTTATTTCTTTGTAACACAAGCTGTCAATTGAAATAGATTTAGTATTTTTTGAAACGCTATTTGTAAGTTCGTCAAAAGCAGTTCTATCAAATTGATTTATTTTATCAAACCAACCAGCATAGTTAGTTTCAATATGATATTTTACAATATGAAATGTACTATCACATTTGCAGTATTGTCCCAAACAAATTGACGAAGAAAATAGAAACACTATGAAAATTAATTTTCGCATACATTGTATCAAATAGGTGTTGCCACAAAATTATTGTAGGTACTTCTTCTTTTTAAAAGATATAAAGAAGGTAACTCATACAAATGTACGATGTAAAATTTACTCAGCCAAATTAAAGAAATTTACTTTTCTTTATCTTCAGTAATTGATTCAGGAGATTTTTCTGCTTCCGCAGTAAGATATCCACGTTCATTGAGGAAATTGAACCATTTGATGACTTTTTTCATATCTGAATGGAATACTCTCTCCCTATCATAGTCAGGGATGATGACCGTAAAATACTTTTGAAGATCTGAATGTGCAGCTTGTGGAGAAGGCACTGGAAGACTTTCCATATTGTCAAGCATATTCTGAAATACCTTTGAAATCTCTATGGTTTCGTCATAAGTATATATAGCTACAGTCTCCATAGGCGTGAATTGATGCTGCCTTACAGAACAAAATCTAGTTTTTCCAGTATCTGGATCTGCTACCAAAAGACCATTTGATTTCGTGGCGACAAGTTTGAATAATCCAGGCAATCCACTGACAGCTACAATATTTTTGATGTTCATAAATTCTATTTTATTACAATATGGGTGGCAAAGATAACAGAAATTTCTATTTGTGGAATAGCAATTTTGATTATAAATATCCGTCGGTCGCACTGCAAATCAGAAAAAAATACTAAGTTTGTCCTTATGAATCGTGAATTGGTAATATTAGAGAAGTTAGAGAAGGAGCTGAGTCTGAAACAGCTGCAAATAAAGTCATTGCTTACAATCACTCAAGCAATCAATGACAATGTATCTGCTGAAGGCTTGTTTAATATGTATAAATCTTTTCTAAGCTGGGAAATGGGTATCGAAAAAATGGCGCTTTTTGTTACTGATAGCGAAGATTGGGAGTGTACTGCCGCTATAAATTTTGACAATATAGAGACGAAAGATATGGTGCCATTGCTTTTGGAACATAAGCGACTACACACCATAAAAACTGAAGAAAAAGGAAATTTAGAAGGTTTTGATATCATTATTCCTGTTTTTCATAAGGAGTTGCCAATCGCGTATGCAGTCATCGGTGGTATCAAAGAAAAAGAAGACTTGTACAACAAGATCCAATTTATCACCACGATTACCAATATCATAGCTGTTGCGATTGAAAATAAGCGGCTTTTCAAAAAACAAATAGAACAGGAGCGCTATCGTAGAGAAATGGAACTTGCCACTCAAGTACAGAATATGCTTATTCCCGAAAATCTTCCCGTAGAAGCGAAGTTTTCATTATCAAAAATATATAAACCACATTTTAATATAGGTGGCGATTACTTGGATTACATTCGATTTGACGAAGACAGATTTGCATTTTGTATAGCAGACATTTCCGGCAAGGGCGTTTCAGCAGCGCTTTTGATGGCAAATTTTCAAGCCATGATCCAGTCATTGATATTCCAATACCGTGATTTAGAAACGTTCGTCTTTGCTTTGAATCAGTCTGTCTATCGGATTACCAAAAGTGATAAGTTTATTACGTTCTTTGTAGCAGAAATTGATTTGAAAGCAAGAACACTAAAATATGTCAATGCCGGGCATTTCCCGCCTATACTCAAGATGAATGGGTCTATCATCCGATTGGATAAAGGTTGTTCGTTCATTGGTGCCTTCGAGAAACTAGACAATATTCGAGAAGAGAAAATCACCCTTGGTCCAGATGCGATGATCGTAAGTTTTACTGATGGATTGCCAGATCTTAGAAACAAAAAAGAAGAATATTTTGGAGATAGTTATTTGGAAGTTTTTGTTGAAAATAATTTCAAACTGACGCCGGATGAGTTCAATCAGAAGCTCTTGACAGAAATCGATGAGTTCAGGGGCGAAAATGAAATAGCGGATGATATTGCTGTTTTGACATGTAAAATTTATTAAAATAAGTTAGTGATATTTTATGGGACAAACCAAAAATAAAGTTACAGCAGCAATGCTGGCATTTTTTACCGGATTTATAGGTGGGCACAAACTATATCTCAATAAAATTGGTGGTTTTATTGGTTTTATATTTTTATTTTGGATCTCAATGCGTATCAATTTTCCACTTTCTGTAATCATCGGTGTCATCCAAGGTGTGAAATTGCTCAAGATGTCTGATATGGAATTTGATAAAAAATTTAATCGCGGTTTTATACCGATACGACGTGGTCCACTCGAGGCTCGTCGCGAAGAGCAAATGAGAAAATATGAACAAATTCCGAATGATAATAGAAAAAAGGCACCTTCTTATGGACAAAAACCTTCACCATTAGCATCTATGAAATCAAATCCATATAAAGCCAGCGGTATTAAGAAATATAAGGATTTTGATTTGGAAGATGCGATTTTGGATTTCAAAAAAGGTTTGGAGTTGACACCAACCGATGTAGCCTTACATTTTAATCTAGCGTGTGCATACTCGCTTACCGAAAAAAAATATCTGTCATATCACCACTTAAGTCTTGCTGTCGGCAACGGGCTAAAAGATGTAGAAAAAATTATGTCTCATGATGATTTGGCCTTTGTACGCATCCAACCTGAATTTTCGGAATTTAAAGGTAATGGATTCAGAATCAATCCGTTTAAGTCTGATAAAGTACCATCTGGACAAGAAGGTACTCAGCCACTGGAAGAAAAGGATGAATCATTACTCAGCCAATTGAATCATCTAGCTGAGTTGAAAAGCAGAGGACTCTTGTCAGAAATTGAATTTAATACAGAACGAAAAAAGATTTTGAAACAATAAGTTCTTATCTTGTGTTCGTTTAGTATGGTATATAAATTAGAACATTGACAGCAAAGGAACTGATATCTCAAACCATAATGCCTGTACAGACATCTGATACAGGGGATGAAGTGCTGCGAATGATGCAAGTGTATCATGTGCGTCACTTACCTATTGTTAATCATGTTCAATTGCTCGGAGTTGTATCTGAAGAAGATGTACTGATTCACGATACTGATGAGGCCGTAGGTACATACAGACTTTCTTTTTTGCGCCCGTTTTGTTTTAGGGATGATCACCTTTTTGAGGTAATGGCGAAGATGGGCAGATTTAAACTCACTATTATTCCAGTCATTGACAAAGATGAAACCTATCTTGGAGTTATTACCATGGAAGATTTACTCCAGTATTTCGCAAGTTATTTTTCTTTTGCAGATGCAGGTAGTATTTTGGTTATCGAAACATCAAGAAGCCACTATTCATTGGCAGAAATAGCCCGAATTGCAGAAGCAGAAGATATAAATATTCTAAGTAGTTTTGTACAGAGTATTCCTGATACTCAACGAATAAACATCACATTAAAACTTAATAGGCAAGATATATTAGGTCTAAAAGCAAGTTTGGAACGATTTGGGTATGAAGTGGCAGCTACCTATGCAGAGGTCGAATACTCCGATGGGCTAAAGGACAGATATGATTCGCTTATGTCTTATCTTAATGTGTGACAATGATATGGTGTTTTGTGTGTCAATAAAGGCACTTATAGTTAGAATTTCTCAAATGATTCTAAGAAAAAGCTATTTCCTATTACTCATTTTGTTAGCGGGAAAGTTGACAGCTCAGACCAACTTTGTCATCATAGATTCGGTGCATGTACTTGGGTTGAATAAGACAAAAAAATCTGTCGTATTGCAAGAAACAGACCTACATCCTGGTGACACTTTAGCATTGGATGAGTTGGCTACAAGACTGAACAGTAACGAAAAAAGATTGCAAAGTGCTGGATTATTTACACTTGCATCTATCAATGTCAGAAATTGGAATACGGACTTGAATACATGCAATATTGAAATCAAAGTACAAGAGAACTGGTATATTTATCCTTATATCATTTTTGAGCTTGCGGATCGAAATTTTAATGTTTGGCGCAAGGAGTTTAATTATTCATTCAATAGAGTCAATTATGGTCTTGCACTTACGCACATAAACTTTACTGGGCACAAAGACAAGTTGAAAGCAAAAGTGCAAGCTGGTTATTTAAGGAAGTTGGAATTATCGTATGAGTACCCATATATTTGGGGAAATTGGGGATTGTCTGCCAATGTTCTTTACACAGAAAGCCGAGAAGTTGCCTACAAAAGTGTAAATAATAAACCGGTTTTTTATAAAAATGAAAATGATAAAAAGGTATTTTTTCAGCATAAAGCGAGTGCAACACTACATTATAGAGGTAGTGCACGTTACTTTCAGTCGTTGAGATTAGAATTTATTCAAGCTCGAATAGATAGTTATGTAAGTGAATTTTTGAATCCATATTATTTTGATAATTCCCAAAGCGATTTTAAATATCTTTTGCTTGATTTTGTCTCAAAATATGACAATACCTTGTACCCATTATATCCGATTGGTGGCTATAAAGTAGAATTCAATTTGAGAAAAGAAGGCTTAGGCTTTTTGGGAGATGGTGATAATTCTTGGTTTACTTTGATGGGCGAAAAACACACATCCATTTTTTCATCCCTTATTCTAAGCAATAGACTGAAATTCAAGCTTCAACTACAAAAAAATCCAATTTCTTATTTTCTAAATACCGGCATTGGCTATAGTGATAATGAAATCACTGGTTACCAATTGTATGTATTGGATGGGAAAAGTTTTGTATTGTCCAAAAATACTTTGAAACTTAAGGTTTTGGATGATGATATTAAAACATTTAAATTTATGCCCAAGTATTATAAGGTCATGAATACTAAGTTGTTTTTGCGTTTCAATTTTGATATTGGGATGAGTCATGATCCTGTTTTTGGTACTGAAAATTCACTTTCTAATACCTGGCAATATGGATACGGTCCGGGTATCGACCTTATTTTATTCAATAACTTTATGTTGTCCGCTGAGTTTGGTATAACCCGATTTGGTGAAACAGGGATCTTTTTTGACAGTGGATTTAATTTTTGATAAGATGTGATTATCTTAAATTGTAATACCCAATTCCTTGGCCTTCTCCATCAGAAATTGATAAGCGGCATCATATTCATTTTCTATAACACCATCGAGTATTGCTTCGCGTATGGCAGTTTTTAGGAGACCTACTTCTCTGGAAGGTGGCAATCGGAATATGCGCATGATATCATCTCCGGTGATCGGCGGTTGCCAATTACGCAGGTGATCTTTGGTCTCTACATCTTTTATTTTTTCCGTAAGGAGCTGATAATTTTCCTTGTATTTAAATACTTTCCCTTCATTTTTGGAAGTAATATCTGCTTTGCAAAGGGTCATAAGATCTTCGATATCTTCACCCGCATCGAATAGCAATCTACGCACTGCAGAGTCAGATACTTTTTCATTTGTCAGTGCGATAGGTCGTAGATGGAGCAAAACCAATTTTTGTACATACTTCATTTTCTGATCCGTAGGTAGGCGCATTTTTTTAAAGATTCTAGGTACCATTGCGGCCCCTAATGCTTCGTGGCCATGAAATGTCCAACCCAATACAGGATCAAATCTTTTGGTTGGTGGCTTGGCAATGTCATGCAAGATAGCCGCCCATCTGAGCCATATATTTTTACTTTCCCTACAGACGTTTTCCAATACTTCCAGTGTATGATAAAAATTGTCTTTGTGACCAATATTATTCTTGATTTCTACACCATGTAGTGCTGCCATTTCTGGAAATATCAGATGTAATAATCCAGTATCAAAAAGTAATTTAAAACCAATTGATGGATGTTCAGAAGCTATGATCTTTTCGAGTTCTGTACTGATGCGTTCCCTTGAAATGATAGCAATTCTATTCTTGTTTCTTGCGATCGATTTGAGGGTTTCTTCTTCTATGAAAAATTCAAGTTGTGTGGCAAATCGAATGGCTCTCATCATCCTGAGTGGATCATCCGCAAATGTTTTGTCAGGATCCATCGGTGTTCGAATGATCTTATGCTCTAGATCGTAAAATCCATTAAAAGAATCGATAATCTGCCCATAATCATCTTCGTTGAGACTCACAGCCAGTGCGTTTATAGTAAAATCACGACGATTTTGATCGTCTTCGAGACTACCATTTTCTACTGCAGGTTTTCTCGAATCAGGGCTGTATGATTCTTTTCTCGCGCCAACAAACTCGATTTCTAGGTCTTTGTGCCTTATCATTGCCGTCCCAAATCTTTTATACACGACGATATAGGGTAGTGGACGTAGCTTTGAAGCTAATTTTTCTGCCAATGCGATGCCGTCTCCAACACATACTACATCGAGATCTTTGGACTCACGTGCGAGCAACCTATCTCTTACATATCCACCTACTACATACACGGGCAAATTCAGCTCTTTCGCAGAAAGCTGGATGAGTTCGAATATCTTTCTTTCGTAATCTTTTATTTTGAAAACCATGAAAAGATTATTTACACCAATTGAGATGATTCCTGATAATGTTCTTTGATTTCGTCAAGCAGACAATGCAGATTGGAAGGATCCATTTCGGATACTAAACGTGCTCTGAAATCCTTGATGCCGGGTAGATCTCTAAAGTAATTTGTATAATGTCTCCGCATTTCTACGATACCGATACGTTCTCCTTTCCATTCTATACTTTTCATAAGATGTTTTCTGGCTACTTCTACTCTTTCTTCTATCTGAGGCGCTTCTAGTATGGTACCATAGTTGAAAAAATGTTTGATGTCTCTGAATATCCACGGATAGCCTATGCTCGCCCTACCTATCATAATACCATCGACTCCATACCTGTTTTTATACTCTAATGCTTTCTGAGGTGAGTCTATGTCGCCATTACCGAAAATAGGAATATGAATGCGTGGATTATTTTTGACTTTGCCGATGAGTGTCCAGTCAGCTTCACCTTTGTACATTTGTTTTCGGGTACGACCATGAATAGAAAGCGCCTTTATTCCAATATCTTGTAACCTTTCAGCCACTTCTTCTATGTTCAGGGTATTTTCATCCCATCCTAGTCTGGTTTTAACTGTAACTGGAAGTGATGTAGATTTTATAACCTTTTCAGTAAGTTTAATCATTTTGGGTATGTCTTGGAGGATGCCTGCACCTGCCATCTTACAAACCACTTTTTTGACCGGACATCCGAAATTGATGTCAAGTAATTCAGGATTTGCTTCTTCTACTATCTCAGCAGCTCTGCCCATCGATTCTATTTCAGCACCAAAAATCTGTACACCTACGGGTCTTTCGCCATCGTAAATGTCCAATTTTTGTCTACTCTTACCAGCATCTCTGATCAGACCTTCTACAGATATAAATTCGGTAAACATGAGATCTGCGCCTTGATCTTTACAAACCGCACGAAATGGAGGATCACTCACGTCTTCCATTGGGGCGAGCAATAATGGAAAGTCGCCAAGTTCTGTTTTTCCGATTTTTACCATAAAAACTTAAGGGTTTCAGAAATTGTAACTGGCTCCAAACCAATATTCTACAATAGAACCTTGGTAATCTCTTGCTTTTTCATTGGCAATATATAATAGTTCGATACCAAATCGCCATTTGTCCGTTCCACTCATATATCCCAATCCGAAAAGTGGATAGTTGACATTTTGAGCAGTACTAAACCCACGATATATATAACCATCTGGATCCTTACCATATTTCATGAATGCGTATTCCGCTTGAAAATAGATATCATTAGTAATTTTTGCTCTGGCGTGCACAAAGCCACCTATATCAAATATTGACGGATCTGGTGCATTTTGTCTAACTTGTTGGTTAAAAAATAACTTAGTACCTCCACCAAAACTAAACCTGTCATGCACTTTATATCCAACGTCCAATTTGGAAGAAATATAAAGCCCATTAAAGAAACCCAAATTACCGAATTTCAACTCGGCATATGTCTTGTCGAGAAACCTTGTCTCATCGTCAGAGGCTTTTTCCTTATTGGTTTTACTGGTCTTTGAAGTTGTTCTTTTTCGCAATTGAGCCTGACTATCAGTAGGTAAAGCTAAAATTAGTACGAAAATGACCATAATAGAAACTAGATGCTTCATACAATTTATATTTTTGAATAGGCAAAATTACTTAAATCTACGTATAAAAAGGATATTATTCACTAATTTAACACAACATTATAGCCATGTCACATTGTCAACAATTGCATTTGCTTGTTGAAGTGAAATACTTTGCCTATGTTAATATCAGATATTGTCTTCGATAAACTTGTCTATATTTTTTTTGGTTCCAAATACCAACAATAAATCGTTAGCTTCAAATTGATAGACAGAATGAAGTACACCATGGACATTTCTTTCCAAGAATTGACTGCCTAGATAGTTTTTTCTTTCTGTTTGTTTGATAACTGTGACAATATGTGCTTGATATTTTTTCTTGATATCTAAATCGCCCAAAGTCATTCCTACGATTTTTTGTGGGATTTTAACTTCCACTATCTCGAATTCGCCATGGAGGTCCATAGATTTGACAGCGCCTTTGACCATGATTCTATTGGCAAGTTCGTGGGCATATTCGCCTTCAGGCTCTATGATTTCTTCGATTTGCATGGCTTCTAGGACAGTTTTGTGAACAGGAGTAAGAGACCTAGCAATGATTCTTCCTTTAAAATGTTTCTTTATCAATGCAGTGGTCGTGATGGAAGCTCCTACATTCTCACCAATCGCAATTACTACAATATCACTGTCATCTACAGGTAAGTGATTTATAGCTGATTCATCACTTGTGTCAAGACCGATGACATGAGGTACTTTCCTTTGTATCGCTTCGACTTTTGATGGATTTTTATCAACTCCAAAAACTTCATGTCCATCTTGGGTAAGGGCTATTGCTAAGTTACCACCAAAATTTCCCAATCCAATAACGATGATTTTCTTTCTCATAAATCGTGAACTAAATTAATTGATAAATACATTTTCTTTAGGATAATAAGGTTGACATCCTTTCTCGTCTTCAAAAATCATACTAAATAACCCAATCAGGAAGGTAAGAAAACTCACTCTACCCAAAAACATCAACATGATCAAAGTTATATGACTGAAATCCAATAATTTTGGTGTAATACCGACACTCAACCCTACAGTAGAGTACGCTGATATACATTCGAATAGGATATCTTTGAATAATAATTCTGGTTGCATAAATGAAATAAGGAATGTACCAAAACTGATCGCAAATATTGACAATAAAATAACGGCATTTACTTGATTTACTGCAGATACAGGAATTTCCTTATTTCTAACTATTATTTTTTCTCTACCTCTGATTTGATTCCATAGATTGATAAGTGCTACCGCAAATGTTGTGGTCTTGATACCACCACCAGTAGAACCAGGAGAAGCTCCGATCCACATGAGTGCCATCGTGAGCATGATGGCTGGTAAGCCTAACTCTGCCATATTTACATTGTTAAATCCAGCTGTTCTCGGCGTAGTAGAATTAAAAAATGAAACCATTATTTTGCCGAACAAGCTATGATCTTTCAATGTTCCATTATACTCTGAAATCATAAATAAAGCGGTACCTGCTATCAATAAAATTGATGTAGTGATTAAGATAATTCTGCTATTAGTTGAAGTTCGTGTCAGTTCCTTTTTAT
>Ga0073900_10001797_pt1 | contig 11667 bp, 23 predicted proteins | sample KloWWTmetKNB5Kit_FD_66666 | JGI IMG/M metagenome (GOLD analysis project Ga0073900, IMG submission 66666) | Active sludge microbial communities from Klosterneuburg, Austria, studying microevolution and ecology of nitrifiers - Klosterneuburg... | ecosystem: Engineered > WWTP > Aerobic digester >...
ATTTATCTCTATCTTTTCTTCTTTTAAGAATATTCTTAAGAATGTTGGGATTTAAATGATAACACACAGTACTTGAAGAAATACCTAATGTTTTTGATATTTGAGTTTGAGTAAAACCTTTTTCCTTAAGTTCTAATATTTTTTCTTTTAGCATGACGTATGTATTTTGATAATATAACATTTAAATGAACTATTAAGTTCATGTAATCAATAAAAAACTCATAAGTTCGAATAAGTTTCTCAGTTTACTATTAATAAAACTGAGTGGAGGGGATAAAACTTTAAGTAGTAGTGTAAGATTTAATGAGGTAATGTTCATTGTTTCTTAGGTTACTGCTTATTTTTACTAATTAAATAACTAACTAATTAAATAATCAATAATGAATTCACAAGTAATTAAAATATTTGAGGAGATATTAAGTAAGTTTAAATCTGGTCTTGAAAGTAATCCTTTTATTTGTAATAACTTAAATCATTTTCGTATGACTAATGAAGATATTACATTGAGAAGTTTAGCTTTAAAAACACTAAATGATAATAGACCAACAACTATATTATTTCCAGAAATATATAAACATCCTTCTTTTATGGGATCAATTTCATGGTGGGCAGGAAATAGAGATTCTACATACATAAATGTAGTTAGACCGGAAAAGATTAAATACTTAGAATTACTTATAGCTAAGTTAAAATCTAATTTACAAATAGGAGATGTAGTTAAAAAGAAAAGTAATAAACCATTTAAAAATGGTAAACTTACTGATACTATTGTTGGATTTACTACTAATCCAAATCATCCACATAATACACTTGGTGTTATTTTAAAAGATAGTAATACTATTGTTTGTGTAAAGCAATTAGAATGTATTACTTAGATTAGGTAATTAGGTATTTTAAATACTATGATAATGTAACTGGTAGAGTTTATTGTTGTGATGATCAATTAAAAAGTGGTGAAGCTCAATGTTCATGGAAATACCATGCTCCTTGTACTTGTCCATTACCTAGTTAACATCTAGTTAACTCGTAGATCCCTTAGCTCAATTGGTAGAGTACTTGACTTTTAATCAAGGGGTTACAGGTTCAAATCCTGTAGGGATCACAAATCTTAGATATATGTGTAGTGTTTGCAGCTTGTATATAAATAAGACAGAACAACATGACTAATTGTTCTAGGTACCTGTTCTTAACTAGTCATTAAGAATTAGTATTGAAAAATTAGAGTATTCCTTTATCTTCGGAACTCTTCTTAAAAAGATAGATATCTTCACATAAGCCTTAGATCGATTGTTTCGTAGTGTGATTAAATAACAGATAACAATTGAAAAACTTGACCAACTAGCTTAATTATTATAAAGTGCCTCTGCAAAAGAAGGAGATTTAGGTATAAACCCTAAGTTGGTCATTTTTTACTAATCATCTAATACAATAGAGTAAAAGAGTAGAAAACAAATAACAAACATTCAAATATTATTGGTTAGTGAGTTTCCTCTTTAGATAAAAGTATCTAGAGAGGATTTTTAACCGGTTAATTAAATAAAAATCCATATGAAGTATAGTAAAGAATATTTAGATGATTTAATAGAAATATTGGAGTTAATGACAAACATAGAAACTCGCTTATTGGCTTATGATTTAACGAATAAGTTTATTAGTAAGTATTCTATTAATGCTGGTGCTACAGTTATGGGATTATTAATAACTAAAAACTTAACTTTAAAACTTGATCGTAAAAGACCAGTTTCTATTAGAGTAGATTTACATGATCATTTAGTTTTTACTAATAGTCCGGAATACGATAATAAACATACTGTCATAAAAACTTTAAATCGTGTTTTAACATTAAAAAAGAAATGGTATGAAATATAGTAAGGAGTACTTGAAAGAACTAATAGAAATGTTTCAATTGTATCTTAATAATGATACTAGAATGTTGGCTTATAATTTAGGACTTAAGATCATTAAGAAATATTATACACATGTGGTGTCTAGAAATCTTATAGAAGGTGACACTAAAATATTTTTTAATATCACATGGAAAAGTTTTATTTGGTATGAAAACCAATATAATCATGATTTTGAGAATTTTACTGAATTATTACATTATGAGGTAAGAATATTAAACAAAATAATTATTACATTGGAAAACATGTTAGAAAATATAGACAATGAGTAAAGTTAAGATTAAAATGCCACCTATAGATACAGATGTAGAAAAGATGAAGATGATGTTTGAAATACTTACTCTTTTCTTTAATGAAAGTACAAATAATTTAGCTGTCAAATTAATTGAGAAATACAAAACAATATATAAGTGTATTGAAAGAGAAAGTTATTATACTAATTTCGAAGCAAAGTATACATTTTTGCTAAGATATTCAACTGATTCACATTCTTATTATATTGGTTTTGATACTACTCCAGAAAGATCAATAGAAATTTTAATTGTTAAAAATATTGACGCTAATTGGTACAAATACATAGATACAGATTTTTTGGGTTTAAGTGAAACTTTTCAAATGGAAAGTGATAAAACTAACTTTTTAAAAGAAGTATTTATCTCATTACCTCAAAGAATTAAACAGTTAGAAGAATTAGATCAAGTAGATCTCATGATAAAATATATAAATAAGGAATTATGAAATACACTAAAGAGTATATAAGTGAATTGATGGAAATAATAGAGTTACTTTTTAGTCTTGATACTAGAGTCCTTGCTAATAAATTAACATCAAAGTTTTTTAATAAATATGAACTTCAAAAAACAGGAATGACTGATACATACTGTTTATTTGAACATACTTACGATGCTTTAGATTATATTTCAATTTATCTTGATCGTAACATGTGGGATACCATAACAGTTGATAATACTATGGGGGAATATCCTTTTCATTTTTATAATCCTTATCGAACAGAAATAGAATTAAGCATAGAAATATTAGAAATGGCTTATAAATACTTAAAAAATTACTTACATGAACACTATGAGTTGAAAGTTACCAACTCTGATTAGAAGACCGCAGTAATGCGCTCCAGGGATAGAGATGTATGAGATAAGCTCTTACTAAACCCTGAACAGTTCTCAGCCAAATCCTAAACTTATTACTCATGGATAGGATGTTAATTTTGAAAAAACTTGTAGCGATAACTTCAACACTTTTAAGCTAAGTTCCCCTCGTGGTTATAAGCTATATTCAATTACTAACTAATTAATTAATTTAAATAACAAAATAATGTTTAATTTTATAGGTAATACAATATACTCTGTTCTTTATGGAATATACTCAGTAGTAATAACTTTATTTACAGGTAAACTCTGTAAAATAAGTATTTTTCATAGTTATCATAACTCACATGGTGCTAATCCTTTTTGTTTATGTGATGATGAGTTTATAAAAACAACTAATCCTAAAAATGTAAGTGTTTCATGTGAATACTTAATAATAAGTAGTTTTATAAATGCAACTGCTGATAATAGTAGTGAAGTTAATAAAATGTACAGTAAGTTAGATAAATATGTTAAAGATTTGAAATGTATTAATTTTAAAGAAGATTAACAAACAAACAGATAATTATTATGAAAGTAAAAGAATTAATAAAGAAACTTGAAATGTTTGATCCAGAAGCAGAAGTACTTGTAAAAAGTAATAACTTTGAATTAAAGGGTGCAGATGTACCGGCTTCTGTAGTATACCAATCTATGGAAGGTTCTAAAAAAATAAAAACATTTGTAGATGCTTTTGATCATGAAACATATGAGAAAGAAATATGGTCTATGTTTGGTGGTGATTTACCTGTAATTTACATATCTTAATACAATGGAATATCAAGAATACATCGATTTAGAATTTGAAAGACATGATATGTCTGATCAAGTTTTGTTTAAACAAATAGGATATTCTGGATTTTATTTAACCAAAAGAATAAATAAGAAACTTAGTATTTCTGTTTACCATGATGAGTTAGATAAACCTAGATTATACGTAGAAGGTGAGGATAAAAGTCCATTTGTAGTACTTACTACTGAAATGGTAAGAATGATGTTTACTAAAGAAAAATCGTATTCTAATTCATGGAGTACGTGTGCTTAAAACTTAAAAAATAAATAATTAGAGTTATGGTAACAATATTATGGTATACTTTCCTAGTATTTATAATAGCAATACTATTAAACTTTATATTCTTGATTGGATTTGGTATATTACTAGTTATTTCAGAATATAAGGAAGATCGTAAGCTTTACAAAGAACAGAAAGAAGAAAGAATTAAAAAAAAATTATTAAAAACAATCCTGTATGAAAAAATACCCTTTAATTAATTTTTATTATCCTGAATGTTGGCTATGATTAACTTTTTAATTTGGTGTAGAATAGTACAAACAAGACAATCTCGTGTACATACATACATGAGGTTAAATCCTTGGAATCCATTTAGTTATGTGGTTCTTGTGGTTATTGTTTTGTTTGTATTATTTGCATTTACTGGTTCATTATTTGTCTTTGGTTATAAACATACTAAGAAAGTAGCTAAAGATATCATTCAAAATCCTTTCACATGGAACAATTAGACAAGAAAGAGAAACCCAAGAGATTAACTAAAGATCAGATTACTCAACGTGAGTTTGAAGTCTTTAGAGTCAAGACATTTAAAGGTATTGTTAAGATGGGTGAACCATTAGGGCAGTACTAGGATTTTCCTATCGTATAATGGAATTATATGGGGGATACAAAGCCCTGATGATTGAGGTTCGATTCCTCATAGGAAAACTATTAACTGATTTATTATTAACTAACTATTAAAATTTTACATCATGATGGATGTTACAATGCAAACAAAAGTTGAAGTTACCACGAAAGTAGTAATTTCCTTTGTTCCCACTCACAAGTTGGAAGTATCTGACTTAGCTGTTTCTATGGCTAATACAGATGAAGACCTAATTTGTAGTACCTGGAAGAAAATAAATTCCAAGAAAGAAAACTTAATGACAAACAAAGGTTTTTTATCTTCTTTTGTATGCTTAATACCCGTAACTAATAAGTTATGTGTAGTAACATTCATAGATGGATCAGCAACCTTATATTACTGTCTTTCAAATTCATTAATCTTTAAAAATATTTAAGATGTCTAACATGTATTCTTTGATACTGTACGTTAAAAACAAGGAAAATCCTTATTATAAGGCTTTACTTGACTCTAAAACTAAAGAGTTGTTTGGGTTATTTAATGAAGTACTTGGTGAAAAAGCTTCATTAGGTATGAAAGATGATTTTGGTGAACAATTTGGACCTTTCTGTTCTATTTCAGGTTTACCTGAAGAAATTACATTGGATAAACTTACAAAGTTATTAACTTTGTATGAAGTTGAACTTAAAAAGAAATTCGGTATAACTGAAATTACATTTAAGTTTGAAGAAGTTACTAAAGATAGTACACCGGATGTATCAACTGTATTCTCTAACAATTAAATCATACACATGATTTGGACAGTATTTAGTGGATGGGTCTTTTGGATCTGCTACATGAAGTAATTTAATCCCAAGAAACACTATTTTATTACTAAATTAAATTAAGACAAATGTATAAATTATTAATGGTAGCTATTACCTTATTGGCGTTTTCTTCTTGTACTGGTAATCAGATGGCAAAAAACTATGGTGGAACTGAAACCATAAAATTAGAGCCTCAAGAGAAATTCATAAATATTACTTGGAAACAAGACAATATATGGATAGTGGTTCAAGATACAACCACAGGAGTCATCTATGCAAAGGAAAAGTCTTCTTTTGGATTAGTTCAAGGAAAGATAATGGTTACAAGATAAGTGTTAACACAACAACAATTAGAAGATTTAGGTTTTACTTTAAATTCTAATAATAAATCACCGTTTGATGGTCAATTTAATGATTTTCATCAAGTAGTAGACAATGGACATGTTATTTCAGGTCATGATATAACTGAAGTATTCTTAACTAAGGAAGGTTTACATATAGAAATAGAATTAAAGCATCATAGTAGTTATGATTATTCACCTAAACATATTGTATTTAAAGGAAGATGTACTACAGTAGAGTTTTTTACTCAAGTATTAGATGCAGTTTTAAGAGGATAGTGATCAAGTTAAACAATTAAATAATTAAACAATTAAATCAATAATAATGGAAAATCAAAATGAAGTACCTGAATCATTGTCAGGTATCAAAGGAGCTTTTGTTGACTCCTTAATCAGAAACAACAAAAAGATTAGAGAGGATAGAGCAATAACTATTGCTGAAGATGCTGAAATGATTTACAAGCGTAAAGTAGAAGATACTGAGCTTCAAATTAAGAAGCTTAAAAGAGATCGAGACACTTTGCTTGATCTATCTCCTACAGATGCACAATCATTGATTTTAGCTTCTGATTTTGATGCTAAATCTTTTGTTGAAGAAGACATTAGATTAGGTATTTCTATTAGAAACCTAGAGATTACTCTAGAGATTGCTAGAGCCAGGTACAACAATTTGTTCAAAAACTAAAAACTAAGTTATGGGTTATTCAGGTTATTCTACAAGTGATCGATCATTTAGAGCTACAACTGCTGGTTATAGTACTAAATCAGTAAATGAAATCTTTACTCAAAATGCTGAGAGAAAGATGCATAAAGATATGGATCCAAAAGGTGTATCAGTTCGTGAATCTTTTGATTCAGTAGAACATCCAAATACAGTTCCAATTCAGTTATATCTGGATGTAACTGGATCTATGGGTTATATTCCACATGAAATGATCAAAGATGGTTTACCTACTCTTATGGGGACACTTATCCAAAATGGTGTAAGTGATGCTAGTTTGATGTTTGGTGCTATTGGAGATCATGAGCATGATAGATGTCCATTACAAATTGGACAATTTGAATCTGGTGATGCAGAGTTGGATATGTGGCTTACACGAACCTATCTTGAAGGTGGGGGAGGTGGTAATGCAGGTAGATTCTAATATATTTCCAATAATATATTAGAAAATCAAAAAAATATTTTGAGATTTGCCGTCTATATGAGGGATCATGTAGATAATTAGAGACCAAAAACGGTGAAAGCTGAAATTTGCTAATACCGTGCTAAGTAGTTATTTAAAAGATAATTGCCAGTGTAACGCATAGAGATTGAAACTAAAGTAATTTAGAATAAAATATCTCCACGAGTGGTCTCCATCAAGAACTGATGAAAATATATGCTGAACTTTAGAGAATAGTAATCTAAAGAACTATAGGATAAAAAGCCTGTAGGATAACAAAATTGGAATCTTATTTACTTGCATGGTACTTTGCTGCCAATCATACTAAAACAGATGCCTTTGATAAGCGAGGTAAAAAAGGTTTTGTTTTCACTATTGGAGATGAACCTTGTTTAAAACAATTACCTTTATCTGCTGTTAAAAGCATTATGGGAGATACAGCTGTAGGACAAGCTACATACTCAATGGAGAACTTGTTAGCTGCTGCTCAAGCAAAGAATCATGTGTATCATATCCATGTAAATCATGGACGAAATTGTGATTCAAAATGGAAAGAGTTATTAGGTCAAAATTTGATTGAAATAACTGATCGTACTACAGTAAGTAGAGTAATTTCAGACATTATTCTTTCTTATGCTTCTCAAGAGGTTAAGAGTTCTGGTAGACCAACAGGTGCTGATGTTGAAAAAGCACCTATCTATTCAGATACAGTTGTATCTTCAGTAGAAGACAACTTACTATAATGAGTAAAGTAGTAGTAGGGATTGGTTGGGGTGACGAGGGTAAGGGGTTAACAACTTCTTTCCTTTGTTCTCAAACTAAGAACCCTTTGGTGGTTAGATTCAATGGTGGACAACAAGCTGGACATACAGTAGTTTATGAAAATAAACGTCATGTATTCTCGAGCTTTGGTGCAGGTACATTACAAGGTGTTCCTACCTATTGGAGTAAATACTGTACATTTGATCCTTGTGCTTTTTTACAAGAGTATTATGTGTTGAATTTGAATAATAGTCCACGAGTATATGTACATCCACTTTGCCCGGTAACAACTCCTTTTGATATCTTTCATAATAGAAAGACTGAAAAAGAAAAGAGACATGGTTCTGTAGGAATGGGTTTTGGTGCAACTATTCAAAGACAAGAAGATTATTATAAACTTTTTGTTCAGGATTTGTACTTTGAATCTATTTTAATACCTAAATTGTATGCAATTGCTGAGTATTACGGAATAGAACACCCACAAGAGGATATCGCAGATTTTCTTAGATCTGTTCAAAAGGTTAAATCTCTTATTCAGGTTGAGGATGATTCTATTATGATTGGATATGTTCCAATCTTTGAAGGTGCACAAGGTATATTATTAGATATGGACTTTGGATTCTTTCCAAATGTTACACGTTCTAATACTACTAGTAAAAATGCATTTGAATTCGGTATAGATGATATAACTGATGTGTATTACGTTACACGGACTTATGCTACAAGACATGGTAATGGTTTATTCTTACCAGAAGAAGATTTGAAACTTGTGAATAACGAGAATGAAACAAATAAATCACATGAATATCAGGGACAATTTAGAACAGCTAATTTAGACATAAATCTTATGAATTATGCTTTACAATGCGATAGTAATTTTGTACCTGGAGATGTTAGAAAGAATCTTGTGATAACATGTATGGATCAATATCCAATAAAAGTAGATGATCTTCTATATAAATTAGAAGCAAACTTTCATAAAGTATATGTTTCATACGGAGATTCATTAAGTGCTGTTGTTCAGTACAAATAAATATTTTAAGTAAACCTATACCTTTACAGAATTAATCTTTTTGTCAATGTATGGGTTTACTTTTTAGGTTGAAAATAATTAAATAATTATAATATGTAATATGAAATTTACAATACTTTTTATAGCAGGAATTATCTTTGGAATACTTCTTGTAATTATTACACTGTTTAGAATGTATATAAGGTGGTTAAATGGTAAATAATTTAATAATTTGATAATTTAATAATTTAATAATTTAATAACATTAAAATTAAAATTTAAAAAATATGGCTAATAATAAATTTATTACTCCTGTAATGATGAATTGTACAGCAGAAGAATATTATAAATTAAAAGAACCATTAGAAGTAATGGGTTATAAGGTTAGTTATAGTTCTTCTTCATATACAAAAAAATTATGTATTGTTAATAATGCATCTGGTGATATGGGAGATGCTATTTGTATGGATGCAAGTGCTATTAACACTATGCTTAAACGATACCATATAACTGAATACAATCCTGAACTGTTTTTAGCTTTATCAGCTATGACTGATGCTAAGTATGGTATTGCTGGAGAATGGTGGTTTTGTTTAATTGGTAGTGATCGGTTCACACATGGAAAATTATACAAAAGCATATCGTTTTTAAATGATAGATATGCTCTTATTGATAATGGAGGTATAAATAATGGTTATTGTCCACATAACTTAGAAAGATTCAGAAAAGCTACAAAAGAAGAAATCATAGCACATTTTGAAAATCTGAATATGGTAAAAAAAGTAGAAGAGCCTGATTATACTAAAGGTTATGTTGTAAAAACAAGTAATATAGATGAAGTAAATATTGTTTCTAGTCATATTAAAGGAAAATCAACATCATGGACTAATAATCATAAATATGTAATATTTGAACCAGAAGATTTAGGTGCTACTCTTTATAGTACAATACCATCATCTTTTAGTAACTATCCTTTATTGACTTTTACAGAATTTAAAGAAAAAATATTAAAATCTACTCAATCTAGTCAATCAAATCAAAATCAAGAAAAAATGGAAAAGAAAATTATTGGTAGAAAAGTACCATGTGATTTTAAATATTGGAATTTAAAAAAAGATCAAAAGATTTTAATAGAATCTAGTAAATACACTACTAATAAATTGGGTTATCGTTATTATAATGATACAATACCAGTAGAATTATTTGACTCTTGGGAGCCTGTATATGAAGGTGAGTCCAAGGTTTTTGAAATGGGGATTGATGGTATGAAATCATTTAATCTTACTGTAAAAGAAGGAAAGTGTTTTCATAAATCAGAAGATATTTCTTTATTTGTTATAAAGTTGACTGATTTTTATAATCAAGTTCCTCGTGAGTTTGCAGGATATATTGTTGGAATGTCAAATGTTACATTTGTTGTTACTGGATGTGAAAATGTTGAAACTCAATTAAGTGAGTGGAGTAAAGTTCGTAATGAAATGGAAAGAACTAAATGATTGATGCAGCTGTAATTATACTTAAAAATAACAAGGGGGAGGTTTTACTATTAAATAGGAAATCTCCTCCTTTTGGTTATGGATTACCTGGAGGTAAAGTAGAAGAAGATGAAGCTTTTCATGAAGCTTGTTTACGAAAATTAAAAGAAGAAACAGGAATAATACTTAAATATATAGATATTACTTACGTAGATAACTCTATATGTGATCGTTATTTACATAATGTTTACATCTTTAAGTCTGATGTCATTATTGATGAATCTGATGTAAAGATTACATCTGAACATTCAGACTATATTTTTACAAAAGACTTTGATTCTGTTAACTTAGCAGGTAAAACTTTAGAATTTATAAACATGTAAAAGTAATTAAAATGGTAAAATTAAAATTAGTACAAGGATTTCTAATTAAATCCTGGGAAGCGGTTATTATTCCTATTGAATATTGTGAAACTGTTCAAGTAAAATTTGGTTCTGAAGAATCTGTTTCTCTTGTCTTCAGTGATAATAAGCTTATTGATGTCCTAAGTCAATATCAAGAAGATAAAGTATTTAGTAATATCAAAGATGCTGAAGATCATTTAAAAGAAGTAAAAAGAAAACGTCTTGCTTATTTTGAAAATGAAATTAAAAAAACTCAAGATCGAATTGAAAAATTGAAAAATCAGTAAATCAGTAAAATTATGACAAAGAAAGAAGCAGAAAAGAGATTAGAAGATTTGTTAAACTATGGTGATATAGCTAACATGCAAGATGATAAGCATGATGGTTTTGATGATATTCTTGAAACGTATGAAGAAATTATTGATTTTATTAATACAGCAGATGAAGGTATTGTTATTATAGAAGACAAGATAGATGATACTAGTGAGTGTAGAATTGTTTCTTATACTTTGGAAGTTGATGATGTAGATACAACCGCATTTATTGTGCTTACTGAAGATCGTTCTGTTATTGGTTATGGTTATATTCAAGATTAATAAGGATGGAGTACATTAGATTTGCATACGATATAGAGATTTATCAAAATTTCTTTTGTGTGACTTTTCTTGACTATCATAGTGAGAATAAGATTATCTTTGAAATATCTGAAAGAATTAACCAATATGAAGAATTAGTTGAATATATGAATAATATTCCTAGAACTTCATATGGTATTTCTTTTAATGGTATAGATTATGATAACCTTATCCTTAATAGGTTAGTTAGAGGAAAATACACCACACAAAATTACCTTAGAATTACATCAGAATTAAAAGACTTTAGTGATTATGTTATCTTAAATAAAGATGATTTTGATTACTACGAACAAATTAAGAAATATAAGTGGGGACATAACTGGATTGATGTAGATTTATTACGTTATTGGTCTATGGGTTTACGTAAGACAAAACAATTAAGT
>Ga0073900_10001799_pt1 | contig 11656 bp, 10 predicted proteins | sample KloWWTmetKNB5Kit_FD_66666 | JGI IMG/M metagenome (GOLD analysis project Ga0073900, IMG submission 66666) | Active sludge microbial communities from Klosterneuburg, Austria, studying microevolution and ecology of nitrifiers - Klosterneuburg... | ecosystem: Engineered > WWTP > Aerobic digester >...
CGTCCTGTTGTCTCTGATCTCGGTGGCGATGGAACTGACTGCTATGGCGAGTCTGGTTCCACTCATGGAATTGGCGGTAGGGCATGTCATTCCTTCGACAAGCAAATGGAGCAGTGTTCCGCGGTGGCTTGGCTATACTCCGGATATCGCCTTCTATGTGATGATGTTTTTGCTGTTGATCAGTTTGCGTTTGATCACCTCCTTCGCGTCGAGTCTCCTGGTGTCGTATCTCTCTCGGCAAATGATCGCGCATTTCTCATCCGAAGCGTTCACGGCATTTGTGAATTCACTCGCATTTGAAGAAATTCAGCAGCGTAGCGTGGGATATTTTATCAACCTCGCCGGTGATGAGGCGAATCGGGCGAGTCAGGTCATCACAGCATTGTTACGCTTGATTCCCGTGGCGGTGCTCGGTCTCCTGTACTTTTCAGCCGTTACCTATCAGTCGTGGTGGATTGCAATCGGAGTGCTGGCGTTCCTGGCGTCGTCGCTGGCAGCCTTAGGCCAGACGTTTCGACGGGTGCATGAGTTGGGAGCGCGTCAGCAACAAGAGTCCCGAGATCTCAATTCGCACTTTCTTGACTCGCTCAATTCCTTGCGAACCGTTCGCAGTTACACGGCCGAGGACTTCGTGAGCCAGGAATATCAGCGGATGATCTACGGGTATGCTGGAACTTGTTTTCGAGTCGATGCGCTTTCTCTGTTGTCTAGCTTCGTGCCGGCGCTTATTCTCGTTCTGGCAAGCGGTGCCGCGATTCTGTGGTTCATCGATGTGTCGGCTATTGCCGCGCATTTTTCCGTTATTATGGTGGCAGTCGTTCTCTTATTGCGGTTTTTCCCGGTTGCAGGTCAAGCTATCGATATTTTCTTGCGCTTGGTGGCTGATCTTCGCGCAGGAGACGATTTGAGACGGGTTCTTCGTGACGTGTCCGCTGGGCAGGTGACGGAGCCTGCTCAAGATGAGTGCGCGGTCGCTCCACCAATTCATCATATCCGGTTTGAAACCGTATCGTTCGCATATGCGCAACGCGAACCGGTGTTGCAGGCGTTCACGGTGTCATTCTGCGCAGGAAACAACTATGCAGTGCTCGGCCGGTCTGGTATCGGTAAATCAACGTTTGTCGATGTTCTCCTTAAGTTTTACGTGTCTCACAGCGGGCGCATCACGGTCAATGATGTCGACCTCAGCCGAGTCAATACACAGTGGTTACGGGATCGTATCCGGGTCGTTGAGCAGCATGCCAAACTTTTTAACGACACCATATATAATAACGTCACCTTTGGCGCGCAGGTCACGTTGGATATGGTTCGAGAAGCTTGTCGGATCGCCTGCATAGACTCCGACATCGAACGCCTTGCGGAGGGGTACAATACTTTGGTTACCTACCAAGGAAGCAACCTCTCGGGAGGGCAACGACAGCGACTGGCAATCGCCCGGGCATTGGTTCGGAATCCTGATGTTCTGATTTTGGATGAAAGCGTCAACGCACTAGATGCGGTATTACGTCGTCAAGTGGTGACGAGTATTCTTCAAGCGTATCGACAGCGGATCGTGATTTGTATTACTCATGATCCTGCAGTGTCGGAGCAGTTCGAGCGAGTGCTGGAGTTTACACGGCTCAAGGCGGAGCCGCAGCCACTCAGTTCCTAAGCGAGATCGATCGGTCCATTGGACGCCATGCATGGTTTTCTCTCACGTTGTCTGACCTCCTGCCTGTATTCCATGCTGAGGGCGATCCGTCCTGAAGTTCGTTGGTCCTATTCCCAAGAGGGTGAAGATCTCGTTTTGAGTCGGCTATTCGAAAACCAGCGTCATGGCTTTTATGTGGACATTGGCGCACACCACCCATTCCGATTTTCAAATACGTATTTGCTCTCTCGTCGTGGTTGGCGGGGAATCAATGTTGATCCAAATCCGCAGGCGATGCGGTTGTTCGGACGTCTGCGTCGACGCGATATCAATCTAGCCATAGGTATCGCCGAGGAGGCCGGAAGCCGGCGGTATTTCCAATTCAATGAGTCTGCGTTGAACACGTTCGACGAACAGTTGGCCCGTCAGCGCGAGGTGAAAGATGGCTATCAATTGATTGCGTCGACACTGGTTTCCGTACAGCCGCTCCGTCAAGTATTTGAACAGCACTTGCCGCAAGGACAAGCCATAGACGTCTTGTCGGTGGATGCGGAAGGATGTGATCTGAGCGTCATCCGGTCGAATGACTGGGACCGGTTTCGGCCGTACTGCTTGTTGGTGGAGACGTTGCAGTCCTCGTTGACCTCCCTTGAGACGAACGCGACGCATCAATATGTATCGGCGCGCGGTTACGGCCTATTCGCCAAGACGGTCAATACCTTCATTTATCTGGACCAGAAGAGCCCGAGACAGCCGTGTTAGCGCCGATTGGCTTGTTCGTGTATAAGCGTCCTGAGCACACTGTGCGAGTACTGGAAGGTCTGAGAAGCAACCGAGAAGCTCGGGATTCGGATCTCTTTGTCTTCTCAGATGGAGCGAAGAACTCGCTCGCGAACGAAGGGGTTTCTGCCGTCAGGGCGTTGGTTCGTGGACTGACAGGATTTCGTTCCGTCACCGTCGTGGAACAATCTGCAAACCTCGGGCTTGCTCGTTCGATCGTGACCGGAGTCACGGATTTGACGGGACGATTTGGACGGGTGATTGTATTGGAGGATGACGTTGTTCCGGGGCGGCATTTTCTGCACTACATGAATGCCGCGTTAGAAAAGTATGAGCACGTCCGAGAAGTCGTCAGCATTCACGGTTATTCCTATCCTGTGAACTGCTCACTGCCGGACACGTTCTTCCTGCGCGGCGCAGACTGTTGGGGGTGGGCCACGTGGGCGCGAGGCTGGCGCGTTTTTGAGCCGGATGGAGCCAAGCTGTTGGCAAGGCTTTCCGAAAGCGGGCTGTCGTACGTGTTCGACTTCGACGGCGGGTATCCCTACACGAAAATGCTCGAGGAGCAGGTGGCGGGGCGGAACGACTCCTGGGCTATCCGATGGTATGCAGCGGCATTCCTGGACGGGTTACTCACGCTGTATCCAGGCTCGTCTCAAGTGCAGAACATCGGGACCGACGGGAGCGGGACTCATGGGGGATGTGCTGCTGAGTTCTTGCATGCCTCATGGGGAAAGCCGGTCTTACTGGAGGATATCCCGATCCAGGAAAATCAGAGGGCACGTGAAGCATTTGTGCATATGCTGAAATCGCTACGGCCGTCACTGACTCGGAGGATTTTGGCGCGTCTACGCAAAATCACCGGCGAGATTCCGAAGGGAGTCAAGAGGTGAAACGCGTGATCAAGTCCTGGATCCCTCCCGCAATTCTGAATGCCTACCGTAGCTTTTGCTCTGATGACATTCGGTTTCACGGTCAGTTTTCTACCTGGGAGTCAGCGCGGGCGGCCTCTTCCGGATATGACGATGAAGTCATTTTCAGGAAATCCAGAGCAGCGGCGCTCAAGGTTAAGAAAGGAGAGGTCGCGTATGAACGCGACTCTGTTCTATTTGATCACGTGGAGTTTTCTTATCCTATCCTGTCGGGTCTCTTGCGTAGCGCGCGGGGACGAGACGGGAATGTGAGCGTATTGGATATCGGCGGATCATTTGGAACCACCTATCGACAGTTCAAGGCTTTTCTCAGGCCTTCGGCATCCGTACGGTGGAATATCATAGAACAGCCTCGAGTTGTCGAATCAGGGCAGGCTGAGTTTGCGGATGAAGAACTCCATTTCTTCCGCACGATCGGAGAGGCTGCCGATGCGGAATTCCCTGACGTCGTATTGCTGTCGAGCGTGCTGCAGTATGTCCAGAATCCCTACGATCTCATCCGTGAGGTTTGCTCCATCGGCGCGCGCAGTATTGTGGTTGCACGAACGCCGTGCGCCCTTGCCGAGCGGGATATCCTCACGGTTCAAGTTGTGCCTCCTTCGATTTATAAGGCAAGTTATCCGTGTTGGATCTTCGCTGAATCTAAATTGCTCGAGGCGTTTTCGGCGCGGTATCGACTGGTGGCTTCATTTCAAGAGCCTGGTGGATCGTTATGGAGTGATCAGGGCCCGTTTGAACTTCGTGGTTTCATCTTGGACCGAAAGTCTTCCAGATGTTGACCAGGCTCAAGCGGTTTTATACTGCCCAGATGATGTGTCCAAATTTTGCGGGCTTGTTCATCAACCCGTTCTATTTTGCAAGAAAAGGGCTGTATGATGGCATCCGCGGCCTGGCGCCCAGAATCACGGGGCGTGTTCTGGATGTCGGCTGTGGAACGCAGCCGTATCGGCGATTATTTTCGACCGCTGAATATACGGGAATGGAGCTGGATACGCAGGAGAATCGCGCGCACAAGCGGGCAGATGTGTTTTACGGCGGCCAAATCTTTCCGTTCGATTCTGAAAGTTTTGATTCCCTCGTGTGTAGTCAGGTGTTGGAGCATGTCTTCACACCACGGGAGTTTGTTGGAGAACTGAATCGAGTGCTGAAGCCTGGGGGAGCCTTGCTGCTGACGGTGCCATTCGTGTGGGACGAGCATGAACAGCCGTACGATTGCGCACGGTACACGTCGTTTGGCCTGCTTGCTCTGATGAAGGAGGCCGGCTTTGAAGTTGTCGAACACGTCAAGACAATGGGAGATGTTCGCGTGCTCTGTCAATTGTTAAACGCGTATCTGTATAAAGTGACAGTGAGTAAGAGCCCATACCTCAATCTTCTGAGTACCCTGCTGTTGATGGCACCCATCAACCTCTTTGGCGCCGTCGCACGATTCGTCACTCCTTCAAATCTTGATTTGTATCTCGATAACGTTATTCTAGCGAGAAAAGCAGGGCACGAATGACAGGATCTGGAAACTTTTCAGGCTCGAATGTCCTGATTACCGGAGGGATGGGATTTATCGGCTCCAATCTGGCTCGAGAGCTGGTGGGAAGAGGGGCGCATGTGACGCTGGTCGATAGCCTCGTTCCAGAGTATGGCGGCAATCTATTCAATGTTGCGGATATAGAAGGAAATATTCGCGTGAATATTTCAGATGTTCGTGACGAATACAGTTTCAGGCATCTCATTCAAGGACAAGATTTTTTGTTCAATTTGGCAGGGCAAACAAGTCACCTCGACTCAATGGAAAATCCCTATACGGATCTGGAGATCAATTGCCGCGCCCAGATGTCGATTTTAGAGGCGTGCCGTCGTTACCGACCGAATATCAAGATCGTTTTTGCGAGTACGAGACAGATCTATGGTAAGCCGGACTATCTACCGGTGGATGAGAAGCATCTTCTTCGGCCGGTGGACGTGAATGGGATCAATAAAATGACCGGGGAGTGGTATCACATCCTGTACAACAACGTGTACGACATTCGTTCCTGTGCATTGCGCCTGACCAATACCTACGGGCCTCGGATGCGAATCAAGGACGCCAGGCAAACGTTTTTGGGGATATGGATTCGTCTCCTTGCCGAGGGGAGGCCGTTTGATGTGTGGGAAGGACATCAACTACGAGATTTCACATTTGTCAGCGACGTTGTTGATGCGATGCTCTTGGCTGCGGTGAGTGATGACGCGAATGGTCAGGTATTCAATCTTGGTGGAGAGCCGGCAATCAGTCTCAAGGATCTTGCTGATTTACTTGTGAAGGTCAACGCTGGAGGGAGTTATGTCCTACGGTCGTTTCCAGGAGACCGGAAGCGAATTGATATCGGTGACTATTATGCGAATTTCGAGAAAATTCGAACCACACTCGAATGGGAACCTAGAGTGTCGTTAGAGCAAGGGCTTCATCGCACGGTCGAGTTTTATCGGCTCCATCTTGCCCACTATCTTTAAGAAAGCGCGTCGTGTCGCATTTGCCTGTGATCTCAGCCGCTAACCCACTCGCAGACTACTTGGCTCGGAAGCCAGAGATTGACCAGGCGATCCAGCGTGTTCTGTCAGGGGGCCGGTATATTCTTGGGCCGGAGGTTGCCGCATTCGAGCAAGAGTTTGCCTCCTTTCTAGGGGCTGGTTTTGCTGTGGGTGTGGGCAGCGGCACAGAGGCGTTGCATGCGGCTCTGCGCGTTTGCGGTGTAGGCCCAGGCGACACGGTGATTACCGTCTCTCATACCGCTGTGGCTACTGTGGCTGCAATCGAATTGGCCGGCGCGATTCCCCTCCTCGTGGATATCGACCCCAAGAGCTATACCCTCGATGCCAATCAACTGGAAGATACGCTCTTGGCGGGCCGATCGTTGCGTATCAAAGCGCTCATTCCTGTTCATCTTTACGGTCATCCTGCGGATATGCCCTCGATCATGAGCATCGCAGAGCGATTCAATGTGAAGGTGATTGAGGATTGTGCTCAGTCCCACGGAGCTTCGATCGGTGGCCGGAAAGTCGGTACGTGGGGGCATTTGGCGGCATTCAGTTTTTACCCTACGAAGAATCTGGGAGCTTTGGGGGATGGCGGGGCGGTGGTGACCAATGATCTGACACTGGCTGAGCATACAGCATTGTTTCGCGAATATGGTTGGAAGCAGCGCTACATCAGCGAGATACCCGGTGCCAATTCCAGGCTTGATGAACTTCAGGCCGCTATCCTGCGAGTGAAACTTCGGTTTCTAGCTCAGGACAATGCGAAGCGGCAGGCGGTGGCCGGTCAGTACGATGCGAGATTGTCTGGCTCGTCGCTTACTATACCGCGAACGTACCCTGGCCACACGCACGTCTATCACCAGTACGTAATCCGTACTCGTCACCGTGACGAATTGAAGGAGTTTTTAGAAAAATCTTCTGTGGGATCGCTGATCCATTATCCTGTCCCGATCCATCTCCAACCGGCCTATCGCGACTGCCGGCTCGCACAGGGGGGGCTTACTGAGACGGAGCGGATCTGTTGTGAGATCCTTAGTCTTCCGATCCATCCATACTTGACTGCTGATGAGGTTGGTCGGGTCGCCGATGCGATTCTGTCGTGGCTTCAGCAGGAGCCTCAGCCTAAGTGATGCGCTATTTTTGTACATATTTTGACCGCAATTATCTCTCTCGCGGGTTGGCGTTGTATCGCTCGCTTGTCCGGACCTCTTCTTCGTTTCAACTGTGGATTCTTTGCATGGACAGTGAGAGTTATGATTTGCTGACTCGATTCCGATTGCCGCAAGTTCGGCTCATTTCAATCGAAGAACTCGAAGCCGCCGATCCTGAGTTGTCGGCTACGAAAGGAACACGTTCCAGGATTGAGTACTATTTTACCTGTTCTCCGTCTCTTCCATTGCACATCCTCAAGTCCAATGCTGAGATCGACGTCATTACCTATGTAGATGCGGATTTGTACTTCTTCTCCGACGCTGAGCCGATTTTTAGAGCGTTCACCGGATATTCAATTGGAATCACCGGCCATCGATTTTCCACGTCGCATCACCATTTAGAAGAGTATGGGCGGTATAACGTTGGATGGCTCATGTTTCGGAACAATCAAGACAGCTTGGCCTGCTTGGCATGGTGGCGTGAGCGATGTCTTGAATGGTGCTACGACAGGCCCGAAGCCGGCCGTTTTGCGGATCAGAAATACCTGGATGAATGGCCGGACCGTTTCCCAGGAGTCATTGTGCTCGATCATTCTGGCTTGAATGCCGCTCCATGGAACCTTGGCGGGACGGTGGTCGCTCAGACCGAAGCCGGTATCCAGATTGATGGCCAGCCGCTTGTTGGGTTTCATTTTCACGGTTTCAAGCGAATCTGGCGATGGCTCTATGATCCGAACTTAAGTGACTACCAGGTTTCATCGTCGATAGTCATGCGTCGTGGAATATTCGCCCCCTACCTCCGTGAAATAGCGGCGATTGACAACGAATTGAAGTCGCTGCATGGCAGTATCGTTCCAGTGACCTCGCTCAAGCGTGGGAGCGGCAAACGCTTCAAGGTCATTGGGTCCACGAACGGCGTGCGGCGATGGTTGAAGGTCGGTCGTCGACTAGTCATGGGGCAGTACCTAGTTCACGTGAACGGGCATGTCCTGTGATAGGCATCTCGGACAGCCCAGAGGAAAATCATATGATGAATCGTCCATGGCCATTGAACGGAATGTGCACAAGACTGTAGATGGCATGGCATCGGTGCCTTATGAACAGCTTTCGCGCATGAGATATAACATGTCCGCTCCTTTTCCACGTATCTCGGTCGTCACTCCTTGCCTCAATGGAAGCCTGTTCATCGAAGAAGCGATTCAAAGTGTCCTCGATCAAGACTATCCCAATGTCGAGCATATTATTGTTGACGGCGGATCGACAGACGGGACCCTGGAACTGATCAAAAAATATCCGCATCTGCGAGTAATCAGTGAGCCCGACCAAGGGCTCTACGACGCACTCAATAAGGGGGTGCGATTGAGCACCGGTGACATCATCGGCCATCTCAATTGTGATGATTTCTACGAAAAACGGACCTTTGGGAGGGTGTGTAAAGCGTTTATGGATTCGCCTGCCATAGAAGCGGTGTGTGGGGGCGTGGAGGTGTTTGAACATGGTAAAAATGGCGTAACGCGCGTGATTGCGCAATACATGCGTCCGGTAGATTTGGAGCTTTCATTTGAAAATGTGACCACAGGACCGGCTATGACGAATTCGCGCTTTTTCAGAAAGAGCGTGTATGAAAGAATCGGACTGTATGAGCCCCGTTTCCGTATTGCGGCTGATCGAGAGTTTCTCATTCGCGCGGCTTTGGCCAGAATCCAGAGTATTGGAATAGAGACGGTGTTGTATCACTATCGGGCCCACGCCGGGTCATTGACGTTTAGCCCTCGAAGCCCGCATCGCTTGAGGACGCTCAATGAATTCTTGGAGATTGCTGAAGCGCATATCCCTACTGATGGTGGAGTCGATGTGATAGAGCCGTTCTGTCGAGAGTGGCATGCCAGGACGGCGGCTGAAGCTACGATGAGAGCTCTCCGTGAGAGAAGCTATACATTGGCTCTGAACTATGCGAAACGTGGAAGCACGTACAAACCATCATGGCCGTTGACTTTCATGACGATTTTTTTTCGAAGGATTATGACGGGGAAGAGCCACTGACTCACGCATCCATTCTATGAAAGTCTCCTTGATTGTCGCGACGGTCGGACGAACATCCGAACTACATCGGCTGTTAATGTCGCTCGTGTCTCAAACCTACACGAATCTTGAATTGATTGTGGTTGATCAGAATGGTGACGACCGCCTCCATGAGATTCTTGCTCCATTTCGAGGTCGCCTGACCATCATCCATATCACCTCCCAACTGGGTGTTTCGCGAGCTCGCAACGAAGGGATGAAGAGTATGACGGGAGACATCGTAGGGTTTCCTGATGACGATTGTTGGTATCCCCAGGACCTTTTGAGTACGGTAGTTCGATCGCTGGAGCAATATCGCTGCGATGGGGTGACAGGTCGCGTCATATGCCAAGATGAGGCGAATGTCTATTCAAAGTTTGATGGGACTGCGGGGCCGGTGTCTTTGACGAACGTCTGGAGGCGAGCATGCGCTGTGACCATTTTTCTCACACGACGAATCATTGAAACTGTTGGCGGATTTGATGAAACGATGGGACCGGGTGCCGGGACTCCCTGGTTTGGAGGAGAGGATATTGATTATCCTGTCAGAGCTATGAAGGCCGGATTCAGTCTTCTCTATCTTCCGGAGATTCAGGTTTTTCACCCGAATCCATTCGATCAGGGATGGGAGAAAATGGCTAATCGTGCTTACATGTATGGCGCGGGGATCGGGAGGGTATGGAAAAAACATGGATTCCCGCTCTGGATAGTTGCGTATTATTTGATTCGCCCGCTCGGAGGGACTTTCATCTGCTTGGTCATGGGGGAGCGTTCAAAAGCCAAATATCACTGGAATGCCTTGCGGGGTCGGCTCAGTGGGTGGAGATCCACTTTGTGAGGGCCAGGCACCGATTGAGCAATGAGCGCGCGCGGATTGATTGGGAACTATGCCGGCAGAGTTTCACGGTTGTACATGGAAATGGGCGGAAGGATGTATGATCCAAGGGATGCCTAATGCCGACACGAAGTGGAGCTCGTGATGATGAGTAGCGACCGTGCAACGCGGGTAAGGTCATCAGCATATCCCCGGCTGGGTTTTTGTCTGGCTAAGTAATGCTCGCCATCGATGTCCGAATGATTCGTTGCGCAGGGATCGGAACCTATCTTCGTCAGTTGGTTCCACGAGTTGTAGCGGCCTTGCCTCCTTATCCGATCTCCTTGATTGGGGATACTGCCCACTTGAGAACCTTAGGCTGGGTGACGGATGAAAGTTATACTCTCGTGGAGTGCCGTGCGCCAATTTATTCCATTCGTGAACAAGTCGAACTGCCGTGCAAGATACCGAGGCAGACAACACTGTTGTGGTCTCCGCACTACAATATTCCCTTGTGCTATTCAGGCCGATTGGTCGTCACGATCCACGATACGTTTCATTTGGCCATGCCGCAATTTGTGCCAGGGTGGCATAGGCGTGCCTATGCACGGTTGATGTTTCGTGCCGTTCGCCGCAAGGCCTGCGAGATTTTTTGCGTGTCGCAATTCGGAAAGCGTCAATTGATGGCATTTTGTCCTCAAGGAACCCAGCCGGTCACGGTGACACCCAATGGTGTGGACGAGTCATGGGCACAGTTTCCCAAGGAACCGCGATCGCACGAGAGGCCCTATATTCTTTTCGTCGGCAATCTGAAGCCGCACAAGAACCTCGTGCGGTTGCTTGAGGCAGTCGAGTTGATACGGCAGCGCATACCGCATGATCTCGTCATTGTGGGGCGTAGTGAGGGATTCATTACAGGAGATCACCAGGTGAGGGCGAGGGCTGCGAAATTGGGTGACCGCGTACGGTTTGTCGATGAACTCGACCATGACGATCTGCTCCTTCGACGCTACTATGCCTGCGCCGATCTCTTGGTGCTGCCGTCTCTTTATGAAAGCTTCGGCCTTCCTGCCCTTGAGGCTATGGCCTGTGGATGTCCTGTCGTCTTGTCAAAGGTGGGAGGGATGCCCGAGGTCTATGGAGATGCGGCAGCCTACTGCGATCCTTTGGACAGTCAGGATATGGCCGATCAGATTCTTCGAGTCCTGACGAATCGAGAACTTCGTGCAGAGCTCATCGAACGGGGCTTGCGATGTGCGCATCGATTGAATTGGGAGGAAACGGCGACAAAAATTTCAACGAGTATCAAGTACTTGTTGGCCATGCCCTGATAAGGTCTGGATGCGTCTGGCGAATCATCGATAGACGGTAAGGTGTGTGCATGCCTGATGAGGTGTGAGGACTCGATATGAAGGTCGCGATCATCCATGATTGGCTGACGGGCATGCGGGGCGGTGAGCGTTGCCTGGAAGCGTTCTGCGAGCTGTTCCCGGACGCCGACATCTATACCCTGCTGCACATCAAAGGGAGCGTGTCTCCCACGATCGAGCGCCATCGAATCAGGACCAGTTTCATTCAGTCGCTCCCCCTGTCCAGGCGGTGGTACCGGTATTATCTCCCGTTGTTTCCCCTTGCGATCGAGCGGTTCCGTCTCGGCTCCTATGATTTGCTCTTAAGTTCGAGCCATTGTGTGGCGAAGGGCATCCGCCCGCCGGCGGGAGGGAAACATCTTTGCTACATCCATTCGCCCATGCGGTACGTGTGGGATCAGTTCGAC
>Ga0073900_10001801_pt1 | contig 11649 bp, 8 predicted proteins | sample KloWWTmetKNB5Kit_FD_66666 | JGI IMG/M metagenome (GOLD analysis project Ga0073900, IMG submission 66666) | Active sludge microbial communities from Klosterneuburg, Austria, studying microevolution and ecology of nitrifiers - Klosterneuburg... | ecosystem: Engineered > WWTP > Aerobic digester >...
CTGCGTCAGTGCTAATTACTGTTCAGACCGTAAATGCAGTAGCAAATGCTACTCCAAACCCGGTACCTTCAAATGGTACCCTGTATCTTACTGCTTCAGGAGGTACTAACTACCAATGGACCGGCCCGAATGGTTTCCATACGACTCAGCAAAATCCAATTATCACTAAATTTCAAAAGACGAATGCGGGATTGTATTCTGTAATAGTAAGCTCTAGTGCAGGCTGTCAGGATACCAAAATAATTCTGGTCAACATTCAGGGAACTGGATTCGGTGCTAATGCGGAATATAGAATGGAAGGTATTTATCGTCAGGTATATCCTAATCCATCTAGTTCAGTAATCAGAATTGCGGACGATTTCCAAGGTGAATTTGCTTACAAGATCATTAGTTCTAATGGTACGATTCCTATGCAAGGCAAAGCATCGGTTGGAGATAATATCTCTATCCAAAATCTGCCTGCAGGCTCTTATTATATCCAGTGGAATTATACTGCAAATGATAAACAACAGAGTTTCATCAGTCAGTTTATTAAGACTAATTAATTCAGTATAGACTAGTCTTCTGATTAGTCAGAGATTAAGAGGCGCTGCTCAGTTAGAGTAGCGCCTTTTTTTTATTTACTAAAACATTAAGTGAAGAGTGAGATAAGGTAATTGACTGAATCAGGCTGCATCAATGAAAAATCAGATTACTTCCTCCATTTCATTGTATAATTTGCATTACCGTAGGTGCTACTGAAATAAAATTTGAATGAAGAATACTTACAGAGTTTTAGCTGTAGATAAGAATTTAATTTGGAATGAACTGAGAAAAAATATGAGCAATTATTGGGAACTTATTCTTCCTCATTCCCCATCTGGTCCGCCTCATAAAGCTTTTGAAAAAGTGAAGCTTCTTGCATTGCCGCCTCTAGCGTATCATCGAGATAGAATTGAATTTCCGGCATGCGGCGCATGTGCGATTTGATACGTTTATAAAAATTTTGTTTTATTTCGGGAAGCGCATGTTGGATGGCGTCCATTATAATTTGAGGTTGTTCTGCATTGTAAATGCTGAGATAGATTTTAGCCAGTGCCATATCAGCTGTGACTATGACATGTGTCACTGTCACCAGCGGCTGAGCACCAAAGATATAAATACCTGATTCCTGCAGGACGAGACTGATGTGCCTGCGCAATAATTCAGCGACTTGAGATTGTCTTTTCGACATGATTCTATTCTTTTATGAGTGGATAAAGATAGACTATTCTACCATTTCAATTCCAGACAGGAATAGCTGATATTAATTTTTGGGTGTATTCTTCAGACGGATGATTATAGATATGGTCAGCCAGGCCTTGTTCTACAATACTACCTTTGTTCATTACCAGTATTCGGTGACTGATAAAATTTACTACTGATAAATCATGAGAGATGAAAATATAAGTCAATCCTAGCCTTGCTTGTAAGTCTTTAAGCAGATTTAATATTTGTGCCTGTACACTCACATCTAGTGCCGAGACTGATTCATCACAGATGATTAGATCCGGTTCAAGTGCCAATGCCCTGGCGATACTTATACGTTGACGTTGGCCACCGCTAAACTCGTGTGGATACCGATTAGCCCAGTCTCGTTCTAATCCGGTCTGTTCCAAAAGATACTCCATTCTCTGACGTCGGCTACCCTTTCCCGGATACAAATTATGTACTATCATGGGCTCCATAATGGCCTCTCCTATGCGCATATTGGGATTGAGTGACGAATAGGGATCTTGGAAAATAATTTGTATTCTCTTGTGAATGGATTTGCTACTCTCACTCCTCCATTGGATTAAGTCCCGGTCTTCCAGCAGCATGGATCCGGAGTAAGGCTGCTCCAAGCCGACAATGGTTCGACCTAGGGTAGATTTTCCACAGCCGGATTCTCCTACTATTCCTACAGTTTCCCCACGATGGACAGAAAAACTAACATCGTTTACTGCATATAAATAGTCTGTTGGCGTACCCCAGAAATTCTTTGATGTAGGGTATAGCACTGTAAGGTGTTTTATTTCTAGCAGATTCTCATCAAGCTGCGCAGTCACATCATCATTTATGAGGTAGCGTTCATTTGCAGGCACTTCATTAAAGTTATAAGTATCTCCTTGATGGCTTATGTGCACAAAATCGGAAATTACCGGTAGCCGGCTAGGCTTAGATTTTAGTGGAGGTTTGCATGCGATTAAGCTTTGGGTATATAGGTGCTTTGGTGCACTCAAAACCTCCTCAGTAAGACCAGACTCGCAAATGATGCCTTTATACATAACATAGATACGTTCAGCGATTTGTCTGATTACACCCAGGTCGTGTGAAATAAATAATATAGAAATGCCTAGATCCTTGCTGATGTCAGCCAATAGCTGCAGGATCTTTTGCTGTATGGTCACATCAAGAGCCGTTGTGGGCTCATCGGCAATAATTAATTCGGGACTGCAGACTAGTGCCATTGCGATCATCACCCGCTGTATCTGTCCACCTGAGATCTGATGTGGATAAGAATCATATATCCGCTCCGGAGTCGGTAATGCAACCTTGTTAAATAATTCCAGTGTCTGTTTTTTTGCCTGCTGTCTACTATAGCCCAGATGTGTCTGCGCTACCTCATCTACTTGATATCCGCAAGTCAACACAGGATTGAGTGAGGACATTGGCTCTTGAAAGATCATAGCTATCTTCCGGCCTCTGAGTTGTCGGAGGCCTGACTCAGATAGACTAGTTAGTTCGACAGCTTTATTTTTATCCTTCTCAGAAAAGCATATACTTCCACTGATTTGCACCTGCCGTGCAGGTAAGAGTCCCATGATAGCGAGTCCGGTGACTGATTTTCCGGAGCCGGATTCACCTACTAGTCCTGTGATCTCGCCCCGTCGTAGATGAAGGTCAATATTCTTAATGACCTTATTTATCCGATCTTCGTTTTTGAAGCTAATCGTGAGGTTCTCGATAGAAAGTAAGTTCTGTGAGTCATCCATCATTCACAGACTAGGGTCCAATAGGGTAGGCTTATCATTATCTCTATTTCTTTTGTAAAAATGAAGGTGTCTTCAATCCCGACCTGCTGATCTCTTGTTCCAATAATTCACTGGCCTGGGCACTGAGTTCCACTAGGGGCAATCTCAGTTCTGACTCACACAATCCCAGCAGTGACATCGCCATTTTAATTCCTGTGGGATTACCTTCAGCATAGATATATTTGTGAATGTCCAATAACTGTAAGTGATATTTAGCACCCTCCTCATATTTACCCTGTAATGCCAGACGTATCATCTCTGACATTTCATATGGAAATGCATTGCCCAAAACTGAGATGAGACCGTCTGCTCCTAAAGCCATTGTTGGAAAAGCGGTAATATCATCTCCTGAGAACACCAGAAAATCATCCGGCCTATCTTTGATAAGTTTACTTAGTGCCATCATGTCGGTGCTGGCTTCCTTTACACCGATCAGATTGCTATGATCAGCTGCTAGTCTCAGTGTGGTCTCTGCTTTGACCACGGAGGCTGTCCTTCCCGGTACATTATAGATTATTACCGGCTTTGGTGAGGCATCAGCGAGATGCATATAGTGCTGGTAGATTCCTTCCTGAGTAGGCTTTACATAGGCCGGGCTACTAGCCATAATTACATCTACGCGACTCAAATCAAAAGATTTGACTTTCCGAACTAATTCAGCTGTATTATTCATGCCGAAGGGAGCAAATATGAGCGGTATGCGCCCTGCTATTTGTTCGACAGTAAAATCAAGAAGAAGTTGAGTCTCCTCAACTGTTAGAGCTGTAGCTTCGCCCGTTGTCCCAAGGCTAACCAGAAATTCTACCTTTCCATCGATGAGGTGATTAATGATTCTCCCCAAAGCAGGAAAGTCTATTTCACCTGCCCGGAATGGTGTAACCATTGCGACGCCTGTTCCTTTTAATTTTAATAAATCATTCACGTACTTAATGAATTGAATATTTGAATAAAATATTTGACTTTGCCTGCCGGAGTACTATCAGCAGAATTTAGTATAAAATTATACAAATTTTTGTATTCTTTGTCGAACCGTACTTTGTTGCTAATATTTAAGTTAGTCAAAAATAATTCCAGCAGCGGACTAGATAGTGCAGTACAATTGAGCAACCATTTATTTCGTGAAAAATTACCCGAGGGGAGATTTTTAATTTTCCCCATAAAATTGATACTTTTCAAAGCAATAGTCTCTTCTGATGTACTGTCTTCATTAACTGTGATAAATAGAAAGTTTATTTTATTGGGGATAGATCGTAATTCAAAAAGAATCGAGTTTCTTAAAGACTGAATGTCATTCCCTTTATTTTCCATCACAATTAGGATTTCCTCAGCCGTCGAAGATCTGATGGGGCGTCCTTTGAATTGTAATATAAATTCAGCAATCTGCTCTCTCATGAGCGGAATGGTGGCAGATTAAGCCTGAGAATCATTGGTTATTTTGAATTTCCCCATATGACGATATTTCTCTATCCTTTTTTGTATCATGTGCTTTCTATCCATCTTTTTCAACTCTTTTAGATTTGAAATAATGTGCTGCTTTAAGATTTCAGCCATCTCTTCAGGTGCAGAATGTGCTCCTCCCAATGGTTCTGAAACGATACCATCCACTAGTTTAAATCCAAACATGTCTTCCGGCGTCAACTTTAGTTCTTCGGCTGCCTTCACTTTATAATCCCAGCTTCGCCATAATATAGTAGAGCAGTTCTCTGGTGAGATTACTGTGTACCAGGTGTTCTCGAGCATATATACTCTATCACCTACACCTATACCAAGTGCACCACCTGATGCCCCCTCACCAATAATATAACAGAGTATATTGGTCTTTAACTTGGCCATTTCGAAGATATTTCGTGCTATAGCTTCAGCTTGCCCACGATCCTCAGCCTCTATCCCCGGATAAGCGCCGGGCGTATCAATAAAAGTAATGACGGGCAGTTGGAATTTTTCAGCTAGGTGCATTAGTCGGAGAGCCTTTCTATAACCTTCAGGATTGGCCATGCCGAAATTACGATATTGGCGCGCTTTTGTATTATGGCCTTTCTGATGACCGATTACTACTACCGGTTGACCTTCCAGTCTGGCCAGACCACCTATTATAGCTTTATCATCATGCACATTGCGATCACCGTGCAATTCCATGAACTCATCAAATATCTTTTCGAAATAAAATAGTGTATAAGGCCTGTCAGGATGTCGACTCAACTGAACTCGCTCCCATGGAGTGAGATTCTTATATAATTCCAGCTTGACTATATCAATCTTTTTCTCCAATGACATTATAGTGTCCTCCAGATCTACTTCGCCCTTAGCTTCCATCTCTCTCAAGTTGTCTAGTTGGGAATATAATTCAGCTAGCGGCCGCTCTAACTCGAGGAATACGGTTTTATTAGTGTTATTTTCTGACATAGGAAGGCAAAAATAAAAACAATGGATCAAATATAGCAGTCATGCAGGATATGCAATACCTTTGTGAACTTTATAGAATAAAGATAATACTTAAATGGCAGAACTCGATAAAGTCTATCAATCGGAAGCGATAGAGGATAAATGGTACGCTCACTGGAGTGCGAAAAATTATTTTCATTCAGAACCAGATGAGCGTGAAGCTTATAGTGTCGTAATCCCACCTCCTAATGTCACTGGTGTCCTCCATATGGGGCACATGCTGAATAATACCATTCAGGATATTCTTATCAGACGCGCACGGCTGAAGGGAAAAAATGCTTGTTGGGTACCAGGAACGGACCACGCATCTATCGCTACTGAGGCTAAAGTTGTTCACTGGTTGCGTGAGCAAGGAATCAAAAAGTCAGACTTGTCCCGAGATCAATTTTTACAATACGCCTGGCAGTGGACAGAGAGATATGGTGGCATTATACTTCAGCAACTGAAGAAATTGGGTGCATCCGCTGATTGGAACCGTACTGCCTTCACCATGGATGAAGTACGCTCAGCAAGTGTGTTCAAGGCGTTTATCGACTTGTATCATTCAGGTAAGATCTACAGAGGCTTACGTATGATCAACTGGGATCCTCAAGCAAAGACGGTACTTTCCAACGAAGAAGTAATCTTCAATGAAGAAAATGCCCGACTCTGCCGACTCAAATATTTCTCAGTTGAGGAGCCGGATAAATTTATAGTAATAGCTACCCAGCGCCCTGAAACCATCATGGCAGATACCGCCATTGCAGTACATCCTGAGGACGATAGGTATGCTGAGTGGATAGGAAAGGAAGTATTAATTCCATTGATCGATAGACCCATTAGGGTTATCGCAGATACCTATGTGGATCGAGAGTTCGGTACAGGAGCTCTCAAAGTCACTCCTGCTCATGACATCAATGACTACGAACTCGGAAAAAAGCACCAGCTTGAGGTGATTGATATCCTGGCCGATGATGGTACACTAAATGATAAGGCCCAGATATTAGTGGGTATGGACCGCTTTGATGCACGGCGTGCCATCATGAAGATGTTAGAGGAAAATGGCCACTTAGACGGCGTATTGGATTACCGTACCAACATAGGTCGCTCGGAGCGGACAAATTCTATAGTAGAGCCAAAACTGAGTCTACAATGGTATGTGGATATGAAAAAGTTAGCTGCACCAGCTTTGGCGGCTGTGCAAGAGGGGGAAATAAAGTTTTTTCCAGCCAATCAGGTAAATACTTATCGTTACTGGATGGAAAATATCCGGGACTGGTGTATTTCACGACAATTGTGGTGGGGTCACCGCATTCCAGCTTATTATCTTGGTGATGAGGTATTTGTGGCTGCTTCGGTAGAGGAAGCTGCCAAGATAGCTACTGAAAAAATGGGAAATGTCGTGAACAAAGAAGATCTGCGGCAAGATGATGATGTACTGGATACTTGGTTTTCTTCTTGGCTTTGGCCCATTTCCGTCTTCGATGGATTCAATGATAGCGTTGATTTCAAATATTATTATCCTACTGCAACATTGGTGACTGGCTGGGACATCATTTTTCTGTGGGTGGCACGCATGATTATGGCAGGCTATGAATGGAAGAATATGAAGCCTTTTCAAGACGTGTACTTTACCGGAATGGTACGTGATAAGCAACGCCGCAAGATGAGTAAATCGTTAGGAAATAGCCCCGATGCACTAGAACTCATCAGCAGGTATGGCGCAGACGGAGTACGCTTCGGTATGTTGTCTTCTTCTCCAGCCGGTGGAGACTTGCTCTTCGATGAAAAATTGTGTGAGCAAGGCCGTAATTTCTGTAATAAAATATGGAATGCACTCAGATTGATTAATTCATGGGAGACAGATAGTGTTACAGCACTAGATATGCCCGAGAAAAATAAACTCGCTGTCAAATTTCTGCGTGCTTCGATTGCCAAAACATTGGAACAGACTGAAGTGAATTATGACAATTATAAATTGTCAGAGAATCTCATATTGATCTATTCGCTGATCTGGGACGATTTCTGCGCATATTTCCTTGAGATTATAAAGCCGGCGTATGAAGGAAAGATTGACGCGGAAACTCTTTCTACTTCAAAAGAGATTTTCAGGCAACTGATGATAATACTCCATCCTTTCATGCCCTTCATCAGTGAAGAAGTCTATCATCAGTGCTCAGCACCCGGTGCTGAAGAAGAGGATTGTATAGTTGCTGTTTACCCTACTGACTTTCAATCTGACGCGCGCTTATTTCATGCGTTTGATGTGTATAAAACCACGCTAACCCTGCTGCGAGATGTGCGCAATCAGAACAATTTAAAATTACGCGAAATATTAAATATAGCCATCGAAAAGGGTCAGGATGATGCTTTTGAATTACCGGGATTTATTGATTTAATTTCAACTATGGGATTTGTTACTATCGCTGATCATACTACTTTCGAAGCAACTAAAATGGTTAGTGGATTGGTGAAAACACATAAGATCCTGATCCAATTGCCGGGCGAAATGGTAGCTTCAGAAGAGAGTAAAGAGAAGATCCTGGAGCAAATAAAATATTTCGAAGGATTCGCTGCTGCCATTCAGAAAAAACTATCCAATGAGCGCTTTGTATCTAATGCACCTGCAGATGTAATTGATAAAGAACGGAAAAAACTTGCAGATAGTTTGGCGAATATTGACAGCCTAAGGAGGGGGCTTTAAGCTCCTTTATTTAGGCGCAAAACCTTATGGAGACTCAGTGATTAGTACTTCTTAAACTATTTCTTGTAAGTCGATAGAGTTCAATTTCTATCTTTAATTAGATATGAAAGAGATTCAATTTAGATGTTAAAAATTGAGGGAGCAAGCAATACTTTAGTAAGAAATGTAATCCTTATTCTACGCGGGTTCGTTTCTTAAATTTCCCTTTTTTCCAGGCATCAATAAATTGTTGCCACGCAAATAAATTCAAGATATTTTGTGGTTTTACCTGCCCGGCGTAATAATAAGTAGCAGCATTCTGTCTGAAATACTGAGAAGATGATTCTTTACCGTCTACCGGTATTTTATCGTACAGAGACGCTAAAACCGATTTATCTAAATTCTGCTGAGCGCGGTTCAATATATCACTGTTGACATCCATGGTGAGGAACTCCACTCGATAATTATCTTTTGATGGCCAGGGATAAATTATTGTCTCCGGCAGATATATATTGTCCTGATACATGATCTGGACGATGGTATACCTATTGGTGGTAAGCGTATCTGGTATTACATACTCCACCGGCTTGAATCCAACAAAACTAAATACAATAGTCTCGCCTTTCTCTACCACTAGTGAAAAGAATCCATCCCAATTAGAGAAGGTACCTCGGCTGGTCCCTTTAACTCCGATATTCACGTAAGGTAACTTCACTGGCTGATTATTCTCATCTGTAACCACAATACCAGATAACTGTATTGGGCCCGAATATCTGGATTGTCCCGATACAGAAAGTGCGAAAGAGCACCATAAGAAGAAGATCAATATAGAATAGCGCATACTAATGATTGATGGTCAAGAATGTGTCAATATGGTATCTTGAACGTTTTAAAATTGAAATTCGCACCCATGTACACGGCAGTAAAACATTAAAATAATGTGAATGTTTCTCTGTGACTGCTTTCATTATTGAAATAGACCTATTCCCAGAGCGTATTCAAGCACCTGTGACATAGTCTCAACATATTTAAACTGTACCCCCTCCAAATAATTAGCAGGGACTTCCTGAATATTCCTTTCATTCTCACGGCAAAGCAAGATTTCTTTCATACCTGCTCTTTTGGCAGCCAATACTTTTTCTTTTATACCACCTACGGGAAGCACCTTGCCTCGCAGAGTAATCTCACCGGTCATCGCCAGAAAAGGTTTGACTGGCTTTTTGATAAATGAACTGGTAAGCGCAGTCAACATAGTAATCCCTGCAGAAGGACCATCTTTGGGAATGGCGCCCTCCGGTACATGAATGTGGACATCATATTCTTCAAAGTGGCTTTCCGGTATGCCCAGTTGCTCTGCGTGAGCTTTTATAAAACTCAGCGCAGTATTAGCTGATTCTTTCATCACATCGCCAAGATTTCCTGTGATGAGTAACTTTCCCTTGCCTTTGCTCAGGCTGGTCTCTATAAACAATATATCACCTCCCACTGGTGTCCAGGCCAAGCCTACAGCCACGCCACTAGATTGAAGTTCGGTATACATCTCGTTAGAATACCTTACCGGACCCAGTATATTGTGAATGTCCGCAATAGTTACTTTTTTATTAAATTTTTCAACCATCGCTATCTTTAATGCATAGTGCCGCATGACAGCACTCAGGCGATGAGATAGTGACCTTACTCCGGATTCTCGCGTGTATTCACTGATGATAGCCTCAATAACCTTTGGAGTCAGTTCGATAGACTTTGACTTAAGGCCATGATCTGCTTTGAGTTGTGGAATAAGGTGTTGAATCGCAATATTTATTTTCTCTTCTACTGAATAACCGGATATTTCAATGATTTCCATTCTGTCCAGCAATGCAGGTTGGATAGAATTAAGAGAATTCGCAGTAGCAATAAATAAGACCTTGGAGAGGTCATATTCTATCTCCAGGAAATTATCCATGAAGCTGTTGTTTTGCTCCGGGTCTAGTACTTCCAGCATAGCAGAGGAAGGATCACCACGGAAATCTTTGCCTAGCTTGTCTATTTCATCCAAAATAAAGACCGGGTTTGAGGACTTAGCCTTCTTGATACCTTGTATGATACGGCCCGGCATTGCTCCTATGTAGGTCTTTCTATGTCCGCGTATCTCCGCCTCATCATGCAGTCCACCGAGTGACATCCGTACAAAATTACGCTTCAATGCTGTGGCAATCGATTTTCCCAGAGATGTCTTTCCCACCCCCGGAGGACCTACCAAACAGATGATGGGCGATTTCATGTCATCTTTTAATTTTAGAACAGCCAAATGTTCCATGATCCGTTCTTTGACTTTTTCGAGCCCGAAATGATCTTTATCCAGTACTTCGCGTACCTTTCTAAGGTCGAAATTGTCTTTCGTGCCTTCCTCCCAAGGTAGATCCAACATAGTCTCGATGTAATTGACTTGCACACCATATTCACCCATCTGTGGATTCAAGCGCTTCAGTTTATTGAACTCTTTATCGAAGACTGCCTTCGTGGCTTGATTCCATTTCTTCTTAGAGGCACGGTCTTCCATGATTTGGTACTCGTCCTCAAACACATTTTGGCCTAACTCCTCCTGGATGGTTTTTAATTGCTGTGACAAGAAGTAATCCCGCTGTTGCTTCTCCAGATCAGTGCGCACTTTTGATTCTATCTGGCCCTTTAGCCGTAAGTGATTGTACTCTGTATCCATTTTCTTAAGCAGATCATTGGCAAAGTCAGGCAAAAATGCCAGCTCTAATAATTCTTGCTTTTCTTTGATCGTATTGGACAGATTGGATGCTATGAAATTTAGTAAAAATAGATTACTGTCTATATTCTTTAGCATGATAGAAGCCTCACCCGGAATATTGGGAGAGAGTTCGATAATTTGTTTAGCTAGGTCACGTACTGTGCTTATTTGAGCTTCAAACTCGAGCTTATCATTTGCTTCAACATATTCCAACGTGGTGAATTTGGCTGAATAATATGGATTGGTTTGCACAAATTCATCTATCATAAATCGCTGCTTACCCTGAATGACTATGGTAACAGAACCATCCGGCATACGTAACATCTTATGTATCTGGGCTATTACACCCACTTTGTACAAATCCTTTTCCGTCGGATTTTCTATGTTGGGATCGATTTGGGTCACTACACCTATGAGCTTGCCATTTGAGTTGGCGAACTCTACAGCTCTCAGTGACTTGTCTCTATTCACAGTGATCGGAATGACAATCCCGGGAAATAGAACAGTATTGATCAAAGTGACCACAGGGATTATTTCGGGAAAATCAATTTTCTTGTCCATTTCAGACATGTCAATCTGTATAAAGGGCAGTCCCTCCTGATCATCTCCAAAATTTTGAAATTTATGAAACATGTATATACTTTTATGGGCAATTAACTTTATACAGTTAATTTTATGGTACAATTTAGAACTTGATTTTGCAAACACCCTACCATTTCACTATTTCGTCATATAGGCAGTAAAATTCACTGCTGCCGCAAATAATCTGAAAT